>Ga0187894_10000867_pt1 | contig 40539 bp, 40 predicted proteins | sample GBC1701081metaG_FD_136650 | JGI IMG/M metagenome (GOLD analysis project Ga0187894, IMG submission 136650) | White microbial mat communities from a lava cave in the Kipuka Kanohina Cave System on the Island of Hawaii, USA - GBC170108-1 metaG ... | reverse complement strand
GTCCGGCACACGCACCTTTTCCCTTGTCCTCTCCCTTCAATCCTTCATGACCTCCGCCACCTCTTCAGGGTGGCGGCATTTAACCTGACCTTTGGTGGCGGCATTTAACCCGACCGGTGACAAAATGCTGCTCGGCCTGCTCAATAACCGCGCGGCCGGAGTCCCCATCACCGAAAACACGATCTAACCCCAACACCCCATGGCCAAGACTGAAGCAACCGTCGAAGAACTTGTCAGCATGATCGAGCGAGGGAAACTCAGGTTGCCCGAGATGCAGCGTCGTTATGTCTGGCGCTCGCCTCGAGTCCGGGACCTCATGGATTCGCTCTACCGTGGCTATCCTTCGGGGGCCATATTGGTCTGGGAAACCGATGAAGGCGTTCCGCTTCAGGACATGGCTGTGGCGCAGGAGGGTAGTCACGGCGGTTCATCGCAGCTCCTGCTCGATGGCCAGCAACGCCTAACATCGCTCTCTGCCGTAATTCGTGGGGTGCCGGTCGAAGTGCGGGGCCGCAAGAGACCCATCGAACTGCTCTTCAATCTGGAGCACCCAGACACGCTCCCTTTCGTGACTGAGGTGGATGAGGATGGAAACGACACCGACGATGGAACAGACAACGGCGATGATTCCGAGAATGAAGACCAAGCTGACGCATCCGAAGACGAGCTGATGCGACGCTTTGAGAAAATGACATTTGTGGTGAGCGCGAAAAAATTGGCGCAGCTTCCACACTGGGTAAAAGTGACCGATGTCTTCAAAGCCGACAGCGATACGCCGTTCCTCAAACGCGCCGGAATCACCGGCTTCGATGATCCGCGCTACGAGAAATACTCCCAACGGCTAGCCAAGCTCCGGGCGATCCGCAAATACAGCTACCGAATTGACGTGCTGGAGCGGACGCTGGCGTATGACGAAGTCACCGAGATCTTCGTCCGAGTGAACTCACTTGGGGCCAAGCTCCGCAGCTCCGACCTGGCCTTGGCGCAAATCACAGCCAAATGGAGGAAATCGCTGGCGGTCTTCCAGGAGTTCCAGAAGCAGTGCGCGAAGGACGGGTTTGATTTGGATCTCGGCATTCATCTGAAGAACCTGGTTTCTTTTGCGACCGGCCAGTCGCGTTTCCTAACCGTTGGAAACTTGAAGACCGAGCTGCTCCAATCGGCGTGGAAAGAAGCCTGCCGCGGCATGGAATTCGCGCTGAATTTTCTCAAATCGAACGTCGGCATCGAAAATCCCACGCTGCTTGCCTCGCCATTCCTGCTGATTACGCTGTCGATTTTCGGGTATCGCCGAAACTATCAGATATCGCCGGTGGAGGCGGAACAACTGAAACATTGGACCCTGCTGGCCAATGCGAAGGGACGCTACTCTCGTGGCTCCAGCGAAACCATTCTCGACCAGGACCTCGCCTTGCTGCGGGAGGGCGGAGTCAACGACTTGATCGACCGCCTCCGCCAACAAGTTGGCCGCCTTGACATCCTTCCGGAAGAGTTGGAAGGGCGCAACCAGCGCAGCGCGCTATTCAAGACCATGTTTCTGGCCTTCCGCGCCTCCGGGGCCAAGGACTGGAAGTCGCAGATTTCCATCGGGTTGTCCCATTCCGGGAACCAGCATCGCCTGCAATTCCACCACATTTTTCCCAAGGCGGTGCTCAAGTCAGCCTACACCTCACGCGAGGCGGATGACATTGCCAACCTCGCCTTCATCGGCGGCAAGACCAACCGTGGCATCAGCGACAAGCCGCCGGCGGAGTATTTGCCGGCCTTGATCGAGAAAAACGGGCTGCCTCTCTTTGAGGCGCAGTGCATCCCCACCGAAACCAGCCTGCTCGCCGTGAATCGCTACAAGGATTTTCTGGCCGAGCGTCGGCGGTTGATAGCAGCCCGTCTGAACGATTATGTGGGTCACAGGGCAGCAGGACCAAAATGAATTCTTGGATGCCGAGTTCTCAACGTCAACGGCACCCCGCGCCAACGACCCGCGAACCATTGATGGTGGCGTATGGGGAGCGGGTGTTGAACGGGCTGGGGTATGAGCTGTATTTCCCGGAGAAGCTGCACGCCGCCGGCCTGCGCCTCTTCGACCTCGTCGCGCAAGCCGACTTGCCCGCCGTGTCCTCCGAAGCTCCGGAGGAGCGAAGGATGGACCTCCCGCGCCTGCGCCAGAAATTCGAGGAACTCCACGACAGCGCCCACCCCCTCCGCATCGCCTTGGACAAACTCCAAACCCTGGACACCGTCCGCATCATCGAAGGCAAGGCATGAAGCGCTCGATCATCATCACCGACCTGACACGGTTTTCAGCCGGGAAGCCGACCGTCTGCATTGCTGGCATTGATCCAAAGACCGGCGAGTGCATCCGGCCGATGCCGTATCTTCCCTTCATCGAATGCGAGAGACTGAAGATGCTCCCTGGAGGCATCCTTGTAGGTGACTTTACTCCGACTCCCGATCGAACCGCACCACATCTGGAAGATTCCCGGCACAAGGATTTGAAGTTCGGCGGGGCATGTTCATCCGCGGAGTTCCGGCAGGTCTTGGATGGAAGCTGTTTCGCCAGCCTTGAAGAGGGCTTTGAATGCGGGTTCGAGAGCGGTGAGCGATTGCTTCCACCGGACCAGAAGGTTCAGCGCTCAATCATCACGTTGCAGGTTCAACCCACCGACATCGAGATCGTGGAGAACACCTACAAGCCGGGCGGCATCCAGCTGAATTTCACGGATGGGTCGGGACGCAGAAGGCGGTTCTTTCCGATCACCGATCTCGGCTTCTACGATTATGCCCAACGGCACCGCGAAAGCGGCGCACTGGATGCATTGAACGAACAGATTGCGAAACAGGAGACTGTGTATCTCAGGATCGGGTTGACCCGTCTGTGGAGGAATCCGAATGGGAAGGAAGGCTTCTGGATGCAGGCGAACGGAATTTACACGTTTCCGACTGTCTTGCGCTATATTCGGTCGTATCCTGAAAAGGCACCAACGAAATCGTGAACACGAACGAGACACCAGTTTTCACCGTCGGCCATTCGACGCACAGCGCCGAGGTGTTTGTCGCCTTGCTACACCAGCATGGGATCGAGGCACTGGCGGATGTGCGCTCGTCGCCGTTCAGCCGGTTCAATCCGCAGTTCAACCGGGAGAATCTGGAGCGCAGTCTCAAGGAAAACGGCATCCGCTACGTTTTCCTCGGCAAAGAGCTGGGAGCGCGCTCCGACGACCGTTCGTGCTACGACCACGGGCAGGTGCAATATGCCAGACTGGCGCAAACCGACTTGTTTCGCAGCGGACTCGATCGGGTGTTGCAGGGAGCAGCCCGCTACCGGGTGGCGCTCATGTGCGCCGAAAAGGAGCCGTTGGAATGTCACCGGACGATCCTCGTGGCCAAGGCGCTGGCGGAGCGCGGCAAACCAGTGCAGCATATCCACGCCGACGGGCATCTTGAAACTCACGAGGCCGCCATGGAACGTCTCCTGGAGATGACCGGCGTGCCCAAAGAGGACCTGTTTCGGACAAGGGAAGAACTCCTGGCCGATGCATTGCAGAAACAGGAGGCGAAGATCGCCTACGTTGAAGACGACCAATCCTCACTATCCCTCAGAGAAGACCCAACGTGAAAATCTACACCATCGGATTCACCAGGAAGAACGCCCGCCAGTTCTTCGGCGCCATTCGCGAAGCGGGGACCAGGCGCATCGTCGATGTGCGCCTCAACAACGTCTCGCAACTCGCCGGCTTCGCCAAGAAGCAAGACCTGGAGTTTTTTCTGAAGGAAATTTGCGGCATCGACTACGTGCATGTGCCCGAACTCGCCCCCACGCAGGACATCCTGGACGCCTACAAGAGGGCCAAGGGAGACTGGTCAGAATACGAGAAGCGCTTCCTGGACCTCATGGAAAAGCGGAAGATTGAATGCCGAGTCTCGAAGGAAATCGTCGCCGATGGATGCCTTTTGTGCAGCGAAGAAAAACCACACAACTGCCATCGTCGACTGGTGGCCGAGTATCTGAAGCAGCACTGGGGAGACGTCGAGATTTCGCATTTGGGATGAACATCACCGACAAAACGACGCGAGACCCGTTGATGGTGGTATCCGCGCGGAGTGGCGGGAATACATCGAGGACGTGGCCTTCCAGTGCATGGTGCTCGAACGGGCCTGCCCGGGCATGGAGGTGGAGTGCTTCCTCCTCGTGCCGGACAAGACGGCCGTCTGCGACCTCGACCTGCTGCCGACGCAATTCTCGATCCGGCGCAACGGCCGGCAGGTGGAGGTGGATTTTTCCGGCGACGCCGACGCCCTCCGCGCCAACGGACTGCTCCGGCTGTGTCCGGTGGACGCCGAGGTCGCGCTGGTGGTCGGCGAGGTGGAGGACGCGGCCGCGGCGATGCTTCCGTTCGTGGTGGAGGGCCCGAGGAAAGCGCCACCCCGGAAAGGCTACGTGTGCCGCGGCTGCGAATACCGCGTCAAGGACGACTCCCCCCGCAACGGATTCCGCGAATGTTGGGAGGCGCAGGCCGACGTGCGGCCGTCGCTCCTCGACCTTTACCAGCTCGGACGGATCAAGCGGGCCGATGCCTTGCTCGCCGACGACCTGATCCAGTCCGGCCGGGTGTCGCTCTTCGACGTGCCTGACCGGGCGTTGACCACGTCCTATGCCGGGCGACAGAGAATCCAGATCGCCCACACCCGCGCGGGCAGCGAATGGCGTCCGGCGGACCTGCGTTCCACGTTGGAGCGGCTGGCCTACCCGCTCCACTTCGTCGATTTCGAGACCTCGCGCATCGTGCTGCCGTATCACCGTGGCATGCGGCCGTATGAGCAGGTCGCCTTCCAGTGGAGCTGCCACACGCTCGACGCGCCCGGCGCGGAGCTGCGCCACGCGGAATGGATCAACCTCGATGACGGCTTTCCCAACGTGCGCTTCGCCGAAGCCCTGCGCGCGGCCATCGGCGACCGCGGGACGGTCCTCACATGGTCGCACCATGAGAAGACCACCCTGAGCGACATCGCCCGGCAGATCGCCGACTACGGCCTGCCGCACGATGACCTGCGCAGGTGGCTGGACGGCTTGGTTGGCGGGCCCCGGATTTTCGACCTGTGCACGCATGCCCTGCACCCTTACTTCCATCCCGACATGGCGGGGTCGGTGTCCATCAAGGCCGTGCTGCCGGCGGTCTGGCGGGCCGATGCGGCCCTCCGCGAGCATCGGTGGTTCCGCGACCATCGTCGCGCGGAGGATGGCGTCCTGCTCGACCCCTACCAGACCCTGCCGCCGTTGGGAATCTACGACCGTTCCGAGGTGGTGACCGAGGGCACCGGCGCGATGCGGGCTTATCAGGAGATGCTCTACGGCGAAGGCCGCGCGAATCCGGACATCAAGGCCGCATGGCGCGACCTGCTGCTCCAATACTGCAAGCTCGACACCCTGGCCATGGTGATGATCTGGAAGCACTGGACAACCTGACCTTGGACATGGTCGGGCTTGCCAGGCACGTTCTGTTCCGCCTGCTTTCTCCCGTCGGGAGAGCGAAAGGGGTCTGGTATTAAGTGTTTTGATGCCGCCGGCTGAAGTCCGACGAGGCCGATGTCGCGGCGGTCCTACAGGAGGCCTCAGATCAAAAACTTCCCCTTGCGCATGACCTGCTCGTCGTCGAGCCAGATGTCGAAGTCGCGGCCGACGCAGTCGATGTGGGTGGTGCTCTTCCACTTCTGGCCGGTGTGCTCGGAGTAGGGGTGGCCGAAGGCGATGTGGATGCCGGGCAGCTTCTCGTCCTGCAGGATGTGCCCGATGATGCGGGTGCAGGCCAGGTTGGTGCCGATGGCGAACTCGCCCACGCGGTTGGAATTCTCGTCGGTGTGGCAGTAGGCGTCGAATTCCTTGAGCAGTTCCTTGTTCTTGCAGGAGAGCTTGGCGATCCGGTTGTCCTTGATGTCGATGGTCAGCGGGTGCGCGGCGATGTCGCCCCACTTCTGGCAGAGATAGTCGCCGACGACGCCGTCCACGACGAAGCGGCCGTGGGAGTTGAAGGGCGAGGTGAAGATCTCGCCGCCGGGCAGGTTGCCCCATTTCTCGGGCGAGATGAGGCCGCTGGTCTTGACCCACTTCAGCTTGGGCGAGAGCTCGGCGACGTAGTCGGTGCCGGCGGCGGTCTTGCAGGTGACGCGCTTCGCCTTGCGACATTTCTCGATGAGCTTCTGCGAGAGGGCGTCCACGGCGAGGAAGTCGGCGCGCATGCCCTCGAGCATGATCTGCCGGTTGATGTTCACCATGTGCCCGTGGCGGAGGCGGCGCGGGTTGATGACATCCATCATCTGCATGCGGGTGCGCAATTCGCCGGTCTGGGTGATGCAGGCGTAGATGCTGACCTGCGACTGCGCGAGGTCCTCGAGGACGGCGGCGGGCATGTCGCGGTGCGGGCGGGGGCCGAATTCCTCGAGGACGAAGACGTTGCAGGCGGCGCCGGCCAGCTCGATCTCGTGGACGAGGGCGGCGGCGATCTCGGCCGAGGCGCGGTCGGTGATGAGGGTGATGCGCTCGTTGGACTGGAGCCGGAGGCAGACGTGGATGGCGTTGCGCGCGCCGGGGGTCAGCTCCGGGTCGAACGTGACGGGCAGCGAGGCGGAATGAGGCATGCGGGAGGAGCGAGGAGCCAGGAGCGAGGAGTGGGGAGCATTCGAGATCAAGGAGTGGCAGGAGGTTTGAGATGGTCTGAGAGCCGTTGACGCAACTTGAGATAACGAGCGGGCGCGATGGAGCCGATCGAGCCGAGCAACCGGCTGGCCGGCAACACGGCCAGATAGCCGAGCCGAATTATGGAAGGCGCCAGAAGTCCGCTGCGGGTGTAGTCGGCATCCTTTGCGCCGACCATCTCATCGAATCCGGCAACCCGCTGGTGCAATTGGGTGCTGATGCCACAGGCGAGCCAGTCGCCGAACGGAGGAAGCTGGCAGAGCAGCACGGCGGGCCGCAGCTTTTCGCCGGCCTCGGTCTGCCACAGACGCGCGAGCACTACGTCACCTCCCGTCATAGCCGGGATTCGGTTCCTTCACCATCGCTGCGGTGTAATCGGGCTCCGCCGGGCTGTAAGCCCTGTCCAGGTTCCGGGCGGAATGCCGGAGCCAGTCGGCGCGTTCCTGGGCCAGGTCGTCGCCCTCTTGCAACACGGTCACCAGCAGTTTGGCATCCTTGGTCAGAGGGTAGTCGTCCTCCAGCCGGATCTGCCGGCCGTCAAAATGTGCGCGCAGCGTGGTCATGGCGGGAAGGTATGGCGGGTGAGGGAAGATTCAAGGTTGGCGCAGGGTGGGTGGGATGGCGGGACCGTAAAGCAGGAGAACGAGAAGGATTACATCAGTAGTGAGTAGCGGGTAGCGGGTAGTGGGGAGGGAAGAGCTGCAAGCCCGAACATGGAACATGCTCGCTACTCGCTACTCGATGCTGGCTACTCTCGGAATTACACTTCAAGGCCGTGGTGGGTTTCGGAAACGATGTAATCGACGACCGCCTTCAGGTCCTTGGTGCGATTGAAGACCTCGAGCTGCCGGTCGGAGCCGGTGCCGAGGCGCAGGATCTGGTGGACGTAATCCACCTCCTCGCGGGAGCCGAGTTCGTCCACCACGTCGTCGATGAACTCGAGCAGCTCGCCGATGAGGCTGCGGGTCTCGACCTCGGCCTGCTCGCCGAAGTCGATCATCCGGCCGTTGATGCCGTAGCGGCCGGCGCGCCAGCGGTTCTCGTTGATGAGGCGGGCGCGGTAGGTGCGGTAGCCCTGGTTTTTGAGGTGGAGTTTGTAGAGCTTGGCCACGACGGCCTGCATGACGGCGGCGAGGCAGATGGTCTCGTCCACGCGCATGGGGATATCGCACATCCGGAACTCGAGGGTGTGGAAGACCGGGTGGAGGCGGATGTCCCACCAGATCTTCTTGGCGTTGTCGATGCACCTGGTCTTCACCAGCAGGTTGACGTAGCCGTCGAACTCCTCGACGGACTCGAAGAGGTCGGGGATGCCGGTGCGCGGGAAGCGCTGGAAGACCTGCAGGCGGTAGCTGTGGTAGCCGGTGTTGCGGCCGACCCAGAAGGGCGAGTTGGTGGAGAGGGCGAGGATGTGCGGCAGGAAGTAGCGCGCGACGTTCTGGAGCTGGATGGCGGTCTCGCGGTCGGGCATGCCGAGGTGGACGTGCAGGCCGAAGATGAGGTTGGCGCGCGCGACCATCTGCAGGTCGTTGAGCACGCCCTGGTAACGCTCGCCGGCGGAGATCTTCTGGTCGTTCCAGTGCGAGAACGGGTGCGTGCCGGCGGCGGCGATGCGGAGCTGGCCCTTCATGGCGAGCCGGGCGAGGTCGGTGCGGAGCGCGGTGACGGACGAGCGCGCGCACTTGATGTCCTCGCAGATGTCGGTGCCGACCTCGACGACCGACTGGTGCAGCTCGGGCCGGACGCGCTCCTTGAGGATGAGTTTCCCGCCCTCGATGATCTCCTCGATGTGCGACTTCAGCTCGCGCGTGACCGGGTCGACGATCTGGAACTCCTCCTCGATGCCGAGGGTGAATTGGTGCTGCTTGCGGGAGGTGGGCATGGGGGATCAGAGGACGGAGGACGGAAGACGGAGAACGGAGGGCAGATGAGCGAGGGCAGGCTGGCCCGGAGTTGTCATTCTGAGCGGAGCGAAGAATCCAGCGGCACGGCCGCGCGCGGGTGTCATTCTGGATTCTTCGCTTCGCTCAGAATGACGGGGAGCAGGGACGGATCGGCCCGCAGGGACGCGGGCCCTCCAGCCGAGATGGCAACAAGTGTTCACTTCTTCGCGGCGCCCGGAATGACGGCAGCTGGAGGGTCGGTCTCCTGACCGACCGCGGCCGGACGGGAGGCCGGCCCTCCAAATCAGAATGACGGAGGAAGGCGGGGTCGGCGACCCCGCCCTACAACAAGGCAGGCGGCCCGCAGGGACGCGGGCCCTCCAAATCAGAGGACGGAGGGCAGGCTGGCCCGGAGTTGTCATTCTGAGCGGAGCGAAGAATCCAGCGGCACGGCCGCGCGCGGGTGTCATTCTGGATGCTTCGCTTCGCTCAGAATGACGGGGAGCAGGGACGGATCGGCCCGCAGGGACGCGGGCCCTCCAGCCGAGATGGCAACAAGTGTTCACTTCTTCGCGGCGTGGCGGACGTAGGTGCCCCAGGTGAGGTTGTCGGCGCCGTCCTGGTGCGCCCGGGCTTTCTGCACGAGCATCTTGGCGGCGGCCTCGACGACCCAGTTGAAGTTCTCCTCGCCGACGGACTTGCGGTCGGCGTCGGGGGCGGGGTTGCAGAAGTCGATGGCGTAGGGCACGCCGTCGTGGACGGCGAACTCGACGGTGTTGAAGTCGTAGCCGAGCGCCTGGTTGAGCGTGAGCACGTCGCGCTCGACGCGGGCGAGCAGCTCCTTCGACGGGGCCGGGCGGTCCACGACATAGCGCAAATGGTGCGGGTTGCGCGGCTCGTAGGGCATGATGCGGACGGCGGCGCCGCCGATGCAGTAGCAGCGGAAGTAGTCGTCGAAGGTCACCTCGGACTGGAGGAGCATGACGAGCTGGCCGGTCTCGGCGTAGGCCTTGAAGAACTCGTCGGGGTCGCGGACCTTGTAGACGTTCTTCCAGCCGCCGCCGGAGTGCGGCTTGAAGTAGGCGGGCCAGCCGATGTAGGCGAAGATGGCGTCCCAATCGAGGGGGAAGGCGAGGTTGCTGAACGACTCGGCGGTGCAGTCGGCGGGGTGGTCCTTGGAGGGAAGGAGGACGGTCTTCGGGACGGCGACACCGAGCTTGGTGGCGAGGCAGTTGTTGAAGAACTTTTCGTCGGCGGACCACCAGAACGGGTTGTTGACGACGGCGGTGCCGTTGAGCGCGGCGTTCTTGAGGAAGGCGCGGTAGAACGGCACGTCCTGCGAGATGCGGTCGAGGATGACGGCGTAGTCGGTGGGCTCGCCCTGCGCGACCTTGTTGATGCTGACGGGCTCGGCGGTGATGCCGGGTTCGTTCATCGCCGAGATGCGCGCGATGAGCGCCTGGGGGAAGGTGCGCTCGCGGCCGAACATGATGCCGATCTTTTTCATGGGGTGCGGGGGTCGGGGTCAGCGGTGCAGAAGGGAGAGGTAGCCGGGGAACATGTCCCGCCAGTAGTTCCAGTCGTGGCCGCACCATTTGCGGTCGTCGAGGAAATGGGGGATGCCCTTCGTGTTGAGCAGGTGCGAGAGATGGAGGTTGCGGTCGCGGCAGCCGTCGCGGTCGCCGGTGCCGAGGATGATGCCCATCCGGCGGATGTGGTCGAGGAAATGCTGGTCGTGGAGGTTGGGCAGGTAGTCCACTGGGTTGTTGAAATAGCAGTTGTCGTCGTAGTGGCCGTCGAGGAACGACTTGATGTCGAACGAGCCGCTGAGGCTGATGCAATAGCCGGTGCACTCCGGGTGCCGCAGGGCGAAGTTCACGGCGTGATAGCCGCCGAAGCTCGCGCCCGCCAGCGCCACGCGGGGCGAACCGGTCTCGTGCTGCGCGCGGGAGACCACGTCGTGCAGGATCACGCGCTCGTAGGCCATGTGGGTCTTCACGCGGTCGGCCGGGTGGATGGATTTGTTATACCAGCTCTGCTCGTCGATGCCGTCGGGGCAGTAGATCGTCACCTGCCCGGCGTCCACGAGGTGGGCGACGGCGCCGATGAGGCCGAAATCCTTGTTCTGATAATAGCGGCCGAGCGAGGTGGGGAAGGCGATGACCGGGTAGCCGGCGTAGCCGAAGACCAGCATGTCGAAATCCCGGCTCAAGTGCGGCGTATACCAGCGGACGTGGTGCTCTTTCATGCGGAACGGCGGGACTAAAAAACCGCGCGGGCCCGGGCGCGGACGGTTGGTGGTGCGGTGCGGGCCCAGAGAGAGCAGAAAAGGAGCCGTGGCGCAAACCACACGCGGGGATTTGATGAAAACCGCTTGCCTCGCCCGTCCGCCCCCCTAGGCAGGCCGCCGCCGATGCCCGTCCGCCGACCCAGCCGCACCGCCTCGCTCCGCCTGCACCGGCGGTTCCATTCGCGCATCCTGCGCAACTGTCGCGACGTGGCCGTCTGGCTGCCGCCGGGCTACGGCGACCCGCGCCGACGGCACCCGGTGGTGTATTTCCACGACGGGCAGAACATCTTCGACCCGCTGACCTCCTTCCTCGGGCAGGCCTGGCACGCGGGCGAACGCGCGGAGGAGCTGATCCGCGCCCGCGCCATCGTGCCGCCGGTGATGGTCGGCATCTACAACACCGGCTTCAACCGGATGAACGAATACGCGCCGACCCGCGGCGAATTCACCGGCTGGGACGGCGAGAAGTGCCGCAGCACCGGCGACGGCAAGCGCTACGCGAAGTTCGCCGCCACCGAGCTGAAGCCGTTCATCGACGCCCGCTACCTCACCCGCTCCGGCCCGCGCGACACGTCCGTCGTCGGCTCCTCCATGGGCGGGCTCATCGCGCTCTATTGCGCGTTGTGGCAGCCGCGCGTCTTCGGCGCGGCGGCGGCGCTCTCGCCCTCGGTGTGGTGGGACGACCGCGCCGTGTTCCGCGACTTCGGCCGGCTGCCGCGCAAGCCCGATGTCCGGCTCTGGCTCGACATGGGCACGGCCGAGCCGGGATGGGAGGCGCTGCCGCTCTACCGCGACGTGCTCGTGGGCCGCGGCTGGGCGCAGGGTGGCGACCTCGAATACCGCGAGGTAGCCGGGGCGGAGCACAACGAGGCGGCGTGGGCCGCGCGCATCGGCGACGTGCTGCGCTGGCTGCTCGGGCGGGAATCTGTTGTAGGGCGGGATCGCTGATCCCGCCACGAGAGCGTTGCCATTTGCGTTTGCCGGCGGGATCAGCGATCCCGCCCTGCAATTCAGAAGTCCAGCAATTCAGATTCACCGGCGAACGGCCAGTCGGCGGCTTGGCCGACCAGTCCGGCGCGCACCGGATTCTCGCGCACGCAGGCCCACTTCTCGTCATAGCTGCCGGGAGTCCGGAGCACATGATCGAAGAACTCCGCTTGCCAGACAGGCGGCTCGACGTTTGAGGCCGTGGCAACGGCGCGCGTCGTCCACTTCTTCCAATCGCGCATGAAAGAGCTGAGTGTCTTGGCATCATGCTCCGGCTGAGCGAAGAAGTGAACGTGATCCGGCATGATTACATAGCGTCCGACGGCCCAGCCATGCTTGTTGCGTGCGGCCTGCCAGGACTCGGTGAGGATGGCCGCGGCTTCCGGCGTGACAAGAATCCTGCGCCGTTTGGCCGCGCATGCCGTGACATAATAGATCGGATTCCGGATCCAGACGTTGGACAGGCGGCGCAGGTGTTCGCGGTCGGGCATGTGCCAAGTGTAGGGCGGGGTCGCTGACCCCGCCATTCCGGCGATACGGGGTTTATCCGTATAAGAGGCGGGATCAGCGATCCCGCCCTACAACGGCTGGCCCTCCACCGCTCCTCACTCCAGCCCGGCGACGTTCACCGTCTTGTCGAACTCGACGGTGAACCTGACCGTGAGCTCGCGTTTCTCGGCGGGCTTCAAATCGAGCGTCCACTTGAGCAGCCCGTCCTTGTCGGGCTTCAGCTCGCCGGTGGAAGGAGTCTGCTGCTTCACGACGATCTTCTCGTTGCGCGAGACGGGGATCTGGTCGGTCACGACCACGCGCTCGGCCGTGCGCTTGTTGTTCTGGATGGTGAGCAGGTATTCGTAGGTGATGCGGGTGCCGGAGTTGGTCAGGCCGGTGTCCTCGGTGAACTTCTGCACGCGCTTGTGCTTCACGCTGATCCCGTCGTCGGCGCCGAGCGCGAGGTCGAACCTCTCGCCGGGCATCACGGTCGCGAGCCGGCTGGTGGCGACGAAGGTGCCGTCGAGGAACACGTTCATCGCGCCGGCGAGCAGCGGGAACTCGGAATTGTTGAACACCTTGCTGGTGAGGAACGCGACCGGCTGGCGCTTCGGCACCGTGGCGTATTCCGGCTGGGCGTTGAGTTTTGCCGCGGTGATCGGCACCTTCTGCGGTGAGTTGTCGCTCGGGATGGTGGTGGCGTTGGCGATCTTGAACGTCGCGCTCGTCGCACCGGCCTCGACCGTGGCCACCGCGATGTTTGCGTCCTTCTCCTCGGGTGGCGCGGCCATGTCGGAGAAAGCGCCGGCGCTGGCCGGCGCGGCGACCGATTTGGCACGGCGGCCATCGGATACTTGAAACTGGCTGAGCGTGACCACCTCGTCGTTCCGGGCCACCGGCCGCGGCACGAAGATATCCAGGTTCCATACCCCCAGTTCCGGTGCGGCGCCACCGAGGTTCGGCCGGGCGGTGGAGAGCGTCAGCGCGACGTCCTTCCAGTCCTCGCCGGTGTTCTGCCGCACCAGCCCGAAGTAGCCGAGCTGCACGGCGCGTTCGCCGGAGAGCACGCGCGCGTCGTAGTTCGGCGCCCAGTTCGCGCCAGGCACGGTGTAGGACAGGCTGACCTCGAGGCTGCCGGCCGAGGTGGCGGCGACACGCACCGTGACGGTCTTGTAGGCCTTGCCGCCCGCCCCGCGGAGCTGGTTGAGCTGCATCTGCACGGTGTTGACCTTGTTCTGCAAATCCTCGCGTTGCTCATCGAGCGTCGCGCGCTCGGCGGCGATCTTGGACTTCTGCTCGCTCAGGTAGGCGAGCGAGGCCGTGAACTGGTTCAGATCGGGCCGCGGCACATCCTTGGCCGGTGGGGCGAAGAGCGCGGCCTCCATCCGCTCGAGCGAGGCTCCTTGCGCCTGCAGCAGCAGGCCACGGTCGTCGAGCACGCGCATGAGCTTGAGCAGGCCCTTCAGCTCGTCCTCCAGCGCCTTGACGCGCTCGTTGGGCGTGAAGTTCACGAACGTGCGCTTCGCGCTCACGTCGAGGATGGTGGCGGCGGCCGTGCCGCGGCCGCTGACCTGCAGCGACTGTTCCTGGAGCGATTCGGGCAGGTTGGCGAAGACCACCTCGGCGTTGCCCGTGGCCAGCTCGACCGCGGCCGTGCGGGTGACGACCGCGCGGTCCAGATAGACCGTGACCGCGCTGATGCGCGACTCGACGGACGCGGCGCGGAGGGGGAAGGCGGAGATCAGAAGACCAGCCGTCGCCAAGGCTATGGCTGGCAAGCGGCGAACGGAAAACAGAAGACGCGACGATTTCATGGAAAAGCGTGGTTCAGGGTAAACGCGGCAGGCAGGGATTCCTTAGCGGAGATTGGCGGCGGAGCGGCAAAAGACGATGAACAACTTGTCAATTGCGCCGGAGCGAGGCCGCAGGGCGACGGTGATTGTAGGTCGGGGTTTATCCCCGACTCGGGCGGACAGATGTCGGGCATAAAGCCCGACCCACAGCAGGCCATCCCGACGCCCGATTGTCAGGAATCTGGACAGCCACGGGCTCATGGGCTTGGCTGCACGGCACCATGCTCGTCCACACCGTCTTCTTCCGGCTCAAACCCGGAGTCACCGCCGCGCTGGCCGCGGATTTCAAGAAGGGCGTCGAGACGCTCGGGGCCATCAAGCACGTCGAGAAGGTCTATGTCGGCACGCCGGCCAAGGTGCCCGCTCGGCCGGTCACCGACCAGAGCTTCGCGGTCGCGCTCACCGTGCTGTGCAAGGACGTCGCGGCGCACGACGCCTACCAGGACGACCCGATCCACCACGCGTTCATCGCAAAATACCAGGATCTCTGGGCGCGCGCGCAGGTTTACGACGCGGAGTAAGGATCCCATGTCCGCCCTTGCCGGTCAGGTTGTCATCGTCACGGGCGCGTCGTCGGGCATCGGCGAGGCCACCGCCCGCCGGCTGGCACTCGCTGGCGCCAAGGTCGTCATCTCCGCCCGGCGGCACGACCGGCTCGACGCGCTCGCCCGCGAACTCGATCCGTCGGGCGCCAATGTGCTCGCTGTCGCGGGCGACGTGACGAGCGACGCCGACCGCCGGAGGCTGGTGGATGAGACCGTGAAGAAATTCGGCCGGGTGGACGCGCTGGTGAACAACGCCGGCTACGGCACGCGCGGCCCGGTCGAGCTGGTGCCGGTGGACCTCGTCCGGAAAAACTACGAGACGAACGTCTTCTCCCTCATCGCGCTCACGCAGCTCGTGCTGCCGGCGATGCGCGAGCGCGGCGACGGCTGCATCGTCAACATCGGCTCGGTGGTCGGCCGGCTGGCCCGGCCGCTCTCGAGCATCTATGATTCCACGAAGCACGCGCTCGAGGCCATCACCGACGGTCTGCGCGGCGAGCTGAAGCCGTTCGGCGTCCGCGTGACGCTCATCCGGCCGGGCGCGATCCTCACCGAGTTCATCGACGCGGCCAACAAGGTCTCGGACGACGTGGCGGCCAACGCCGGTCCCTACCAGCCGTATTACAGGGGTTATCACGAGGCGGGGAAGAGTCTCCGCCGCTGGGCCGCGCCACCCGACGCCATCGCGCAATTGGTGGAGAAGGCCCTCGAGAGCGACGATCCAGCCCCGCGCTACGGCGCGCCCGGGCACGTGCACCTGTTCCTCTTCCTGAAATGGCTCCTGCCCGACCGGGCCTTCGCGTGGTTCACGCGGCTGAAGGGGTGAACGCCAAAACCCCGCTTGACCTGCCGGATAACCGGTAAGACGGTAAGGCGTGACCACGACGCTTTCCAGCAAGGGGCAGGTGGTGCTGCCCAAGGGGGCGCGCCGCAAGCTTGGCCTGCAACCCGGCACGAAGTTCAATTGCCGGGTGCGGGAGGGTGAGATCGTGCTTACCCCCGAAAGCCGGCCGCCGGCCCGGGCGAAGGTGGGGCGCCATCCGGTCACCGGTCTGCCGGTGTTCGTGGCCGCCAAGGGCACGCCGCCGCTGACCTCCGAGCGGGTGCGCGAACTGCTGACCGACTTTCCGTGAAATACCTGTTGGATGTGAACGCCCTGGTCGCGGCCTTGTGGACCACCCACGTCCATCACGACCGGATGCATCGCTGGCTCGGCGGCATCGCGGAATCCGATGCGGCCATGACCTGCGGGATCACCGAGGCGGGGTTCATCCGGGTCATCAACGCGGCCTACGGCGTGCCGGTCACGGAGGCGAAGGAGGTTCTGCAGACCTTCCGTGCGCGGGCGGGGCTGGAATACCTGAAGGAGACGCCTTCGCCGCTCGATGTGCTGCCGTCCTGGGCGCGCAGCCACAAGCAGGTGATGGACGCCTACCTGGCCGGTATCGCCGGGCACGCGGGACTGAAGCTCGCCACGCTCGACCGGGGCATACCCGGCGCGAAACTGATACCGCAGTAGGGCGCTACAGAGCGACGACCCCGCCCCGCGCTACGGCGCGCCCGGACATGTGCAGGTGTTCCCCTTCCTGAGGTGGATTCTGCCCGACCGCACCTTCGCGTGGCTCACGCGGCTGAAGGCCTGAAGGAATCAACCGCAAAGGTTGCAAGGGCGCAAAGAATCATGTGCTGAGCATGGCTGTCGGGGAAGACTTGTGCTGGAAAACCGGCACGCCGACACGGGAAATGTGCGCTGCGACCTCCGGATCGGTCATTTCATCAAGCACGATCAGACTGAAGCGATACGGGAGCAGGAGATCGTCCAAGGCATCGTAGATTCGCCCCACCGTCCGCCAATCGAGCCTCGGCCCGACCAAGGCGAGATCGATGTCCGAGCCGGGCTTGTGTGTGCCCTTGGCGCGAGAGCCGAAAAGCACCGCACGTTCCACGCTGTCGTAACGGCCAAGCACGTCCGTGACTTGCCGGAGACGACGGGCGGAGAGGCCATGTCGGGGGGTCATGATTCCTTCGCCTCCAAGGCGGTCATGGTGACCGCGAACTTTTCGAATTCCGGCGCAAAGTTCTCGAGGATGGCTTTGGACAATTCGTCCGCTGTTTTCTGATTGTAAGTATGGCTGCTACGGTTGCGGCCCTGAATCATAGCCATCCACTCATCACCGTTGGAAATGAGACCCCGGGCGAAAGCTTCCCGGGTCGCATCCTTGGAGCCGTAAAGCTTGGTGGCACCCCGGGACTCCAGAAAATCCTTGAGCGTGCTCCAGGCGAGTTCATGCGTAAATTCGAACGCTTGGATCAGCCCCTGTTGTTCCAGCTCCGAGAGTTTCCGCTCCTTGGCCAGCGCGGTGGCGGCCGACAGATGGGCGAAAGCTTTCCGAAAGCTTTGGAAGCGCTGCCGCCAGCGGATATCGGGATTGGAAGGCATTACGAAATCCTTCGCGGGCCGGTCATCCCCGCAGGCGCTTTTCAGCGTCTTCGAGAACGACCCGCTGGCCCGGGGTCTTGACGTCGATCTTGTCTGCGAGCCTTTGCTTGAGGCCGGGGTCGGACCTGCGCTCCAACACCACGAGGTGCGCCGTGAGATGCCGGCGCTCAGCGGGCGGCAGGTGCCCGACCTCCTGCTTCAACTCGGCGAAGCTCATGCCGGCACCATAAGCGGACCCACCGACCCGTCAACGGGGGAAACCGGCGGCCCCGTCCCTGCGCCACGTCGCGCCCGGGCACGTGCAGGCGTTCCTCTTCCTGAAATGGCTCCTGCCCGACCGCGCCTTCGCGTGGCTCACGCGGTTGAAGAGTTGGGAAAGTTCAGCCACGGATGGCCCGGATATCCACGGATTAAAAATTGTAGGGCGGGGTCTTCGACCCTCGCCGCTACGGTTGGGAATGGCAGCAAAGAGGCACAAGAAGCGCAAAAACTGGACAGGAAACCACAGATAGACACAGATGCACACAGATCAGGCATGGTTATCTCTGCCGGCCTGACCTCAGCGCGGGGTTGAGAACGGTCGGCCGGCTTTTCCTGGACAAGGTGCCGAGCCGTCATCGCGATGATGAAGCGGCAGTGTGTGTGAAGCGAGCCTCAGCTTGTCCACTCGATGTTCACGATGCGGACTTCGCGTGCTGCGTCATCAATCCAGTAGGTAAGCAGCAGACCGTCGCGCAAAAGCACCTGATTGTCGCGGCCATCGGGCCCCGGAATCGGGCAGTCGCCCAGACGTTCCGGAAAGCGGCAAAGCCGGTCGATCACCCGGGCGGCCAGTTTCCGGCGGGTCGCACCGGCGGCCAGCAGTGCAGCCAGCGCCTCCTGGGAGTAGGCGGGCTCAAAAGGCTTCATTCACCCGCCGGGGGATGCCGGGCGAGGATGGCCTCGACCTGAACCTGGGTGTATTTGATACCAGAATCCATCTCGCGCATGATGCGCGCCGTGCGCCGACGCCGTGCAGGCGAGTCCACCCGTTCGATAAAGGTGACATATTTCGCCACCGACCGCCGTTTATTGGGAGGCAGTCGGCCGATCCTTTTCTGTAACTCAGCCACACTCATACCTACACAATAGGCGGTCGCCTGAGCCCGTCAACGGGGGAAACTGCCATGCGAGGGGTTGTTTGCATCATTTGCTCATTAGAAAGTCGTGGAGCTGCTCGGCGAACCTCAGGCCGAAGCCCGGTGCTTCAGCGATTTGTTCGGCCGACGCCGCGCGGAGTTTCCCGATCGAGCCGAAGTGGGCGAGGAGGGCGGCCTTCCGCTTCGCGCCGAGCCCGGGAAAATCGTCGAGGATGCTCTCCTTGATCTTCCGCGAGCGCAGGTCGGCGTTGTAGGTGTTGGCGAACCGGTGCGCCTCGTCGCGCAGCCGTTGCAGCAGGTTCAGCCCGGGATGGTCGAGCGGCAGGTTGAGCGGCGCGCGCTCGTCGGGAAAGATGATGGTCTCGGCCTTCTTCGCCAGGCCGATGAGCGGCGGCGGCATGGCGTCGAGCCCGACGAACGCCTTCAGCGCGGCGCCGATCTGCCCGCGGCCGCCGTCGATGACGACGAGGTCGGGGAAGGTCCTCTGCTCCTCCGCCAGCCGGCGGTAGCGGCGCGCCACGACCTCCTCCATCGCCTTGAAATCGTCGTTGCCGATGAAGCTGCGGATGGAGAAGCGCCGGTATTGGTCCTTGTCCGGCCGGCCGTCGGTGAAGTGGACCATCGAGGCGACGACGAAGGTGCCGCTGATGTGCGAGATGTCGAAGCACTCCATGTGCGCGGGCGGCGCGTCGAGGTGCAGCGCCTCCTGCAAGGCGCGCAACGCGTCCTCGTCGGTGCGGAGCCGGGTGAAGTCGCGGGTGAACTTGCGCGTGCGCGCCAGCGTGCGCTCGAGCGCGAGCACGACGTCGCGCAGCTCGGCGGCCTTCTCGTATTCCTGCTTGGCGGCGCGGGCGGCCATCTCCTCGCGCAGTTCCTTCAGCCATTCGCGCGACTTGCCGTCGAGGAACCCGCACGCCTGCTCGACGCGCCCGCGGTATTCGGCGGCCTCAACCTCGTTGGGCCAGCCGTAGAGCTCGGCGCGCACGTCGTCGTAGAGCCGCCAGCGGCCGTCGGCGAGTTTCTTCGGGATGCTGTCGCCGAGGAGCACACCGAACTGCTTCCGCATGGACGCGAGCGTGCGGCGCAGCAGCCCGGAGTGGGCGAACGGCCCGAAGTAGCGCGAGCGGCCCTCCTTGCGCAGCCGGGTGAGCGTGAAGCGCGGCATCTCGTCCTGCAGGTTCACGCGGACGAGGAGGAAGCGCTTGTCGTCGGTGAAGTCGGTGTTGTATTTCGGCCGCCACTGCTTGATCAGCCGGCCCTCGAGCAGCAGCGCCTCGGGCTCGGACTTCACCTCGATGAGGTCGAAGTCCGCGATCATCTCGATCAGCGCGCGGATCATCGGCTGGTGCCGCGCCGCGCGGGCGCGGCCGGGCTGGAAGTAGGACGACACGCGCTTCTTCAGGCTCTTGGCCTTGCCGACGTAGATGATGCGCCCGAGCCGGTCCTTCATCAGGTAGACGCCCGGCCCGTCCGGGAGGGAGCGGAGTTTTTCCTTCAGGGAAGCAGTGGGTTGTGAGGCAGGCATCGCGGCTTGTCATCGCGAGTCCCGCCTGGGCGGGACGTGGCGATCCATCTGGCTGGATTGCTTCGTCGCCGGGCTCCTCGCAATGACGGAATGGTGCGGGCGTGCGGGGGCTGGCATTTTGGCGAAAAGGGGCTACGGTCCGCCCTTGTCGGTCTTATATGGCACACCCTGAAGCAAACGAGTCCCAACGCAACGGGACTGGCAAATCTTCTCCGCGCTTTGAACTCATCACGCTCGGCGACGAGTTGCTGCTCGGGCTGACCGAGAACGGGCACCTGACCTGGATCGGCGCGCAGCTCGGGCGGCGCGGCGTGCTGCTCGATCGCAACGTCACCATCACCGACGAGGCCGCGGCCATCGCGCCGCAGATCCGCGAGAGCTGGGCGCGCGCGGACGTCATCATCACCACCGGCGGGCTCGGGCCGACCTGCGACGACCGCACGCGCGAGGTCGTGGCGGAGGTTCTCGAGCAGGCGCTCGTCTTCGACCCCGCGATCGGGGCGGCCATCGCGGAGCGGTTCGCGCGCATCCGCCGGCCGATGACGCCGAACAACCGCAAGCAGGCCTTCCGCTTCGAGCGCGGCGAGGTGCTGCCCAACGCCCACGGCACCGCGCCCGGCCTCTGGGTCGAGCAGGACGGCAAGGTGCTCATCATGCTGCCGGGCCCGCCGAACGAGCTGCAGCCGATGTTCACCGAGCAGGTGCTGCCGCGGCTCGCCGCGCGCGGGCTGCTCAGCGACGCCGAGTCCTACATCCAGATCCGCACGGCCGGCGTGGGCGAGTCCATGCTCGAGACGCGCTTCGGCCGGATCTTCGACCGGTATCCGGGGCTGGGCATCGCGTATTGCGCGCACCAGTGGCAGGTGGACTGCCGCATCAGCTCGCCCGACCGGAAATACGCCATGAGCGCCCTGCAGGCCATCGCGCAGGAGTGCGCCTCCCTGCTCGGCGACGACTTCGTGGGTTTCGGGCACGACGGCCTCGCCAAGGTCGTCGGCGACCACCTGCGCGACCAGCACCGCACGCTCGCGGTGGCGGAGTCGTGCACCGGCGGGCTGCTGGCGAACAGTTTCACCGACATCTGCGGTGCCGCGAAATTCTTCCAGGGCGGCATCGTGAGCTACAGCAACGACGCGAAGATGCAGCTCCTCGAATGCCCCGAGTGCCTGCTCTCGCAGCACGGCGCCGTGAGCGAGGAATGCGCCGTCGCGATGGCGACCGGCGTGGCCGAGAAGCTCGGCGCCGACTACGGGCTGGCCATCACGGGCTTCGCCGGCCCGACCGGCGGCAACGGCGACAATCCCGTCGGCACCATCTTCATCGGCCTGCATGCGCCCGGCGGCGACTGGTCGAAGAAGATCAGCTATCCCGGACCGCGCTGCGCCGTGAAGCAGCGCGCCGTCACCGCGGCGATCGACTGGCTGCGGCGCGAGGTGGTCAAGGAGGCCCGCAAGGCCGCCGTGCCGCTGGCGAACTGAGTGTAGGGCGGGGTCTCTGAACCCCGCCAAAGAAGGCGGCACGCGGCCTTGGTCGCCTTTGGCGCCGTCTCAGGCTTGCTCGTCCTTCGGCGTGGCGGGTAAACCTCCGGACGCGTTCAGAAGTTGGAGGAGGGGCTTTATGCCCCGATATGATTGACTCGCGGGACAGGAATCGGGGCGTAAAGCCCCTCCTACAGCAGGCGGACGGTGCTCAACCCTCCACGGAAGACGTCCGGCGCGGCAGGAACAGCGCCAGCAGCACGATCGCTGCCGCCATCAGCGCGAGCCACGCGGGCAATCCGCTCCGTCCCTGCGCGAAACCGATCCCGACCGCCGAGCCGCCCCAGCCGCACACCGCATAAATGCGCGCGGCCAGTCCGGGCCGCGCGGCCAGCGCCGGATAATGCACCAGCGCGGTCGAGTAGAGCGCCACCCCCGCGGCATACGGCACGCAGATCCAGCCAGCCGGGCGCGCCAGAAAAAGCACGGCGCCCGCGAGCAGAAGGATCGCGGCGAGGACAGTCGTTGCGCGCCGACCGCGATCGAGCAGCAATCCGGCCGACACGCCGGCCAGCACCTGCCCGGCGACGGCTCCATGCAGCCAGCCGGTGTCGCTCCAGACCGCGGCCTTCAGCACCGGCGTGTGCTGGATGAGGTAGAACGCCGCCGAGTCGAACGCTACGAACGCGAATAGGATCAACCCCCACGCGCCCGGGCGTTCACCGGCATCGACGGGAATGTCACCTATTAAGTGACATTCCGACCGAGGCGGCGTCGGGTCGAAGCGCAGGGACCACGCCACGGCCGCGCCGCCGAACGCCGCCGCAGCGGCCAGCCAGGACTGGGCGGTCGGCGCCGCTTCGAACACCGGCGGCACCGTGCATAGCGCGTAGGCGGCTCCGGTGCCGAGCCCGCAGGCGAGACCGAGATGCGCCGGACCCGTGATGCCGCGCAGCGTGGAAGCGAGGGTCACGGTCACGGCGCCGAGCGCGAGTCCGGTCAACGCCGCGAGGAGCACCAAGGCGGACGATCCTCCGGCGAAGGGCGCGAGTGCGGCGGCCAAGGCGCCAAGCAACAGGCCGGTCACAATCAGGGCCTTGGCGCGGGCGGGCCTGAACAAAACCGCGGCGAGCACGCTGCCGGTGATGCCGGCAAGGCCCTGGGCCCCGAGGATCGCGGGCAGGGCGGACGGAGCCGCGGTTTTCGTCAGGGTCAGGAACGCGAACTGCGCGAAGAGCAGGAAGGAGACATAGGTCGCCGCCACCAGCCCCGCGCCGCTGGCGACCCCGGCGATGTCGGCTCGGGTTGGGGGCGCAGTCGGCATGGAGTCGGAGGATGGCGCGGATGGGTCTCGTGGCAATAGACGCCCCTGGCAGGGGGATCCGACCGGGCAATCAAGTTCGTGTTGCATATGCAACACGAACTTGATGATCAGGGCGGCGACGCTCCGGCCCTGGAAATTTGGGCGTGCCGTGCGGCGAGTTCGCCGCCACTGATTGCGGGATGCCCGCCGCGAAGACCAAGCCGTTTACGTTCGTCGCCGGCCCGGACGATTTCCTCGTCGGGCGGGTGGGCAAGGAGCGGTTCGAGGCGATGGCGGCGGAGGCGCAGGCCGACGACTTCTCGCGCGAGATCGTCAACGGCTTCGCCGCCAATGTGGACGAGGTCGAGACGGCGGTGAACCGGTTCCGCGACGCGGTGCTGACCGTGCCGATGTTCGGCGGCAAACGCGTGGTCTGGCTGAAGGACATCAATTTCCTCGTCGACACCGTGACCGGGCGGGCCGAGGGCACGCTGCGGCAGGTCGAGGCGCTGCAGGAACTGCTGGCGAAGGTGAACCCGGACGACGTGTCGGTGCTCATCACCGCCGCGCCGGTGGACCGGCGGCGCACGTTCCCGAAATGGTGCGAGGCGCACGCGGACTTCGCGCTGGCGGGCGGCGACGGCGACAGCGCGGGCGAGGCCTTGGCGGCGGTCGCGCTGGGCGAGGCGCGCGAATGCGGCGCGAGGTTCGCCGATGGCGCGGTGGAGCTGCTGTTGGAAAAAGTCGGCGCGAACACCCGGCTCATCACCGAGGAGGTGCGCAAGCTGGCGACCTACGCCGAGCCCTCGAAGGCGCTCGAGGCGCAGGGCGGGATTGTCATCGAGGAGGCGCACGTGGCCGAGCTGACGCCGAACGTGGCCGAGGGGGACTTCTTCGAGGCGGCCGACCGGTTCTTCGCCGGCGACCTCAACGGCACGATCGCGGCCTTGCAGCGGCATTTCTTCGCCGGCGGCGACGCCCGGCCGATCCTCGCGGCGCTGCAGAACCGCAACCGCATCCTCCTGCAGGCGCGCGTGCTGCTGGACGCGGGCGAGCTGCGGCCGCCGTCGGACCGCTACGGCTTCGACAAGGCGGCGTGGGCGCGCGCGCAGGAGGCGCACGCTGGGCAGTTCGGCGGCGAGACGGAGAAGAGCGCCTTCAACCTGTTCACGCAGAACCAGTGGTATGCCGGCAAGCTGGTCGGCGGCGCGCGGATGCCGTCCGTGCGGCGGCTGATCGACCACCAGCAGGAATTCGTCCGCGCCTTCGAGGAGATCATCCGCCGCTCCGACGAACAGGAAGCGGTGCTGCGCGAGATGGCTGTGCGCTGCCTGGCGCCCGGCGCTATTTGATCCCGCCAAAGATCACGAAGGGGATCTCGCGCCAGAAGCACTCGGCGTCGGCGAAGCCCGCCTCGCCGACCAGGCGCAACTCGGTCGCGAGCGGCGGATAATAATCCTCGCGGGCCCAGTTGGCGATATGCGCGCGGGCCCGGGCCTCCGTGAGGCCGTGCGGGGCCATGGCGTTGACCCATTCCTGATAGGAAAATTCGCGCAGGACGCCGCCGCCGGCGATCGCGGTGTCGGCGTTCAGGAAGGCCCCGCCCGGCCGCAGCGCGGTGAAGATGTTCCGGTAGATGGCGCCCTTGGCGGCCAGGTCCTTCACATGGTGCAGGGCGATGCCGGCGACGACCGCATCGCAGGGCGTCAGCGGGTTCGCAAAGGAACGCTCCACATAGCGGATGCGGCGGCCAAAGCGCGCGCAGCGCTCGCGCGCCACCGCCAGCATGGCCGGATCCGTATCCCAGATTTCCACCTCGGCCAGCGGCAGGGTCTCCGCAACAGCCCCGGCCAGCGCGCCGGTGCCGCCGCCGAGGTCAAGCACCACGCTGCGCCGGTCGCCGGGCAGCAGTTTCCGGAGCAGCGCCATGTGGGCCGTGCGCATGGCCGCATAACCCGGCACGAGCTGGCGGATGAGCTTGTCGTAATCGGCGACGTTGAGCTTGAGGTGTCCCTCGACGGAGTGGGCCATGCGGCAGGGTGGAACCTTGTCCGGCGCAGGGCGAGCCCGCAGCGGGCGCGAGGCGGCACAGTGACACGCTTTCCCATTGGCATCCCGGCGGCGGTGCGCTGCCTGGCGCAGGCAGCGTGACCCCTTTCCCCCTTGGCAAGCCGGAGGGGCTCCCTTATCCGTGGCCCCTCCCGTGAAGCAACCCGACGACACCGCCGCCGCGGCGCCCGCGCCCATCCCCAATGTCCTGGCCGGGCGCTACGCCTCGCCGGCGATGAAGGAGATCTGGTCGGCGCACGGGCGCATCCTGCTCGAGCGCGACTTCTGGATCGCGGTGATGAAGGCGCAGAAGGACCTCGGCGTCGCCATCCCGGCGGAGGCGATCAAGGACTACGAGCGCGTGCGCGGCGAGGTGGACCTCGAGCGCATCGCCCAGCGCGAGCGCGCGACGCTGCACGACGTGAAGGCGCGGCTGGAGGAATTCTCGGAGCTGGCGAAACGGCAGTTCATCCACCTCGGGCTGACCAGCCGCGACCTGACGGAGAACGTCGAGCAACTGCAGGTGCATCGCGCGCTGCGGCTCGCGCGTTTCAAGGCCGTGGCGGCGCTGGCGGCGCTGGCGCGGCGCGCGGAGGAGTTTCGCGACCTGATGATCACCGGCCGCACGCACAATGTGCCGGCCCAGCCCACCACGCTGGGCAAGCGGCTGGCGATGTCCGGGCAGGAGCTGCTCATCGCGCTGGCGCGGCTCGACGACCTGATTGCGCGCTACCCGGTGCGCGGGCTGAAGGGCGCGGTCGGCACGCAGCTCGACCAGCTCACGCTGCTCGGCGGCGACGCGGACAAGGTGGACCAGCTCGAGGCGCGCATCCTCAAGCACCTCGGCATCGCGTGCTCGTTCAACGCGGTCGGACAGGTCTATCCGCGCAGCCTCGACTTCGACACCGTGAGCGCGCTGCACCAGCTCGGCGCGGCGGGGGCGAGCTTCGCCACCACGCTGCGGTTGATGGCCGGCGCCGGTTTGCTGACCGAAGGTTTCCTGGAGGGGCAGGTGGGCTCGTCCGCCATGCCGCACAAGGTCAACGCGCGGAACTGCGAGCGCATCTGCGGCTTCTCGACGATACTGTCCGGACACGTGACGATGACGGCCGGGCTGGCCGGCCACCAGTGGAACGAGGGCGACGTGTCCTGCTCGGTCGTGCGCCGCGTGGCGCTGCCGGACGCGTTCTTCGCGATCGACGGATTGCTGGAGACGTGGATCACGGTGCTGCGGCAGATGGAGGTGTTTCCCGCCGCCATCGCGGCCGAGAACGAGCGCAACCTGCCGTTCCTCGCCACCACGACGATTTTGATGGAGGCGGTGAAAGGCGGCGCGGGCCGCGAGACCGCGCACGAGGCCATCAAGGAGCACGCGCTGGCCGCGGCCAAGGCGCTGCGCACCGGCGGCCCGCCTTCGCCCAAGCGCTCCGGCGAGGCAAGCGACGCCTCCCTGCTGGATCGCCTTGCAGGAGACAAACGAATCGGGCTCGGCAAGAAGAAGCTCCAGGACGTCCTCGCGCGGAGCGAACGGTTCGTCGGCGCCGCGCCGCACCAGGTGGACGCGTTCCGCGCCGCGGCCGCCCCGCTGGCCAAGAAGGCGAAGGGCGCGGCCGACTACCGGCCGGGCAAGCTGCTGTAAGGCCGCGCATTCCGACGAAAATATTTTTCGCGGCGGCGGCGGTGGAACCGCCGGGCGCGACCACGACGGCACGCAAGCCGGGCTAATTTCGGCCGGAGGGAGATTTTGGTTTGCCAGCCTTCCGGGCGCTCCCTTTGGTTTTCCGTTCCCGCTCTTTCACCACGACTTTAACCACACATCCCATGGCAGCAGAACTCGCAGGAAATTGTCTTATCAGCCAGACCGGCGGCCCGTCGGCGGTCATCAACGCCAGCCTCGCCGGCGTGGTGACCGAGGCGCTCAACCACGGCTGCATCGAGGAGGTCTATGGCGCGCTGAACGGCGTGCAGGGCATCCTGGGCGAGGAGCTGGTGGACCTCGCGGCGGAGTCGCAGCAGGCCGTCCGCGGCCTGCGCCACACCCCCGGCGCCGCGCTCGGCTCGTGCCGGCTGAAGCTCAAGAAACAGCAGGACTTCGACCGCGTGCTCGCCGTGTTCCAGGCGCACAACATCCGCTATTTCTTCTGCATCGGCGGCACCGAGTCCATGGAGATGGCCGCCAAGATCGGCGAGACCGCCCGCGCGGCGAACTACGACCTGCGCGTCATCGGCGTGCCGAAGACCATCGACAACGACCTGCCCGCCACCGACCACTGCCCCGGCTACGGCAGCGCGGTGAAATACATCGGCACCACGGTCAAGGAGCTCGCCATCGACGCCGACGCGCTCGGCTCGGGCGACCTCGTGACCATCGTCGAGGTCATGGGCCGCAACGCCGGCTGGCTTGCCGCCGGCGCCGCGCTGGCCAAGCGCCGCGACCACCCGAACGACCCGCCGCACCTCGTCTACGTGCCCGAGGTGCTGTTCGACCCGGCGAAGTTCCTCGAGGATGTCCGCCGCATCCTCAAGCGCGAGAAGCATTGCATCCTCGTCGTCGGCGAGGGCCTCGTGGACAAGGACGGCAACTACGTCGCGGTCGAGACCAGCGGCACCGACGCGCTCGGCCAGGCCCAGCTCGGCGGCGTCGGCGAATACCTGAAGGATCTCGTCGAGGCTCAGGTCGGCGCCAAGATGCGCGTCGCCCGCCTCGGCGTGGCGCAGCGTGCCGCCGCCCACCTCGGTTCCAAGACCGACAGTGACGAGGCGTTCCTCGCCGGTCAGGCGGCCGTGAAGGTCGCGGTCAACGGCGAGACCGACAAGATGATCACCCTCGTGCGCGGCGACGGCGACGCCTACACCTGCGAGACCGGCCTGGCCGCGCTCGCCGACGTGTCGGTCAACACCAAGCGCCTGCCGAAGGAGTGGATCAACGAGGACGGCGTGAGCATGAACTTCCAGTTCTACCGCTACGCCACCCCGCTCATCCAGGGCGAGGTCGCCGTGCCGTTCGAGAACGGCCTGCCGCTCTACACCCGCCTCGCCAAGGAGGGCGTGGACAAGGCGCTCCCGGCCTACGAGGGCTGAGCGCATTGTCATTGCGAGTCCCGCTCTCGCGGGACGAAGCAATCCAGCTGGATCGCCACGGCCCCGAAAGCGGGGCCTCGCGATGACAATCAACGGAGCCGGTCACACGACCGGCTCTTTTTTTCATCTGTAGCCGGGGTCGGCGACCCCGGCCGTGGGTGGAACCCGGCCTCTGGACGGGTTTGAGCGCGTCCGGCCTGTCCGTCAAAGCCTTGGCGTAGTCGGAAGGCCGGGCTCGACCTTCCGGGATGCCCTCAGCCCGCGGATTTCATCGCCGCGCCGTCGAGCGCGCCGGCCTCGATCACGCCCTTCGCGCGCGGCCACATCAGCACGGCCTCGATGATCATCCAGACCTCGAGCGCCATGGTGGCCACGGCGATGGCCACAAGCGTCCACTTGCCCTCGCTGATCCAGCTCGGGTTGCCCGGGCCGCCGAAGAAGGTCTGCGAGACCATCGCCCACATCGGCATGATGAGCATGAACACCATCGGCACCACGAGGAACCACACCGGGATGCGCCGCCGCCACAGGTAGAAGGTGATGACGAGGAACGACAGGCCGCCGAGCAGCTGGTTGGTGGCGCCGAAGAGCGGCCAGAGGATGAGCCCGCCCTGGCCGGCGTTGGCGAAGGCCCACTCCTTGCCCGGCGGCGGCACCGCGGCCATGAGCGCGGCGAACACGACGGCGGCGATGGTGGCGCCGTGCTTGTTGCGCAACGGGGCGGACACGGGGGCGAGGGCGGGCGAGGCATCGCCGAGCGCCCGGCCGATCTCCTGGATGATGTAGCGCTGGAGCCGGCAGGCGGTGTCCATCGTCGTGCCGGCGAACGACGCCACGAGCACGCCCATGAGCGCCACCGCGATGCCGCCGGGCACGCCGAGGGCGCGGAGGAAATTGGCCGAGCCGTCCACGAAGGCCGAGACGAGCGGGCCGAGTTTCGAGGACCAGACGGCGTAACGGGAAAGCCAGGCCTCGTGGCCGGTGATAACGCCACCGTCGGCCGCCATGACGCCGAGCCCGAGCCCGGCGGCGCAGGCGAGGATGACGAGCACGGCGAGAAAGCCCTCCGTCAGCATGCTGCCGTAGCCGACGAGGCGCGCGTCGGGCTCGTGCGCGAGCTGCTTGCTGCTGGTGCCGCTGCTGACGAGGCAGTGGAAGCCGCTGATGGCGCCGCAAGCGACGGTGATGAAGAGGAAGGGGATGACCGAGGGCGCGCCGACGGGATTCCAGTTCACCACCGGAGCGGCCAGCTCGAGTGCCGGGCGGGCGGCACCGATCACGAGCGGCGCACCGCCGGCAAACGCAGCAACCACGAGGCCGGCGACGATGAGCCCGAGGGCGGAGAGCAGTTGCAGCGAGTTGATGTAGTCGCGCGGCTGGAGCAGCGTCCACACCGGCAGCACCGAGGCGATGTAGGAATAGATGAGCAGCAGCACGACCCAGGTCCACGACGACCAGCCGGCCATGGTGGTGTTGATGGTGTGCAGGAAACCCACGTCGCCGTAGACGACCGAAAGATACATCACGGCTAGCGCGATGAGCGAGGGGCCGAGCAGGCTGACGCCCTTGCGGTGGAGCCAGACGCCGATGAGCACGGCCAGCGGGATCTGGAGCGTGCAGGGGACGTTGGCCGCCGGGTAGAGCCGGAAGACCGAGGCGATGACGAGGCCGAAGACCGCGAGCACGATGGTCAGCGCCATGAAGAGGATGAAGAGGAACAGCAGGCGCACGCGCGGGTTGAGCACGCGGCCGGCGATGTCGCCGACGGTCTGGCCGTTGTTGCGGAGGCTGACGACGAGCGCGCCGAAGTCATGCACCGCGCCGATGAAGATGCTGCCGAATAACACCCAGAGCAGCGCGGGCAGCCAGCCCCACATGATGGCGATGGCCGGGCCGACGATCGGCCCGGTGCCGGCGATGGAGGTGAAGTGGTGGCCGAAGACGACCGACTTCGAGGTCGGCACGTAGTCGTGGCCGTCGTTGAGCCGGTGGGACGGGCAGAGGTTGCCGGCCGAGAGCCGGAAGATCTGCCGGCCGAGCCAGCGCCCGTAGGTGTGGTAGGCGACGATGAAGCCGACGGCGGAAAGCAGCGCGATCAGGAGGGTGGCCATAAGCAGCGGGGTGGGTGCAACAGTGGCGCAATCTACGCGCTGACCGCCGTCGGGCCAGCAATAATCCGCTGTTCGCACGGCGCGATTTCGTAAAGAATCCCCGGAGCAAGCTCCGGGGCATTTGCCAAGACCTCTGCAACCTTACCCGAACCCCATGCAATCCGCGCTCAATCCCGTTCTACCGGCCAAGCCGAAGCAAGCTTCGGGGTATCGGACCCACCGCGAATGAAATTGGCCATGCCGGAGATCGGGACGCCCGCGCGTTTCGCGGCATCAGCCGGCGTCCCCACGGGGATTGGTGGCGCAAGCGCCATCCGGCTATGCCGGACGCACCTCCCGGTGCGCCCATCTCCGGCCCTGCGGGCCTCCGTCGAACCCAAGGGCAGTTGCTCCGCAACGGTCGCCGCCCCTGGCGGCGATTCTCATCCCCCCGGTGACACCAACAAAAAATCCGCCTGTTCGGCGGAGTCTTGTTGGCGTCCCCACGGGGATTCGAACCCCGGTTCTCACCGTGAAAGGGTGGTGTCCTGGACCGGGCTAGACGATGGGGACCCGAAAAAAGGAACGGCGAAGCTACGGCGCACACCTGCTCGGGCAAGAGTTTTTTCTCCGCGGGGCCGGCCCCGCGCCAAACGACGGGAAAGCAGCAGGTAACACGCAAAATCGCTTTGTGCCGGACGCGGAGTTCGTGCGAGAAAAACGCATGACTTTCGCCGAGATCGCCGCCGCGCTGCCGAAACAGGCGGTCACGACCATCGAGGGGCTGCCGTTCCCGCGGATCGCCTCGGGCAAGGTGCGCGAGATCTTCGACCTCGGCGACGCGCTGCTGCTCGTGGCGACGGACCGGCTCTCGGCCTTCGACGTCATCCTGCCCGACGGCATCCCGGGCAAGGGCTCCATCCTCGCGCAGATGAGCCACTGGTGGTTCGCGCGGACGGAGGGCATCATCCCCAACCACCTGCTGCCGGACCAGACGGGGGAGTTCGCGCGGCGCGGGCTGAAGGACCGCGACCTGCAGTTGCGCAGCATGATCGTGAAAAAGCTCAAGCCGCTGACCATCGAATGCGTCGCGCGCGGCTACCTCATCGGCAGCGGCTGGAGTTCCTACCAAAAGACCGGCGAAGTCTGCGGCATCCAGCTGCCCGCGGGCCTGCGGCAGGCGGACCGGCTGCCCGAGCCCATCTTCACGCCGACGACGAAGGCGCCCAAGGGACAGCACGATGAGCCGATCAACGACACGCAAGGCGCGGCAACCATCGGCGCGGAACTTTATGAGCGGGTGAAGCGAGTCAGCCTGGAACTCTACGAATTCGGGCACGACCGGGCGAAGGCCGCCGGGATGATCCTCGCGGACACGAAGTTCGAATTCGGCACGGATGCGGCAGGAAAGCTCTTTCTCATCGACGAGGTGCTCACGCCCGATTCTTCGCGCTACTGGCCGGCGGACGAATACCAGCCCGGTTGCTCGCCGCCGAGCTACGACAAGCAGTTCGTGCGCGACCACCTGCTCGCGCTGCAGTGGGACCAGCGGCCGCCGGGCCCACGGCTGCCGGCCGAGGTCATCCACCGCACGCGGGAGAAATACCTTGCGGCGCTGAAAAACCTGCTCAACTGAGCTTGCTGTCATGTCATTGCGCGCCGCACGCCTGCTGCTTTTCGCGCTGCCGCTCCTCCCAATCCCGGCGCGGGCCGGCTTGGGCGAGACGCTCGACGACCTGAAGAAGCGCTTCGGCCCGCCGGAGCGGCAGGAACACACGCAGAAGAACGTGGAACTGTGGTTCATCGAGACGGAGATGAGCCACCGCCTCGCCTACACGGTGACGTTCGACGCCAGGGGCCGCTCGATCGCCGAGGGGCTCAAGCCGGTGCGGCGCGCCGTGATGACCGCCGGGCACGCGCAGAACTTCATCGACAGCCAGCTCGCGATGCATCCGGGCTCCGCCACCACGCGCGCCGTCAAACCCGGCGAGAAATACACCTTTGCGAGCCAGGTGTTCACCTGCGCGGAGCACGAGGTCGTGCTCGTGGACGTGACGCAGGACTTCATGATCGTCTGGAACAAGGGCAGCCAGCCGCTCGTGATGGCCGTCCGCGCCGAGATGCTGGCGCCGAGGCAGTAGCGCCGCTTTTAGTGTAGCGCCTCGCTTCTATGCTTCCTCTTGGGGTTGAGGTTTGACGCCTACCGTGTTGGGCAGCACAAGTATCCCATCGGCTGGGGCCACAGACGAGAAGCCCGAGATTCACCATGTCCAAGCGTCAGCCGGTAATATGGGATGCCGATCCCCATACTATTGCTAAGATAACCATTCTGAAGGGCTACCTGAATGCTTGGTTTCGCATTCTCGGTCAGCGACGTCGCGGCGAAACAATACTATACGTCGACGGATTTGCCGGGCCGGGTTACTACCGTAATCACGACGAAGGTTCTCCCTTAGCGGCGGTTAGAGCTGCGCACGGTTCGATCAAGGAACTTGGTGAGCGATTTGTCGCCCAACAAATATCATGCATTTTTATCGAGGGGCGCCGCGATCGTTTTGATGCCCTCAAGCTAGTCCTCGCGCCCTTTGTCGGGAAACCCAAACTGGAAATTCATCCCTACAACACGACCTTTGCCGAGGGCATTGTTAAAGCCCAAGCAGAGCACGCCGAGCTATTCAATCGCAAGCATCCGCTATTTGTATTTGCAGATCCGTTCGGCGGCAAAGGCATACCATTCGGCACGTTTGTGGATTGCATGAAGGGCGAAGCATCTGAGTTGTTGATCAACTTGGATGCCGATGGCATCGGCCGGATGTTTGCGGCCGAGAATAACAACCATCGCGATCAACAATTGACGGAATTGTTCGGCGACGATTCTTGGAAAACAGCGCTTACTGTGGGGAGCGATCTGAAGACTCTTTCAGTGCAGATACTGGATCTTTATAAGAGGCGCCTGATGGCCATCGGCGTTAGGTTTGTATGGCCGTTCGCCATGCGTGGCGTCAAAGACTTGCTCAACTACTATCTGGTTTTTGCGACTAAGCATCCACTCGGTATGGAAAAAATGAAGGAGAGCATGAGGACTATCGATAAAGACAGAACTTATACATTTTCTGACGCTCACTCACGGCAAGGAGTGCTTTTCCGGAATGACCAGCCTGAAGAATATGCGGATGCCATGTTTCGTTACTTTAACGGGAAAGCAGTGACTCCTGACGAAGCACTCGCCTATGCACTTTCGGAAACCCCCTTCTCGAATGCCAAAGGTATGCTAGCCGTATTGGAGAAGATTGGTCGCCTAAGGGTAGAAATCGTAGAGGGGGAGAACCGCAAGGCGGGTTCCTTCCCCGAGGGCAAAGTGCGAGCATTGCATTTCGGGCGATTTGAGGTGAGAAGTGTCCAAGGCGAACTCGAAATCGATTAACATGCGCGGCAACTCACACATCGAATGGACTGAATCCACCTGGAATCCGGTCACGGGTTGCAGCAAGGTGAGCGCCGGTTGCAAGCACTGCTATGCCGAGCGGATGGCCCGGCGGCTGCAAGCGATGGGGAGTGAACGTTACGTGAACGGATTTGGGGTCACGTTGCATCACGACCTGATTGACACGCCCAAGCTCTGGCGGGCACCACGTCTGATTTTTGTGAACTCGATGAGCGATCTGTTCCACGAGCGGGTGCCTTTGCGCTTTATCCAGAGAATCTTCGCGACCATGCGTGCGTGTCCCCAACATACGTTCCAGATTCTGACGAAGCGCAGTGAGCGCCTCGCGGAGCTGGCACCGCATCTCGACTGGGCACCGAATGTGTGGATGGGCGTGAGTGTCGAGGATGCGCGCGTGGTCCGGCGAGTGAGACATCTGCAGCAGGTGCCCGCGGCGGTCCGCTTCCTGTCCTTGGAACCGTTGATCGGCCCGGTCGGCGATCTGCCCTTGGAAGGTATAGATTGGGCGATTGTTGGCGGTGAGAGCGGCCCGGGTGCGCGAGAAATGAGGGTTGATTGGGTGCGTTCGATTTTTCGGCAGTGCAGGAGGGCGGGCACGGCCTTCTTCTTCAAACAATGGGGTGGTGTCCGGAAGGATCTGACGGGACGGCAGCTTCGCGGGCGCACTTACGATGAAATGCCCACCCCGCACGATCCTGAAACCCGCCGGTTGGAATTGCTCTCAGCTTAGAATATTTCACAGCCGGTTGCCCTTGAGCTCGCGCAGGGGGTAGTGGGTGCCGCGCCAGGTGATGCCGCGCGTGATTTCCGTGACGGCCTGCGAGCGGAGCAGGATGTAGCTGAAGACCGCCATGCCCACGGGCAGGAACAGGCCGTGCCACCAGCGCCCTCCGGCGAAGCGCGTCTGGTCGCAGCCGAGCATCAGCATCGCAGCCACGCTGCCGGCGTTGAGCCACAGGGCGGGACCGGTGGTGAAGAGCAGCGCGACGACGGGCCAGACATAGCCGAGCAGCAGGAGGAACGCGCCGAGCGGCGGCACCCATAGGCGGTAGTCGGCGCCGGCATAGGCGTTCTTGGTCAGGCCGCGGATCATCTCGCGGGTGCTCGGATACCACGAGACGGTGAGAGCGCCGGCGCCGAGCATCAGCTCGCTGAATCCGCCTGCCTTCATGAGCTTGCCGAGCTTGATGTCGTCGTCGGGCCGGAGGCGCAGCGGCTCGTGGCCGCCGAGCTTGCGGTAGGTGGTGGCGCGGACGAGGTTGAAAGCGCCGACGCCGCCATGCGCGCGGCTGCGCGGATCGGGGATGCGCCAGGGGCGGAGGCCGACGGTGAAGGCGAAGCTGAAGGCGTTGACGCAGATGCCGAGCAGGTGCCCGCTCCGGGTGAGCTCCGGCACGGCGGAGAGGTGGTCGATGGCCTGCGTGCGGGCGTAGTGCACGGCGCGTTTCAGCACGTCAGGGGCGAAATGGATGTCGGCGTCGGTGAAAAGGATCCACTCGCCTTCGGCCTGGTGCGCGCCGAGGTGCAGGGCGTGGTTCTTGCCGATCCAGCTGCGCGGCAGCTCGCGCACATGCACGACGCGCAGGCGCGGATTAGCCGCCGCGAGCCGGTCGAGCACGGCGCCGGTGGCGTCCTCCGAGCGGTCGTTGACGGCGATGATCTCGAGGTCGGGGTAGTCGAGCGCGAGCATCGTGGGCAAGGCGGCGCCGACGGTGGCGCCCTCGTTGCGCGCGGCGAGGACGACGGAGACGCGCGGTAACGCCGTGCCCGCAGGGGGCGGGGGAAGGCGCGCGAGCCGGCGGAGCCGGCGGTTGCCCCGCAGCACCATGCCGCCCGCCCCGAGCCAGAGCAGCAGGGTGGCGGCGGCGAGGATGGCCAGCGGCGGGAGCGGCAGCGGCATGTCAGACCGGCGGGGTGGTGTCGTTCGCGTGCTGGCGGGCGATGCGCACGCGGCGGGGACGCTCGGCGTTGGCCTCGAGGATGGTCAGACGATAGTCGCCGGCGGCGAGGGTCTCGTCGCGCTTCGGCACGTGCCCGGCGTGGCGGATGGTCCAGGTGGCGACGGTCTCGCGCGGCTGCCATTCGAGCGGCCAGCCGGTCTCGGCCTGCAGCTCGCGCATGGTGAGCGTGCCGCTGACGGTGATGCTGTCGTCGGTGCGCTCGAAGACCGGGCCGCTCTCGATGTCGAATTCGTCGCGGATGTCGCCGACGATCTCCTCGAGCACGTCCTCGAAGGTGATGATGCCGGCGAGGGCCTTTTTCTCGTCGAGCACGACGGCGAGGTGGCTGCGCGAGGTGCGGAAGCGCTCGATCATGGCGTGGAGCGGCGTGGCGAGGTCGAACTTGACGACGGGGCGCACGAGCGGGGCGAAGGAGGTGTCGGGGCCGAGCGCGCTGATCTGCCAGAGCCACTCGCGGACGAGGAGCAGGCCCTCGACGCGGTCGAGCGAGCCGGAGCAGACGGGGAAGCGGCTGTGGCCGCTGGTCTGGGCGGTGCGGAGGTTCTCGGCGTAGGGGCGGTCGAGCCAGAGGGCGACGACCTGGTCGCGCGGGCGCATGATCATCTGCGCGGTGGTCTGCCGGGCGCGGAGCGACTGGACCATGAGCTTGTTGATGAGGGCGTCGCCGGGGTGGGTGTGGCGGGCGTGGCTGAAGACGTATTCGAGCTCCTCGGAGCTGAAACCATGGTCGCCTTCGGTCGCGGCGCGCAGGCCGACGAGGCGGAGGAACCAGTTGGCGGTGCCGTTGAGCGCCCAGATGGCCGGGAAGAACAGGTAGTAGAAGAACATCAGCGGGCCGGCCGCCCAGAGCGACACGCCCTTCGGGCGCTGGATGGCGAGGGACTTCGGCGCCAGCTCGCCGAAGACGATGTGAAGAAAGGTGATGACGCCGAACGCCATGGCGAAGGAGAGGGACGAGATCGCCGTGGGGTCGGTGATGCCCCAGCGGTCCAGCAACGGGGCCATCCGGTGGGCGAGGAACGGCTCGCCGACCCAGCCGAGGCCGAGCGAGGCGAGGGTGATGCCGAGCTGCGTGGCGGAAAGCGCGGCGTCAAGATGCTGGGTGGCCTTCAGCGCCATGCGGAGGCGCCAGCCCGCCTTGCCCTTCTTGACCATGGGGCGGAGCTGGCTGGCGCGCACCTTGACCAGCGCGAACTCGGCGGCCACGAAGAACCCGTTCGCCGCCACGAGGGCGAGGATGACGAGGATTTCCAGACTGATGCCGGGGAGGTCGCTCATGTTTTGCAAAGAAGACAGCCTACGGCGGGCGGCAATCACGCGGCAATGCATTTGGCCGGATTCCAGCGACAATTCATTGGCGGGGAGCGGCTAGGAAAATTCCCGCGCGGGCGTTTCGCGTTCGACAATCCGCGACGCGCCCAGCAGCCTTCCCGCATACTCATGGCAGGCGCGACCGACAAACTGGCCAACCGCATCCTTTGGGGCCTCCTGATCGGCGCCATCGCGGGGGTCATCACGCTGCTGATCGGGCCGAAGATCCCGCTGCCAGAGGGGGTGCAGGGACTGCTCAAGCACGCCGGCATCACGTCGTCCGCCACGCTGCTCGAGGCCATGCGGGGAACCGCGACGGTGGCGCTGGAACCGTTCGGCAAGGTGTTCCTCCGGTTGCTGTTCTTCGTCATCCTGCCGCTGGTGTTTGCGTCGCTGGCCTCGGGTGTCGTGCAGCTCGGCCGGCCCGACAAGCTCGGGCCGCTGGCCGGCCGCACCTTCGGGTTGTTTTTCCTCAACATGTCCGTCGGCGTCGGGCTCGGCCTGCTGATGATGAACACGCTCCAGCCGGGCGACTTCCTCGACCAGGCGACCAAGGACCAGCTGATGGCCGAATACGGCGGCACCGCCGCGAAACACGTGCAGACCAGCCAGGGGCAGAAAGGCCTGACCCTCGACAGCGTGGTCGAGATGTTCATGCCCGCGAACCTGTTCGCCGCGTTCATCGGCTCCGACCGCGGCCGGATCGGCGACGTGCTGCCGCTCATCGTCTTCTCCATCCTCGTCGGCGTCGTCGGCATGCAACTGGCGGAGGAACGGCGGCGCAAGATGCAGGAGGCGCTGGAAACCGTGACCGAGCTGATGACCGGCATCGTGCATTACGCGCTGCGGCTGGCGCCCTACGCCGTGCCGTGCCTCATCTACAGCGTGATCGTCAAGTCGGGCCTCGACATCATCCTCGCGCTCGGCGCGTTCGTGCTCGGCTGCGGCGGCATCCTGATGCTGCACCTGTTCGGCACGACCAGCCTGTGGCTCAAACTGTGGACGAAGTGGAGCCCGAAGGAGTATTTCGGCGCGATCCGGAACGTGCTCGTCACGGCGTTTTCCACCAGCTCGAGCGCCGCCACGCTGCCGACCTCGCTCGCCTGCGCGCGGGAAAAGCTGAAGCTGTCGCCCGGCACCACCGGCTTCGTCCTGCCGCTCGGGGCCACGATGAACATGAGCGGCACCGCGCTCTACGAGGGTTGCGTGGTGCTGTTTGTCGCGCAGGTCTTCGGCGTGGACCTGACGCTCGGCCAGCAGGTGACGCTGCTGTTTCTCTCGGTGCTGAGCGCCGTGGCGGTGGCGGCCATCCCCGGCGGCTCGCTGCCGCTCATCGCGGGGCTGCTCGCCACGTTCGACATCCCGCCGGAGGGCATCGGCATCATCCTCGGCACCGACCGCATCCTCGACATGCTGCGCACGACGACGAACGTCGGCTTCGACCTGACCGCGGCCACCGTGGTGGACGGGATGGTGAACCAGGACGCGCCGGCGCAGGCGTAGCGCGGCCGGCGTTCCGACACGGGGAGCACGCATCTGGCCGCCGGATCCCGCGCATGAACGAGACCGAACTGGCGCGGTGTTACGCGGTGCTGGGTCTGCAGCCGGGGTGCTCCATCGAGGAGCTGGAGCGGGCGTTCATGAAGAGGAACTTCTCGCTCATCAAGGGGAACACCGGGGACGAGCCGGGGCGGAACGTCGAGGCCGAGCGGCTGCAACTGCGGGCAGCGCACGACGCGCTGGCGGCGCATCTCAAGGCGGAGCAGGATAAACTGAAGGCCGCGAAACCGAGGATCGCGCCGAAGCTCCCGCCGGCGCACCTGCCTCCGCCGGCCAAGGGCCTCATCGCGCCGCCGAAGCTCGAGCCGCGGCGCCACGAGCCGTCGGAGCTGGGGATCTTCCGCTTCGACAGCTGGCCGGTGAACCTGCTCGTGCCGCCGTTGCTGCTGGGCGGCATGTGGGTGGCGACCAAGACCTTCTTCGCCCCGCTCATGCAGGGCGCGTTCATCTGCGTGCACGAGGTCGGCCACGCCGTGCCCGCATGGTTCGCCGGCTGGCGCGCGACGCCGCTGCCGTTTGGGTGGACGCCGGTGGAGCAGGAGCACTCGAACTTCGTGTATTTCGGGCTGCTCTGCCTGATCGTCCTCTTCTTCGCCGCGGGGGTGAGGGAGCGCCAGGCGTGGCCGATCATCCTCGCGCCGCTGCTGGCCGCGCTGCAGTTCTACATGACGTGGAAGATGCCCGAGCACCGGAAGGAGTTCTGGATGGTGGCGGGCGGCGTCGGCGGCGAGTTCGTGCTGGGCACGCTGCTGATGCTGGCGTTCTGGGTGCGCCTGCCGGACAAGTTCCGGTGGGGCATCTACCGCTACCTGTTCTTCCTCATCGGGGCGGCGTCGTTCCTCAGTATCTGGCTGCGCTGGCAGGACATCCATGTGGGCAAGGAGGAGATTCCGTTCGGCTCGATGATCAACGGCGAGGACGACCAGGGCGGCGACATGAACCGGCTGATGGCCGACTACGGCTGGAAGAAATTCGACATCCGGCGGCGGTATTTCCTGCTCGGCCAGTGGTGCTGGGTCGCGCTCGGCGCGATGTGGGCGCTTCACGCGCTGCGGCTGAACGAGCTGCCCGGCCGGATCGCGGGCAAATTCCGGCGCGAGGAGCCGGCGGCGGAGTGAGCCGGCCGACCTTTCAACCCGCCGGCCGGACGGCGGCGACGACACGCGCCAGGAATTCGTGGAGCGAGGCGTCGTCCTTGATCCAGCGGATGACGACCACGAGGTCGTTCTCCCAGTCGACGTAGACGATGTTGCGGCCGGCGCCGACGAACATGACGCTCGATTCCGGCGTGCCGGGGCGCGTCTGGCCGCCGGGGTTGAGATACCAGTTCATGAAACCGTAGCCGGGATTCGCCGGACCGGGCGTGCGGGCCTGCTCGATCCACCCGGTCGAGATGAGGCGGCGTCCGTCCCACTGGCCATGGCGCAGGAAGAGGTAGCCGAAGCGGGCGAGATCCCACGCATTGATGAACAGACCGCCGCCGAAATGTCCGCCACCGCTCACGGACTGCACGCGCTCGCCGTCGAGCAGCACCCAGGAGTTCTCGTAACCGGTCCAGCGCCAGGTGTTCGAGGCGCCGATGGGATCCATCACCTCGCGCCGCAGGATCGCGGGCAGCGGTTCGCGCCAGACATGCAGCACGGCCAGCGCCAGCAGGTTCACCCGGACGTCGTTGTATTTGAAAAAGGCGCCGGGCGCATGGCGAGGACGGTCCGGATAATCGGCCGGGGTCGCGCCGACCGGCCGGTCCGCCCAGTCGGGCACCTCCCACAGCGTGCCGGACCAATCGCTCGTCTGCCGGAGCAGGTGGTCCCAGGTGATCGGGGCGTTGTGCGGGTCGGCGAACAGGTCCGGCTCGGGCAGATAGCCGGCCACGCGATCATCGAGGCGGCGGATCAATCCGCGATCCCACGCGAGGCCGGTCACGGTCGAGAGAAAAGTCTTGGCTACGCTGAAGGTCATGTCGCTCCGGTCGGGCTCGCCCCAGACGGCGACGACGCGACCGCGGCGGACGACGAGGCCGGTCAAGTCACCACGCGGCCGGGTGGGCCCGAGTATCCGGTAACCCGGCTCCATGGCATAGGCTTCCCGGAGATACGCGGCCAGATCGCGCGGTGTCGTGGCCTCGCGGGTGCGGGAAAAATCGATGGCGGCCTGCAAAGCGGCGGCATCCATGCCCGCCTCGGCCGGCGGGAGCCGGGCCCATTCGCCGCGCGGGGGGAAATAGTCGGCGGCAGCGAGGACCAGCGGCGCGAGGAGCGAAAGAAGGGCAAGGCGGAGGCACACGGAGGTTTTCATTGTCTGTAGCGGGGAGTGGGAGAGAAACCCCCGACTTTAGTCGGCGGCTTCAGCATGGTAGGATGCGCGGATGGAAAACTACAAGAGCGGGTCGCATACGCGGCATGATCTGAAGGCG
>Ga0187894_10000866_pt1 | contig 40574 bp, 36 predicted proteins | sample GBC1701081metaG_FD_136650 | JGI IMG/M metagenome (GOLD analysis project Ga0187894, IMG submission 136650) | White microbial mat communities from a lava cave in the Kipuka Kanohina Cave System on the Island of Hawaii, USA - GBC170108-1 metaG ... | reverse complement strand
AAGTTGTCTACAAAATGTCTACAAAAAACAGCAAAGGCAACCGAATTGGTTGCCTGTAACTGCTTGATTCTAAATTGATGAGCCGTGTTGGACTCGAACCAACGACCCTTTGGTTAAAAGCCAGTGAAATTCATTATCATAGGCTTTCAAAACAGGTTGCCTATCCGCCTTCTCGCTAGGCTAATACCTTATTTTCCAGCCTTTACCACGAATTTTTGATAGCGCTTGTTTTCACGGAGTATCATAGATTATCATCGCAGTCTTAGATAACTTTCTAGATAACTGCGGTGATAGCGATGGAAGAGATAGTCAACGACAACTTACCTACCAAGAAACGCGAACGGGCTGCTCCGAAGTATTGGGTGGAAATTAAGGGCAAGTTGTATGCTCGGCTTCAGTATAGAGCGGAGAACGGCAAGTATCAGGTCAAGTATCGCTCGATCAAGGATAAACGAACGGCAAAGCGCATTGTTGAGGAAATGCGGTGCGAATTAGAAACCCTCGGCGAAGAGACTTTACAAACCGATAAAATGATCTTCCGCGAGCTTGCTGAACAGTACCGCAAGGCGAACCATCTGGCTCCTGCTGTCTTTGAAAATGGTGTCAAAGTTAGTGGCAGAAAAGCCAGCATTGATTGGGCGGTAAATGGCTTGACCGAATACTTTGGCACCAAAAGGTTGCGAAGCATTAAACCGAGTGATCTGGAAGCCTTCAAGCAGAAGCGACTGAGCGAAACGACGCGCCGGAAAAGCAAACGGAGCATGGCAACAGTAAATCGAGAGCTTACGGTGCTGCGGACGATGCTCAATTTTGCCTTCCAGAATGATTGGATTGTGCAAAATCCATTTAAGAAAACCAAAGGGATTATCTCCACTGCCGCCGAAGTTGAACGGGATCGGGTGCTGAGTTTTGCGGAAGAGGCAAGGCTACTCGCGGTCTGCACCAGAAGACGGTCGCACCTAAAAGCGATATTGATTTGCGCTTTGGATACAGCAATGCGACGCGGTGAAATCTTCAAGATGCGCTGGCGCGATGTGAACTTTGCCAGCGCCGAAATCTTCATTCCACAAATGAATTCCAAAACCGAAGATTCGCGCACCGTTGGCATCACGCCGCGACTTAGAGAGGAGCTAGAGAAGTTGTGGCAAGAGTCAGCGCGAGAGAAAGACCTGCTGGTGTTCGGCATCTCTCACACCGTCAAGACGGCTTTCAAGTCGGCTTGCAAAGAAGTCGGTATTAAGGATTTTCGTTTTCACGATTGTCGGCATACGGCAACAACACGCATGATCGCCAGTGGCTCTCCTCATACCGAAGTAATGAAGATAACCGGACACACACAATTAAAGACATTTTTACGTTACCTCAACATCACCTCGGAAACCGCCGCCAAGGTAGCGTTGCGGCTGAATGATTACCTTTCAAAGAGACTACCCCAAGACAATAAACTCAGAGGGGCAGGGAAGTAACCTATTTGCTGATTACTCCTTATATATAAGGCGAAGTTCTCAATTTGTTAAATTCATCTCACACTATCAACAATTATGCGATAAGAGATTTCTCTCTTATCAAATTAGAGAGTGCGAACTGGAGCCCAATGGCTAGGTGCTGAAATCAATGCGTCTGCTATACCTTGGTCAGCCCAACCGCGAATCGAACGGCAGACACAATGCTCTCGGGCAAGCTGCGGATTGTCTGTTACATCGAAATACTCAGCTACAAGATTCATCTGGGTTCGAGAAAAAGCCGGATCAAACCGTCCGGTCAGCCAACCTATGGCGAATCCAGCCGTCATCGCACCGGCAATGCCTGTTAAATAGCCGACGGTGTTTAATTGGGGTAAGCCTCGCCAATAAGGATTGGGATCTTCGCCTCTTAGTATCGCCTCTTCTGCCGCCGATTGTCGCGCCCTCTTTTCCTCATCCGACATCAACTCCTCAGTAATTCTGCCGGGCTGAATCATGTCTCGACATAAGGCGCAAGGGTCAGCCGCGAGAAACCTCACGAGTTGAATAACTTGTCCGGTGACAACTCCCTGTGATCCTTCGAGCATGACTCCACAATCTATAGACGGAACTAAATACCGCAAACAAATATCACTTAGCGCCAATCTGCTATGTTGCTGATCCGTACACCCCAAAGCGACATCAGCGGTAATTACAGCATCAACAATTTCTTGTTGTGGTAGAGAACCAATATAAGCCTCCACTTTGCAGTCTGGATTAATGGATTGAATGTGCTCTTTCGCTACGGCGACCTTAAATTGACCAACTTGATCGGGACGACTGCCATGAACTCTCTCTAAGTTTGACTCACTCAGGTAATCAGGGTCTGCAATAATCAGTTTGCCAACTCCGGCTCTAGCCAGTACCTCAATCACTATCGAACCTGTGCCACCAGCTCCAATGACTGCTACGGTTGCTTGTCGCAGCCGCCGAGACGCCTGTTCACCAAAGGCATCTGTGAACCGAACGGTTCGATGGCGTTGATTGTCTTCATTCTCTTGCGGGGGATAACCGTTTACCCAAGTTTCAACAGGGGTTCGTTCCACAATAAAACGGGTTACCGGGAGCCAAGAGTTATTCCAATATACCCTTCCCGATAGGATTAATTCACTGTTTACTCGTGAGAAAATCAAGCTGATGTATGGTCTTTCTTTTGCGAAATCGCCGAAATACTTAGAGTAATATGCATCCATATCATCATCTATTGGACTTGGTCGCGGCGCGTAGTTTTCCGGGTGGGAGTGGATTATCCCTACCGCCAACTTATGAGTTTCTGATTGAAGAGCTATCCGCAAGGTATAGGGCTCTGTGATTTTGACATGACCGACTTCCTCATCCAGTTCCCCTTCGCTAGCCGAATCAAGGGCGGCAAGGGCTAGAACTAACGTATCTCTGGTTTCTCTCCAGCCGAAGCGGACAAAAGCTGCCCATTCAAAGTGAGGGTATCGCCTCAATAAAAGATTGGTAAGCTGCTCAAATTCAGGCGCTGCTAAACGCACGATGACATCTTTTGTCTTTTCCCGCATCAGTCAATTCTCTCCAGCCAAGAGATAAGATGGTCAATATAGGTGTGGAACCCGTGACGCATTTGATCCCAGGGCGGGCCTCCACCATTAGTATGAGGATGGTAACTTGCCAGTTGCCAAGTGATTCCTTCTATAACGAAATTACCTTGATTGTTCTGACCGCCTTTGACCCTTGGTAAAAAAGGAGACCCAACAGGCAAACCAGCTAAATCAATGAGGCTCCCCGGATATCCTTCCGGTATCGGCACAATCACATCTGTAGATAGCGCCAGGTTGAATCGAGCACCGCCGGTGGGTACAACTCGATAAATGACAAACCTCTTGCCATTGACATCCGAGACTGGTTCGGCTGTTTGTCCCCCTTCCTTAAGGAAAGTCAGCTCTCGCATGATTCGTTCATTTGTCATAGCCACCTTCCACAACCTTACGGGTTACCAAGAAGTGAGCACCATTTTTTATATGAACGGATTCATTGATGCCTATTTCTTCTCTGTCATGTCCGTTATCTCTACGGATAACAGCCTGCTCCGCCGGGACATTCACTAAAGCAGCGATTTCAGCCCCTGTCATCGTTGTTTTTACACCATCTCCAGCTTCAAACTTGCGTCTGTTTACGAAGATATGGAGGTTGTGAACTTCCAGTTTTTCTTTATCTGTTTTTTCCATTTCAGCAGTTCCTTTCTTTCATTACTGTCGCGCTGATATCTTACGCAAGCGGCGCTCTGCTTGTCAAGCAAATAATTAATCTGCTTATCTTATCAAGCAAACATTTATTTCGCTTGTGCTATCAAGCAGAGTGGATTATGATATACAATCTACTGTAACGGGTGGAGTCATTGTAATGGTTCCCTAAAACTGGACAGTTTTCCAGAGGACATTTAGAGTCCAGAAAGGGGACAAGACAATGGCAAAACCGAGAGAGTTTAAGTCTGAGTTCAAAGCTCGCGTCGTTCTGCAAGTACTTATGGGCACCAAGAGCGCAGCCCAAATTTGTCGTGAGCATAAAATTCATGAGCAGTTGTTCACGCGCTGGAAAAATCAGTTTCTTGAACGTGCTTCCCTAGTCTTTGACCGGCAAGGTCAAGAGCCGGAATCAGTCGAGCGCGTCGCCGAACTGGAACGCTTGATCGGCAGGCTCACGCTGGAGTTGGAGATCGCAAAAAAAGCTTCGCAACTCTTGGGCTTGCCGCCGCGCAAAAGCGGCAAGTAGCGCAGCAACTTGTCAACCAGTATCCGGTGAGTCGAATTGGCGCGGCGCTGGAAATCGAGCGCCATTCATTTTACTACCAGTCAACACGGGATGAGGAGAGCGAGGTGAGACAAGCGATTGCAGAAGTGGCGCGGCAGTTCCCGACTTATAGGACGCGGCGTGTCAGCCAACAACGCAACCGTCCGCCCTATGAGTTTGCGAAAGTCGGACGCAAGCGCGTCGGTCGCTTGCGGCGCGAGATGGGGCTGCAAGGCAAGCCTAAGCGGCGAACCGTGCAGACCACCAACAGCCGTCAGCCGTTCTCGCGGTTTGACAACCTGGTAACGGAGTTGGTCATTAAGCGCATCAATCAAGTGTGGGTCGCTGACATCACCTATATCAAATTACGCGACGGCGAGATGGTCTATCTGGCGGTGGTGCTGGATGTTTATACGCGGATCATTCGCGGCTGGGCTTTATTGAGAAGTCTGGCTTCGGAGTTGAGTCTGGCAGCGTTGGAGAAAGCTTTTGCCGAGGGGCGACCGGAAATTCATCATTCTGATCAAGGGGTACAATATGCTTGTGAGGCGTATGTCGAGAGGTTGAAAGAAGCGGGGGTGCAAATTTCGATGGCAGAAGTTGGACACGCCGAACAGAATGGCTATGCTGAGCGGGTGCTTCGCACGATCAAAGAAGAAGAGGTCTATCTGAGCGAGTACGAAGATTATGAATCAGCACTCTCGCAGATCGGCTGTTTCATTGACGAGGTGTACCGCAAGAAACGGATTCATTCTTCGTTGGGCTATTTGACCCCGGCAGAATTCGAGGCGCAATGCTTGAAAAAAATAGCTGCGTCTAAACCCAAAACCAGATAAAATTCTGTCCAGTTTTACGGGACCACTACACATCCCGAAAGGGAGGAAAATATGAGTGTCAAGACCTCTAGTCCAGAGGAAAAGCAAAAGGAGAGTTCCCAACAGGTACAAACATTAGGTGAATACCTTAGAAACATTCGAGAGATACGGCGTCTCACTCTACGCGAAGTTGAGGAGGCATCTGACGTATCGAATGCTTATTTGAGTCAACTTGAAAATGGAAAAATTACCAAGCCTTCTCCACATGTCCTTCATAAACTTGCTGCTGTATATAACATATCCTACGAGACCTTGATGGAGAAAGCCGGGTATATTAGTCGTTCGGAAAAGTCTTTAGAAAGGAGGAAAAAGAATCGTAGCGGTAAGCTACCTGCCTTCTCGCAAGCTGATCTCACACAGGAAGAAGAAGAGGAATTACTTCAGTACCTAGCCTTTTTGAGATCAAGAAAGAGGAAATTATGATTAGACCTGATGACTCCACCCTACCCTCCAATTCTTACGCTGATGTCCGCCGGCAAGCTGATCTATTACTAAGAAAGGCGAACGCCTATGGGCGGTTTCCCACTCCTGTTGATGATTTGATTGCCGCCGCTAATCTTAGTGTAGCTCAGGATGACACTCTTGATAGTAGCTTTTTGAGCAAGCTTTACAGGAAAGTAGAAGGCGGCATAAAGCGAGCTCTAGATAAGGTTCTAGGTTTACTTGATGGGCAGGCTCGCACAATCTACTTGGATCAAAGCGTTCATCAGAAAAAGAAAGTATTTTTATCTCTTCACGAAGTGGGACATGATTTTCTGCCATGGCAACGTGATATGTTCGCCATTTTGGAAGACTCAGAATTATCTCTTGATCCTGACGTAAGAGAGCAATTTGAAAGAGAAGCTAATGTCTTTACGACGGAAGTTCTATTTCAACTTGATGGTTTTACAAAAGAAGCCGCCGATTATGACTTAGGTATTAGCGTGCCGATCCGTCTTGCTAAACGCTACGGGGCGTCGGTTTATTCATCCATTAGACGCTATGTCACAACAAATCATCGTCAGTGTGCAGTTTTAGTTTATAACCAACCGGAGTATATAATTGGTTCCGGTTCTACGGTGTCATTGCGAAGAAGCCTGCAATCGCCGCTTTTTACAAACCAGTTCGGTGAAATTCAGTGGCCGGCGGTGTTGACCGCAGATGATTCTTTCTTTGGTTTCTTACCGATTGAGAAGAAGTTTAGCGCATCAACAACTTTTATATTCAGATTGGCACCGGAGAAATATATTCAGTGTGTAGCTGAAGCTTTTAATTCTACATATCAAATTTTCATACTTATATATCCAGCGTCAGGGTTACGGATAGTTATTTGATTTGCGAGTAATTTATTATGCGTCCATTTACTCCCCCTTCATTTAGAGCAAGTGCTTTCCACTGTCCTCACTGTGACGCTTATGCAAATCAGCTTTGGACGCGAGAAAAAGGCGGAAATAATGTCTATCACTACACTCATCTTTTAGGCAAAGATGAGACGCGTATAATTGTGGGTTTGACTGCTGCGGAGTGTATGCACTGCCATAAGTACACTTTCTGGATAAATGAAAAATTGGCCTACCCTGAAATTTTGTCTCTGCCCAAACCCAACGATGACCTAATGGAAGATATAAAACAGGATTATTTAGAAGCCAGAAGCATTTTCAATAGATCACCAAAAGGTGCCGCAGCCCTTTTAAGATTGTGTGTCCAAAAAATGTGCCAACAACTCCGATTGCCCGGTAGGAATATTAACGACGACATAGCCGCCCTAGTGCAAAGAGGGCTTCCAGCACAAATTCAGCAAGCTCTCGATATTGTGAGGGTTGTTGGCAATAATGCTGTTCATCCCGGGCAAATGGATTTGAACGATACCCCAGAAACTGCCCAGAGACTTTTTGAGTTAGTCAATCTCATCGCCAATGTGATGCTGACGCAACCGAGAGAAATCAACCAGCTTTATCAATCTTTACCACAATCTGCGAGAGATGGAATCACTCGAGGTGACAGGAATCGAAACAATCAAGCTTGAATGTATTTCTGCCGTTCATACACCAATAAATTCACACCCCTTCTACTGAATTCTTAAATTCACCATTACGGTTGAAAAAACGGCTTTCGGTTACCCACAAATTTCCCAGGAAAACAGTTCATCGAATGCGGCACAATTCACCTTTTGAGTTATTTTGGTGATTTGTACCATTATGGGAGAATAATTTATGATCAGCGCCAAACGCTTGGAGACGATTCAGTACCTCACCACCGATGAGTTAGTGCGGTTGATTTCCGTCATTGACCACAAACGCGACAAGGCGATTTTTCTGATTGCTTACCGACACGGACTTCGCGCCAGTGAAGTCGGACTGCTGCACGAAACCGACCTGGACTTTAAGAAGCTGCGAATTCGGGTGCAACGCCTTAAAGGCTCGCTGTCTGGCGAACATCCCTTGCAGCCGGATGAAGCGCGGATTCTCAAAGCCTACCTCAAGGAGCGCCGCACGCATTGGCGTTATAAAGACTCTCCCTTACTTTTTCCCAGTAACCGCAACGCGCCGATCTCGCGCTGGCAACTGAACGTCTTGATGCAGCACTATGGCAAGCGGGCTGGTATACCGAGAGAGAAACAACACTTCCATGTCTTGAAACATTCGATTGCCACGCACCTGCTGGCGGCAGGAGATGACCTGCGTTTTGTGCAGGATTGGCTGGGGCATAGCAACATTCAAAACACTATCATCTACACACATCTGGTTTCCACGGCGAGAGATGAGAAGGCGCGGAAAATGTTTATGAAGCTGCCAAAATTTCAATTGAATGAAATTGTAAGGGGGAGCCGCTGCAATGAGCCAAGGAAATCTCATTTATACAAGATCGCTGACACCACCGACAAAATCCCTAACACCCTAATAACATTTTCTAAGGTTGATTCGTATTCATAATTCGAGAAATAATATGATGTGAATCCCAAACAGCAGCTTCTTCCAAGCCTTTACATTCTTTTGCTGAACTGGGAGTTATTTTACCTTCAAAGTAAAGGCTGAATTCTCCACTAATAGAATCAATTATGCATTTCGGATCAGGCCAAGCAGATTCATCTTCTTTGAATGGATCATACCCCACAATTGGAAATTCGCCAGTAGAAAGGATGTCCTTATACATTCCTACATTAAATAAAAAATCTCTAGACCCTATAGGCGGATGATTTGGCTCACTAGACACTTCCCGGTAAATGCCAACGGAAGCATCTTTATACACTCGACCATATGCATATTTACCATTGGGCAGCTTAATCTGAAAAACATCCCCAATTTTCGGTCGTATTTTCTTCTTTTGTGTATTTCTCATTTTAATTTACCAAATGCCTTCTCCGCTTCTCTAAGGTATTTTGCTCTTTTTTTATTGCGAGGACTAATGCCATTTATCTGATCAGCTGCCTTCCGTCGCTTTCTATAATAATCAATTAGCTGCTGTTCGCGTCCACGTATTGCCGCACGATTTTTAGAGGATTTATCTAATTTCGCAGGACCAAAACCGTCTTTATTTCTATGATGGTTTCTTTCGCGTTTTGCAACATTCTCTTGTGGAGTCCCAGTTCCACTCGTCATTCCAGAATAAACTTCGCCAGTCTGAGGATTTTCTTTCGTGTAAGTTTCATATGTTTTAGTAACATTTTTATATGTATTATAAAGAACTGAAATCCCATGTCCAGCAAGAATCGCGCCTCCTACTGCCATTCCAACACCTGCAGCAGGAACTACAGCTCCTACGCCCGTTCCTGCTGCGGGAGAGGTAACTATCGCCTCTCCAGTACCACCTATCATACCTGACACCCCAGTATAAATCTCGACTCCAGCTTGTACAACGGCTCCAATATGACCTATTGCCCGTCCGACGCTGGTTTGCTCACCAGGTATGGGTGCGGCACCATTATCTTCTGCCCAAGCAGATATAGCTCCTCTGGTAGTGTTGATGAGTGCATTGGCAGCCTGTTTCAGTTTGTTCTTCAACTCCTGATGCCCGTCAGGGTCAATGGTGTTCAAGGGGTTGTTAAAGCAATACTGATACTTATTCAGCGATTGCGGTTCCGCAATATCGGCATAGAAAGTCGGATTCTCCGCCGCATCATCGGCAAAATTGTATAACTCATCGGGTCCGCCGGTGAATTCATCAGGGCTGGTGAACCTGCCTTGTGCCGCCGAATAGTACCGGGCAAGGAAATAATCCAGCCCGCTTTCATCATCGCGCTCTTTGCTGGTGAAACGATTGCGCTGCCCGTCGCTCGCCCCATACCCGGCTATCCCGCCGCGCACCCCCGGCGCACTCGTTGGTATTTCTTCACCGAATGGCAGATAATCTCGCCGTGACTTCACTGCGCCACCGGCATCCGTCACTACTCTGGTCGAACCCAGCGCATCCGCCATCACATAACTCACCCCGCCTCCGGCTTGCGGCGGCGGCACCGGGTCGCTGCGATACTCAGCAATCAACTTGCCCATCACATCATAGACCATCAGCAAGGTCCCACTGCTGTCGCTCTTGAGGACTCTACGACCATCGGCGTCATAGCTGTAATTGGTTGTTACTCCCGCTTTGGTGTAGGCGGTCTGCTTGTTCTCCGAGTCGTATTGATAGGCGTTGGCTGAGGTCGTCGGGTCGCTCTTGAGATTGCCGGCGTTGTCATAACTGTAGCCGCTCACAGCCAGCCGGTTAGTCGCTTGATTGACTGCCGAGAGGTCGCCAGCAAATGCCGATTGCGGCGTCAGTTGTGGCGTCGGCAGATAGCTGGTGTTCCGCACCGCCCGATTGCCGAAGCGGTCATAGTCATAAATCTGCGTCCACGCGCCACTCTCGCTGGCGGTACTCAGGCGGTTCAAGGAGTCATAGCTGTAGCTCTGCGAGATGGTGGTTGATGTGCCGATGCGGATGGTCTGGCTCGCTAGGTTGCCGTTGTTCTGACTTTGCGTGCCGTAGCCATAATCCAAGCCGAGTATGACGGAGTTATCGCTGAGTTTGCGTAACTCTATCTGGGTCGGCTGCAAGCGAGAGTTGTAGCTTGCCATTTCCCGCGTCACCGGACTGGCGGGTGTGCCACCGAAACTGATGGCGCTCATCGCCCCGTGCGCCATGTAGCTGATGGCAGAAGCATAGGTCTTATCGAAGGAGCCGCTGAGATAACGACTCGCAGCTGAGACTCGTGCGGCATTGTCGTAGGTGGTGCGGTACTCTTTGCCTGAGGGGTAAACTTCTTTGGTGAGGTTGCCCGCCAGGTCATAAGCATAGCTCATTGAGTAACTATTCGCTTGTCCGCCTGCTGTAGTGATTTGTCTGGATGCCGACAGCCTGCCCGCCGCATCATAGCCATCATAATAAGTGCCATCCGTGCTGCCTTGCTTGACGACCGACACCAAGCGTCCTTTGGGGTAGGCAACGCCGGTGTCATAGCTGTAGGTCCACACCCCGCCGGTCGAGTAGGTCTTGGTGGTCGCCCGGTTCACGCCGTCATAGGTGAAACTCAGAAAGCTGGCGTTGGGATGATCGCGGCGCGTCAGATTGCTGGCATCGTCATAGGTGTAACTCATTGCCCCGACCTGTTCGGGATTGAGGGCGGTCTTTAAGCGCGACAGCGAATCGTAAGTGAAGCTGCGGGTCTGCGAGCCTTGCGTAACCCCGGTGAGATTGCCCAGCGCGTCGTAGCCATAACTGGTCGGCTGTGTCGGCGCAGCAACCGTACCGAGACTGCCCGCCGCATTCGGCTCATCCACACGCACCAGTCTGCTCAAGCCATCGAGCAAACTTCTTCTCACCTTGCCCGCCTGATCCGTAACCGTCGTGGCGTTGGCGTCGTAGCCAGTCGTCACCGAACCTGTCCAGTTGCCATTGGTTCCCGATGACGGCGGCTGCGTTCTGCCCGCAAAGGTCGCCACTTCCGTCACCCGCCCGATGTTGTCTCTGGTCGTCCGCGCCCACCCATCGGTCGAAGCGGCGCTCGCTCGTTGCGGGTTGTTGGCATAGCTGATGCGCCCCAGCTGCTCATAGACCATCTGCGAGGAAATCGTGTAGCTTGCGCCGTCCTCACTGCTTTCGCTCAATACCGTCCGCCCCAACTGGTCAACCGTGGTGCGCGACTTCAATAAGCCATCGCCGGATTGCTTCAAATCGCTGAAGACTTCCACCTGCCCGGCATTATTACTCTGCGCGTTATCGTAGTATTTGCTGACCACTTTATGCGCCTGATTGGCATAGCTGACGCCATCCACAAAGGAGGTAACCGCCGGACTGGTGACGACGCCCGGTCTGCCGTAAGGGTCTATGGCGAATAAGCGTTGATTGGTGTAATCAATCGTCGTCGTCTGGCTATTGACATCGGTCTGACTGACGGGCAGCCCCGTCCAATAATCATAAGCGGTAGAAGAGGTCTGCGCTCCGGTGCCATTTTGCGGATTGACCGTCACCGAAGTCGGCTGGGCGTGGGTCAGGAAGTCATAGACCATGGTGATTGTATTATTGCCCGCCCCGCTCGGCGCGGTCGTCGAGGTGCGATTGCCATAGCTGTCGTAAGCGTGGGTGACTTCGATCCAGCGGCTTTCCTGAATCAATTGCCGCGCTTCTCTGGTCAGGTTGCCGAGCGTCGGCGCGTTGCCGTAAGCCTGATTGTCATAGCTCAACTGACTCTTACTCAACAGTGTGCTGGCGCTGCTCAGACTGCTCTCCTGCGGCGCATTGAGGATCAACGGCGTGACGCTGGCAAGCAGGCGTTTGGCATAAACATTGGCGCTCGCGCTGGTCAGCGCCGGGTGATAATAACTGTTATTGACGACGCGCAACACTGTGGCGCTTGCCGGCACCCCGGTCGGCACGCCGTCACTGTCGCGGCTCACCAGCGCCGGGTCGAACCAGTCATAATCTATCTCTTGAATGAGGTTGCCGTTGTAATCGTATTGATACTTCTTGGCGGACATCTTTGCCAAGGTCACACCATCGGGAGCTAGCAGCGTCGTGTATTCGACATCCACGACAGGATTGAAAGTCACCAGATTGCCGCCCGGTCCGATCTGCGAGCCGCCGCTAAAGAGCAACGAAGTCCAGCGCCGTTCGGTGATCACTTTATCCGATTGGGTGGTTTTATAGACCAGCCCGCCAACCCCGTTTATGCCGCCGTAATAACCCGGCATCCCGCGGTCGTGCAGGTAAAATCTCTGTGTCGTCGTGGAACCGTCCGGGGCGCTGACGCTTCCTGAAATCGTCGTGATGTTATAATTCCAATCATCAATCACACCGTCGTGGATCACCCGTTTTCGCGTCAGCGGCTCACGTGACGCTTCATCCGCCGACAGTAATTGATGTTTGAAGTTGCCGCTCAAGCTATCCTGATAATAGGTGTATTGAATAACCGCGCCCGACGGCATGGTAATTTGACTGAGCGAACCCATGCCGATTGACGAAGTGGTTAAGGTGAAATAAGCGCCGCCACAGGTCGCTTGATACGGCAGATTGGTGGTCTCAGTGGTATCGGAGTTATAGCTGAAAACAAACTGCCTGCCAGCTTGTCCGGGATCGGTCTGTGGCAGCGTAATGTTACTAATCACCTCGGCGCTCATGCCGCTAAAGCCCTCGGTTCTGGTGCAAATCTGATTGCTGGCATTGACATCCTGCACCGGATAGGTCTTGCCCTGAATCGTCGTCGAACCAAGAGCTATATCTATCGTCACCCAGTTCGTGGCGCTGGATAAATTCGCATCTACTTTGCGATAGCGAACCTGCCGCGACGTACCGTTTTGGATGTATTGAATCTCCCGCGCATAGGTTCCCTGCGCCATGCCATCTCGATACGAGGTGGTGACCACACCGCTGCCGTCTATGGTCGAACTGATGATGATCTGATTGCCATTGTTATCCCAGATTCTTTGTATGCCGTTGGTGCGCTGGACAATGTGTGTGCCATCCGGCAAATAGACTTCCCAGCGCACGGCATTGCCTGTCGGATAGATAATCGCCCACAGAAAACTGCCGTCAAACGAGTAGTAGCGCATGGCGCTGCCAGTGGTATCAGGGGTGTCTTTGTAATAGCCTTTGAGATATTCTCTGCTGCCGGAAAAAGGTTGGTAATCAACCGGGCGCAGTTCGTGTTCCGCGCCATCCGGGGTCATCAGCATCATCTTGCCCCATTGATATTGCAGCAGCGCATAATCGGGATCGCTGGGGTTCGTCGGTTGAATCCAGTCGTAAGAGGCTCGACTGTCTTGGTAAGTTAAGCTATAAGCAGCGCCGATCTTCCAGCCGCCGGCATCGCTCAGTTGCAGATTGTCAACGACATAGGTTGGTCCTAATGGTATCTGGTGTTCGGTGCGGGTGACATCCCAAAGCTTGCTGTTGTACTGGGCGCTGACAGTCCAAGAGAGTTTGCCGCCCGCCATTGGCGGTAACGATGCCAGCGGAATCGAGACATTCACATTGCCGCTCGTCAAGCTGATGTTATCAATGTCAGAGGCGGAGTACGTCCCCGCCGGACGGGTGCCGCGCTCCGGTCGTGCTGCGGTTTGTGCTGAGGCGTTCCAACTACCTAAGACGAATAGGGTGAACAGCCAGAGAAAGATGTGCTTTATTTGCCGATTGTGGACAATAATCTGCGTTTGCTGCTTGCCGTTTGCCATTTCTTCTCTCTCCCTATTGAGGCGTTGCGCCACCTAACCCTGATTATTTATGGCGGCGTCCAGCCCTTGCCGCCCACTGCCGCCAGCTTTGCTGCCCCTCGTAGTTCACTATTGCCCTGATAAGAAAGTGATGGTAGTGAGGTGCAATTCCATCAGCATCTGATTGTTGCGACGCCAAACAACCCGCGTCGGCAGGCGTTCGCCGTTCTCTTCCACCCAGCCTGAGAGTTCGGCGGTGATGGTCTGCTCCTGCTCTTTGGTAATCACCTTGTCGAGTAAGCCTGTCGTTGAGTTGATGAGGTAGAGACGGGTCAGTTGCAAGGGCTTGCCTGTCGCTTGGAGATCGCCTTCCGTAACCTGCACTACTTCCCAGACCGGACCCTTGTAATCTTCTGCATCGCCAGCTTCGGCGGGTCTGACACTGCTCGCCAGCAGGGCGTAGGCATTGCCGCGCACTTGCGCGAGGATGAATTGTTCCGGGCTGTCAAACACCAACCGTTCGATGATTTCTCGTTCGCTTCCCGTCGCCATCTGCCCTTGGCTCTTAACGCCTTCGGTTGACGACCAAGTGAGAGTCGCCTGACCGCTGAGAACGACAGACACATTTTCGCCGTCGTCACCCTGCGAGCGCCTGATTTGAACCGCTTGCGGCGAGCCGTTAAGTATCAAAGCGCCGACCGCAATCATTACTTCGCGCCCTTTCTGAGAAAAACGATACCCGAGTCGGCGGCGCATTCTGTCGGCTGCCGGCTGTAGCGAGAGTTTGCTATGGAGACGCCCTCTTGCCGTGCTTTGCAGCGCCGGCGCGGACACAATTGCTTCCTTCACTGTTGCCGTAGGGGTCGCTGGCAAACGCCAAGGATTTGCCGTCACCGCGAGGCTAATGGCAATACAGCTACCCAGAAGCAGCGTAATTGCCACGGCGAAGCGTTTATGAACGGCTTTCCTTTCACCTGTGACGACATTGCTGCGTGACTTTTTGCTGTGGCTTCTAGTATTGGGTTTCATAGCTTATCCTTGTATCTTACTGATTCGCTAATGGGGCTGCTTGCTGCACAACTGCCGCTGGCATCCGGCGGCAGCGTAAAACTCTGCCCGACAGACGAGTTGTCATAGTCTCACTGGCTTTGTTGCACCTCACCACTCACTGTTGCTGGAACAAGGAGATTGGCAAATTCTGATTGACCAGCAGCAGACTGATTTGTAAGCGACTGTCAACCCTGCCGCCCTTCCAGACCACCACTTCATACGGCAGCAACATCCCGCCTACCGTCTGCCAGTTGCTGTACTCCACCCGCAGATCCACGAACGCTGCATCACCCTCCTCGATGCGCCGGTTGGCGTCAACCGGTTCGAGCCACCGCGCCGTCTCGATGGTGTAGTTCTGGGCATTCAGGTAGTAGGTAATTAACCGCCGATCCCCGGCTTGATTGGCATCGGGCGGCGCTCCGAGAAGGTCTTCGACCTCTGCCAGCAGCAGTTGGCGCGGCGGGTTAATCTGTTGTTGCCCTTGCCACGGACTGCCGGGGCGGAAGTCTTCCCGGCGTCCCCCGGCTTCCCGATAACTTCTGCCTGTCACCCGCCCGGTAAACAGCCGTTCGGGACTGAGCCTGAGCCACTGGCGAATATCCCGCGCCAGCGCCGGCGGCAGATTCGTATTCGTGCCGCTCCACGCCTGATTGCCGTTAAAGCCGAAGACCTGAACATTACCGCCGCGAGTCATCTCCACCCGCAATAGATCGGGATAGCGGCGATAGATGACGAGGCTGCCCGTCCCGGCGCTCGAGCCGTCGCGGTTGTAGAAGCTGATACTTCCTTGCAGTACGGTGTTGTTGACGCCGGCAGTCCAGCCGTGCCGGGTGCGGGCTTGCTCGGCCCATTCCGGCGTCGTCGGCGTGGCAATGCTGCGCGGCTGTTGGTCATCACGCTGGCTGACGGCTGCCAGCAATTGATTCACCGCCGCTTTACCGGGACCGCTGAGAGCTATGACGGTCAGCGCCGCCAACGACGCCATTACTCCCAGCGCCAGCCGCAGCCGCGAGCCGCCACTCCTGAGTAAGCCAATCTGCCTGAGTCTGTTCATCAATCTGTTCATATAGCCTCCTCACTGCACCCGGCGAATGCTGTTATTGCCTTTATCCACCACATAAAGTTCCTGGGTGAAGCCGACCGCCACGCCGCTCGGCTGGTTGAACTGCGACGCCGCACAGTTGAAGTTGACATAGCCGGCAGTTCCTGAACCGGCGAGCGTCGTCACCGTACCCTTGATGATATTAAAAACCCGGAGGCGGTGATTGTTGCGGTCGGCAATGTATAACGAAGCTTCGCCAATGTCATTTTCAAACCAGGCGAGATGCTGTGGCGTGTTGAAGGCGGCGGTAGTGCCGGTGCCATCATTAAAACCGGCAGAACCGCTGCCCGCCAAGGTGACGAAACTGCCGCCGCTCAACGAGCCGATCAGATGATGCCACTGATCGCTGACATAGAGTTCATCGGTCTGCGGATTGAGCGCCAGTCCGACGGGCTGGAAGTTGATCGTCGGCGGCAGCAGGCTGGCATTCGGGTCTCGATACCAAGTCGAGGCATAGCCGTCGCTGGTCAGCAGACGCACTGCCTGATTATCGGTATCGGCGACATAGATCGAGCCGTCACGGCTGATCGCCAGTCCGCGTGGCGATTTGAAGCCGCTGCTGAAGGGTACGCCATCAAGATAATCAGCTTTGCCAGGTTGTCCCGCCAGCAAGCCAACGCGCCATTTACTGCCACCGAGTGGCGGCAGCAGCCGTCGCAGACATTGATTATCGGTATCGGCGACGATGATGGCAGTGACCACGCCGCTGAGGTTTTTCTGCACGGCAAGGCCTTGCGGATAGTTGAACATCGCCTGATAGGGATCGTCATTGCCCTCCGAATAGCCCGCCACGCCACTACCAGCCAGCAGAATGGAATTACCTTTCGCCGGTCCTTCCAGATAGAGCATGCGAATGACATGGTTTTCGGTATCGGCGATGAACAACGCCTGTAAGCCACTGACCGGGTCAAGCCCCACCGCGCCGGCGCTCGGACTGCGCCAGCGGCCGCCGCCGCCCGGTCCTTCCGTATAGCCGTAGCCGCCCGCGCCGCCAGTACCGGAGAAGGCGCTGACACTAACGCAACTGTAGGGCGAATTGCTCGGAATCTGAATCATTGTCTCGCCCGCTGCCGACTGCTGATTATTACCGTTGAAAGCAATCACCTGATACTGGTAGGTGTAGCCGGCATCCAAGCGATTGAGGTCTGAGAAACTCGTCTGCGGCGGGTAGACCTGCCGGGTCAGCGAGGCGTAGGTCGTCCATTTGGTGCCGCCGGGGAGGCGGTAGCGGCGCAGCACCTGATAATAGACGGTATTCTGCCCGTTGTGCGTCCAGGTCAGATCAACCTTGCGCGGACTCGGCACAAAGGTCGCCTGCACGTTGGTCGGCGGATCGGGTATACCGCTGCCACCGCCGCCTTGAATGGTCACACATTGCGGTCCGATGTACGCCGAATCGCCGCTATTGTTGAATGCCGCAACCTTGTAACAGTAGGAGTTGCCCGGCGCGACATTGACATCCGAGAAGGTGGTGACCTGCTGCCCGTTGACCGTGGCATAGTCGGCATAGCTGCCGCCATTAACGCTGCGCTGGATGCGGAAGCCATTGGCGGTGGTGCCACCGAACTGCCAGGCGAGGGCGATCTGATTCTGCGCCACCGCCGTCGCCGTCAGATTCGTGGGTGCCGGCGGTGCGCCGCCGCCACCGCCGCAGGTCAGCAGGATCGGCGAGCCGTTCAACTGGATGTTGGTGCCGGCGTACTTGATCTGTACCAGATGTTGATTGCCGTCGAGCAGCTGCGACGGCGTTTGGATCGAGAAGCCGTGCGCCGTGAAGCCACAGTTGTCATTGCTGAAGTTCGGAATGTCAGTGCGGGTAATACTCGCAAAGTGGTTCGTAACCAGCGGCGTTGACGAGTTATCGGCGTAAACATCGACGGCGATGGCGCTGCTGAGGGTGCGGCGGTTGAGCGCCCAGCCGGTTAGCGTCGTGCAGTTGGCGGATTCAAAGCGCCCTTCATAGAGCGGCTGCGATAAGGTCGCCGGGAAGAGGCGGCTCTGCGGCACGATCTGCAAGTCGCTGATGGATTGACTCTGCCACCACAGGTAGATTTCCGCGCCGCCGGTCAACTCGAAGTAATCGAGACGAATATCGTAGCGTTGACTGGCAGTTAGCGGGATAGCGTTACTGACATAGGTAGTCGGCGCTTGTGGTCGCCAGCCGTTGATCAGCAACTGATTATTGACCCAGAGGCGCACCCCGTCGTCGGCGCGTACCGTGAAGGTGTAGGTCTCGGTGAAGGGCGCTTCCACCTGCCCAGTCCAGCGTGTGTAGAAGCGATCCGCATTGACGCCAGTGTACGACGGATTATCGGGACCGCCCGTCCCCCAGTTGTTGTTGATCGTCGCATCGGTGCGCGAATAGACCAGGCTGCCGCAAGCCGGCATACTGTCTTGTAGGTTGGTGAAGTTGAAGTATTCGCCGAGCAGCCCGTTGCCGCTACCCGTGCCGCCGCCACTGGGGGACTGCTTGACCTGGATAGGGGTAGTCCCGGTAATGCGAATATTGCCGGTGCGGAATTGCCCGCTGGTATTCTGAGAGTAGGAGAAAGTGACCGAGCCGTTGCCGCTGCCACTGCTGGGTGAGGTAAGCGCCAGCCAGCCGCCGATGCTGCTTGCCGAAGCATTCCAGGGGCAACCGTTAGCAACGGTTATAGTAATCGTGCCGTTGCCAGCAGCCGCGCTGACATTGAAGACCCCCGGCGAGGTGAAGTAGTTACAGCCGTTGCTTTGCGTGATGGTAAAGGTAAGGCCGGCGGCGGTGATGGTCCCAGAACGGTCGCTGCCCGTGCTGCCAACCGAGAAACTGACTTGCCCGTTGCCCGTGCCGGAACTCCCGCCAGTGATGGTGATCCAAGAATCGTTGGCGATAGCCGTCCAACTGCAATTGGAAGCAATGTTGACCATAAACGAACCCGTACCACCAGATAATGGCAGCGTTGCCGCCGTCGGACTGAGGGTTGCCACACAGGTGGTGCCGGATTGCTGGACAGTGAAGGTCTGTCCGCCAATATGCAACACCCCATTGCGTTGCGTCGCATCCGGGTTCGCCGCCACCGTGTAACTGATGGTCGCATTGCCGCTGCCACTCAGCGGCGGCGTAATGGTCACCCAGCCGACCTCGCTAGAAGCCGTCCACGCACAACCGGCAGCGGCCGTAAGCTGAATCGTCCCCGTACCGCCTGCTGAAGTAAACATCTGGCTCGTCGGATTGAGGCTGACCGTGCAAGAAGCGGTGCCCGCTTGATTGATGGTGACGGTCTGTCCGGCGACGGTCAGGGTGCCGGTCCGCGAAGCAGTGGAGGTATTCTGTTGTACCGTATACTGCACCCAGGCGCTGCCGGTATTGCTGCTACCCAGAGTAATGGTAATCCACACCGCATTACTGACCGCCGTCCACATACAAGTCGAAGCGGAAGCGGTGACGAAAAAGCTGCCGGTATTACCAGCGGCAGCAAAGTCAATCGGCGCGCTGGGAATCCCCGTATAGGTGCAGCCACCCGGTTCTTCGGTGGCAATCAAGCGCCCGCCGGCATAGATATATTCCTTCGAGGGTGAGCCGGCGTTGAAACTCTGCGGCTCAACTTGGACGTTGAGGTTCTTTTTGCCTGCCTGCTTGGTCTGCGAAAACAGTCCGCTCCACTGTGCCAGCGCCCCGCCGGTGACGAACAGACTGATGACCAGACTAATAATCAGCAACAGTCGGCGACGCGGATGATTGTTCTGCGGTTGCGGCGTTTGCTTACGCTTCCTCTTTGCCATCGTCTCTCCTTCCGGTTGCGGACACACCCCTATCCACTCGCCCACCTCTTCAAGGGCGCTACTTAAGACTTCCCTACGATCATTACTAAAGCTTCTGCGTCTGTGCGTCGCAGAAATTAGCGAACTCCATCCAGTGAAGGAGGCTGGCTACTCACAGGCATAGCTCCGCCTGTGCTTGCCAACCAAACAATTTATTTTTTCCCTTCATGGATATATACAGGCGAGAAATGATTTTATAGAGAAATCGGCAAAATATTTTTTCGCTTTTTTGCAACTGCTGGTGGAAAGGAAGAACCGAAGGGTTGTTCGACTTGCCGATATGAACGGCTACCGGGGGGAGGGCTTGCGGCGGCTTTGCGGGATGACGGGATCGGGAACCGCCTGCCGACTCTGCACCACCGCCAGCGCCACCCGGCGGCACAGCCGACACGCCGCCAGGTGCGCTTCCATCACGTTGACTTCGGCGCTCTCCAGATTATGATCCAGATAGGTAGCCAGACGCTCCGCACTGGGGCAGTCCTCTGCCATGTTGCTTCCCCTTTGCTTGCTTGCTCGCCTACGCCAGAAAGCCTCGAGCAGTCGGCTCATCATCCACTGCCCCAAGGCGGTTCTCATCAGTGACTCTATCATAGCCGATTTTCCTGTCGGTTTGGAACTACTTTTATAAACTGGAGAAAAATCCTTCTCGCTCTTATGCCGCAAGGGGGCGCTCAGACAGCTCTTACCTTTCCATTGCCGCTCGCAGGTGCTTGGTTAAGGCATAGACCGGATGGTCGCGCAACTCTTCAAGAAAACTGCTGATGGTTGGCTCATCAAAGTCATACTGGACTCGCATCTGCTTGATGATTGCCTGGCGGAAGTGCTTCTCGGCTTGTCGCAGATAATAACTGGCGGTCGGCTGCGTCACCTCCAGAAAGCGGGCGATGTCACTGACCTTGGTGCCGTCGCCGTAGCGCAGCAGCAACACCAAACACTGGCGCTCCTGCAACTGGCGAACCGCCACCCGAATCACCGGCTCGAGGACGGCTTGGCATTCTCGGGTGCGAATGCCGTCTTCGGTGCGCGTCACACTGCTGAGGTCGGCTACCTCCGGCAGTTCTTCCAAGGGCTGCCAGTGGCGATAAGGGCGCTCCCACTCCGTAAAGACGCGCCGCGCCACGACGGTTCGCAGCCAGGTCGAGAGTTGGTACCGCCCGTTGTAGGAAGCCAGCCGGCAAGCGCCGGAGCCGTCCTGAAGAAAGAGGTGTCCTAAGGTGCTGCCGGCGATCTCCTCGGCGACGGCGCGGTTTTGGCACAGCAAGCAGGTGGTCTCCCAGATCACCTTGGCATAGAGTTCCTGCAGTCGTTGCCAGGCGGCATTCTCGCCGTGCCAACAGGCAATCGTCAGGTACAAGTCGGTGCTGTAGAGCCGCGCAAAAAAGGCGGCGACGCTAGACTCTTCAGCCGGCGCACCGGCAGCCTGTTGCCAAAGCGTAACCAAGTGTTGCTGATAGAGATCGAGGGGCAGCGCCACCGGGTGGTGAAAGGCCTGCGCCTGACGGTAAGCTTCGGCAATGCGAAGTTGTAGAGTTTCCTGCGGCTGGGAACTGGACATAAGCTTCTCTCCAAACGGCTTGAGGGATGTAGCGGCGCTTGCTGATTGCCGCCCGGTCGTCACGGGCAAGAGTGATGGTTGGTGAGGCGTAGCGGATGACAGCCAACGGCTACAGGAATAGAGCCTCGTCAACGGGTTACACGGCGCACGGGTGAATGCCTCGACAGTGAGAACACGGGCAGATGGTTTTTGAAACAGGGTACAGAGAAGACCGGCTTCTCTGTGGTTTTGTCATAACGAATGAACCTCTCGTTACGAGCCAACTTGCTAGAGTGAAACAACCCGGAAAGTGGTTCTGACGCTCGGAACCACAGAGAGCATACGCTTGCCGCCAATCGCCGTCAATCACGATTGGCGTTACCAAATCGTTACATGAAAAAAATAGTTGGACTGGCAAATGTTGGTGTCTCAAAAATGAGTTCTTCCTGGTATCAAGTTAAAGAAGAGAACGAAGCTGCGGCGGGCGCAACCTCTGACCGTCAAGGTGTCCGATAAGAACAATTATGGAATTTTATTTTGTAAAAGCCTCTATCCAATAGCCGAAATAGTGCTAATTAGGTAACATTATTGTTGTTAATTCTTTCGGGAAGTCCCCAATCTTCTCCTGAGATAGAAAAAAAGAGTAGAAAGCTAATTCTACTCTTAGAGGTTGATCTTTTACCCTCCCTTTTGCATTTCTTCAAAATCGTTTTCCGGGAAGTTGTAGAAGTGATGAACATGGCGGTTGCAATAACCTGTCTCCGGGTTTAGGCAACATTCTTCGCACAACACCACGCCACAGAACTTGCAGATGATATACTCACGGTCTTCGCCATCCGCTTGCTGTGACAAAGAAATCTCCTGTTTACAGATTTCGCATTTCATTGTACCTCCTTCGCTCGTTGTACCTCGTCATACTCGGCAGCAAAACAACTCTTGCAATAGCCGCTTTCTGGACAGGCGCAACAGGCATCACAAACCACCCGCTGACACTGCTTACAACTACGCCAGTTGCGCGGCGGACTTGCCAGCTTGCCGAGATACCAAAGCTCGCCGTTGGCGACGATATAGACCTCAGCTAAACTGCCATGCAAGATGGTCTGTTGACACGCCTCGCAAACCTTCATAACGCCTCCTTGTGAAGGACTGCCGTGATCGCTGCCTACCATCTCCTCTACTCTAGTAACGAACGGTAAAGGTCGGCTGGCGTCTGCCATCACGACAGTTTCTGGACCTGCCAAGGACACTGTTATCCCTCGCTATTGCACACAAACTTCACGGTGTCCTGAGAGTCACGAGTGACTGTCTTTCTCGGGTAAACCATCGTTGGTCTCCGACAGGGGAGGGGCTCTCGTTGCGCCTTACGGCGCTTGGCAGGATAAGTTTTAGTCAGACCCGGTATTCGTATGGTTATTAGCTGCCGGGTTAAGCTGCTTTCGCGGGTCAAGGCAGAATAAGCAGATCAGCAGTAGGTCTGTCTCCTCTGTGGCTCCCAATATCGGTACGCCGCAATAGAGACCGTGCCGTACAACTTCTTCTGACCATCTCTGTCGCCTCAAAAGGGCATCTTGTTCTTTTCAATGAAGTCGCCCAACTTGGCGGTTACCTGGTACTGCTTTACAGGTGCCAGTTCCTTGAACGACGAGGTGAAGGCGTTCGACAGTGACCACAGATTGCGCCCTCTGAACTCCTCAAACTCCGGCTCAAAATAATTCTTATGAACCTTCGGCAAGAGGTGACGCGGGATGTCGAGCTTGGAGTTGAGGAAGGCGTCATAAATGATCTCCTTCGCTTCGCTGTTGATTAACGGGTAGGTCATCCAGTCATCAATCTGCTGTTTCAAGGGTTCAAAGTTACGCTGGATTTTATCCACCCCGTAGCTGATCAAACTTTCCAGTTCCAGCTTACCGGAGTGCTTTGCCAAGACCGGCGTAAAATCACCTTTGAACGCCATATTGTCGCAAATTATGACCCGATAGCCGACCGTCATTGCCAGCCGCATAGATTTATCATTAGAGTTGCGAAAGCCGATTGCGAAGCGGACATTCTTCAACTCGTAGTTGAGTTCCAAGAGCCCGAAACATTTCATGCCATCCAGGGTGACGGCGAACTCCTCGCGGACAATCTTCATCTGGCGAAAGCCGAGACTTTCTTCCAGATAATCAACCAGCAGCGCGTGGGAGACCGGTTTATGGGTCTTCGTAGCCTGCGGGATGGAAAGCGAGCGGAGAAACTCGCGGTTGACTTTCAGCGCCCCGGCGTGAGCCAGCAGCACCGATGGTGGTTGCGATGGTGGCGAGATTTGCGCTACCATAAGACCTCCTTTTATTTTCAAGATTTTACCGGCGCGAACTGCGCCTTTTTTGTTTTTCAGGCATGACCCTGAAGCAGAGCGGGAAGGATGCAAGAATAACGCGATAGCTTCTATCGTCTGTAGTTTGCTTTCTCGCCTCGCTTCAAGGTGGACAAGGCAATAGATTCTTTATCCTATCTAATTCCAATATTGGTACTTGTCTCTATCCGCTTTACGGCGGGATGGTCTGCGGCGGCAGTACCGTGGCGGCGCTAAACGGGGTTGAGATTTTGCCGTCAATCATCAGTTTCAAATAGATGTGATGGTTCGGCAGATTCACGAGGTCGGTTTCCCGCAAATAAGGAGTGAACTCCTGCGCCAGAACCTCGGCATCAATCGGACCGATGCGAAAAGCGATGAGGGTGCCGATGTTGCCTAAAATTGCCTCTTTCACTTGCGGCTCTAATTGCGATAAGTATTGATGCGCGAGAATCAAATTCAGGCGATATTTGCGAAGCTCCGACAGCATCTGCGCCAGAGTATTATTGGTGAAGCTGTGAAACTCATCGAGGTAGCAATAGAAATCAATTCTTGCAGTTTCCGGGACGTTCGCCCGACTCAACGCCGCCAGCCACAGCCGCGACACCAATAACGCGCCGAGCAGCGCGGCGGTGTCTTCGCCGATCTTGCCTTTCGAGAGATTGACCAGCAGGATGTGGCGGTCGTCCATCAGACGGCGCAGGCGGAGCGGCTTTTGCGGCTTGGTAAGCATGCGGTAGAGCAACGGATTGGTGAGAAAGGCTCCGACTTTATTTTGAATCGGGGCGATGGCTTCGGCGCGGAACTTCGCCGGATAGCCTTCGTACTCTTTCGCCCAAAACTCTCTCACCTGATGGTTGCTGATGTTCTGAATAACCGCTTGGCGATACGCCCGGTCATCAAGCAGCTTGAGAATATCCGCTAAGGTTGCCTGCGGTTGGTCAAGCAAGGCAAGTAAAGCGTGTCTGAGGATGTGTTCGAGGCGCGGTCCCCAGGAATCCGCCCAGATGGCTTTGAAGACTGATAGCAGTCCCGATGCCGCAAGGGGTCGTTTGCTTTTTGGCACATCACCGAGCGGGTTGAAACCGTAAGGCTGCTGGCTGTCAGGCGCGTCAAAATAGATGACCTCCGCTTGTCGTCTTGCGGGAATCTGCGCCAAGACTTTCGCCACCAAATCGCCGTGCGGGTCGAGCAAAGCAAAGCCATTGCCAGCAGCAATATCCTGTCGCATGAAGGTTTCCAGCAAGGTGGATTTGCCGGTGCCGGTCTTGCCGATAATATAAACGTGAGCGCGACGATCCGCCTGTTTAATACCGAATGGCATAGGCTGATTGCGATAATCGGTGCGGGCAAAGACGGTCAGTTGGTTTTCAGAAGTGAGTGAGGCAGGCATAGAGAAAGAAAATTACTTTGTACAAATACGGTAACGATTTTTGAAGATTGGCAAAAGCCGGAAGATTTAGCCGTTTGCGGCGGCTCGCAGGCGTTGTTTGGCTAGCTTCACATACTGGCGGTTCAGGTCAATGCCGATATACTTGCGTCCTAGCTTTCGCGCCACCAGCGCCGTGGTGCCGCTGCCGATAAACGGGTCAAGCACGATACCGCCTTTTGGACAGCCGGCTTTGATTGGGGTTTCCACAAGCTGCGGCGGATAGGTGGCGTAATGCTCGCCGTCAAAGGAGTTGGTAGGGATTGCCCAGACGCAGCGTTTGGCTCTGCCTAAGGGATGCACCAGCCACGGCTTGGGGATGCCGCGCAGCAGATTCTTGCCCAAGACCAGACTTTTTTTCTTAGCATTCCAATCTCTGGGCTGGCGCTTCTCGAAATACCATTGCTTATAGGACATCGTGCGGTCATAGCCGAGCTTTTCCGCTTCTCTAATAGCAGCCTGCCTGTTCTTTGCATTGTGCGGCTCCCGTACCGCGTCTTGGTCGAACCAGTAATGCTTTTGCTTGACGAAAAAGAAGAGCTTTTCGTAATCAATCACCAAGCGGTCGCGGACGCTTTCGGGCATCGCGTTCGGCTTCCACCAGATAATTTCGTTACGCAGAATCCAACCACGCTGACACAGTTCAATGGCAAACCGAGCCGGCAATTGGGCAAGGCATTTTTCCGGCAGCCCAAAATCAAACGCCGTTGACGAATGAAATGAGGCTCGCTTGTTCACCCGCGAATAGGCAGCGTCTCCCATTTCTCCAAAGCCACCGGAACCTTTTGTTGAATTGGAGAAGGTATCACCTAAATTCACCCAACAGGTGCCGTCGTTTTTGAGGACGCGCTTGACCTCATCAAAGACTTCGCCTAACCGCATTAGATAGACGGGTAAGGACGGTTCCAGCCCGAGCTGTCCGGCGACGCCATAATCGCGCAGCGTCCAGTAGGGCGGCGAGGTGACGACGCAATCCACCGACTCGTCGGGGAAGGTCTTCAGCACCTCTAGGGCATCACCGCAGATGATGTTATTGAAGAAGGGTTTGAGCGATTGCATAGGCAAGAAGATGGTGAATTCACCGATTAAAAAATGATGCGTTGAAAGCTTTGACGAGCAGCAGATGAACCGAGTCTTGGTTGACGAGGTGAAGCAGAGGGTGGTGAGGCGTTGCCCTCTTTCCGTGAATCGGCAGACAGCGGAGCGCGGCGCTGAATCGGTTTCCATTTTTCCATGATCAGGGTGTAGGTGCGTTCGGAGTTTTCGAGCTTGACATAGCCGGCTTGACAAAGCGCCGCGAGGTAGCGTTGCAAGGTGCGGCGTTTGATGCCGGTGTGGGCGGCAATCGTGGATAGTTGTCGTTTAACGACGCCGGTGGAGCGTCTGGCAAATAAGAGCAGGTAGAGGTACAACCACACGGCGTTGCCCATTGCCTGATAATGTTTAGCGGTTTCATCCACCACCAGCCCGCGCCAAACCGGTGCCCACCAATTAGCCGTGACATTGGTTTTGCTGCTTGGGGACGATGATGAGTTCAGTTGTTTTGAAATTTGTTGAGGCATTGTGTAACAGTTTGTTGTCACTTATTGGTACTTAAACTGTAACGATTCATCGCCTCATCAGTAAGCCGGAAAATCTCGCCTGCTGCGGCTAGGTTGAAACAAAAAAGCCACACTGTGGATAACTCGTGACCTTTTTTATATATCTACTTTTTATTACTTTAGTGAGCGTTCGGCTCAATGCTGATTATCATTATAAACAAGAGGAAATCTCATCCTGTGAAATCTCCTACTGCGCCAAGATTGTCACTTTACGACAACAAGTTTGACGCATCCTGAGCCAAAATTGTCAGGCTCTTTTGGTTATCAACAGGTGGATATAAAAAATTCGCCTCACAAGATGCTTGTTTTGCTCATGTGAGGTTCGCTCAGAGTATTAGTGAACCAGCTAACCGTGCGAGTGAATCTCCACATTGAGCGCCACCTGACTACGAATAACCGCTTGTAAAAAGGCTTTTTGCTAATTCGGGAAGATTAATATGTAACCTGCCGAAGTAGGCTAAATAATCCCTCTTTGCTGGATCAACCAGCTTGCTATGATTGGTGCAGGTTAGTGACGTAACCAAAATCAAAACTTGTGGAGGAATAAAGCCTGTCTGTTCAATTGAGCAGACAATGCTCTGAGGCTTTATCTATTAGGGGTGCGTATGTTCATTTAACAGTGAAGGCTTTTTCGTTATAACTTGCTCAGTGAAATATGCAATTAACTTTTCCACCAATGCGGCAAAAGTTCGAGGTACGGCCCGATACGGGCTACCATCCATCACTCGCGGCCTGTCGGCAAGCAATTGAAACGGATAATTCAGCTTGAATAAAACCATTTTTTGCTTTACCACGCGGTTCGAGGTGACGATTTGTACCATTTCCCGTTTTTCTTCCAACAGTGCCAATTTGTAGCTTAAACAAGCGTTATTTGCCAGTTCGAGAAAGGCTTCCACTTCTTTGATAATCTGCTCATCGCCGCGTTCTAGGCGCTCTAATTTTGCGGTGATTTCCTTCTCTTGCAGCAACAGGTTGTTTTTCTTTTCAATATAATCGCTCTGGTCTATGACGCCGTCCAGGTAACCATCTGTGAGTTTTGACAATCGCTGTTTTAGTTGATCCTGTTGCAGTTTTACGGCGTTGACCTGAGCCGTTTTGTTCTCAGTTATAATCTGACACTTCCCGCCGATTTCCTGACGTAAATAGTCGTTTTCATAGTCATCAAATTGCAAAGTGGCCAGTACCTCCAATAAGTCTTTTTCAACCGTTTCTTCACGGATTGCGGTTTCGGGACAAGCTCGATTCTGACAACGGTAATAGACCCAGCCTTTGTGGGTTTCGGCAATCAGCGTTTTACTGCAACCGCCGCATTGCAGTTGTTTGCGAAACAAAAAGTTGTGGTGATGCTTTTTGAGTATGCCTTTGCCTTGCAAGATTTGTTGTACCTCATCAAACAGGTCCTTTGAGATAATAGGTTGGTGTTGCCCGACAAAATATTCGCCGGTTCTCCCAACCCTGATTAAGCCAATATAAAAGGGATTGTGAAATATCGTCGCCAGCCCGTTGCGCGTGACCTTGCCGCCACTACGGTTTCGCAAGCCCAATTCCGTCATTTTTTCTACTAGCGCATTCAGACCGGTTGTGCCGCTGGCGTATAGTTCAAATGCCGTTTTCACCAAAGATCCTTGCACCGGATCAATGGCTTTTGGCTGTCCTTTGCCACAATCCCGATAACCGATGGGTGCAGGCATCGGGTACAGCCCTTGTTTGAGTCGCCCGTAAAAGCCTTTCTTGGTCTCCTCTCGAAGATTCCTGATGTAATCAGCCGCAACCACCGCCTGAATGTCAGCCGAAAGTCGCCCGCCGCGTGAATGCAGGTCAAGGCTTTCATTGACGAAATGCACTTCAATCCCCTGGTCTATGAGTTCGCCCAAATCCGCCCAGTCTTTGAGGTTGCGGGCGCTGCGATCAATCTTGTGCATAATGACGCCGTGCGCTTGCCGTTTTGTGAGTAGACTCAGCACCTGAGAAAACACCGGTCGCCCGCGTTTGGCGGCGGTTTCTTTTTCTTCAAATTGCTTGACGACAGATAAATCCCAGTGTGCAGCGTAGCGTTCAATGGCGGCTTGCTGCTCAGTTAGTGAGGTTCCCGTTTGACCTTGTTTGAGGGTGGAAACGCGAATGTAGGAAAAGTATTGTTTGGCGGACATGGCTTGTGAGGGTTAATAGGGCAAAAGACCGCAACAGGAACATCTAGGTAATAGGAAGAAAACTTTGTTGTCCAATTACATGGTGATAGATATATCAGAATCGGTCAAATTTCTTTGTGTTCGTTGAAAAATCCGCTCAATTAAAGCCAAATAGCGGGACAGAAAATAAACAGCTTGTTGCTGATCCTCTGGTGTAAGGTCAGGGTAGAGATCGGCAGCCGTTATCTTCTTTTGATGGTCGGAATTTCTAAGGATCATAGCCTTTTGAAAACAAAATAGTATGGAGACAATGGCGTTACTTATCTGCGCTCGCTTGCTTGGCGCTCAAGTCCTGAGTACAAACAAAACCAATGGCAATGGCATCCAGCATATTGCCGTAATAGGCTTGTTCCCACTTGCGAGTGCGTTTTAGAAAATGCGTCAACTCCGGGAACAGGCGAGCAATATGGGCGACGACATCCTGCCGTGTTGCTGCTGAGGTCTGGCATAAAGCTTGTCGAATCGCCTTTGAGGAATACTCAAAGTATTGCAGGTTGCGTTTGCTACTGAGTTCTCTGATCCGTTTTGTTGCAGTTTTAACGAAAGCGGAATCTTTCTGCACCGCTACGGTTTGTTTGATGGCAAGAACGTCCGGTTGAAAGGTTGAGATGAGTCCGTTTATCTGCTGTTGTAGGATATGGGCAGCATTACGAGTCGTTCTGCCTGATGGAATAGTTTTTACCGCGTAGTATTGCAAGACGCTGTTATTGAATATAGCAAAGCCGATTGCCTTTGCGCCAACAGCGACGGCAAGAGTAGTGATGGTATTGATAGACATAAGAAATGCCGGATGATAGTAAAGAGGTAGTGCTAAAAAAGTAAGGCTCAAGGTTGAAAAAGCCCTGATTTTTGAGCGTGCCCAGCCTTACTTTTTTAGCACTACCAAGATTACCCCACGATGAAAACGGCGCGAATATAAGCTGCTTCGACGGTCAGCACTAAGATTGGCAATACCTTCTCACATATACGCCATTTTCTTCATGATTTCGGTAACATGTTTTCTTACCGGAATGAGTTCTGCCTGAGAGACGTTTGGCATAGTAAGCAGCTCAAGATAGGTGCAAATCTGCTCGTTGGATGCGATCTGCGACAGACGTTCTTGGATGTTTTTACCTGTCGTCTGCTGAAGTTTGAGCTTTTCCACTACTTTTCGACAGGCTTGTTCATACTGCTCTTGAAAAAGTACCCGCACTGGTACCCCAAGAATGATTTCCAACTTTAATGCCATTCGCAGACTTGGCATTCGCACATCGCGCTCGTAGCGGGAAATCTGGTCGGTGGTCTTATGATTGAGAAGGGCAGCGACGACTTTTTGTGGCAAACCGGCACGTTGTCGCGCCAGCCAGAGCCGGTTGTGAGGTTTTGATTTTTGTTTTGCCTCCATAAGGTTGCACGGTTGGTTAATGACGTATTCCAATCGTAACAATGCAACCTGAGATGCAAAAGGGAGAAAATTTAGCCTAAGTGGGCTAATGTATTTTGGGACATCATAGATTCAGTTAAATACACAAATTATCGCTTCAACCATCCCGGCCAATTCGTTTCGTTCGGCATAAGTTCTCTGGCGTATTTACGAGCCGACTCTTTTTCTGCGTTACTCAACTGTGACCCGTCACCATTGAGAAGCCTTCTTACATCCAAAGGAGGAGATAAACGCGATAACTCCTTACCGATTTTAGCGCTCTTATCTAAAGAGAGTTTTACATCCCATCCATCAGGCAAAGGATTAAGCAATTTCACTACATCTCCTTCAGTTACCCAAGGACGATATTCTTCGGTATCTCCCGAAAAAGGTGATTCATACCACAATTTTACACCTCCATCTTGATCCTTATCTCGATTTATACCTATGATTTCTCCTAAAGCATCCTGAAAATCCTCTTTTAGATTTTGCTCATTAGCAGCCCATTCGAGGGTCGTTAGTAACTCTTCAATAGTGCTAAACTGGCTTCTTAATTTGAAAATACTTTCTAATAAATGCCTTGCCTTTGTGGGTAAGGGTTTGCGAACTCGTGCCGCGTGTTCATGAAGTAAGAGATATAAGATTGCCAGCCGGATTGGACGATGCCCGTCATTGTCATTACTGCGTTTCCAAATACAAAGCCAGTCAACGCTGAACAATGCCGGGGGTAGATCACTATTGTCTATCTTCCCCTTATTCATTTCATGAATCATCGAATATTTATCTTGTGACAACCTACTGCATCTCATCCTCCAGAAAAATTCTGTTAAACTTCTCGCTGCTTTTTCCACCGGATCTGCTGTTGGCACCATCAATAACCATTCAGCTACAACGGACTTTGGAACAGAAAGATTTTCTAAATCTAAATGTTCACGAAACAATGCTCCCAAACTAAAAGGTCGTTCTCCATAAGCACCGACAAACCATATCATTTCTTTTGCATCTATAAATTCACCAGCTTCTTCCAGTCGCCGCTCCCATCTTTCTCGATTCCCGAATGGTATGTGCATATCGCTATCTTGCAGAGCAGCGAGGAGGGACTCTCGATATTGAACGGACACCAAATTAATCAACTGATTTTGGTTTCTGAGTCCTTTCGCAACAGACTCATCCCACAATACCCGCAAGCTAGGGGGACAAAATTTACTGATGAGTTTCCATATTTGCCCAAACTCGTCGTCATACGCCGAATAAGGAATTATTGCCTGCGGATGATCTGCTGACCTCAATGCGGTTAATATACCTAACAAAAATCCTACAGAGGGAGCATGCAACCCTGACTCTAAATGAGCTTGATCCTTACATCCTTCATTCTTTTTATCGCACAAGCGAAAATCTGTAAGATAAACATCGAACGGCAAGAGTGGAAGAGCATAAACAGGATGAAACTCTTCTGCGATTACAGCCTCTGTTTTAGCAGCCTCTAGTAACTGTTGAACATCATCCGTACCATGAATATAAGTCAGTGAAAACCACTCTCTATAATCTCGGACCTCTCTGGGAGCAAGATTTTCATAATCATCATCAATCCACAAGATTTTCAACCGACCATCATAAGCTTGTAAAGGATTTGACTTATTGGTGATTCCCATTTTTGCTGGCTCCTTTTTCAACTGGTACCCATTTGGGAGGTCTTAAGGTTATTGTACCATCTGTACTTTCCGCCTGTATCGGTCCCAGTTCAATTTCAAAGATAAAGTTCTTTTCTTTGGGATAGAAGTCAATACTGATTCCCGGAAGTTCATTTAGAATAGCTTTTGTCCTTAATAAAAACCCGGAGGTAATCTCCGGAGTGGGTCTTGAATCCAGGCTATCTTTCAGTGTATTGATAAATGTACATCTTACGCGCCCTCTTTCAAGTCCAATGATTTCGCAATCTAGGGTTATTTGACCTTCCATAGCCGTCCCATGTTCAGAAGCATTACGAATCACTTCGCTCAATAAACCTCGCACAATTTTGTGATTTATATAACCTATAGGCAATACCCATTCACCCTCTGTCACAGCCTTAAATCCATACTGTTTTAAGCGAACATCAACAGGTTTATGCTTCCCGCTTTCATAGCGATTGGCGAATTCGTTTATCATCAGTTTCGCATCTTCAAGCAGAGATGAGAGTTTGGATTCTGCATCGTTTTGAAATTTCTTCCGAATAATGCCGCCAGTTAAATTCATTTCTGTAAAAGATAACAAAGCTGCTGCGGTGTCCTCTCCTAGCATTGCAGTTCTTAATGCCGACACCAAGAATCTGGCGCTCTCAATATCCTCTTCATCCTTATTTTTTTTCATAATGCGAACTCGCAAATCACTTACGTCTCGAGGCGGTGTTTTTAGTGATATAGAACTGCACAATCCACTTGCATCTATAGAGCGAATTGCATTAACAGTGCCATGTACCATGCTTCCAAACAGTTCTTTTTTATCGAAGGCAACTTGTAATGAAGAGTAAGATTCTCTCACACTTGCCGCAGCAATCAGCCAAGATAAAGAGCTTCCCAATAACTTTAAACTGTTTGACCCTTCTTTTTGCTTGAGGAATAAGATAATCGCCCCGCTGGGAGTCGGCGTCATCAAGCGTGATTGTTTCTCAATTACGGTTAAGTCCTTTTCTATGACAGGTTCGTAGTAAGGTCTTACAAACGGGACTACCAAACAATGAGAAGTAGAAAGCAGGTTGTAGATGGAGGCGATTTCCGGTGAGTTTTTGCTTGCCTGAGAAACTTCGTTCAAAAATTCTTTAACGAAAAGTCCCACCTGATTTTTGACCTCTCTTTCAGATTTTCCTTGTTTGAAAGGAAACCTATAAGCTCTCACGAGCTGAGTAGGTCTAGGCAAATAGTCCTTCTCTACAATAGAAGATGTATTGCTGCTGACGAAATCCTGACAATTAATTGCTATAAGGACGTTCTCAGGCTTATACAAGCCTCGATGTGGAATGATTGGATCCATACCTGAGTTCTCAGTGAGCATATATTCCATCGCCTTTTCATATGCATTCGGTAATTGCTCATTATCACTACCCGTAAAAGAGAGACAAGTGACTAAATATGGCTCGCCCATATCATCTAGTAACCGCCGGTCGGCGATGACCGATAGTTCTATTACCAGAGGATCATAACCCTGGTTTCTACAAATCTTGTGGATTGGAGAGAGATTTCTCTTCACTCTGTTCAAGGCTTCAGAAGACAACTCATCAGTTATTCGTTCAGGCAAATTTAATTGCAGCAACTCATCTAATGATGGAAATTCGTCATGCTCAATCCCAAAAAGCTCCTGATGCGAAAATGATTGTGGGAAGTGCTTCATATTTTGATAAGTCATTATAAAATCTCTTTTAAAAGTGATGAGCGGATTCTTGCAAACTCTATTGAAGCTCGATCCCGTGGTCTGGCAAGCGGGACATCAATAATATGCTGAATCCGTCCCGGTTTGGAGGCTAGGATTACAATCCGATCACTCAGATAAATCGCCTCGTCAACGTCATGCGTGACCATGACGGTGGTTAATTGACTTTGCATATGAATCCGTTCTAATTCGGTTTGCATCGAGAATTTAGTTAAACTGTCTAAAGCTCCGAACGGTTCATCGAGTAAAAGCAGGGAGGGCAGGTTCACTAACGCTCGAGCCAGCGCAACCCTCTTTGCCATTCCGCCAGAAAGTTGATATGGCCAAGCCCGCCCAAAATCCGAAAGTCCCACAAGCTTTAAGGCTTTCATAACCTTTCTGAGTTTTTCTGATTTACTCATTTCTTTGGGCAAAGCAAAAGCTACATTCCGCCAGACACTAAACCAAGGCAACAAGCGAGACTCTTGAAAAACCAGCCCTCGGTCTAACCCTGCACCATCTACCCGTTTGCCATGCACCGTAATCGCTCCTTCATAAGAATTATCTAACCCGGCGATGATGCGTAAGAGTGTAGTTTTCCCACAGCCGCTAGGACCTAAGATAGTCACAAATTCTTTGTGCATAACCTCAAGTTGAATATCTTCAAGGACACACAGAGGAGTGTTGTTAATGGAAAAGTCTTTTCTTTCGATATTGATTGATGCACCTACCTCTTGACCTACTACTGCTCTTGGCGCACTTTCCCATTGCAGAGAATTCATAGATGTATTGATTTGTCGCTGTATCATATATTGATTTCCTTAAACTCCCTTAAATCCTTGATACCAGCGCAATGCATATTTTTGCAGTGCAATTATAGCGCTATCTGAAATTTTGCCTAATATGCCTACAGCAAGCATACCGACTAACATATCATCAGGTCTGGAAAAATTTCTCGCATCCCAGATCAGCCAACCTAAACCGTCAGAAGAGGCTATGACCTCTGCGGCAATTAATAATACCCAGGAAAGTCCAAGTGCAACTCTCATTCCTGTTAAAATATTGGGTGCAGCAGACGGCAACAGCACAAACAGAGTCAAATCAGTATGCGACTTTTCATAAAGCAGTGCCACCTCGGTAAGTTTTTGATCCGTCCCACGAATACCTTGCACGGTGTTTACGAAAATGACAAAAAAAGCTCCGATGGCTATAAGCGCAATCTTTGAGCCTTCTCCTATGCCAAGAGTAATAATCAGTAAGGGAATCCAAGCAACTGGCGGAATCGGAGCAAGAACCTGAAAAGTCGGGGAGAGCAGTTTCTCTCCAAGCTTTGAAAGCCCAATCCAAGAGCCGAATAATACTCCCGTAATAGTACCGATCAGGAAACCACTAAACAGGCGAAAAAGACTGGCTCCGGTGTGCCTGATAAGTTGACCGGAAATCAATAATTGCCAGAGGTCATATATAACATCCAACGGGGAGGCGATAAGAGTTTTAGGCCACCACCCTACTCTAACGGCAAATTCCCAAACCATCAGTAGGAGAACAGGCACCACGGAATAGAGCAAAATGTTTGTCAGCGTAAATCCTCTGGCTGACTCAAAACGAAGACGAAAACTCATGGTTTAACGACCGCCTGAAGAGGTTTAATTAAATCTGTTTTGACATTAACCGCTCTTCTAATCGTACCTTGTTGACTCAAGAAGTCGGCTTTTGCCTGTATATCTGTTGTTACAGCATCTGTAAGTTGGGCATCCCAAGCGTGTTTTGACCAAGACAGCGCAACTACCTTTGGGTCTAAGTTAAGCTCCTGCGCGACAATCTGCTGCGCCTCAGACGGATGATTACGAATCCATTCCTTAGCCCGCTCCAAGACGGCAACCAAACTGCTTGCCAAGTCAGGATGTGCGTCAGCAAACGGTCCGCGAACGGCAAGAATACTATGAATTTGAGCATCCCCTTTAGGTAACACCCGTCCCTTTCCTGCAATAATCTCTTGCTCCACCCAAGGCGGCCAGACTGCCCATCCGTCTACCTGCCCTGTCTCGAAGGCACTTTTTGCGTCTGGCGGTCTCAAATCTATAATTTTCAAATCATTGTTCGTCAGTCCGGCTGCCTGTGCGATTTTCAAAAGCCCATAATGCGAGCTTGTACCGGCAAGGACCGCTATTTTTTTTCCTTTGAGTTCGGATGCCTCTTTTACAGTTGATGTTGAAGGGACGATAATTTCCTGTGTAAGACTACAGGAAATACCAATGATACGAATATCAATGCCAGCAGCACGCCCTACGATAGCGGGCGGTTCAGCTTCAAAAACTGCATCCACTCGCCCTGTCTCAAAGGATTCATTTATCGGGGGTAGGGATTCAAAAGTGGTATATTCCACATTTACCCCTTGCTTGCGAAGTTCTTCCTCAAACCATTTTTGCGATTTGGCAACTAAATAAGGAGCGTAATCAATGGCGGTCGAAAAGCTGCCTATCCGTACAGTTTCAAGTGAAGGCTTCTTTTTCCCTCCTGAAAACAGAAATCCTAAGATCACCACGACGATAATCAATACTATCACTCCACTAACTGTATACTTTGCACGCTTTGTCATAATATCTCCTAATTTTTAATAAATTGAAACTTTGGTCCTTAATTAAGCCCTTTTGAAAGAGAACACATCATATAGGGAATATATGACAGAAAGAAATCGGCTGCTGACAAAAGCTGACAAGAGAAGATTGGGTAGATGCATCTTAACCTGTAGGTGCTATTTACTGGGATATTACCGTTGAAAATAAATGACTTGGCTTATTGGTGTTTACGGATTGACGCATTTGTGAAAGATCACCTTCTTGATGATTCCTATCACTTAGAGTTAGATCACAAACAAATTTGCTCAAAATCAGGGTTTCAAGATTGTCCTGTAGATCAATTAATTCTCTATTTTCTAATCATCGTTCAATGAAGCAACAACCGATAGAAATAATGAATGCTATAAAAACACATTGCTCTGAATTTTGAAAATTACGCTTTGTCAGCCTTATTCAGGGGAGTCATGTAATCGCTTGTATTATCCAATTATCGCTTTTTGATAATTGGATAACAGACAAGCCGGGTGGGTTAATTAACCTGGAACCGGACAAGCATATGAGACGCTTATCTACCTTTCATTGTACTGCATTTTTTGTTGTTGTCAATTTAAGGGTTTGGTTGAAATCAGCGTTACGCAGAACTCAAGACGGAGGACGTTGATATTCGCTAAATCCTACTTTTGACTGATTAGGAGGAGATATGGGGAAATCGTCTAACCGCCGCTTGAAAAACATCGCTAAAGACTTGGCTTTATTAGCCAGTAAAAGCGAGTCCGAGTTTCTTAGAAAATGGGATAACTTAGTGTCAATGTGGCTTAGCGAGGTCGAGCGACGCGGCACTCTACTTCGCAAAGGCAAGCCTTCTGAGCCTGTCTTCGGCATCTTGGAGAAAGCCATTCAGCTGCTTTCATTATGCGGACCTGAAGTCGAGGCGATAGTCGGACAACAGACTCGTGAAGTAATCAAGCATCATTCGAGCAAGGTAGTAGCCAGGGAACTCGATTCCAGATTATATCAAATGATTAACCGCAACCAGTACGTAAAACAGTAGACCAATCACCAAACTGTAAAAGAATAAGTCCACCGAAAGGTGGACTTATTTATTTCTCAAAGTCAGAAGAAATGTTTCTCAAAGCTGCTAAATAGCCTTTCAGAGGAGTGAAAATGGAAAACACCAATTGTAGCAAAAAGCGACAAGCTGTGAAGAAAGCCTGTGTAGACTGTAGAAAACGCCGCGCTCTCTTTAGGTATCACGGCGGAGCCGTTAAATGGGACCACCACCATAATCTTTGTTTTTCCTGTTGGCGCAACCTGAAAAATAGTTGTCGTAGTATTGACTAAAATCTAGCTCTTGCATCAATCAGGGAGGTGTCGTATTTACCTCCCGCAATTCAAAACCAAATCTCGCAACAAGGAAATATATGCAACCACAAAAAATCAATTCAAAAACCAACTCACCGGCGAGCTTAAACGGCTCGTATTCTGAAAACCTTGAATCCGATAGCATCAAGAATGCAGCGGATCAACAAGCGACTGGTTCGCCCGAAGTCTCCAGCCCAGATGTTATCCTCACCATGAGAACCGGTCTATTTAATCATGGGCGGACGCGAGCCATGCAAAGCGGCGTCTTCACACCGTCCTCTAAAGATATAGAAGACCTCACTGCTCATGGGGAGGCGATGGCAAACGAAGTCGCTTGCGACTTATTCGACGAAGAAAAATATGAACATGATCGCCTCCGTAAACTCGAATTTGAAGAAGAGAAACAAAATCGGCAAGAACTCAAACAAGCGATTACTCACTCTCGCGCCGATATTCGGGAACGCGAAGACGACCTTGCGCGGGCAAATTCTGCTGCGAGCAAGCCGGTTCCGCCAACGCTTCTCATGGTAACCGCAGGTTTTGTCCTTGCCATTACGGTCGTGCCGACGATGCACGACTTTATCTACATTACGCTCTCGGATGACCTGCTGAACTGGTTTCTGTCACTGGTCAGCGCTTGCCTCATTGGACTTTTTGTCACGACTAGCATCTTGGGTGACATTGATTCCACGGGTAAACGAACCTCTGCTAGCTGGCTCGGTTTGATCGGCGGAGTCGTAATGTTTGTCGGCTTTGGCATTCTGAGAATTGCCAAAGCCGCCGACTGGGGGGAAATCCTCTTCGCCAGTGCTTTAACTATCGTTGAGTTAGGTATTATCGGGCTTCTGGAATGGCGGGCAGCAGCATTACGCGATGCCTACCGTGACTGGTCTGCCAAACAAGCTGAAGTGGCTGGCAAGAAGGCGCTATTGGAAGCGGCTAATGCCAATCACGCCCGCTTGGAAAACCTTTTCAATAGAAGCCAAAAAGCGATCATCACGCACATCAATTTAGTTGAAAGTCGCTCAATCCGTCATTTCAACATCGCCGCGATTGTAGCTGCCGCTAAGAAAAGTATTCTCGACGGCTACAACGCTGGCATTGCCTTCAACCGCGGACGCGCTTTCGGTGCAGGTCAGTCAACAAATAACTAAAACCTCTCGTCCTTTCGGAGGAAGAACCTTGTGTTCTTCCTCAATTTATCCATCAGCAAACAGGAGAAAACTTACCCCATATGAACAAAAAATCAATCATCATCACTCTACTGGTCTTAGCATCAGCAGCGTTTATCGTCTGGCGTATCATTGAGGGCGGGAAGAAGAAAGTCGGTCATGCCGTGGTCCTGCGTGACCGTTCCGATTCCACTGCAAGTGATTGCGATTGCACCAAAGATCTCGCCGCCTTTGCCCTCAAGGATATAAACATCGAGAAAGGCTCCACGGTGACGGTCACGGTTACCGGCGATGCCGAAACAGCAAATGAACCGGAGAAAATGCTGAGTTTTGAAGTTCCGGTGAACCGCCAGGTATTGGAAGGTCAGAATGCTATGGCTGCCAAGCGGGACAAGCTCCTGCAAGAGGTAAAGTCACAGTGCGAAAAGATGCGCCCGACAACCGTTTCGCCTATCTTTATTGCCGTTAAACGCGCCGTACAACATCTGCAAAGTTTGGGCTGCGGAACAGCTTCTTCGCCGTGCGCTTTATATGTTCAGAGCGACTTGGAAGATTCTGTTGAGAAAGCCATCAAGGCTTTGATTGATAATCCGCAGAGCAAACAACCGCTGCCAGCAAAGATTGATAATCGCGGCATCCGCATCATCTTTTTTGCTATTGCTGAAACGGTGGGGGAAAAGAAGGTGGATGGCAAAAACCGCCAACTGACGAAAAAGCACGATCCACAACGTATAGATCGAATCGAAACGGTCTGGCGCAGCCTCTTCACCAATCCAGAGCTTATAATCTTCAAACCGCATTGTCTCGGAGAATAATGACCTCCTCCCCGGGAACCGTTCACCTACGGTGAACTCATCCCGGGGTTTCCAACACGGCATGAGAACCCTCGCTGTGCCATACGCCTCAGAACAACGTGGTTGTCTGGGGCGTTTCTCTTTTGCCTTGCCACTCAATGTATTTTTTGATCTGGTGTTCGTCCAACCCAATGGACGAGACGAAATATCCCACACTCCAGATGCCGTCTTTCTCCAGATACATTTCTTTGATGAATTTAAACTTCTTTCTCAGGGCAATGGATGAATGCTGCTTCAATACCCTGACGGCATCTGAGACGGCAATGTTGGGTGGTATTTCCATTTGGATGTGGACATGATCAAGATCGGTGTTTGTTTCAATCAGGTGGAGTGTGGGGCATTTCTGGATGACTTCTTTCAGGGTTTGTCGGAAGGCGGCACGAACATAGTCTTTGAGCCATTTTCTTCGGTACTTTGTGCCCCAGACAAGGTGGTATTGCAGTTTGAAGGTGGAATGGTTGAGGTGACGGGTTCTCATGGCTTTAGCCTACCACAGATTCCCACACCCTTGGGAATCTGTGTCCGGGCTTGATTCACCCCCGGGTGGCGGCACTATTGAACAAAGACCGTGGTTTCTACCACGGCCGCCTACCCGGGGTTCTCTCGAAGATAACAGAAGGGCGGCATAATCGCCGCCCTTCTGGTTTTTTACAAAGGATTTTATGGGCAATCTGCTTATCCTACTGCTGACTCTGCTCATTATGGCGATGGCAATAAACTCACTGAGAGAACTTTCGGTAGGCGCTGTACTCTGGCGAGCCATTGTCATCATCATTGTCGTCAATTTTATTATCTGCTTGGCAACAGGTTTGTATGCCTCTCTTACGCAATCACAACGATTCTTATTCTTTTTACTACTGCCATTTTTGATTCTTGTTGGACTGAACATCGCTTTTCCCAAAACGGCTTGGCTCAAGAAGGTTACGGAATTTTTATTTGAGTTATTCGTTTTTCTGCTCACCCTGCCGATCCGCATCATCTGGCGTTCAGTAAGGCTGATAGCTGAGCGCGAAAGAACAACCCAAAAGTTGGCACCACGGGAAATTGTT
>Ga0187894_10000865_pt1 | contig 40576 bp, 36 predicted proteins | sample GBC1701081metaG_FD_136650 | JGI IMG/M metagenome (GOLD analysis project Ga0187894, IMG submission 136650) | White microbial mat communities from a lava cave in the Kipuka Kanohina Cave System on the Island of Hawaii, USA - GBC170108-1 metaG ... | reverse complement strand
TGGGTATCAGGATATACTATACTCACTTTGCGAGCCCTGATAATAGCCGGTTCGGTGTGCTGTTTCGCATTATAAAAATCAAATACCTTTAGATCTGATTCTGGAAATTTACTTTTAATAATAAAACTCGTCTCATCAAATCCCGCATTGATATTGATAATGAGTTTTACTTTCTCATTCTCACCAATAAGATTTTTTAACCATTTGAATTCATAATAACCTGAGAAATCATAGACATAAGCTGATACAATTAAAGGCATCAGTAACCCATACATAAATGCTGCTACAACCACCCACAAAACAATTGCAGGCCATTCGAGAAGAAAATTGATGAGAAGTAATACTGTCAAAACCACCAAGCCAATAACATAAAAGTGGCGGTTAAAACTTAAAATATTTAAAACACCCTGAAACTTTCTTCTTCCTATCTCCATTGTTCAAGTTTACCTTTTTTCCAGTAGTAAGGAATGTTTCGAATAATAAAAGCATTTGCCAGCGTGGCGTCAGTTAATTTCAAATTATCAATAAAAGAGAATTTATAGTCAATAACATTAACCGGCATTGGCTTCCAGTTTTCTCTAACACCCTCAATTATCAAAATTTTCTTGTTGGTCGCATTGTAGGTGAATGTAAATGGCAGGGGTCCAGCAAATCGCCTGGCTTCTTTCCAGTCAGCAAATGGCGAGCCCGAAGGCAATGAAACATTTTCATTATCCGAGTTCTCTATTCGCAATTTAAAATCTGATTTTTCCGAATTAATCTCTGTTGTTCCGTTTTTGTTAGACTGATGAATATCGGTAGTTGTATAATTATAATGAGTGAAAATGTTTCCAAAGAATTCCATTTTCTTTTTATCTGTTTCTGATTTCAGAATATAGAGACCTCTTAAACGTTTTCCTGCATTATTTACATACCTCACAAACACGCGATAACCGATTAGGAAAAAGTCGTTGCCCAGTATTTCAGGAAACCCTTTTGGCCTTAAACCTTTGGTTTGAACCATCGCAATGGCAATGAAAGCCCATTTGTCATTGAATGTATCTAACTCAAGGCATTCAGGGATAAGATGCTTAATTTGTTCTTTTGGAATTGCGAATGTTAAAACAAGAGAACTTTCAAAATAAGCTTCAACAGCAAAGGGATGGTTTTTTAGAAATGAAAGCATTTTACGTTTGCTGAGCTAATTTTTTATTCAGATAGAACTCGTTAAAGTAGATTAAAAGTATGAACATAAAAGCAAATATCGCATTTGCTTTACCCCATAATAATAAGTCAGGAACGAGCGTAAATTCCAAAATGTTCATTGTCGAAATAATGAGAATTTGTAATGCAGCATTCACCCTTGTCCACTTCCGGCTTAATATCCAAAGTGCCATTCCAATCTCTGAAAGTCCTATTAAAAGTGTCAAAGGTTTTGAATAGTCTTCACCTAAAATACTTGCAACAATTTGCCTGTGACGAGGAACAAGGTCAAGCGCCTTGCAGAAAAGCCCATTGGCAACCCAGACAGAAGCAATGAAAAAGGTTAAAAGGTTGTGTTTTGCTCTGTCAGTCATGTTTTTCTAAAGTCGAACGAATTAAACGCTAAAAAACTTTAGCAGCAAAAATTATGACCCCGCTAAAGAACTTTAGCAGCAAAACCACTAAAAAACTCTAGCCTCATACTACATCTTCTTTTTATTTACGCTACTCACTTTCAGTTCCCGTGGAATCATCTACATCTGAAATCCGGATGTAATGAATATTCATGTTTATGATGGTCGCATACGGGATTTGAAAAAAGTCTCCTGCAAAAACTATTGAATTAGCATTCTGAGGTACAACGTCTGTTATCTCTCGTCTTTCAACATTCGAAAGCAAAATATAATCTAGGCCGCTGCCTTCACTGGTTAGCTGGAAGTGATCTAGGAAACCTGAATACAGATATATTGCGTTTCCAATATTGACTACAACATTCAGATAGGTTAATTCAATATCACTTTCCCTTCCTTCAATGTTTGGGAAATCTAAAATTTCTCCTCTCAACAAATAGTGCCAGTGATTGCGAAAGCGAAATATTACAAATGATCTGTCGAGTCTTAATTTACGGACAACAAATTTCGATATCCATCCCAGCCAGGCGAGAATAATCCAGAGGGATAAATTATACTCTAATATTTGTGGCAAGCTGTCTTTTAATTTCGAAAATGCTTTCGGAATTTCCTTTTCATCTCCACCCAGCAGGAGCATTCCTAAAACTTCAAAATCCAATTGGTAGTTAGTAGTAACGAGTATTATTTGATAATAAATAAATTGGAATAAAACACCAGGAATTATCGAACTGAGAAATAGTTCGAAAGCAGATGCTTTAAAGTACTGTTTTGAAAATTCGCCAGAGTAATAAAATCGGAAAAAGAAAAGGGCAGGAACAATAAAAAGCAAATAGAGAATTATTGCGCCTAATGCGAGATTCATTAGAAGCCGCCTTCATTTAGAAGTTCGCCATTTTTTCCTACGGCAATCTCCTTAACATGCGCTAGTTTAAATGAAATAGTATTACCGGGTATTGTAACAGCGCCTGATTTTTCATCTTTACCTAAAACAGACAAGTATTTTTGACGAAGACCGTGTTCAGCAGGTGCTATAAAAATTGCCTCTTTCCCCTCACGAAGATCTTTTACGGCAGCAATAAATTTTACGCGCAATTCTTCATCGGCCAGAATCTTTTTAACCCTAGCGCTCTTAAGCGGACGTACAGTTTGAAACCAAGCCATCATTAACTGTATTCTATTTTGTTTAACGAAGGTAACACCTATATAGTTCATTTAAAAGGGGTTATACAGGCTTAAAACCAAGTTCCAACGTATTTCTCATATTCTGTGTCTAATTGCAAAAGGGAAAAAAGGGTATGAAGACATTTAGCGTGAAGAACTTTTTAGCATTAGCACTTATCGCTGCAACCAACATGGCCTTTCAGTGTGAAAGCACTCCATATCCGTTTCCAGAAGGTGAATCAAATTATTGTTCGAATGTTGATTGGCTGAAGGCTATTGTTGAACCAGTCAACAGTGAGACGGAGTGGTTCGCTATAAATACAAAGGCGAATACGTATACTTAATTAACACATGTGTTAAATGCGCTGATACAATGGACCAGGTTTATAATTGTCAGGGGCAGGTGATTTGCCAATTTGGAGGCATCGCAGGTCTTAATACATGCCCTGACTTTTATGACACTGCCACTGATAAGAAAGTGATCTGGAAAAATTACTGATCTAGCTATTAGCGGATAGCTGTTGGCTAATAGCCTTTTGAAAGCTTCTCATAAAAATCATAATACCTAAACCTGAAATCCGCAAATCCAGAAAATCCTGATTAGCTTTGTACAAACAGCTATCATGGATTTAACCATCTTGTTTTCACCAATTGACGATTCTGTCTATTCCAACATAACTTCTCCTTCTTCCTTCTATAAAAACATCCGCATTTTCGGTGATAAAATGCCGGGCTATAAAGATGCCCACATTGCCATCTTTGGAATTAAGGAGTCGCGCGGAACTTCTATCAACCTGGGAGCAGTTCAGGCCCCCGATGAGATCAGAAAAAAATTATACAACCTCAAAAAAGGTAATGGCAGCTATCGCATTGTGGATTTAGGAAACCTGAATCCCGGGCATGACCTGGAAGAAACGTATGTACGCATCAGTGAAGTGTGCCGCATGCTGCTGGAAAATAATGTATTGCCGGTTTTGCTGGGAGGCACGCACGACCTCGGGTACGGTCAATATTGCGGATACGAAACCATGAACAAGCTCGTGAGTTTGCTTAACATTGATGCCTTTCTGGACCTGGAAGACAAAAAAGAATCGGACGGCAACCAACAGCACATTCACAAGTTACTGTTACATGAGCCAAACTTTTTGTTCAGTTATACACATCTTGCCTATCAAAGTTATTTAATCGATCCACTCTCTGTTTCTATTTTAGAAAAGTTATACTTTGAAGCATTCCGCATCGGACAAATGCGCACCGGCTTACAAGAGATGGAACCCACCATTCGCAATGCCGATATGCTGTCGTTCGATATTACGGCCATTCGTTCATCCGATGCACCCGGCAATGCACACGCACAGCCGTTTGGGTTAACGGGTGAAGAGGCTTGCCAAATTTGCTGGTATGCCGGGTTGAATGAAAAGTTAAGCTCTGTTGGGTTTTATGAGTACAATCCGGAAAAAGATGATGAAAACAAAAAGACTGCAGCCGTCATTGCAACAATGGTTTGGTATTTTATAGAAGGATACTACCATCGTAAAAAAGAACAGAATTTCAAGAGCAATGACTTTGTTAAATACGTAGTTGCCCTCAGTGGCGAACCCGAAATCATCACCTTCTACAAAAGCAAATTCAGCGAAAAGTGGTGGATGGAAGTGCCTTACCCGACAGGGCGAGAGCGATATTCGCGCAACAGCATTGTACCTTGCAGCTATAACGATTACCAACAGGCGACCAAAGGTGAAGTGCCGGAACGTTACATCAGCACGCTGGCAAAATTGATGTAAATACCACGGCTTACGTGATTGCAACATCACCTGCAATTCGTCAGTTTTCTAAAAAATAAACACGTGATACGATGAAAGAAAATATCGGTAACCCTACGTTTCTATTGCGTTTTGCTCTGGCCGTTATTTTGGGCATGCACAGCATCCCAACTATTTTAGAAGGCTCCGTTAACGACTTTGGAAACTTGTATCTCAATAATGTGGGATTTGCTCCCTTTGGATTATACATAGCATGGGCTGTTAAACTAACGCACCTTGCCTCCGTACCGTTATTGCTGCTCAATAAATATCTGAAACCAGTAGCCCTTGCAAATATTTTCATACTCGTTATGGGCATTATCATGGTGCACTTTCGAGAAGGTTGGTTTGTAGTGGGTGGCGGAAGAAACGGTGTTGAGTTTAATTTTCTGTTAATTTTTGCATTACTAACTCTCATGTTTCCAAAAGGGCTAATTAAAAATAGCTAAACACCGTTGATCAATTTAAAAACATAATTTATCGTCTGTAATACACAGGTGATCAAATTTAACTCCCACTAACTATCTGAAATGCGTATCTTGAGTTAAACGATGCGCAATATGATTCCCATATTCTTCATAATGCTGGCCACCGTAAGCGGATGCTCTTCGGGTGGAAATGAAGTACCTGTCACTTATCGGGCAGTCAGTGCTTTTCCCAATCTCTCTTTCACACGTCCGGTTGATCTCCAACATGCGGGTGATAACACCAACCGCATTTTTGTGGTAGAGCAAGAAGGAGTGATTTCTGTTTTTGCGAACAACGCTTCGGTGGCTTCCAAGAAAACTTTCCTGGACATCAAAAGTAAAGTGAACGACAGCGGAAACGAAGAGGGGTTGCTGGGCCTTGCCTTTCACCCGAATTATGAAACCAACGGATATTTTTATGTGAACTACACAGCCTCCAGTCCGAGGCGCACCGTCATTTCACGCTTCAAAGTTTCAACTGCTGATCCGGATATTGCAGATGCAGCCAGTGAACTTATAATTCTTGAGTTCGCTCAGCCATATAGTAATCACAATGGCGGACAAGTGTCATTCGGCCCCGATGGCTTCCTCTACATTGCCACGGGCGATGGTGGTTCGGGTGGCGACCCGGACGAGAACGGACAAAACCGTGCTACCCTGCTGGGAAAAATTTTGCGCATTGACGTGAACAGCCAAGAAGATGGAAACGAATATGCCATCCCTGCCGACAATCCATTTAAAGAAAACGGCAGCGGATACCGCGAAGAGATTTATGCGTACGGATTGCGCAATCCTTGGCGCTTCAGTTTTGATGTGCCCACCAACAGATTGTGGGCGGGCGATGTCGGACAAAACGCGTACGAAGAAATTGACATCATTGAAAAAGGGGGCAACTACGGATGGGACACCATGGAAGGAAAACATTGTTTTGAACCATCCAGTGGTTGTAATCAATCTGGGCTGAAGTTGCCCATTTGGGAATACAACCGCGATCAGGGTATTTCCATCACCGGTGGTTTTGTTTATCGTGGCCCAACGTTGGATGGGCTTACAGGCAAATACATTTACGCTGATTTTGGAACGCGAAGCGTGTGGGCATTGAATGTTTCAAACCTGGCAAAACCGGTGAACAATAAATTGTTGCAAGCCGATTTCAACATCTCCTCGTTTGGTGTGGATCAAAACAACGAACTTTATCTTTGCGGTTTTGATGATAAGATTTATAAGTTGGAGAAAGTAGCGCGCTAATCCGCCCAATCCCGGACACCTCGTTACATAAGTGAACGTAAGCTAATTTGTATTTCTTTGATTTTAACGCAAAACGCAATATTTCAAACGTGGCACTGCGGTTGAATACCAGTGTATGAACCAGAACTCTTACCTTATGTTTCGTACGTATTTCAAAACCGCCCTGCGCAATTTAATCCGCCAAAAAGTTGTATCGGTTATCAACATTTTTTGCATGGCCATTGCCGTCAGTTGCAGCATCATTGCCTATCTCTATACGACCGATAACGTGAACAGCGAATGGTTTCACGAGCGGGCTGCTAATATTTTTTATGTTGAGCACCTTGCCGTTGAAGAAGGTGAACTTAAAGCATTCGGAACAACGCCCGCTCCACTCATGCCAGCCATGCTTAGCGATCATTCGTCTATCGTGCGGGCAACACGCGTTACCTTTGATTTGGCTACTGCCGTAGCTGAAGGAAAACAATTTGAGGAATTCGTACAATTTGTTGATCCTTCGTTTTTGGAAATGTTTACGTTTCCACTGGCCGTAGGGGATCTGACATCTTTAAACAATAAAAATTCTATTATTCTCTCGCGTGAGAAAGCTATAAAACTATATGGAATTGAAGACCCAATCGGAAGAACACTTGAATTAAAGTTTGCTGATGCAACTATTTCATTTATGGTAACCGGTGTAGCCAAAGAATTTATTGGACCAAGCAGCTGTGTTGATTTCGGTATCCTGGCTTCTTACGAAAATGTATATCGTACGAACCCATCGAAAATCCACGACTGGAATAATTTTACAGCCGCGACTTTCATTGAAGTAGACAAGCCCGAAAGCATTGCAAAACTTTCAGCCGCCATGCTGCCGTATGTTAAACTTCAAAACGCTGCCGACAAAACAAACATGCCCGCTAAAGGTTTCCTATTTCAGAATTTAGCCGAACTCTCAAGTTCAGATGGCGTACGTAACTCCATTGCAGGTGAAATGTCGATGGCGCCCATCATTGTACTATCGTCTATTTCTATTTTCTTGTTGTTACTGGCAAGTTTCAACAGCATCAACATCAATCTTGCAGCTGTTGGTACACGATTGAAAGAAATCGGTATTCGTAAAGTGATTGGAGGAAACAGAACACAACTTGTGATCCAATTTCTTACTGAAAACGTTTTGATCAGTCTGGCATCGCTGGTTGTGGCAGTTGCTCTTACCGGCAGCTTATTGCTTCCTGCTTTCGAAGAAATTTCCGGGACAGGCTTAACCATGGATTTTGCAAGTCGATTGGATCTGTGGGTGTACATGCTCATTCTATTTATTATCGTAGGCATTTGCTCAGGATTGTACCCGGCCTTTTACATTTCCTCATTTCAACCAATTGCCATTTTGCGTGATAAACTTCAATTCGGTGGGAAAAATAACTTCATGCGCACACTCCTCACCATGCAATTCGTCATTGCGTTTATTACCATTATTACCAGCGTGGGGCTAACGCTTAATTACATCGACTTGCGTGGTCGTGATTGGGGCTATAAAAAAGAAAATATCCTTACACTGGTGACGGAAAACAACACTCAGTACAATGAGATGAAGAAAATTGCCAGTGAACAACCTACTATTACACAAGTGACAGGCGCTGAGAAACATGTTGGCACATACAGCGGAAGTTCAATGGCAGCCGTTGGTGATGTAAAGGCTAACGCTGTTGTTTTTGAAGTAGCGCCCGATTATTGCGAAGTGATGGGCTTTCATGTGTTGTCCGGGAAATTACCGAAGGCTGCAGATGCTGTAGTAGTGAACGAAAAATTTGTTAGGCAATTTGCCTGGACTAACCCTATTGGTGAAATCATCACCATCGACAGTATTCAATATAGCATTGCGGCTGTTGTAAAAGATTTTCACTACGAAAATTTTATGCGTGATCTTTCAGCGGTGGTGTTGCGAATAGAAAAAGAAGAAGCCCTCACCACACTTGTCATGAGAATTGAGCCAGGAACAGGCACCCGCACTCGATCAACATTAGAAGCATCCTGGAAAAAGAATTTCCCAGACGCACCGTTTGGGCTTGCCACACAAGAAGAAAGCTTCAATGATATGTATTATGAGTCGCAAGGAATATTGAGAATATTCATTTTCACTACCGTAATTGCTTTGCTAATGTCGTGCATTGGATTGTTTGGCCTGGCTGCGCAACGTATTCAGGCAAAGAAAAAAGAAATTTGCATTCGTAAAATTTTTGGTGTGCCACTGATTAAAGCCGTGTTGCTTGTAAATGGAAACTTTCTGCTATTGATTGGCATTGCGGCTATCGTTGCTACTCCGTTAAGCTTTCTGATTATTAACGAACTGCTTGATTCGATTTATACTTTCCGCATGAACGTTGGCAGCGGGCCGTTCGTAATTTCGTACGTGTTAATGACTGTAACGATTTTGATTACGCTATCCGGAAAGTTTTATCAGATCGCAAAAACAAATCCTGCGAGCATTTTGAGGAGTGAGTAACCTCACCTTATCTAATCCTGAGTCTGTTCGACTCAGGATTTTTTATCTCCGCTTGGACCTCTATCCTCCCATTTTCCGATTGCTGCTAAACGAATCCCTAAACATCTTCCACCCCTTCGGAGTTTTTTTCCAGAGCACCAGAAATTTCCCATCATCCGTGACTAAGTTGTTGGCATCAAAAGATTGCCAGAGTCCAACCTCTGCTACATATCCATCACCTACACCAAAAACTTCCTGTGTAATAAATTTGCCGTTTCGCATTCCGAAATCATGATAGGCCACCTTAAAAAATTCCAATGGCGCGTTTGATCCGCACATCGCAGGTGCATTTGGGGCCATGATGCAACAATCCTCGGCATAGAGGTCGATGAAAATCGATGAATCATTTTTTACAAAGGCCTGAAAATAAATATCGTTACTTTCAGCGATTGCCTTTTTGGCCTCCTCCAAATATGAATCATTGTTCGGTTCGTTTTTGCTACAATTGAAGAACAAAAACAGGATGGAAATAAACAGCAGTGTGTTAAAAATTTTCTTGAATGTCATAAAGTTGGGTTTTTATTAATGACACAAAATTATACCGGCTACTGACAGCCCTATGTCAGGAGTAAAAAAATTATTCTGCCAAAGCAGAATAAATCATCCGATGATCATACACGGATGGAGCTTCTTTTAATTTTTTCAGGGATGAAAACCCGGCATCCTTAACGATTTCCGATAATTTTTTAAAACCTACAGGATAGGGGACCCACGTATTTCCCTTTTCCATTTCGTACTCAATCACGAGAAGTTTACCGCCAGTACTTAACTTGACTTTCATTTTCCGTAAGAAAGATTCCTTCTCTTTTACAAAATGGAGGGAGTTGGCCATTAACACTCCGTTGAGGGGTTCTGCTTTCCAGGCATCGCCCACAAAATCGGCCTGAATTTTTTTCAATTCAATTTGTTGCCAAACCCTGATCGATTCCATTCGGTTTGCATTCATATCAATTGCGTACAAGGTGCTACCATCGGGCAAGAATGTGCTCAGGGCATGAGTGAACAAGCCATTACCGGCCCCAAGGTCGGCCCAGATTTGCTTGGTGTGCGTGCGTTCCACACCTTCTTCGATTAGCTGGAGTGCAACATCAAACTTCATATCACACTTAACCAAAATAAATTTGGACAAGTTCCGAAGTCTTTATACCCGAACTTGTTGCATAGGTAAGTTAACCACGCTGCCGGAACGGAAATAAAAAAATATTTCCGATCAGCCTGAAAACAACATCCAGTGTAAACCCAACAATTCTGAAAGGAAGAAGAATCACCCAAACTAGGGGAAAGAAAATTAACATCAGCAAGGCAAGCGGCCAGGAAATGACCAGGAGTAAACACCAAAGGGCGAAGGCAATAAATGTTCTCATCGTTGGACGATTGTTCTGCAAAAGAACGGCCAATCTTAAAAAAATGAGTTAGAACATTGTGGACTTGTTCTGCGATCACCTTTTTTTGGCGATGAAAAAGGGGATACCGGAATAAATCCGGCAAGAGCCTCCGATTATTTTGTGTTTTTACATTTTTACACTAAACGAATATGTACACTATCTGATCAAAAATGTACAGTTTCAATTATTCTGATCAATGGCACTGCACCAGATTGACGTTGGCAGCTTTGATCGCCTGGGATGCTACGGTGAGTCACGCAATGGGCAACAAGATGATTACCATTCTTTTCAAAAATGATTACACTTCTATCATGTTTCGTAAAATTCCTGCAGCGAAGCAAAGTAAACGGTGTTCCATCCTTCTGTGATGTCATCATAATCCTTATCCGGAATGTTGGTGTGCCGTAATTCAACCGAGGTGCCCTGATCGTGCGGATGAAGTTTAATGGTCACAATTGATTCGTCAGACTGATCACCAAAATACCATTGTTGCATAATTTTTTTGCTCGTTTCAAATTCAAGGTTCTTTCCTACAATGCTCCCATCCCACAATGAAAATTCCGTTCCAGGCTCAACTTTCATCTCAGCTTTATCGCCTGACCATAACATAATGGTAGCCTCGTTCGTCAACGCCAGGTAAACTTCCTCAGGAGGGGCCGGAATGATGTAGTATTTTTTAAAGTCTTTCATAAGCGTTGCTAAAGATACTTGATTACTTTTGCACCACGATTTTTATGATTGAATTTATCAAATCCCTTCTTGATTTTGTCTTGCACATCGACCAACACCTGGTTGAAATTGTAAATGACTATCAAACGTGGACTTATCTTATTCTCTTCCTCATCATTTTTGCAGAAACCGGGTTGGTGGTTACGCCCATTTTACCGGGCGATTCTTTACTTTTTGCAGCCGGTGCTATTATTGCAAAACCGGAAACGGGGCTCAGTATTGTAGTGATGCTAGTAATCCTGATTGTGGCCGCTATCCTGGGCGACCTGGTTAACTACCACATTGGTAAATACATTGGGCCGAAGGCATTCAGTGGTCATTACAAATTTTTAAAAGCCGAATACCTGAATAAAACGCACCAGTTTTATGAAAAGCACGGAGGCAAAACAATTATTTACGCCCGCTTCATTCCAATCATCAGAACGTTTGCTCCGTTTGTAGCGGGCATTGGTACGATGAGTTATGGCAAGTTTGCATCTTACAATGTAGCAGGCGGTATTGCCTGGGTAACAAGTTTTCTCTTCTTAGGCTACTTCTTTGGCGGACTGCCGTTGATTAAAGATAATTTTACGTATGTGATTTTTGGGATAATCCTGGTGTCTATTCTTCCGCCTTTCATTGAAGTATGGCGATCTAAAAGAAAATCCACGAATACAAACTAAAACTAGCCGTCATTTCGAGGGAGCCGACCGAGAAATCTCCTAAAACGTCAGAAATTCACTAAGAACCGGGGGACTTCTCGCTAATTATTTTATTTTTTTCTCAACACTAGTGCTGCTCGAAGTGACGTGAGAATTACAACACGTTGTTCAATTGCTCCTTAATCTTCTCCAACTCTTCTTTCATCATCACCACATGCTTTTGAATTTCGGCATCGTTGGCTTTTGAGCCGATGGTGTTAATCTCGCGGCCAATTTCCTGTGAAATAAATCCGAGCTTCTTTCCTCCCGACTGAGATTCACCCAATACTTGTAAAAAATAATCGAGATGGGTTTTCAAACGCACTCGTTCTTCATGAATGTCCAGTTTTTCGATATAAAAAATGATTTCCTGCTCCAGTCGGTTCGTGTCGTATCCTTCTTCACCTAAAAAAGCAACAATGTTTCCCTTTAGTCTTTCCCGTATTTTCTCCACTCGTTTCGGGTCAAGCTCTTCCACTTTTTTAAGGGTTGTACCAATTGACTTAACGTATTCCGTAAGTTTTGATTCTAATGCTTTACCCTCCGCTTTTCTAAATTCATCGCAATGAGTAAGTGCCTGAAGAATAACTTTCCTTGCGATTGCCCAGTCCTCGTCCGAATTTTCATCAGCTAACTTATTTTGAATGACATCGGGCGAGTTTAAGGCTATCTCAAAAAGATTTTCATACGGAGCTATTGCTTTGTCGGCCAGTTTTTTCAACTGCGCGTAATACGTCAGGAAAAGTGTTTCGTTATAGGTTTGTTTAATTTCCTGCTGTCCGTACAGCTGGAATTCAATTGCAAAAGAAATTTTGCCGCGTTCCAGTTTTTCGCTAATGAGGTTTCGAACTTCCAACTCCTTTTCAGAAAATGCTTTTGGCAGCCGGAGTCCCAAATCCAAAAATTTAGAATTCAGACTTTTTACCTCCACACCTATTTGCAATTGGCCGTTGTCGTGCTGAGCCTGTCCGAAGCCTGTCATTGACTTTATCATAAGGAGAATTTACGAATTGGAAAATTACCAATCTTTATCAGAAATCGAAGCCCAGCGTAACAAACCAGGAAGCATTTCCCACTTCATAGTTTTCTACCGGCCACGCTACGTCCACTTTCATGTAATACCCTAACATGACAGAGCGCATACCCACGCCATAACTATACAACCAGGGATTCAGGTAGTTTTTTACATCAATCTGGAACGGTCCGCTTTTATATCGTTCAAAACTTACGCTGACGCCATCAGAAAACGGAGCCTGGCCCGACCAACTTGTTCCGATGTCATAAAAAGCAATGAGCTGAAGGTTTTTAAAAAAATTGGAAGAGATTGGGCCATCCGTTAAAGCCCTGATAATCGGAAGACGGAATTCAGCGTTCATCAATAATACGTTGTTGCCAAACAGCGTAGCATAATCAAATCCACGAAGATTGGTAACGTACTCCGCAAATAATATGTCCTGGTTTTCTGTTCGAACGCCAAGTGGATTATTTTCACCGGTGGCTGTTGTGCCATTAAATTTTGTTTCATTGAACATCCAATTATCCATTCCCCCTAAAAGATACTCTTTGGGGGATCGTCCATAAAACGAGCCTGCAAAGCCGCGCACTGCAAATACAATTTCCTTATATATTTTTTGATAGTGTCGCAGGTCTACTGCAATCTGACTAAAACTGTTATTTTGGTTATTCAGTCCTGCATAATGTGTGTACGTAACCTTTCCACGTGTACCTTCAATAATGTTCATACCTACGTTGATCGAATTATCGTAAACCAATTCTGATTTTACACCGGCATAGAAATTATTTACCGGATCAGCTGTGGGTGGCGTTACCGGTACAACATTTGCCGCACCCAGGTCAGCCGACCGCGCGAATGCCCCAAAAGGTTTCAGGCTTATACGCACCCGATCGTTCAGCGGGAGTGAGGCACCAACTTCCAATTTGTTTAAAGAGTATTTAAATGTGGTGCTGGAAGTAAAGGGTTCCCACCGAATCCCCTTGCGATCAAAGCGCGCGCTGAAATCAAGCCAGTGAGGAAGGTATTGTGCCTCTGCCCAAAAATCACCATTCCGCAAGTCAATCGTTGTCATGAGCCCTGCTATGAGTCGGTAATTTTCAAGCATGTCGTTCATTTGCCGTTCTACGACAATTCCAAATCCACGCATAGGATCAATTACCGGAGAGGTAACGAGATTATCAGCACTAAATCTTGATTCATAAGGAAAAGGTCCCTGTGTTCTTGTTTTGTCACGTGCCTTCATGTAACGGTTTAAAAATGATTCACTCGGTTGCGTCTGTTTTACTGCCTCATCTTCAAACACATAATTATCGGTGTTAATTACTTCCACCTTTGGCTTTAATGTATCTAACTTCACAATATCAGGGCCAGGTAACATTATTGCCGAAGAGTCTTTCCTAATCAATGCAGTATCAGCAGATTGCTTTTTCACAGAGTCTCCTTCTTGCTCATTTTTCATACGGGCATTTATTAAATCCCGAATGCTCATATTCCTATTTTCTTCTTGCTTACGCTTTTCGCGGATTACCCTCGCTTGTTGCAATTCCTTTCTTCTGGTAGCGGGTGTAAATACGTGGCGGTTAAGATTAAAATTGTGGTTCACATAGATTTCATCGCGCATTTTACGATTTGCTATCATCGCAAACGTGCTGCTCTCCACATTGAAATCAAACTCCTTAATACTCGTTGCAAAATTAGTAACCTGTGTGTAGATACCCGAAGTACGATCGTATTTGAAAAGATTAATGATACCTCGTTGGTCACTTAAGTAATAAAAGACATTGCCGGTGATCGCTACAGGCGAGTAATCTTTACTTAATGTATTCGTTATTCGCTGCACTGTTGCTTTTGTAGTATCTAAATCAAATACAAAAAGATTGTGATTATCGGTAAGGTCGCTCAATGAGGGTTTGCGTTTTGCATTCAACGAGTCAGAAGTTCTGTTGGAGCTAAATACAATTTTATTCGTATTGGGAATGAAGCTGGGATCCAGGTCATCATACAAGTCATTGGTAAGCCTGCGAATGCGGTCTCTCCTCGAGCTGATCAGGTACAGGTCATTTTTACCTTCATAGTCTGCGCTAAGTACGGCTAACCTTCCGTTGGCGGAAAAACTAATACTTCGAACATTGTTAAATCTGTCAAGTTCGCGTGGAAGTTTGGTTTTGGTACTGAGGTCATACAACCAAAACGTGTAGTTGCCTTGCTTTACGGCAATTACCCCCAGTGTATTCGCGTCCGACCATCCGATAATGGGGAGGCGATAATCAACTTCCTGGCCAATTACTTTACTTCCGTGTGTTAAAATAGTGGTTTCCTTTCCCGTTTCAATCGACCGCACTTTTACAATATACCTTCCGCGATCATTCTCAGCATACGCAACATATCTTCCGTCAGGGCTGATTTTTAAGGTTGTGTATTCGGTGGTTGCATTGTGTCGTAAAGGCTCGCGGGTGGAATCAGCTGGGCTAACATATGCCTGGCTCACCTGCTGTTGCATTTGTGAATAGTACTGCTGCCACTCTTTTATTATTTGTTTATAACTCACACCCAACGTAATTAAAATGCTTTTTTCTTCATTACGTGTAATGCGGGTATAGTTCAATATGTTAGAGATGCTGCTCTTTCCGTATTTCTCTGCGATAAAATTCCAAAATGATTGGCCAACCAGGGCGGCTTCATGACCCGTAAACTTCGATACTTTATTGATCCGTTTGGTTCTTACTATTTCACGGATGTAATCATCCATTTCGGCTGTCCATCCGCGTGAAATATATTCTGCAGCTCCGCTTACGAACCATTCAGTCAGATTCAACAAAAGGGCGCTTTGAAACATTTCTTTCAAATTGCCACCGTACATCATCTCATTTACCAAAAGGTTCGAAACTTTGAAAAGCAACTCTTGCTTAAATTCCTGTGCGGTACCTAAATGCGATACTTCTATATAGGGTTTTACAAATTCTATTTCACCGCTTACATTAAACTGGTTACGATTTAATCCAACGTTGCTTTGCCGTTGGTCTGCGAGAGAGTTGTAGAGAAATATTCTGGTTTTAAAATACGGTGCATATCCAATCAGGTCGGTAATGCGATCGAACTCCGACTCGAGGTATCCAAGCGCTTCTGTGGCAACTGCCCTTCGGCCATCATAATAGTACACATCGAAATTTTCACCGCTCAAATACAACCAATCGAAGGTGCGGTATTGAATTCTGTTTTTGCCAAATACCTCACTGGCCCGCTGGGCATCAGCAGGTGTTTGTACAAACAGCAAACCAAGCAGTCCAAGAACAAAAAATCGCGCAGTAGCTCTCATCTCAACAAATTTCCACCATAATTATAGTGTTTATAACGATGAATATCCACCTCTTTGTTTATGGGATTGCCCTTTTTAAGCCACTCCGCCAAAACCCCTGAAAAATAGGGTGCCAGGCTTACCCCTTTCGTACCCAATCCATTAAAAATTATCACAGAATTATGCGCTGGATGGGGCCCTAAAATCGGCTTGCGATCTGGTGTGGTAGGGCGCATACCCCATGTTTGACGTATCACCTTGTACGGGAAACATACTAATTCATTTAGCTTTTCAATTAGCTCTTGCAATCCTGCTTCGGTAGAAGTACGTGTAGTATCATTAAATTGATAGGTAGCTCCAACCTTCCAGATATCCGGAACAACATAGACTCCACGGTTATAAATTTTCGATACTTCGTCAGTAGTTTGTATGGTTAATGTTTCTCCTTTCAATGGCCGGATCGGAAGCCAGGAAAATAAACTTCCTGAAAGGGCGGACTCTCCCTGGCAAAAAATTATTTTTTTTGCGTGATGTTCTTTGTACCAGACAGCGTCTTCTTCAAGTGTAAGTTCTGACGCTGTAAAATCCTCTTCCACTAAAGTTGCTGACTGCTTAATATAGCTACGAACAGCTTCACTGAATTTTTTAGTGTTGAGGTATCCGCATTGTTTTAACATTAATCCGCCAAAATCATTTCTCACCTGGTTAGTGTTTATAGGTGATGTATGAACTGCTTCTATATAGGCTGAAAGTGACGCATCAGCGCTTTTCCCCATCCATTCATTTTGCTCTTCAATAGAAGCGAATGGCCTGTACAACGTCATGGGATGAAAAAAAGTACTTCCCGTTAGCTGCTCGGCTTGTTTATAAAATCCATGGAGGTAAGGAAACAACGTATCCGCCATCCAGGTCTTCGACATTTTCCTTCCCGTGATGGGATTAAACAATCCAGCGGCAACCTGGGTAGCCGCGTTTTCATGCGTACGATCAATCACTACAATCTTTTTTCCGCACAGCAGTAACTGAAGAGAAAGGCATGACCCTGCCAGCCCCTGGCCTACAACTATATAATCGAAAGTTGGTATTGTTTTCAAGGTGTCAGTCTGAGCCTGCCCAAGGCTATTTGAAGCCCGATTCGTCCCGATATTAATCGGGATCAATCCGACAAGTTAGCTAATTCACGAAAATCCAACTTATTTTTGGATTCTGATTTCTTCCTCATGCTGCAGGTCAAAAAATTTGTCTTTAATCCTTTTATGGAAAATACATACGTGTTGTTCGATGAAACAAACGAGGGCATCATTATTGACCCGGGGTGCGTTGAAAAAGAGGAAGAAAATGAGCTAACTGAGTTTATAAAGGGCAACAACCTGGTGGTGAAGCACCTGATCAATACACATTGCCATATTGATCATGTGCTGGGAAATGCGTTCGTGAAAAGGAAGTTTAATGTGACGCTCTCTATTCATTCTGCTGAAGAGCCCATGCTGAAAGCCGTAAAAACATACGCCCCTAATTATGGGTTTCCTCAGTATCAGGCTTCAACCCCCGACTCATTTTTAAATGAAGGCGATGAAATTATTTTCGGGAATCAGAAACTTGAAATCCTGTTTGTTCCCGGTCACAGCCCCGGTCACATTGCTTTTTATCATCTTGAAAATAAAATATTGATTGGTGGCGATGTGCTTTTTGAAAACAGCATTGGACGTACCGATTTACCGGGAGGAAATTTCGATACACTAATTAACAGCATCCATCAAAAATTTTTCACTTTGCCTGACGATGTTACTGTATATTGCGGGCATGGATCGGAAACAAGCATTGGTTTTGAAAAACGAACCAATCCTTTTTGTGCACTCTCTCAGCTATAAATTGCAATGATCCGACACCTTCCAAATTTCTTAACCTGCTGCAATTTACTCTGCGGTTGTTTGGGTATTGTGTTTGCCTTAGAGGGTCGTTCATTTCCAGCGGCATACTTTGTGTGGATGTCGTGTGTGTTCGATTTTCTGGATGGATTTGCGGCAAGAATGTTAAAAGTCAGTTCGCCTGTCGGAAAAGAGTTAGACTCATTGGCCGACATGGTGAGTTTTGGGTTACTCCCCTCCGTTGTTGTATACAACATGTTGGTGGCCGCAAACGCTCCCCCGTATGTACCCTACCTTGCATTTTCAATAGCCATTTTCTCTGCGTTGCGTCTGGCTATTTTTAATTTGGATGAACGACAAACTGATTCCTTTAGAGGACTACCTACACCCGCCAATGCGTTAATGATTACTGCAATTCCTTTACTTACCGGAAACGTGGCGCTTTTCTTACAATCATATTGGGTGCTTGGTATCATCACGTTTCTCTCATCGTACTTGTTGGTATCAGGCATTGAATTATTTGCACTCAAATTCAAAAATTTCTCGTGGGGGGATAATAAAATCAGGTTTACTTTTTTGCTGCTGGCAGTATTACTGCTGGCGGTGCTGCAGCTTTCTGCTATTCCGGTAATTATACTATTATATATCGCCTTGTCGTTAGGGGTGCGGGCAATCTCAAAATAGCGCTACTTTTGTTTCTGTAATTAATTCAATCGGGTTGAATAAAGCCTTAAATAAGCCTTTTTATGCAGTTTTTATCCCTTTTCTGATCGGGTATTGTATGGCTATTTCCTCAGCCTATGGGCAACCTTCTGTACTTCAATCAGGCAAATGGTACAAAATGGCCATTGAAAAAAATGGGGTATACAAAATCGATCGCAGCCTATTCAAAAAGATGGGGTTCGATCCATCCCAGGTTAACCCTCAAAAAATAAAAATTTACGGAAACGGGGGCGGTATGTTACCACAGGCAAACAGCACTGCACGTCCGGTTGATTTGATCGAAAATGCCATTCACGTTCAGGGGGAAAGCGATGGTGTTTTTGACCCGGGCGATTACATTCTCTTCTATGGACAAGGGCCCGACAAAATTTCGCTTAACGAAGAAAAAGAAATTTTTTTCTACGAAAAGAACCTTTACACTGGCAAGAATTATTACTTCATCACAGTGGGTGAATCAAATGGCAAAAGAATTGCAACTGCCGATAATATACCCGGCACATTTCCGGTAGTAAACCAATTTGAAAACTTTGTCTACCATGAACTCGAGCAGTATAACCACCTGAAATCCGGCCGCGAATGGTTTGGTGAACGATTCAGCCTGACTACTGAGTTGATTCTGAAATTCGACTTAAGCAACGTGGTGGAAAATTCTGCCGTTACAGTAGTGTCAGACGTGGTTACACTTAACGTGGGCAATAGCTTTCAACCCGCATCAATCGGCAGCACCTCTTTTAACCTATCCGTAAATGGAAACCAGGCAGGTTTACACACCATTGCATCTATTCCGTATCTGGAATATGGGCTGAAGGGCCGCCACGACCGTGACACCTTTAGACTGAATTCATCAACTGTTTCAGCCCCCGGAAAAACCAGTCAGGAAATAAAATACCAGTACAATAAGAGTGCAACCGGAATTTCGGTGGGGTATCTTGATTTTTGTTTGCTACAGGTAACACAAGAGCTTGCCATATACGGACCACAAACCATTTTCAGATCTTTAATTAGTTTAGATAACCCGGTATCGAAATATGAAATTGAACAAGCGTCAACCGAATCTATGGTGTGGGATATCTCAACTCCATCTGAACCCTTGTTACAGCGCTCGTCTTTTTCCTCAGGAAAAATATCTTTCTCATCTGTTTCAAGTGTTTTAAAAGAATTTATTGCTTTCACTTCCGCTCCTGCACCTGAATTAACCGGTGCGGTGCCTAACCAAAATATTCGCAATATCGCAGTGCCTGATTTCGTAATCGTCACGCATCCGGATTTTAAACAAGAGGCCATTCGGCTGGCAACCCACCGAAACGCTGTTAACGGGCTATCCACAGCCGTAGTCACTACGCATGAAGTATACCACGAATTTTCAAGCGGCCGGCAGGATGTTACAGCACTCCGTGATTTTGCAAAATCGTTGAATGATAAAAGCCCCGGAACGTTAAAGACCTTGCTTCTTTTTGGAAAAGGTTCCTATGATTATAAAAATATCAGCCTCGTGCCGGCATATGAATCCCGAAGTTCGTTGCATCCGCTAACCACTTATTCATCTGATGATTACTTTTCATTTTTGGATAATACCGAGGGAGAATGGAGTGAAGAGCCTGCTGTAAATCACATCATGGATATTTCAGTTGGACGGATTCCGGTAAAAAATCTTACCGAAGCTAAGGATGTGGTCGATAAAATTATCCGGTACGATACAGATGTTAGTCTTGTAGGGAAGTGGCGAAAAGATTTAGTGTTTATTGCCGATGACGGAGATTTTAACCTGCATCAAGATGATGCCAATGACCTTGCAGAATTCGTTGAAACAAACCACGGTGAGTTTAACACGAAAAAAATCTACCTCGATAATTACCCGCAACAGTCAAAACCAAGTGGTGAGGTTTCTCTTGAAACCAGTACCTTAATTGAAGAGGCTTTTTATAATGGTGCTTTAGTCATCAATTACACCGGGCATGGAGGTGAGCGCCTATGGGCAAAGGAGAAAATTTTTGATGACCTGACGATTGCACGACTTGAAAACGAACGTCTTCCTGTGCTCGTAACTGCTACCTGTGAATTTGGCCGACAAGATGACCCTGCTTTTATTTCGGGAGCTGAGTTATGTATGCTGCGGAAGGAGGGTGGAGCGATCAGCCTGGTTACCACTTCCAGGCCGGTGAATGCTGCTACTAACTTTTTATTGAATGAAGCCTTTTACAGTGCATTCTTTCAACAAGAAAATAATCAATACCTGCTATTGGGTGAAATTTTTCGGAGAACCAAGAATAACAGCCTGAGCGGAGTAGCTAACAGAAACTTCTCGTTAATCGGTGACCCCTCCCTTCGCCTGGCTTTTCCTCAACACAATATTAAAATTACGCAGATCGCCACTGCCTCAGGATCCACAACCTTAAAGGCACTCTCCACGGTAACCGTACGCGGAGAAGTTGTAGACACTAACGATGAAATTGTTACTGAATTTAATGGTGTGCTGGAAGTCGTCTTATTTGATAAAGAAACTTCCTTTGTTACCCTTGGCAATGAAAATCAACCCTATCCATTCAAGCAATGGTTCAACGCATTGTTTCGGGGAAAAGCTTCAGTTCAACAAGGTGAGTTCGAATTTCAATTTGTAGTACCTAAAAACATAGATTATCAAATTGACGAAGGTAAGTTGAGTTTGTATGCATACGATGCCTTGCATAAAACTGAAGCCTCCGGTTCTTCACAGAATTTTGAAATTGGATCCAGTGAGCCTGATCCGGAAACAGACTCAACATTGCCTATACTCAACTTATTTATGGGCGATACTACTTTTGTGAACGGAGGCATAACCAGCCCAAACACAACACTGGTGGCCAGGTTATTCGATGCCCAAGGTATTAACATTTCTGGATATGGAATCGGGAACAGTATTATTGGTGCGTTAGATGAATCAGAGACATTTGTACTCAACGATTATTACGAGGCAGACATTGATGATTTTACGAAAGGGACAATTTCATTTCCGCTCTCCAATATTTCACCCGGCAAGCACACCGTAACGGTAAAGGCTTGGGACACGCACAACAACCCTGTTCAATCAACAATTGATTTTATTGTAACAGAAGGATCAAACATGGTGATTGAAACGTTCGGCAATTATCCCAATCCTTTTAAAACCTCCACAACATTTTTCTTTACCCATAACCGATCGGGTGACGACCTTCAGGCAAGCCTGATTGTATATGATTATACCGGTCGCATCATTGAGTCTTTTGAAGTAGATATTCCTGCAGGCGGCTATCAGGTTGAATTGCCAACCCTAAACTGGAATACAAATACCACCAAAAATCATCCGGGCGGGCTATACTTTGCCCGCTTGTTGGTACGTTCTCTCACCGATGGCTCTAAAAATGAACAGGTTACAAAACTTATATTGTCGAATTGATTATCTTTGAACTCTTGAAAAAGAAACACATGAAGTTAGGCTTAATCGTAATTGGTACATTGGCTGTGACAGGATTGGCAATGGCACAAACATCAACCACGGGTGCAAGTGTAGATTCAACCTTTAGACCAATAACAACCGCTGCCCCTTTTCTTACTATTAGCCCTGACGCGCGCCATGCAGCCCTTGGTGATGCAGGTGCGGCAACATCTGCTGATGCAAATTCGGCCTACTGGAACCCTGCTAAATTGGTGTTCATTGATAAATCTTATGGAGGAGGCGTATCGGTTACCCCCTGGTTAGGGAAAATTACTAACGACATGTGGATAACCTACCTGAGCGCATTTTATAAATTAACCCATGAGCAGGCTTTTGCGTTTGGCTTTAAATATTTTGATTTAGGAGATTTTTATGCAAGAAGCGCTGCGAACGAGCCAGAGGGTACATTTAACCCAAAAGAATTTAGCTTAGATTTTACGTACTCACGTCTTTTAACCGAAAACTTTAGTGTTGGATTAACGGGCCGGTACATTCATTCTAATTTATTAGGAAGTTATAACGGCACTTCCATTACGGATACCAAACCGGGAAACAGTGTGGCTGCTGATCTTGGCGTGTACTACACCAAAGCACTTAAGGGAGCAAAAACAAATTCTCTTTCAATGGCCGCAGTGATTTCAAATATTGGTGCCAAAATTTCGTACTCTGACGATAACAATAAAGATTTTATACCAACCAATCTTCGGCTGGGTGCTGCCTACACTACCGAGTTAGATCCTTACAACTCTTTTACGTTTGCGTTGGACTTTAATAAATTAATGGTTCCTTCACCCGATGAAAACAATAATATCCCGGATAAGTCATTATTAGGCGGAATGTTCGGTTCCTTTTCTGACGCTCCCGATGGTTTTTCGGAAGAAATTAAAGAGATCATTGTAAACATGGGAGTTGAGTATTGGTATAAGCATACGTTTGCAGGCCGTGTGGGATACTTCTCGGAATCAAGAGAAAAAGGAAATCGAAAATACATGACTATTGGTGTTGGATTTGTAAAGGACAGATTTGGATTTGATGTAGCATACCTGGTGCCGACTAATGGCCGCGAAAACCCGTTAGCTGAAACAGTACGATTCTCGCTCTTATTTCAAATTAAGGCAGAAGAGAATCAAGAGACAGTTACCGACCCTAATTGATGCTGGACAGAAAAGCTCCTCCCCGCTTTCAAAAAAGTAATTCCTTCTCGCTCGTAAAACCGGAAAAAATTACCCTGCCTAACGGCCTGGTTACTACCGTTGTACCCGGTGGAGAGCAGGAAGTCGTAAAAGTTGAATTCATATTTAAGGCAGGCAAGTGGCAGGAACAACAGGCTGGCGTTTCCTATTTTACAGCTAATCTCCTTCAAAAAGGCACCGCCACTAAAAGCAGTTTCCAGATTTCAAGCGAACTTGATCAGTACGGTGTACACCTGGAGGTGAGCCCCGGCTATGATTTTATAAGCATCACATTGTACGGGTTAACAAAAAACATGGATCGGTTCATTGCCTTGATTTATGAACTTATTACCGAACCCTCCTTTTCAGCATTGGAGCTGCAACAAGCAAAGGATATTTATATTCAGGGATTGAAAATTAACCTGGAAAAAACCAGCTACCTCGCTTCCCGTCAGCTTAGGCAATCACTCTTTGGAAGTCATCATCCGTACGGTCGTGATGCCGAGGTAGAGGATATTCAAAAAATTCAACGCGCACAAGTAGCAGCTTTTCATCTCGAACACTTTAAGGATTTCGAAATCATTTGTTCCGGAAAGGTAACGGACCCACTGATCCGCAAATTGACGACAACTTTCGATGAGCTTGCTGTTTCAAAAGCAACCAATCGGATTATTGAAAGAGAAGATGTGAAGCAGGTGACATCTTTTGTTGAAAAAGAAAATACCGTTCAATCTTCCATCAGGTTAGGTAAAAAAAGTATTCCCCGCCTGCATGCTGATTACCCGGTACTTTTATTGTTGAACCATATCCTGGGTGGCTACTTTGGTTCGCGGCTCATGAAAAACGTACGGGAAGAAAAGGGGTTAACGTATGGCATCTATTCATCTGTTACAACCCTTAAACACGACAGCTTTCTTTCCATTGGTGCAGATGTAAACAAAGAAAATCGTGAGCTTACCATTCAGGAAATTAAGAGTGAACTGAAAAAACTTCAAACACACTTGATTGGTAAAGAAGAATTAGAAACATCCAAAAATCATTTCATCGGAAGTTTACAATCTGAAATTACGACCCCTTTTGCACATGCCGATAAAATAAAAAACATCATCCTTTACGCATTGCCCGCGGATTTCTATCAGGTATTGCTGAATACAATAGATTCTTTAACCGAAAACGAGCTACGGGAAGCAGCACTGAAGTATTTTAGTGAGGATAGTTTTAGTGTAGTAGCTGTAGGGTAAAATTGTTTGAACTTTGATTCATGTGATTACTTTGATTCCCATGATGAATAGAGAATCCTCTCATAATAAATGATTGTGATTTATTGAATCATGTAAATCACAAGAATCAGGAAAATCATAGTTCAAGACTATACTCTCAATAACTCTCTTGAAATCACCAATTTTTGAATTTCTGTGGTGCCCTCATAAATCTGGGTAATCTTGGCATCCCGCATCAAACGCTCTACGTGATATTCCTTCACATATCCGTAGCCCCCATGCACCTGAACAGCTTCTGTCGTTACTTCCTGCGCAATCTGCGAAGCAAACAGCTTGGCCTGGGCGGCAGCTTTTACAAAATCTTTCTGTTGATCCTTTAAGTAGGCGGCCTGCCACACCAATAACCTGGCGGCATCAATTTTAGTAGCCATATCGGCAAGTTTAAATTGTATGGCCTGATGTTGTGAAAGTTCTTTACCAAATGCTTTTCTCTCCTTCGAATATTTCAAGGCCAGTTCATACGCGCCTGAAGCAATACCCAATGCCTGTGATGCAATACCAATTCGTCCGCCATTCAATGTGGTCATGGCAAAACTAAAACCAAAGCCTTCTTCTCCAATGCGGTTAGCCTTGGGCACTTTCACATCCGTAAACATCAGGGAATGCGTATCGGAACCTCGGATACCCATTTTATCTTCTTTCTTTCCTACTACAAAACCGGGCATTCCTTTTTCTACGATCAAGGCATTAATGCCTTTATGCTTTTTTTCAGGGTGCGTCTGCGCGATAACCAGGTACACACTGGCGCTGTTGCCGTTGGTAATCCAGTTTTTTGTTCCGTTGAGCAAGTAGTGATCTCCTTTATCTTCCGCAGTGGTGCGCTGACTCGTGGCATCTGATCCCGCCTCAGGTTCAGAAAGACAAAAAGCTCCAACTACCTCTCCGGTAGCTAAGCGCTTCAGGTATTTTTGTTTTTGTTCTTCACTGCCATATTTTTCAAGACCCCAGCATACCAATGAATTATTCACCGACATACAAACTGAAGCCGATGCATCAATCTTTGAAATTTCCTCCATGGCCAGTACATACGAGACGGAATCCATACCTCCGCCATTATATTTCGGATCCACCATCATCCCCATAAATCCAAGCTCCCCCATTTTTTTGATTTGTTCTGTCGGAAACTTCTGGTGCGTATCTCGTTCAATAACTCCTGGCAATAATTCATTTCTTGCAAAATCACGTGCGGCCTGTTGTACAGTCAATTGTTCTTCGGTGAGTTGAAAATTCATTGTGTTAGGTAGTTAGATCGTGCGGCTTCAATAAGCGCAAAATTAGGGAACTTCGCTGTGAGTTCAATAAAAAAGCCCCAACGGTTCTGTCGAGGCTCCTAATTTTTTATCAGGTTTAATTAATCTCTCCTTCCCAGGAAGATCATGACGTAATAAAGCAACATGGTTATTGCACCAATGGCAGCTACTACATAGGTCATCGCAGCCCACTTTAAGGCGTCCTTCGCCATATCATGCTCCTGGCTCGTTACGATGCCACGTGCTTCAATCCATGCTAACGCGCGTTTGCTGGCATCAAATTCTACCGGTAATGTTACTAAGGCAAACAGTGCAAACACTCCATAACACGCAATGATAACCAACAATGCTGTATCATATGAGAATATCCCACCCAAAGCAAAAGATCCAAACATCATAGCCAGAAAAATAAAATTTATCACTTTGCCGCTAACGTTTTGTATCGGTACTAAGGCAGAGCGCAACTCCAGCATGTTATACGCTTTTGCGTGTTGTACGGCATGGCCACATTCGTGTGCAGCTACCGCTGTTGCTGCAGCATTACGACCGTTGTATACATCGGTGCTGAGGTTCACTGTTTTATTAGCAGGATTATAGTGATCCGTTAACTGTCCTTCAACTGAAATTACTTTTACATCAGCAATACCGCTATCAGCAAGCATCAACCGAGCCACATCTGCCCCTGTTAAATTCTGCTTGAGGTGTACTTCTGAATATTTTCTGAACTTACTTTTCAACCTGGAGCTGACAATCCAGCCTACCAGCATAAAGAAAACTGTAATTACTATCCCGCCAATGCCCATAATTTTAAATTTTAAGATTAAAGTTAATTCAAAGATGCAAGGTTTGCACCAAAATCAAAAGTCTGCCAAAACGGCAAGCACTCTTTCTTAATAAGACGTAATTGAGCTAAAAATAGCCTACGAATTGGCATTTTTCCTTCTCACCAAAACCGAAGTAATCAGCACGGAAATCGCACCACCCACCATCATATTAAAAGTTTGCCAGCCATGAAAAACAAAAGTAAAGGCTACAGCCTCTGAAAGCGGCACCTGATATAAAAAAACCAGCCCTGCCGGTACAAGCGCATGGTACGAGCCGGCCCCGCCCGGCAGCGGTGCTGCCATGGCTATTGATCCGATGGCGAAAAGAGAAAGCACGGCACCTAATCCAAGATGGCTCGTTTCATCAAACGCGAGTATCACACAGTAACTCATCATAAAATACAATCCCCAAATCGCTATCGAGTAAAAAACAAAAAGTGGTTTCTTCTCAAGTTTAAACACAGCACTAAGTCCTTGCTTAAATCCTGCTAAGGTTTTTTTCAGGAAGGCATTTAATTTTTGATTTCTCCCGGCAAGCAAATAAAAAAATAATACACCGCAAACACCAGCGATTCCAACAAGAAGCAACCCTGTAAACTTACCAGGCAATGCCGAAGGTTGAATGGGAAGCGAATCAATGAACGCAAAAAGCTTTTCTGATTCCACTGCAAACGCAATAATGAGCAGCATCAGGAGGCAGAGTAAATCGGTCAATCGTTCTACTACCACTGTTCCAAAGGAAACTTCCACTGGGCTATTGTCGAGTTTATACAGGTTGTAGCACCTCGACACTTCACCTCCCCTGGGAATAACAAGGTTCACGAGATACCCTACCATCAGCGATAATAAACTGTTCCTGAGGGTTATAGTATGGCCTGTGGGTTCCATCAGCATCTTCCAGCGCTCGGCCCGAATTACATGACTGATCATCAACAAGCCCGCCATCATCATCAGCCAGCCTTTGTCAGCGGCTTGCCAGGTAAGGTAAATGTATTCCCATTTATTCTCACCTTCCTTCACCTGTAATCCCCGTAAGGAAAACCAAATGAGAAATGCCGTGATGGCAAGAATCAAGGTGTATTGAAAGAAAGCCTTGAGGTTAGCGGACACTATCAGATCAGTTTATTATCGGGAGAGGGAAAAATTAATGTGGGTTTGAATTTTTTAGCTTCTTCAAAATCCATTGAAGCATACGAAAAAATAACAACCACATCACCCACCTGTGCTTTTCGGGCGGCTGGTCCGTTTAGCGTAACAGTGCCTGATCCTCTTTGGCCCTTTATGGTATAGGTCTCTAATCGCTCTCCGTTATTCACGTTTACTACCGTTACCTTCTCTCCTTCAATCATGTTGGCTGCGTCCAGTAAATCCTCATCAATGGAGATGCTGCCCACATAATGCAGTTCAGCTTGCGTGATCTTTACACGATGAATTTTAGATTTTAATACTTCTATAAACATAATTTTAGTCCCGATAGCTATCGGGAGGGCAAAGATAGTCCTGATAGTTATCGGGACAAAAACATATTATCAATCAATCTTACTTCTCCAACAAGTGCTGCCATGCACAAAATTGGCCTGGTTGATTCTTCAACGCTATTCAGCAATTTTAAGTTTTCGCTGTCTGCTGCTTCAAAGTATTCAAGCTTAATCTCAGGATCACATTCAACCATGTGCTGAACACTCTCTTTAACTTGCGTTATTGTTGACCCACTTTTTAACAACGTACAGGCTTCCGTTAATGCCTGATGGAGAACAATCGCATGTTTGCGTTGATGAGGCGTTAACCGAATATTGCGAGACGACATGGCCAAACCATCCGCCTCACGCATGGTGGGAACGCTTTTCAATTTCACATTGAACTTTAATTCACGCACTAACTGACGAACAATGGCAAATTGCTGCCAGTCTTTCTGGCCAAAATAGGCATGATCAGGTTCTACAATATGCAAGAGTTTTGATACTACCATCGCCACACCACTAAAGTGGCCTGGACGAAACATTCCTTCCATCACTTTATCAAGATGCCCAAAATCGAATCGAATACTATTTTCCAATTCGTACATATCCTGCGTATCCGGTGAAAAAAGGACATCACATTCTGCCTTTTTTAATAATTCTGTGTCTGTTTCAAAGGTTCGTGGATATTTCTGTAAATCGGCCGGATTATTGAACTGGGCAGGGTTTACGTAAATAGAACATACGGTTAAGGTATTAGCCTCTTTGGAGGCCTGAATAAGGGAAAGATGCCCTGCGTGTAGAGCCCCCATAGTGGGTACAAAACCAATCGTTTGGCCTGACCTCCGTTTTTCAACTAAAAATGCCTTTAGGGGTTCGATTTCCCTGAAAATCTGCATGTTGCGAAGCCTTAAAAAGGGTGGTAAAGGTAGGTTAATTGTGGAAAGATGTTGAATGCGGGGGGTAATTTTTGTACTTTTGTGCCTCGTTTCCCGTTCAGTAACTAATCCAAGCACTATGTCAAAACTCAGAATTCTATACGTAGCGAGTGAGATAAACCCTTTCTTACAAACCTCAGAAGTTGCCGATTTTGTTCGCAAACTGCCTCAGGCCATGCAGGAAAAAGGGATGGAGATCAGGATTCTGGTCCCCCGTTTTGGAATTATCAACGAACGCAAAAACCGTTTACATGAGGTGGTCAGGCTGTCTGGTATTAACATTGCCGTTGGCGATGAAGAGAAACCATTGACCATTAAAGTAGCCTCAATTCCCAACGCTAAATTGCAGGTATATTTTATTGACAATGAAGACTACTTCCATCGCAAGTCGGTTTTCCACGATAAGGAAAATCGTTTCTATGCCGATAACGATGAGCGTGCCATTTTCTTCTGCAAGGGTGCTATTGAAACTGTGCGTAAGCTGGGATGGGCTCCGGATGTAGTACACTGCAACGACTGGATCACCAGTTTCATTCCATTGTATTTAAAAACCACCTATAAGAACGATCCGTTATTCAAGCAAACGAAAACAGTTTTCACGATCTACAATAACAGCTTTAATTTCAAGTTTAAAGATGATATTATGACGAAGGTGAAGATGATCGACATTGAAGATAAAATGCTCGGAAATTTAAAAACGGCTGACTATGAAGGCTTTATTAAAATGGGCGTTGAGTTTTCAGATGCCGTGATCACAGCAGGTGAAAACAAGAAACTTGAAGGACTCTTCAAGAAAATGAAAGAGAAGAAAGTTGAATCAATTGATAAAGACGAAAATTACACCGAAACATACTATAATTTATATAATGAACTTGTGGGTTAAGCGAGCCGGACAGCTTTTCATAGCTGTCCTGTTCTTGATGTCTTGTGAAGACGATTCATTTCTCTTAGGATTTAAAGGTAAAACAAAATTCAACGTACGGTATCAGGAACTTTCTTTAGGGAGTTCCGTCATGCTTGTGGACTCTGTGGTGACCGATAACACCGAGTTACCGTCTCGATTTTTAACAGGACGATACAATGACAATGTCTTTGGGGAGGTGCTCTCTGAAGCTTACACGCAATTCTTTCCGCTGACGGATACCATCCTGGATGAAACCAATGCCGTGCTTGATTCCATGACAATTCAATTCCGATTTGACGGCTACGTTTATGGGTCGAATGGAAAAACAACAGAAACGTTGTCGCTTCACCTGTTAGAAGAGGATATGAACGATGATTTGTTTATTGACAGTCTTAACTTCAGTTATTATTACAACTCTAGCATTGCGTACAACCCAACTCCCTTTTGTACAGCTTCATTTGGTGTTTCCTACGATAGTTTAAAAAAGATCACTACCGAACAGGACACGCTGCTCTTTACCTTTAGAACGGATAACACGAATGCTTTTGCCTCCCAGCTGTTTAATTACATCAGAACTCATACGTTTCCTGATGTCTCTACTTTTTATGCTGAATTCAGAGAGGAATTTAAAGGTATGGCAATTGTGCCTTCACCCACCAACAGTAAAATTTTTGGCTTTAGCCAGAGTAGCGGACTCACCCGGATCAGGCTTCATTATCATACGCCAGACCTTGACTCTCTAACAAGCAACCTTGCATTTTCAGTAAGCAGTTTTAACAGAATTACAACCGATCGATCAACTTCGGATTTAGCGGGACTTTACCCATATCAGGAGTTTGACCTGACGGACTCCAGGTATGTTCAAGCTGGTTCCCCTGTAATTACACAATTTGATTTAAGTAATTTCTACTCCTTTGCAGATTCCATTCCTAATCTTGTAATTAATTCTGCCGAACTTCTACTCACGCCCGAAGGAGTAGTTGATGGCCTTGAACCTCCAAATTCTGTTGTTCTTAGACTTCAGCATGAGAATAACCAATTTTTAAATGTACGGGTCCAGGAAGATCGGGATAGACTTACCGGTTATGTGAATATAGGTTTAAATGGTAAGTATTTTTCAGTCGGTAGTGATTCAGGCACACTGGCAACCTTACAGTTTGATAATGATGATAACAGGTATTCAGGTTTTGCTACGTTGTTTTTTCAGGATCTGTTTAACAACAAAAATAAAGATGACAAAATACTGTATATAAGCCTTAACCCTGTTGATCCCGCATTAGGCAAAAGTGTTAACCGGCTCGTTTTCAATAAAAGTAGTGTTAAGTTAAAAATCTATTACACCAAGCCAATCTCATCTAATCTATAAATAACAATGTGTGGAATAGTTGCTTATGTTGGTCATCGTGAGGCACAGCAGGTAATTATCAAAGGCCTGAAAAGACTTGAGTACCGGGGCTACGACAGTGCTGGTATTGCGCTACTGAACAATGGTCTTAACGTCTATAAAAAGAAAGGTAAGGTTTCTGAACTTGAGGAGCATCTAACGGGTGTCGATCTTACCAGTCATATTGGTATTGGTCACACACGGTGGGCAACACACGGTGAACCAAACGATGTGAATGCTCACCCCCATTATTCATCTTCTAAAAAATTAGCCATTATTCACAATGGTATTATCGAAAACTACAGTTCATTAAAGCAGGAACTAATCAACAAGGGTCACTCTTTTTCAAGCGATACAGATACCGAGGTGTTAATTCACTTCATTGAAGATATACAGGATAATAACAATTGCACATTGGATGAAGCCGTTCGTCTTGCTCTAACCAAAGTGGTGGGGGCGTATGCTATTGTGATCATGTCGTTGGAGGATCCAAATTTGTTAATAGCCGCCCGCAAAGGCAGTCCGCTGGTAATTGGTATCGGAAAGGATGAATTTTTCATGGCCTCCGATGCGACTCCCATTATTGAGTACACCAATGAGGTAGTGTATGTGAACGACCTGGAGATTGTCATCATCAACAACGGAAAACTCAGAATCAAAACAGTTCAGGATTTACCCAAAACTCCGTACATCCAAAAACTGGAGATGGAGCTTGAGACTATTGAGAAGGGCGGATTTGATCACTTCATGTTAAAAGAGATTTGCGAGCAGCCTCGTTCTATTAAAGATTGCTTGCGCGGCCGGTTGGATTCTCAGTCCGGAAGATTAGTGTTGGGCGGTATTCGCGAGTACGTAAACAAGCTTGCCAATGCCGATCGAATCGTTATTATAGCATGCGGAACCTCGTGGCACGCAGGGTTGGTGGCGGAATATATGTTTGAGGAGTTTTGCCGTATTCCGGTTGAGGTGGAATACGCCTCTGAGTTTCGTTATCGCAACCCGATTATACGTGAAGGCGATATTGTTATTGCTATTTCACAATCCGGAGAAACTGCCGATACACTTGCCGCTATCGAGTTAGCAAAATCGAAAGGGGCGATCATCTTTGGGGTGTGTAACGTGGTGGGCTCATCCATTGCGCGTAATTCACATGCCGGATCGTATACGCATGCCGGGCCTGAAATTGGTGTAGCCAGCACAAAAGCATTTACTGCCCAGCTCACTGTATTGAGCATGATTTGTTTAATTGTAGCACAGAAGAAAGGCACCATCACCGATCAGAAGTTTCATGAGATGCTGGTAGAGTTAGAAAACATACCGGCAAAAGTTGAGCAGGTGCTAAAGCTTAACGATAAGATTAAAGAAATAGCAGAAACCTTTAAAGACACCTCTAACTTCCTGTACCTCGGGCGTGGTTATAATTTTCCGGTAGCGTTAGAGGGTGCCTTAAAACTGAAAGAGATTTCTTACATCCATGCAGAAGGCTACCCAGCGGCAGAGATGAAGCACGGACCTATCGCCTTGATTGATGAAGAAATGCCTGTCGTGTTTATTGCCACGCACGATAGTTCGTACGAAAAAATTGTATCAAACATTCAGGAAGTAAAAGCACGGAAAGGACGTGTGATTGCAGTGGTTACAGAAGGTGATAAACTCATCCCTAAGATGGCAGAGTTTGTAATTGAAGTGCCGGCTGTACAAGAAACCTTAATGCCGATTGTCTCCGTTATTCCGTTACAGTTACTCTCGTATCACATTGCCGTTATGCGAGGTTGCAATGTTGACCAGCCCCGGAATTTGGCAAAGTCGGTTACAGTAGAGTAATTCAGGTCGCTTTCAGGTATTCTTTTTTCAGCAGCGAACAAATCTTGTAGCGTTCATCGTGCGTGTCTTCATACACGGCTTCCAATAATTCGTACACATGTTTTACGCCTATTCGTTGGCACCATTCAAATGGGCCGTATGGATAATTCGTGCCCAGTTTCATGGCCATGTCAATATCTTCCCTGACGGCAGTTCCTTCCTGCACCGTATAGTACGCCTCATTGATAATCATGCAGATGATTCTTGGGGTAACCAATCCCACCCGGTCATCTACCAAAAGAAAATCGGTTTGGAGTGTGTTGCAAATTCCCGACAAGCTCGCTTCGTCTTCCTTCTTTAGCATACTAACTTCCATCACACTTCTGTTTAAAAAGGTAGGCAGACCGTTAAAACCAAAAAGTTGCGCTTTAATATGATGGTTGGCAAGATTTGAAAGTTCGGCAAGGGAAATTTTGGCCGTGTTTACAAAAATTTTTGAATTCACTTTGTCGGTGTAGATCTCTACCTGGAATGGATCTTCATCCAGGATGAAATCAAAAACCAGGTCGTTACCGATAACAAAACGCTCTGCTTCACGGTGATCTTTTTCCTGCATGTAATGATGAACTTCACCAAACTTAGTTCTTGTTTCCTCTAAATTTGTTTGTTCACCAATGACCAAAATATTCATATGCGATTCAGGATTGTTCAGTACTTTTGAGCCGAATGCTAAGTTACTACTTCGCTCATTTAAAAACATACCTTGTATCTTTATACTCGATAAATTAACAACTTTACATTACTGCTTTATTCACAAGCTATGCAGTACAAAGTAATTTTTAAACCTCAAAATTATGTCAAAAAAGATAGTTTATTCTGCCAATGCACCTGAACCGATTGGCCCATACAGCCAGGCTGTACAGTACGGCAACATGCTTTTTATAAGCGGGCAGATCGCCATTCAAAAACCTTCCGGAAATCTCATCACACAAAACATAACCGATGAAACACAACAGGTGATGCTTAACCTCGCAGCGATTTTAAAAGCTGCTGATATGGATTTCTCGAACGTGGTGAAGAGCACCATCTTCTTAAAAGACTTTAATGACTTTGCGAATGTGAATGAAGTATATGGAAAATGCTTTCAGCAGAATCCACCCGCCCGCGAAACGGTAGAAGTAAGTCGGTTACCGAAAGATGTGAATATTGAAATTTCGTGTATCGCAGTGAAATAGTAGGCAATTGGCAAAAGTAGTAGGCAAAGATTATTAAATTGAAACTTATTGTTAGCCTATTGCCAATTGTCCTTGCCTACTTACTTGTCTTCGCCCACATATCACGTAAGGCCACAGTCCGGTTAAACACCAATTTATCCTTCGTAGAATCGGGATCAAGGCAAAAATATCCTTTGCGCAAAAACTGGTAGCGATCGTGCCATGAGGCAGCAAGCAATTCCGGCTCCGCGTACACGGTTTGAACGACAAGGGAATTTGGATTCAGGTAATCTTTAAACTCTCCATCTGCGTCTGCAACATTTTCAATTTTAAAGAGCCTGTCGTACAAACGAACTTCTACAGGTACCGCATGTGACATACTTACCCAATGGAGTGTGCCCTTCACATTAATGCCCGAAGTGTCTGATCCACTTTTACTTTCCGGAATGTAGGTGCAGTGAAGCTCTTTGATTTTACCTTCCGCATCCTTGACAATGCTTTCGCATTTAATAATGTACGCGCTTTTCAACCTTACCATCTGTCCTGGTGCCAGGCGGAAATATTTTTTAGGAGCTATTTCCATAAAATCTTCCTGCTCAATGTACAACTCGCGACTAAAAGGAATTTTACGGCTTCCTGAACTTATATCTTCCGGGTTATTCTCGCTTTCCAGCATTTCCGATTCCCTTTCCGGATAGTTCGTCAGCACAACTTTTACAGGATCAAACACCACCATCCTGCGAGATGCAATTTTATTGAGGTGTTCTCGCACACAGAATTCGAGCAGACCCACATCAATCAGGTTTTCCCTGCGCGCCACACCAATCTTGTCGCAGAATTCGCGGAGACTTTCCGGTGTATAGCCGCGCCTGCGTACTGCACTGATCGTTGGCATACGCGGATCGTTCCATCCCTTCACATGTCCTTCATTTACTAACTGAAGCAACTTGCGTTTGCTCATAACAGTATAAGTTAAATTCAGGCGGGCAAATTCATATTGCTTTGACGGATATATTTCCAGCTTCTCAATAAACCAGTTATACAAATCGCGGTGCGGAATAAATTCCAGGGTACAAATGCTGTGTGTAATGTTTTCAATGGCATCGCTTTGACCGTGCGCAAAATCATACATGGGATAAACACACCATTCATTCGCTGTGCGGTGATGATGCGCATGTTTAATACGGTACATGATTGGGTCGCGCATGTGCATGTTCGGATGACTCATGCCTGCCTGTCCGGTAGGCAGGTCCACCTTCGCACGCAGTACTTTTTCACCATCCTTAAATTTGCCATCCTTCATCTCTTGAAACAACTTCACATTTTCCTCTATGCCGCGGCTTCTAAACGGGCTGTTCGTTCCCGGTTGAGCCGGAGTTCCTTTGCCTGCCGCAATCTCTGAAGGGGTGCTATCGTCTACATAGGCCAATCCTTTTTTGATCAGCTTCATCGCCAGGTCATAGAGCTCATGAAAATAATCAGAAGCATAAAGTTCCTGCGACCAATTGAAACCCAACCACCGGATGTCGCTTTTAATGCTTTCGACATACTCCGTTTCTTCGGTAACCGGGTTGGTATCATCAAATCGCAGATTTGTTTTACCACCATATTTCAAGGCCAGTCCGAAATTCAGACAAATGCTTTTTGAGTGACCAATATGCAGGTAGCCGTTTGGCTCAGGAGGGAAACGGGTAATAATGTTCTTGTACTTACCTTCTTTGAGGTCGTTTTCAACAATCTCTTCTAAAAAATTTAAACTTTTCTCTTCCGTCATTGCGCGCAGTATTTTTGAAGAGTGTAAAGGTATATATTTTACCTTTACAGAAGATTTAATAAAGATGAGAGACGTTCGCGTACGATTTGCCCCCAGTCCCACCGGAGCCCTGCACATTGGCGGTGTGCGTACTGCACTCTATAATTACCTGCTTGCCCGCCAGTACAAAGGCACCATGATTTTACGGATTGAAGATACCGATCAGGGTCGCTTTGTTCCGGGTGCTGAAGAGTACATTTTAAAATCATTGGAATGGGCAGGAATAAAAATTGATGAAGGCGCAGGGGTTGGCGGGCCGCACGCACCGTACCGGCAATCGGAACGAAAGGGTATTTACCTGCAGTATGCGCAGCAATTGATTGATCAGGGGCATGCGTATTATGCTTTCGATACCGAGCAAGACCTGGAGGCCATGCGCGAGCGTTTGAAAAAGGAAGGAAGCGATAATCAGCAATACAGCAGTGCTACACGTTTGTACATGCGCAATTCCATCACCCTTTCTGAGAGTGAGGTGAACGCGTTACTAAAATCGGGTTCTTATGTTATTCGGTTAAAAGTTCCGCCAAACGAAGAAGTAAAGGTGATCGATTTAATTCGTGGAGAAGTAGTTGTGAATTCCTCGCAAGTAGATGATAAAGTGCTGATGAAATCAGATGGGATGCCCACCTACCATTTAGCGAACGTGGTCGATGATTACCTGATGAGAATATCGCACGTGATACGCGGAGACGAATGGCTTCCTTCAGCCCCCTTGCATGTGTTACTCTATAGATACCTGGGATGGACCAATGAAATGCCTCAATTCGTTCACTTACCTCTTTTGCTAAAGCCTGATGGCAATGGTAAATTAAGTAAACGCGCTGCCGATCAAATGGGCTTTCCCATTTTTCCCTTAACGTGGACTGATCCGGAATCAGGTGAAGTTGCTAAAGGATTTAGAGAGAGTGGATACTTACCGGAAGCATTGATTAATTTCTTAGCCTTCCTGGGATGGAACCCCGGTACAACACAGGAAATTTTTTCAATGGAAGAATTAATCCATGCCTTTTCTGTTGAACGGATTGGTAAGACAGGGGCTAAATTCGATATACAGAAGGCGCAATGGTTCAATCAACAGTATTTGCGTGCAAAGTCTGATGATGAACTAACCTCCTATCTATTAGAATCTTTAGCGAAGGAAAATATTTCTTGTACAAAAGAGAAAGCAATAAAGATTTGCTCCATCATGAAAGAGCGTGTTACGTTTCCACAAGATTTTTGGGAACAGGGAAAATTCTTTTTTATAGCTCCCGTTTCATTTGATGAATCGGTGACGAGTAAAAAATGGAATGAAGATGCAGTAAAGGTGCTCTCCGCTTACAAAGATGCAATTAACAACACCCTTACACTGGATGCCGCTACTGCTAAATCAACATTGGAAGCGGTGGCGAACGAGTTAAACATCCCATCGGGTAAAATTATGCAGGCATTCCGAGTTACTATTACAGGTGGTGCTTCCGGCCCCGATTTGATGGTGACGCTGGAAATTCTTGGCAAAGCAGAAGTAATAGCCCGCCTGGATTACGCCTTACAAACCTGCCTACCGGCAGGCAGGCATTAAAAGTGAAAGCTTTATAAATTTGTTGTCAGGTTGAGCTTGTCGAAACCTGGCTAATTGTCCCTAATAGCCTTCGACAAGCTCAGGCTGACATGAGTTTTCGTATTTTGCATAAAACAGAAAGGTTATGGCTAAAGCTGAATTACCTAAGAAAAAAAAGAAGCCCCGCGTTCATAAAGACCTGCAGGGATTTGAAGTATCGATTAACCAGTTTGGTGAGTTGAACTCGAATATGAACATTGAAAAAATAAATGAGTTCCTCAACAAAAACGTGGACGACAAGAAATTAGCCGAGCGTAACGATTATGAAGAAGTGAAAAAAGGCAACCTTCCAGCCGGCAGGCGGGGAAGAAAAAAGAAAAAATAATCCGCATGACTCTCAAACTTGGTATCATCCGCGAAGGAAAAAACCCGCCCGACAAACGTGTTCCGTTTACTCCGTTACAAACGGAAGAGATTGAACAACGCTTTCCAAATGTAAAAGTAGTGGTGCAGGAAAGTCCGATACGATGCTTTAAAGATGACGAGTACCGCGAACTGGGAATTGAAGTAGCAGCTGATGTAAGCGGTTGCGATATATTGATGGGTATTAAAGAAGTTCCGGTTGCGCAACTGCTCGACAAAAAAACATACTTGTTCTTTTCGCATACCATTAAAATGCAGCCTCATAATAAAAAACTGATGCAATCTCTTTTAGAGAAAAAAATCAGGATGATTGATTACGAGGTGTTGAAAGACAAGCTTGGAAACCGCCTGGTAGCGTTTGGCCGGTTTGCCGGAATTGTAGGTGCGTACAACGGGCTTTGGACGTACGGAAAACGGTATGATACATTTTCGTTACGCAGAGCGTTCGAGTGTTTTGATGTGAATGATTTGAAAATTGAATTGCGCAAAGTAAAACTCCCGCCTGTGAAAATTATTTTAACGGGCGCAGGGCGGGTTGGCAAAGGTGCGATGGAGTCATTAGACACCGTTGGTATTCGAAAAGTCAGTCCGTATGATTTTTTACACAGCACATATGATGAGCCTGTATATGTTCAACTTAGCAGCGCAGACTACCATATTCGAAAAGAAGGCGGGCATTTTAACCGGGAGGAGTTTCATCTGCATCCGGAAAAATATAACGGTGATTTTATAAAATTTACCCGTGTGGCCGATGTTTTACTGGCAGGCGCCTATTGGAATCCGAAAGCCCCGGTGCTGTTTACCATGCAAGACATGCTGTCTCCTGATTTTAAAATCAAAATTATTGCCGACATCACATGCGACATTGGCGGGTCAATACCGAGCACGAAAGTGGCTAGCAGCATTCCTGATCCTATTTACGATTACGATCCGGCCTGTGACTCCGTAAAGCCGCCACTCACAAACGAGAAATTTATAACCGTAATGGGAGTTGATAATTTACCATGTGAATTACCGCGCAGTGCCTCGGAAGAATTTGGCAGAGATTTATTAGACCGCATCCTGCAGCCATTGTTGGTAAAAGATGTTGACAAGATTATTGAACGCGCCACGATTACAAAGGATGGGGTGGTAACAACCGGGTTTTCGTATTTGAAAGAGTATGCATCGTAGGGCAAAAACTAAAACTGCACAAAAAAAGTATCATTGAAATTGAAGGTATTTAGTAGGTTTTATGCCTTATTTTAGGGCAATTGATATATAGTAAGTATATACAATTGTATATACAGATGTTACCGGCCATGCGCAAAGACAAAATAGTTTTCCGCGGACAATGACGGTCAAACTGACTCAGTTTTGTTCCGCATGCAAATCAGGCAGACGAATTTGACCAAACAAAATCTTAGCACCGGGACAATTTTGCGCCCTCAGACAATTTAAATGCGCGTAGCGCGAATTTTTTTTCGGTTTGGTGAATGAGTAATAGAAAAAATGAAATTGAAGATTTTTTTCAAAATGCGCAGACAATTTGGTATCGGTAGACATGGTTTTTCTCCGCAGACAATATCGTTGGGACTCGGTTTGATAACTCTATATATTATATGTGGAGACCGTGGCGTCAATAAATAATTATCGGTGGACTTGAAACAAGTCCAAACCAACATAACGGTTGACGCGCACGGCCGGTAACAAAGTGTATAACGTATTGCGGGGTTTAGTGTAAATTTTTAGCTTTAAGTTTCAAACAATGTTCTGTGTAGGCGGACAATTAGGGCAGGTCGGGCAAATCATTCCTTCGCCACCTGCCTGCCGGCAGGTTTCATTTGCCCTCCTATTCCCGCAATACGTTATACACAAACGTTGCTGGCAATTCATCCCATTTCCGAGACGAAAATCAATTTCGAAAGCTAACGAGAGGCCATCCGGACGATTACCGCAGGACGAAAATTTCCTGCTACCTTACTCTCGCTCTATGAAAGACCGTTGGCCCAATGGCGTGTAAAAACCCGAGCGCAATTCTGGTTGAAATGTAAAAAGTCCCGATTTACACATCGGGACTTTTAGGACAATTTAATTGGTGGTCACGCTTTGGCGTGAACCCCGTTCAGAATAATTTCTATGCTAAGATACATTTCCTTAGAGCATTTTTTCAAACCCTTAACCCTTTAAATTATGAAGAAGGAAAAAATGGCTCTCGATGTAGTAAACCCGCAGGCAGCAGGCATTGATGTGGGAAGCCGTTCGCATTACGTGGCCATTGGCCAGCGTGATGAAGACGTGAAAGAATTTGGCGTGTACAATGAAGACCTGATCGCACTTTCGCAATGGCTTGTGGAAAATCAAGTAAAGACAGTGGCTATGGAAAGTACCGGTACGTACTGGCAAAGTCTTTTCACTACGCTTCAAACCGCTGGACTTGAAGTCGTTCTATGCAATGGAAAGTTCACCAAGAACATCAAAGGAAAAAAGACGGATGTAAAGGATTGTCAGTGGATACAGAAACTGCATACGCTCGGACTTTTGACTGGCAGCTTCCTTCCGGATGAAGCGACCGAACAACTCCGAACTTATTGCAGGCACAGGGCAAATCTGCTGGAGCAAGCCGCTGATACTTCGCGAAAGATGCAGAAGTAT
>Ga0187894_10000864_pt1 | contig 40588 bp, 37 predicted proteins | sample GBC1701081metaG_FD_136650 | JGI IMG/M metagenome (GOLD analysis project Ga0187894, IMG submission 136650) | White microbial mat communities from a lava cave in the Kipuka Kanohina Cave System on the Island of Hawaii, USA - GBC170108-1 metaG ... | reverse complement strand
GCCGGCCCGATCGACTGCCGGGTGAACCCGACGGCGGTGAACCAGCTCGCCACCAGTCGTCCGATCGAATGGTTCGAGCAGAACCTGATCTCGCCGGTACCCATCACGTTTCCCGGGGCGTTGCGGCGCGTCTACCCGGGCTTCCTGCAGCTGCTGGCCTTCATGAGCATGAACATCGACCGCCACCTGAAGGCGCATGTCGACTTGTTCCACAATCTTGCTCAGGGCTGCCACGCCCGGGCAGCGGCCACCAAGGCGTTCTACGACGAGTACTTCGCCGTGCTCGACATGACGGCCGAGTTCTATCTCGAGACCGTGCGCTACGTCTTCCAGGAGTACCGCCTGCCGCTGGGCACATTGACATGGCACGGCCATGCGGTGAATCCGGCCGCCATTCGACGCACGACCCTGCTCACCGTCGAGGGCGAGAAGGACGATATCTGTGCCGTCGGCCAGACGCTGGCAGCGCACGATCTCTGTACGGGGCTGCGTCCCTACCGGAAGCGCCACCACCTGCAGCCCGGTGTCGGTCACTACGGCGTCTTCAGCGGCAAGAAATGGGGCGGCCAGATCTACCCGGTGGTGCGCAACGTCATCCTGTCGAGCGACTGATCGTCAGAACAAGTACCGGAACGCGACGAAACCGCCCACGAGGGCGACCAGGAACATCCAAGTCAGGGCCGTGAGGTGCTTCTCGATGAAATGACGGACCGGCTCACCGAACTTCCAGAGCAGGGCCGCGATCAGGAAGAAGCGCGCGCCGCGGGTGACGATCGAGGCCCAGACGAACGTGAAGAGGTCGAAATGGGCAGCGCCGCTGGCGATCGTCACCAGTTTGTAAGGGATCGGCGTCAAACCCTTGATCAGGATGATCCAGATGCCGTAGCGCTCGAAGCCGGCCAGAAAGCTGTCGCGGGCCGATTGCAGGCCGTAGACGCGAACCACCCAAGCGCCGATCGTCTCGAACAGGTAGTAGCCGATGGCATAGCCCAGCAGCCCTCCCAGCACCGAAGCGACCGTACAGACCAAGGCAATGCGAAACGCCTTGGCCCGATTGGCCAGGACCATCGGCACCAGCATCACGTCGGGCGGGATCGGGAAGAACGAACTTTCAAGGAACGACACCACACCCATGGCCAGCACGGCGTGGCGGTGACCGGCAAGGGCGATCACCCAATCGTAGAGGCGACGGAACATGGGGAGGGAGAACACCGCAACAGGACTGACGGGCTCCGGGCGTCTTAGCATGGCCAACCCGACCTGTCCTGAACGGGTCTCCGCGACGCCAAATCGGTCACCGATGCCGCCGGGCAGCCATGGTCTGCCGCAAAACGACAGGAATCGTGACCTCGGGGAGCGAGATTCCGATTTCCCGGCTCGCTTTTGTCGCTACACTGTCAGTAACCAAACTTTACAGGGTGGCTCGCGGCGTTTGCCGCCGCCGGGCTCGCAGACATGAGAAGGCACATAGTGACGATCGTGTCGTCGCTGCTGCTCGTGGCAGTGGGAGGCGGCGCATGGTGGTGGTTCAACAAGGGACCCGGCACGGGCAGCCTGGCCGCGGGCGGTCGGGTTGCGAACACCCCGATACCCGGTTCACCGCAAGCGGCGGGCAAGCCGCCGACGGCACCGGCGCCGGTGTTGGTCGAGGCCGTCAAAGTCCGGACTGGCACGAGCCGTCAGACCATCGCAGCGGTCGGCACGTTTCGATCCAATGAAGCGGTGATGGTGCGGCCGGAACTCGCCAGCCGTGTGATCGCCTTCAACTTCACCGAGGGTCAGAAAGTCACCCGGGGCCAGGTGCTGGTCAAGCTCGACTCATCGCTTGATGATGCCGTCCTGGCCCAGGCGGAAGCGGCTCTGGGGCTCTCCAAGGCCAACTATGACCGTGCCATGTCGCTGCTGGCGCGGCAGGCCGGTACCGAAAAGGCCGTGGACGAGGCACGCGCGGCGCTGCGGCGCGATGAGGCGGCGGTGGCGTTGGGCCGCTCCCGCGTGGAGAAGTACACGCTCGTGGCGCCGTTCGACGGCGTCATCGGCCTGCGCCGCGTCTCGGTCGGCAGCTATCTCCAGGCCGGCGCCGACATCGTCAACCTCGAACAGATCGATCCCCTGAAGGTCGACTTCCGGGTGCCGGAGGTTTTTCTCGCCGCCGTTCGCGTCGGTCAGACGATCACGCTCGCGGTTGATGCCTACGCCGGCCGCGAGTTCCCGGGCCAGGTTTATGCGATCGATCCGCTGGTCGATGAAGCGGGCCGCTCCATCGTCGTGCGCGCCCAGGTCGAGAACCGCGGCAATACGTTGCGACCGGGTGTGTTCGCGCGCGTCGCGCTCACGCTCGCGACCCGCGAGAATGCCTTGTTCGTCCCCGAGCAGGCGATCGTCCCGGTGGGCGATCGCCTGCAGGTGTACCGTGTCGTCGACGGCAAATCGGTACCGACCTTCGTAAAGGCAGGCCAGCGCGAGAAAGGCCAGGTCGAAATCCTGGAAGGGATTACGGCCAACGACATGGTCATTACCGCTGGACATCTGAAACTGTCGCGGCCCGGTTTGCCGGTAACGGTCGTACCGCCGGGTGGCGGCAAGTCTGGCGCCACGCCGGCCGCCGGCACGCCATCGGCTGGTACCACCGCGGCCAACGAGCCCGTGGCGCCAGCGGGCGATGGACCGCCGCCTGCTGTCGGCGCACCGGCCAACGCCAAGACACCGGGCGTCGGCCAGGACCGCGGCGGCTGACCCGCACCCCAGACGGATAGGACGATGCGGCTTCCTGAAATCTCCATCCGCCGGCCTGTGTTCGCCACGGTCATGAGCCTGGCGCTGATACTGCTGGGCCTGGTGAGCTATCAGCGCCTGTCGGTGCGTGAATATCCCAACATCGACGAGCCGACGCTGACGGTCGAGACGACCTATCGCGGCGCCTCAGCCGAGATCATCGAAAGCCAGATCACCCAGCCACTGGAAGAGTCGCTCTACGGCATCGACGGCATCGACCTGATGACGTCGTTCAGTCGGGCCGAGCGCAGCCAGATCACGGTCAAGTTCCGGCTGTCGCGCAATGTCGACTCCGCCGCCGCCGACGTGCGCGACCGGGTCAGTCGCGTGCGCTCGCGCCTGCCGACGGAGATCGACGAGCCGGTCATCGCCAAGGTCGAGGCCGACGCCAACCCGATCATCTATATCGCCTTCACCAGCGACTCGGTCTCCCAGCTCGAGATCACCGACTACGTCGATCGCTTCGTCAAGGATCAGCTGCAGACCATCGACGGCGTCTCGCAGCTGCGCATCTTCGGTGAGCGCACGTTTGCGATGCGCATCTGGCTCGACCGCGTCCGCATGGCGGCCTATCGGATCACCACGCAGGACGTCGAGAACGCCTTGCGGCGGCAGAACCTGGAGGTGCCGTCCGGCCGCATCGAGAGCACGGAACGCGAGTTCACGATTCTGGCCGAGACCGACCTGCGCTCGCCGCAACAGTTCGACAACCTGATCCTGCGCGAGAACGACGGCTACCTGGTGCGGCTCAAGGATGTCGGGCGGACCGAGATCGAGGCGCGCGATACGCGCGTCATCAGCCGCTACAACGGCAAGCTCGCCGTCAATGTCGGCGTCATCAAGCAGTCGACCGCCAATCCGCTGTCGGTCGCCAACGATGTCAAGAAGCGCCTGCCGCAGATCCTGGCCGACCTGCCGACGGGCATCAGCGCCGAGATCGCCTACGACACGACGGTGTTCATCGACCGCTCGATCTCGAACGTGTTCCACACCATCGGCGAGGCGGTCCTGCTCGTCGTCCTGGTAATCTTCGTCTTCCTGCGTACGCTGCGCGCGACCCTCGTGCCACTGGTGACGATTCCGGTGTCCCTGATCGGCACCTTCACCATGATGCTGATCCTGGGCTTCTCGGTGAATACGCTCACCCTGCTGGCCATGGTGCTGGCCATCGGCCTGGTGGTCGATGACGCCATCGTGATGCTCGAGAACATCGCGCGCTACGTCGAGCAAGGCATGGAGCCGTTTGCCGCGGCCCTGAAGGGATCGCGCGAGATCGCGTTCGCGGTCGTCGCCATGACGATCACGCTGGCCGCCGTCTACGCACCGATTGCCTTCCAGACCGGCCGCACCGGCCGGCTGTTCACCGAGTTCGCGCTCACGCTGGCCGGCTCGGTGATTGTCTCCGGCTTCGTGGCGTTGACGCTGTCGCCGATGATGTGCTCGCAGCTGTTGAAGCACCATCACCAGCATGGCCGCATCTACATGTTCGGCGAGCGCGTGCTGGAAGCCATGAACCGCGGCTATCGGCGGCTGCTGGGCTGGACACTGGCGGTGAGACCGCTCGTCGTCGTCGCCGGTCTGGCCGTCGCCGGCACCGCCGGCATCGTGTTCTCCATGCTTCCGCAGGAGCTGGCGCCGACAGAGGACCGCGGCAATGTCAGCAATATCGGCTTCGCCCCGGAAGGCTCGACGATCGACTACAGCATGGGGTACGCGCAGCGCCTGGAGGATATCTACCTGCGCAGCGGTCAGTTTGGCCGACCGGAGATCAGCGAAAACGTCGACCGGCTTCTGGTCATTGTCGGCTTCCCCGACGTCACGCGCATCCTCGCCTTTGCGCGCATGCGTCCGTGGGAGGAACGTACGGTCAAGCAGCAATCGATCACGGAATGGGCCCGGCCCCTGACCCAGCGGATCCCGGGCATTCTGGCGTTCCCTGTCAATCCGCCATCATTCGGGCTGCGCTCGACCGACAAACCGGTGCAAGTGGTGCTGCTGACGACGCAACCCTACGAAGTCCTGGATGCCGCCACCGATCAGATCATGACGATCGCGCGCACCAACGCCTGCCTCACGGCGCTCGATACCGACCTCAAGCTCAACAAGCCTGATCTGCGCGTGCGTCCCGATCGGGAGAAGGCGGCGCTGCTGGGCGTCGAGGTTGACACCATCGGTCGCACGCTTGAAACGCTGATGGGTGGTCGCCAGGTGACGCGCTTCAAGCGCGAAGGCAAGCAGTATGATGTGATGGTCCAGGTCACCGATGCCGATCGCGTGCGGCCCGATCAGCTCAACGAGATATTCGTGCGTGCCCGCTCCGGACAGATGATTCCGCTGGCGACACTCATCAGCATCCACGAAACCGTCGCGCCCAAGGAGCTGAACCACTTCAACAAGCTGCGGGCATCGACCGTCTCGGCCAACCTGGCGGCCGGCTGTGCGTTGGGCGATGCGTTGACCTTCATGGAGCAGGCCGCCGGCCAGCTGCCGCCGTCGATCCGCATCGACTACAACGGCGTGAGCCGCGAGTTCAAGATCTCGTCCAAGGGACTGTACGAACTCTTCCTGATGGCGCTGATCTTCATCTTCCTGGTGCTGGCGGCGCAGTTCGAGAGCTTCATCGATCCCCTGATCATCATGCTGACCGTGCCGCTCACGATGACAGGCGCGCTGCTGGCCCTGCATTTCACCGGCAACACGTTGAACGTCTATAGCCAGATCGGCCTGGTGACGCTGATCGGGCTGATCACCAAGCATGGCATCCTGATCGTCGAGTTCGCCAACCAGCTTCAGGAGACCGGCCTGTCGAAGCTCGAGGCCGTACAGCAGGCCGCCACCTTGCGCCTGCGCCCCATTCTCATGACAACCGGTGCGATGGTTCTGGGCGCCATTCCGCTTGCCACCGCCACGGGCGCCGGCGGCGAAAGCCGACAGGCAATCGGCTGGGTTATCGTCGGTGGACTGACGCTCGGTACGCTGCTGACCCTGTTCGTCGTGCCGACGGCCTATACATACCTTGCCCGCACGCGACGGCATCCGCAGGGGGACGCCGCGCCGGCCGCGCCGCACAGTGGCACGACGCAGCCGGCAGAGTAGCGACCGGCCATCGCCGGTCAGCGTGTGGCTACTTGAAGATGCCCTTGACGGTCTGCCAGATGCTCTTGCCGACCGAGACGATCACGTCGGCAGGGCTCGATGATGCGACGTCTTCGGTGACCTTCGATGCCTCGACAACGGCCGGAGTCATCTCTGCGAACATTTTCATGCTCGCCAAGGTCACCGGGCCGGCATAGCCGTCGGCATCGAGATTGTTCTTCTGCTGGTAGGCTTTGACGGCCGCCGCGGTCGCCGGGCCGTACTGGCCGTCGGCCGGGATACCCAGCGACGTCTGCAGCTTCTTCACGGTCTCGCCGGTCGATCCGGGCATCAGCAGGACCAGCTCGTGCAACCCCATCTGCGCGAACGTGTCGGGGCCGGCAATGCCGTCGACCGCGAGGCCTTTGTCCTTCTGATACGCCTTCAGGGCGGCATCGGTCGCCGGACCGAACTGTCCATCGGCGGTGACACCCAGTTTCTGCTGCAACCGCTTGACGGGCTCGCCCGCCATGCCGAGCTTCAATAGCGCCATGACATGTCCTCCGCTGCTTGGACCGCCGGTGGGACCCGGCCTCGAACGGCGCACGCTTCGCCGCACGTCATGATGCCGCGCCCAAAGGGAAAGACTAGTGAAAAGATGCCGAAGTCAGGCCTTGGCGCCCGACAATCGCTGCCGCAAACTGTCATGGCGCTGAAATGAAATCGAGCATTCGAGCCCCATCTCATGTCGACGGTTGAGTTCTGGTACGAATTCGGCAGCACGTACTCCTATCTTGCTGCCGAACGGGTCGAAGGCGTGGCGCGCGTCATGGGCGTCGCGGTGCAATGGCGGCCCTTCCTGCTGGGACCGATCTTCGGTGCGCAGGGCTGGACCAGTTCGCCGTTCAATCTCTTCCCCATCAAGGGCGTCAACATGTGGCGCGACGTCGAGCGCATCGCGGCGAAGTACCACCTGGCGTGGACCCGCCCGACCGTGCTGCCGCGCAATGGACTGCCGGCCGCCCGCGTCGCGCTGGTCGGCGCCGACGAGGGCTGGATCGCCAACTTTTCGCGCGCCGTTTTCCGCGCCAATTTCGTGGAGGACCGCGATATCGGCGACACCGCAACGATTGCCGATATCGTCGCCAAGCTCGGCCTGGATCCGTCGGTGATGGAGCGCGCCAACACGCCCGAGAACAAGGCGCGCCTGAAGGCACAGACCGACACGGCGATTGCGCTCGGCATTTACGGTGCGCCCTCCTTCACGGTCGACAAGGAGCTCTTCTGGGGCCACGACCGCATGGAGCAGGCCTTCCAGTGGGCCAAGTCGCCGTGGATGTGACACCCTCGTTCACCACCATCGATCAGGAGACACCACCGATGTCCTTCCCGTTGCCGACCGACACTCCGGCCGCGCTTGGATTGCGCACCGATCAGCTCGACCGGCTGGTCGCGCTGATCGAGAAGCAGATCGCCGAGGGACATTATCCCGGCTGCCAGATCGCGCTGGCGCGCCACGGCAAGCTGGCGCTGGTGAAGAGCTTCGGCGACGCCGCGACGCAGCCCGATCGTCGCCGCGCCAAGGACGACACGCTGTGGCTGCTCTACTCCAACACCAAGGTCATCCTCGCCTCCACCATGTGGGCATTGGCCGAGCGCGGCGCGTTCCGCTTCGTCGACCGGGTGTCCGACCATGTCCCCGAGTTCAAGAGGAACGGCAAGGGCGGCATCACGCTGCTACAGCTGCTGACGCACCAGGGCGGCTTTCCCAACGCCGTCGTGCGCAAGGAGGCGTGGGATGACCACGCCAAGCTGCGCGACGTGGTGTGCGACTTCAGCCTCGAATGGACGCCCGGCTCGAAGATCCACTATCACGGCCTGTCGGCGCATTGGGTTGCCGCGGTGGTGATCGAAGCCGTGACCGGCAAGGATTTCCGCGACGTCGTGCGCGAGACGGTGATCGAGCCGCTGGGCCTGGCCAGCGACCTGTTCATGGGCGTCGGCCCGGCCCAGGCGGCGCGCGTCTCGGACATGCACGCCCCGACGGATGGGTCGCCGCAGAACGATCCTGATACCAACACGCCCGAGTGGCGCCGCGCCGGCATCCCCGGCGGCGGCGCCTACGGCACGGCGCGCGGCATGGCGGCGCTGTACCAGATGATGCTGGCCGGCGGCGAGCTCAACGGCCATCGGCTGGTCTCGCCGCGCACCCTGCAGTACGCCATCCGCAACTGGACCGGCGACCGGGTCGACGAGTTCATGGGCATGCCCATGCATCGCGGCATCGGCCCGCACCTGCGCGGCACCACCGAGACGATCCGCGGCATGGGCTCGGTCGCCTCGCCGCGCACCTTCGGTCATGGCGGTGTCGGCACGTCGTACTGCTGGGCCGATCCCGACTCCGGCGTCTCGTTCGCCTACATCACCAACAATCGCATTCCCGATCCCTGGCATAGCTGGCGGCTCGATCACGTCGCCAACCTTGTACATACCGCGATCCTCTGAGGCTGCCTCACATCCGCTCGCGGGCGCGCGCCTCCAGCGCCAGCGGCACCGCGGCCAGCACCAGGGCGCTGAGCGACAGCACGAAGGTGCCGCGGTAGCCGCCGGTGAGGTCGTGGGCGAAGCCGCCCAGCCAGGCGCCGACTGCGCCGCCGGCACCCATGCCGCAGGTGATCAGGCCATAGATGCGGCCGGCATGGGCGCCGCGGTAGCGCAGGGTTGCCAAGGTCGAGATCATCGGCCCGCGCGATCCCATGGTGCTGCCGAACAGCACGATGAAAGCGCCGATCAGCCACGTATCATCGGGGCCGCGCACCGACCACAACGCGAGGATACCGAGACCGGTGCCGGTGTAGGCCGCCACCGCGCCCAGCATGCGGCCGCCGCGATCGGCGAGCCAGTTGAAGCCGATCATGCCGATCGGCGTCAGCATCGCGGTCAGCGCCCACACGCGCGCCGCAGCGGCGGCCGTGAGGCCGCTGTCGATCAGGTAGGCGTTGGCCTGCGGCGCCAGGCTGAAGATCGACACTGATGTCATCGCGAACGCCAGGGTCAGGCCCCAGAACGGCGGATCGCGCAGCGCCATCGCCACCGTCGGCCCGGTGCCCAGCGTGCGCTCGCTGCTGCGCGAGGCCATGATCGCCGGATCGCCCGCGGCGATGCGCCGCCACGGCAGAAGGGCAACGGGAATGACGAGGGCCAGGATTCCCACGCCCAGGCACCCGTAGGCGAAACGCCAGTCGTGGGCCTGGATCAGCGCCTGGGCCACGGGCGATATCACCATCACGCCGACGCTGCCGGCCGACCACACGACCGCCAGCGCCGTGCCCAGCCGGGCCGCAAACCACCGCCCCAGCAGTCCGGCGAAGGTCACGCTGCCCAAGGCCGCCGCGGCGAGGCCTGCCGCCAGCCCGAGCGTGGCGTGCAGGTGCCACACCGCTGCCGCCTGTGATGCGAGCAAGGTGCCGCCGCCGGCGCACACCAGTCCGGCGAGGATCAGCACACGCGGGGCGATACGGTCCAGCAACAGGCCGGCGAACGGCCCGCCGAAGCCCATCGCCAGCATGCCCAGCCCGTAGACGCTGGTGACGACGGCGCGCTCGACGTCGAACGCCGCCTGCAGCGAGGGCACGAAGACGCCGAACGACTCGCCCACGCCGCGCGTGGCGAGGTTCAGCATGAAGCACATCGCAACCAGGCCGTAGGGCAGCCAACCAGCCCGGTGCAGCACGCGATCTTCCCTTCGACGACGAGTCCGGCCGTGCAGATTAGTGAAGGCGGCCTTGCATCGCGAGTGCTTGCTGTCGCAGCCGTCGCAAGACACGGTTGCGCGCCACGCGGGGAGGTGAGTGTACGCATGGATCACGACAGCACGATCGTCATCGACCGCCGCTACAACGGCCCGCGCCTGTCGGGCAACGGCGGCTACGTGTCTGGCGTTCTGGCCCGGCACGTGGACGCTGATGGCGCCGTCGAGGTGACCCTGCGCGCGCCGATCCCGATCGACACACCCCTGACGCTGGCGCGCGACGGCGATGACCGGATGCTGCTGAAGCACGACGCCAAGCTTGTCGCCGAAGCCCGGCCGGCAACGCTGGCGCTGGATCCCCCGGGCGTGCAGGACTGGATGGCGGCCGAGCGCCTGGCGGCCGATGGCGGTTGCGGCGAGGAGAGCGACTTTCATTGGTGCATGGTCTGCGGCCGTGGACGGGGCGTCGGCGACGGTTTGCGCGTCTTCGGCCAGCGCCTGGAAGACAGGCCGATATCGCTGTCGCTGTACCAGCCGCACACCGCCCATGCGGCCGACGATGGCCGCATCGATGCCGCCTTCCTGTGGGGCGTGCTCGACTGTCCCGGCGCCTGGGCGGTGCAGGACCCCGACGACTGGCGTCTGGCCATGACCGGTCGCATGACGGGCCAGGTCTTCCACCGGCCGCGGCCGGATGAGCCCTGCATGGTGGTGGGTTGGAAGGTCGGCGCCGAAGGCCGCAAGCTGCTGGCCGGCACGGCGCTCTATACCAAAAGCGGCACGCTGTGCGCCCAGGCCCTGTCGACCTGGATTGTTGTAGCATAGCTGGACTGATTGACACTTGCGAACGGCCGATCGAGCGGCCTAAACATCTGACTGCCGGCTGCGACCATTTACGCTGACCCGGCTCAATGAACGCTGTCAGGGATTCGAGTAACCTATGGCCACCGGTATGTTGAAATCCGTCGTCCTACTGGACGGCGGCAACCTCCGCAAGAGCGCCCAAGAAATCGGCTTCCAATACAACAACGATTTCGTCGAGCGTTTTGCCTGGTCGTGCATCGATCATGACCGTGAGCACGTGCTGCGTATCCTCTACTATGACTGCCCGCCGTTTGCCGGCGAAGTGACGCTGCCGATCTCGGGTGAGCGACGGGTCTTCGAGTCGGGTGATGGCTGGCTGCGCGAGTTGGCGCAACGCGAGCGCTTCGCCGTGCGCCGCGGTATCCTGAAGTTCCGCGGCTTTCGCCTGCGACGCGGCATCACGCCAACGCCGAGCCAGACTCTCGCCGACGAGGACTTCGCGCCCGACTTCGAGCAGAAAGGCGTCGACGTGCGCATCGCGCTCGATATCGCCTCCTATTCCCACCTGCCCGGCATCGACCAGATCATCCTGGCGTCGCAGGACACCGACCTGGTGCCGGCCATGAAATACGCCCGCCGCCTGGGCAAGCAGATGGTGGTCGCGTCCCTGGGCAACATGCGCCGCCTGCCGCCCGAGCTCTACGAGCACTCCGACGACTCGCGCACCATCCTGCCGGATCGGTTGCGCTGATCGTCATCCTCCCCAGCTTTGCTGGGGAGGTGCCCCGATACGACGTTTCGACGCGAAGCGTCGAAACGTCGGTGGGCGGAGGGGAGCCGTGGCGATCTTGGTAATAGAGATCACGTCGGCTCCCCCTCCGGCCTTCGGCCACCTCTCCCCGCTGCGTTGGGGGAGGATGTTGGTCACATCGTCAGCACGATCTTGCCGAAGTGGGCGTTGGCCCGCATATGGGCCAGCGCCTCGCTCACCTGATCGAGCGGGAACGTGCGATCGATGGGCAGCGACAGCTTGCCGGCCTCCAGCGCCGGCCACAGGTCGGCGCGCATCTGCCGGTTGATCTCCGCCACCTCCTCGGGCGAGCGGGTGCGGAACGTGACGCCGATATAGTCGATGCGCTTGAGCGCGTGCAGGTCGAAGTCGAACTCGCCCTTCATGCCGCCCAGCCGGCCGACATTGACGATGCGCCCCAGGATCGCGGCCGCCTGCATGTTCTGGTTGGCAACGCCGCCCGAGACCTGATCGACGATCAGGTCGACACCCTTGCCGCCGGTCGCCTTCTTGACCGCGTCGGGCCAACCCGCGTCGCGGGAGTCGAGGGCGACGTCGGCGCCGAATTCCTTGAGCCGCGACCGCCGTGCTTCGTGCGTCGACGTGCCGATCACGACCGCAGCGCCCATCAGCTTGGCGATCTGCAGCCCCATCAGCCCGACACCCGAGCTGGCGCCCTGGATCAGCACGCAGTCGGCGGCCTTCAGCCGACCGGCCGTGATCAGCGCGTTGTGCATGGTCTGCAGCGCCACGGGATAGCAGGCCGCTTGCTCGAAGGTCATGTTGTTGGCCGGCACCTTGTGGACGCGGCCCGCGTCGGCCGTCGCGTACTCGGCATAGCCGCCAGGTGCCGAGGTCATCACCCGGTCGCCGGCCTTGATGCCCTTCACCTCGGCCCCGACCGCTTCCACTTCGCCGGCGCACTCCAGGCCCAGCCGCGCGCCGATGCCGCCGGCTACACCATGGCGATGGCCGGCAGCCATCGCCAGATCGGCGCGGTTGAGACTCGAGGCGCGGACCTTGATCAGCACCTCGTTGGACTTGGGCGACGGCGTCGGCACATCACGGATCTCGACGCCCTTCTCGCCGACAACGGCGGCTTTCATGGCGGTCCTCCTTGGGAAATTCACACGATCCGGCTTTGGCGTCCGCTCCAGTAGCGGTCGCGCAGCAGGCGCTTGTAGAGTTTGCCGGTGGGATGGCGCGGCAGCTCGGCCTCGAAATCGACCGAGCGCGGACACTTGATCGGTGACAGGTGCTGCTTGCAGAAGGCGATCAGATCGTCGGCCAGCGCCGGCCCGGCCTCGCCCATGTCGCGCGGCTGCACCACGGCCTTGACCTCTTCGCCGAACTCCTCGTTGGGCACGCCGAACACCGCCACGTCGACCACCGCCGGATGGTTGATCAGCACGTTCTCGGCCTCCTGCGGGTAGATGTTCACGCCGCCGGAGATGATCATGAACGCCTTGCGATCGGTCAGGTAGAGATAGCCCTCGGCATCGAGGTAGCCGACATCACCCAGCGTGCTCCAGCCCTTGGGATGGCGCGACTCGGCCGTCTTCTTGGGATCGTTGTGGTAGGCAAACTCGCGGCCCTCGGCGAAGTACACCGCGCCGGATTCGCCTGGCGGCATTTCCTCGCCGTCCTCGCCCACGACCTTGATCTTGCCGACGACGGCGCGACCGACCGAGCCCTTGTGCGCCAGCCACTCCTGCGCATTGAGCATGGTGAGCCCGTTGCCCTCGGTGCCGCCGTAGTACTCGTGCAGGATCGGTCCCCACCAGTCGATCATCTGCTCCTTGACCGGGATCGGACACGGCGCCGCGGCATGGATGGCGCATTTGAGGCTCGACACGTCATAGCGGTTACGCACTTCGGACGGCAGCTTCAGCATGCGCACGAACATCGTCGGCACGACCTGCGTGTGCGTCGCCTGATACTTGGCGACCTGCCGCAGGTAATCCTCGGCATCGAAGTGCTCCATGATCACGCTGGTACCGCCCAGCCGCATGATGGACAAATTGAAGCGCAGCGGCGCTGCGTGATAGAGCGGCGCCGGCGACAGGTAGACCGTGTTGCCGTCAAAGCCGTAGATCCGGCTGGTCAACTGAAACGACGGTGCGACAACGTCGATCGGCTCGCCCGTCAGCGGCACCATCACGCCCTTGGGCCGGCCGGTGGTGCCCGAGGAATAGAGCATGTCGTGGCCCGAGACCTCGTCGGCGATGCGCGTCGCCGGATAGGCAGCCACCGTGGCCTCGAACGGCTCATAGCCGGCGATGGTGCCGTCGACCATCAACCGCGACGTCACACCCGGCATCAACGACGCCAGCTCGGCCGCCGGCTTCTCGAGGTATTTCGATGTCACCAGCAGCTTGGCGCCGCAGTCGCCGACGATGAAGTCGACCTCGGCGGCCGTCAGCCGCGAGCTCACGGCCGTGTACACGAGGCCCGAGCGCTGCGCCGCCCAGCAGATCTCGAAGAAGCGGGCGTGGTTCTCCAGGAAGATCGCGATGTGATCACCAACCTTCAGCCCGCGGGCGCGGAACATCTGTGCAATGCGGTTTGAGCGTTCGTCGAGCTGGCGGTACGTCACGGTCTCGCCGCTGCCGGCCATGATATAGGCCGGCTTGTCCGGGGTTTCGGCGGCATGGATGTACGGGTGCACGGGCGGGCGTCCTCTGGCGTGGCGCGATGCGAAACGTCGCGCGGTCTTCTTGGCGGGCGGATCAAAGCATGCGGCCTGACCGCGTCTCAAGGTATCGGGCGGCGGCCGTCTCGCTGCGCGGCTGCAACGACCTTGTCCCCAATTTCTCCCGGAAAATTCGCTCCGAAAAAAAGACAAAACCACCGGCGCCATTAGCGCTACTGCGCAGTGCCCTTTTCTTCAGTCATGCCAAGGGCTTGGTGACGCGCCGATTGCGCTTACCGGGATAGCGCGACTAGCGCTATCAGCGCGCGCCGTCCGATTGCCCGGCGCAACACGTCGCCGCCATGTGCTGACCCGGTGACAGCGCGCTGATTGACGCGCACGGACCAGATGTCCGCTTTGGCCAGCCTTCGCTCCCACCGCCTCAACGGGAGGTGGCGGCGAGCATGCTCCAGCGACGAGGCTGCCTACTCGATCAATCTTTCTACAACATTCTCAATACAAGAACAAGAAAAATCGACCTGAGAAGCATGCCGTCGCGCCGGGCGATACGCCCACTGCGGGAGCGACGGCACCGTGATTGACCGCACACCCGACTTGGGCTTTATACGCCGCCTACCACCGGCGTGCCCCTGTGGCGGAATGGTAGACGCGGCAGACTCAAAATCTGTTGCCCGCAAGGGCGTGTTGGTTCGAGTCCGACCAGGGGCACCACTTCTCTACGACCTACGCCAGCGCGCATATCATGTAGACCGCGTCGTGCCCGTATGACTGTGGCCCTCGCGTCAGCTCTGGCGTTGTCACACGTCGATACCCCTGCCTCTCCCAAAACGGCTCTGAATTGTGGACTGATGTCAGGGCAAGACGGCAAAATCCTTCGCTTCTCGCGACACGTTTCAGGAGATCGGATATCTGGACACCGAGGCCCCCTTTCCGGGTCGCCGGCAAAATCGCCACGTCATGGACATAGAGACAGTCCGCATCCTTGGGCGTTTCTCCCAGCATGGCATTGAGCGCCGGGATCCGGCCGAGTCTCCACGGATGGGCGATGCAGTACCCACCACAAACCGCATTCTCAGCGTTGGCCGCGATGAGACAACCTTTCGGATAGAGGTTCAGTCTTTCCGCGAACACCATCGGATCTTCCGGATACGCGGCGTGAACCACACCGGCGATCCTGTTGACGGCGTCCAAGTCTGCTTCCGTCATCGGCCTCCAGGCGAGCATCATAGCGGCTCCTGTCGGGGCGGTGAGCGCGGCGAGATGTGATCACCGCGTTCGCCACCGGCGATGCCGACACAAGGACTGAAACGACGCACAGTGGCAAGTCTCTACATTTGGGGGTGCGGTTCAACCGGGAGCGCTCATCTGATTTTTTCGTCGAGATAATCCAGCACCCGGAAGACACCGCCGATCACCGGCAGGAACCAGGGCCTGCCGGAGTACAGCGGAATCGGCGGCAGGGCCGCATCCGCGAACGGCAGCTTGCCGTGCAGGCGACCGGCGATCGAACGGCCGACCGCATCGCCCAGGAACGGCATCATCGACACGCCCGAGCCGTTGCAGCCGACGACGAAATGCAGCCCGTCGAGTTCGCCGGCATGTGGCAGCGCATCGTAGGTGAAGGCGACATTGCCCTGCCAGGTGTGCGTCACCTTGATGCCGGCCAGCTCAGGCAGGCGCTCGACCAGTGCCCGGTGCAGGAGTTGGGCCCGCAGTTCGCCGGGTATCTCGGTGAAGCGGGCGCGGCCACCGAAGATCACGCGCTTGCCGTCGGGCGAGAGCCGGTAGTAGTGCAGCACGCGGCGCGTCTCGGAGAAGGTTCGCCCCTTGGGGCAAATCTTCGACGCAAGGCCCGGCGGCAATTCCTCGGTGGCGATGATGTGGCTGGCGATCGGCACCAGCCGGCGCTGCAGGGTCGGCGTCAGGCCACCCGTATAGCCGTTGGTGGCGACGACGACATGGCGCGCGCGGACGTCGCCCGCCTCGGTCGTGACCCGCCAGCCCTCGCCATCACGGCTGAGCCCGATGGCGCGGCAACCGCCCGCCAGGGTGATCGAGTTGCGCCGTCGCACCGCCGCCAGCAGCCCGCCATAGAACAGCGCCGGATGCAGCTTGCCCGCGGTCTCGAAGACCATGCCGCCATGATAGAAGTCGCTGCCGATCTCCTGGCGCTGCTCCTCGCGGGTGATCAGCTTGCAGTCCGTGGCGCCGCCCGAGCGCAGCTTCTCGAAGCGTGTGCGCAGCCCTTCATAGTGCGAGGCGGCACAGGCGCCGAGGAAACGGCCACGCTGCTCCAAATGGCAGTCGATCTTCTCCTGCTCGACGAGATCGATCAATCCTCGATAGGCGTCGATCGCCCAACCGACGACGTCGCGCACCAGCTCCGGCGCATAGTCGAGCGTTCGTCCGGTGAAGCTCTTGCCGATCGACAGGCCGGCGCTCAACGCGCCGCCGCTGCGTGTCGATGCCCCGGTGCCGAATTCGCCGGCCTCGAGCACCAGGCTCTGCACGCCGCCATCGGCCAGGGCGCGCGCCGTAGCGAGCCCGGCGTAACCGCCGCCGACCACCACCACGTCGGTCTTGGCCGGCAGCGTCGCGGCCGGAATCGCCTGCGGACGGAACGCCTCCCACCAGTAGGGCTCCTCCTTGAAGTCGCTGTCGAAGATTGACTGATCAACGGAAGGCATGAACGCACCCTTGCCTAGAATGCCCAAGCCACGGACTTTTTCCTTGTCGCCCTGGAGGGTCAAAGTCATTGTCGCGTGACGTATATTCCCTGGAGTTATGATGATCACGTCGCGCCAGCTCGAAGTCTTTCGGGCGACCATGTCCCACGGCACGGTGACGGCGGCGGCCGAACGGCTGGGCGTATCGCAGCCCGCGGCGAGCAAGATCCTCGCCGGACTGGAGCACGAGATCGGCTATCCGCTGTTCATGCGCATCAAGCAACGCCTGGCGCCCACCAGCGAGGCGCGCCTGCTCGAAGCCGAGGTGACGCGCCTCTATCACAGCCTCGAGCAGGTGACGGCGGTGGCGCGCGAGATTCGCGAGCGCCAGGTCGGCGATCTTCTGATCTGCTCGACGTCGGCGCTGGGCCGCACCGTGCTGCCCGACGTCCTGGCGATGTTCATGAAGCGACACGCCAAGGCACACATCGGCTTCCATGTCCGCAGTTCGACCTACATCAACCAGAAGATGATCGACCAGCAGATCGACCTGGGCTTCTCCATGATGCCGTTCGAACATCCCTCGATGGTCACCGAGGAGTTGAGCCGCGCCACGGCGGTCTGCGTCCTGCCGGGCGATCATCGGCTGGCGCGGCGCAAGGTGATCCGCCCGGCCGACCTGCGCGGCGAACGCTTCCTGTCGTTTCCGCTCGATGGCCGGATGCGCCATCTGATCGACGCGGCGTTCGAGCAGGAACGCATCGAGCGGCACTTGCAGATCGACGTCTATTCCTCGGCCGAGGCCTGCGCGCTGGCGGCCCGCGGGCTTGGTGTTTCGATCGTCGAGCCCTTCACCGCGCGCGATTACCTCGGTGAGGGCATTGCCGTCGTGCCTTTCGAACCCAGGATCCGCTACCTGTTCCGCGCCATGCGGCCGCGCTACCGCAAGCCTTCGCGCCTGGCCGACGCTTTTCTCGATGCCCTGAGGACGCACCTGAAGGCGAAGGGCCTGAGCTGATCGGCGAGGCCGGATCATCGTTTGATGGAATCGCCGTTCCCGTCGTCCTGAGCGAAGCGAAGGACCCTGCAGTGCGGGTATCACCACACGTGGTGCCGATGATCGCCAGCACCGCTGTTCTTTTGAGAGATCCACCGCAAGGTCCTTCGCTTCGCTCAGGACGACATGGTGGCCTGCCCCACTAGGCCGGGTCATGCGTCACGAAGAATTCGAGCCCGATCAGCCGTTCCAGCAACATCACGGCCAGCAAGGTCATCGCGACCGTCACCGTCGAGATCGCGGCCAGCACCGGCGACGCGTTCTCCTGGATGAAGGCGTAGATCTGCACCGGCAGGGTCGTGACCTGCGGCCCGGTGAGGAACATCGTCACCGTCACCTCGTCGAACGAGATGATGAAGGAAAAAAGCAGTGCGGTGACGATTCCGGAGCGGACCAGCGGCAGGGCGATGTCGAGCGCGATGCGGCGATCGTCGGCACCCAGCAGCGCGGCAGCCTCCACGATCTCGCCGTCGATGCGCTGCAAAGCGACCATGATCGGCCGCCAGGCAAAGGGCAGCGTGCAGACGACATGGGCGACGACGATGCCGCTTGCCGTGCCGAGATGGCCGCTGAGCGCCAGCACGTTCACCAACGCGACACCCAGCGCCGCATGCGGGAAGAACAGCGGCGACATGACGAAGAGCTCGAACGTCGCCAGCCAGCGTGGCCTCAGTCGATGGCAGGCATAGGCGCCGGCAAAGGCGATCGCCGTCACCGCTATCGCAACGACGGCGGCGATGCCGAGGCTGGTGAGGAACGCATCGATCCAGCGCGGGTCGGTGGCGGCTTCGGTGTACCAGCGCAAACTGAATTCGCCCGGCGGGAAGCGCAGATAGCCGGCCGCGGACAGCGACGTCGCGCCGATCACCACGATGGGCGCGGGCAGGAAGAACAGCAGCGCCAGGGAGCCGGCGCGGCCGAGCTTGATCAGGGGCGCGTTCATCTGTCGGCCTTCGGTACGAGCGCGGCTTCGACGGTGCGCAGCAACACCAGGCCGAGCCCGCTCAGGATCAGCAGGCAGAGCGCCCAGGCCGACGCCTTGCTCATGTTAAAGTTGTAGACGACCTCCTGATAGATCTGCGTGCCGGCCATCTTCTGGCGGATGCCGCCCAGCAGGATCGGCGTCACGATGGCGCCCATCGAGGTCAGGAAGGTGATGCCGATGCCGGTGAAGACGCCCGGCAGCGACAGCGGCAGAACGACCCGGCACCACGTCCCGAGCGCGCCGGCGCCCAGCGATTCACTGGCCTCCTCCAGTCGACTGTCGATCTGCAGCAGCACCGACAGCGTGGCGATCACGGAGAACGGCATCAGCACGTGGGTCAGGCCGATCACCACGCCGAGATCGTTGAAGATCAGCGGCAGCGGCGCCTCTATGACACCAGCCCAGCGCAGCGCTTCGTTGAGGAAGCCTTTGGGACCCAGGATGACCAGCCAGCCATAGGTGCGCACGACGAGGCTGACCAGCCATGGCACCAGCACCACGACCAGCAGGACGTTGCGCCATTTGGGAAGACGCCAGAGCAGCCAGGCGATGGGATAGGCCAGCACCGCCGACGTCACCGATACGACAGCCGCGACCGAGACGGTGCGCAGGAAGACGTCGTGATAGTCGGCGCGATAGAGGATCTGCCTGAAATAGGTGAGAGAAAACCCGTCCGTGGTCCAGAAGGCGTGCAGGAAGAGGAGCGCCACCGCCCCCAGGAAAAGCGCGAGGACCAGCCCGGCCGGCAGCAGCAGCCAGCCGAGCCTCTTGGGTGCTGCGGTGGCACCACGCATCTCAGGCACCTGCCGCGAAGCCCGGCGGGAACTCGGCCGACGCGCCGGTCTCGGCATCGAAGGCCTCGGCGAGCCGGATGAGATGCGCTTCCTCGTACCACGGCGCCACGACATGGATGCCGATCGGCAGGCCTGCCGTGGATCGGCCGAACGGGATCGAGACGGCCGGGTGGCCCGTCATGTTGAACGGGATCGTGTAGGCGTACCAGGCGGCACGCAGGTCCCCGAGCGGCTTGCCGTTGACGACCAGCGGCTCGAACTGATCCTGGGACGCAAGCGGCGCCGGGGTCGCCACCGTCGGCGTCAGCAGAAGGTCGGCATCGGCGAACAGACGCTGCACGGACCTGTAGGCCGTGGTGCGGTCGGCCAAAGCGCGGCGCAGCATCACCGCGTCGACCGCATCGCCTTCGTCCAGCGTCCGGGCAAAGGACGGATCGAGGTCATCGCGCCGCTTCTTGAGGATGTCGCCGAAGCGTTCGATCTGGTTGGCGCGCAGGATGACGCGGGCCACATCGAGCTTCCAATCGACGTCGCGGCCATCCATCTCCTTGATGGACGCGCCTTGCCTGTCGAGGAACGCGAGCGCCGCATCGAGGCGCGCTTCGGTGTCGGGATCGAGATAGCCGCCGGTCATGCGGCGGATCACGGTGATGCGCTTGCCGGCGATCGGATGTCCGGCCGCATTCCCGGGCCAGGCGAAGGGCGTGCGGCCGATGGCGGCCGTCCAGGGATCGTCGCGATGGCCGCGCGACATCGACGCCAAGCCGGCACCGAGGTCGGTCGGATGGCGCGCCATCACGCCGAGATAGGTAAGCTGGCCGAACTGGTCGGGTGCAACCTCGTGCGGCACGCGGCCAAGCGTGGCCTTGAGGCCGTAGATGCCACAGCAGGCGGCCGGAATGCGGCCCGAGCCGGCGCCGTCGGTCGACATGGCGATGGGGCCGAGGCCCAGGGCGACGGCAACCGCCGCGCCGCCGCTCGATCCGCCCGACGTGTGCTCGCGGCTCCATGGGTTGCGCGTGACGCCGTGCAGGCGGCTGTCGGTCAGCACCTTGTGCCCGAACTCGGGAGTCGTGGTCTTGGCAAACAGCACGGCATCGGCGGCACGCCACTGGGCGATCGCGTCGGCATCGACCGTCGGCACGTTGTCCTTCATGGTAAGCGAGGCGAAGGCCGTCCGCAGGCCCTTGGTCAGGATCAGGTCCTTGGCGGAGACCGGCACGGCCGCCAGCCTGCCGAAGTCGGTGCCGCGCTTGCGCCTGGCATCGAGCGCATCGGCGGCGGCGCGCGCACCTCCGGCATCCAGCGTCGCGATCGGATTGAACGGCTCAGCCCTCGTCACGCGCTCCAGCACGCCCTCGACGAGGTCGCGCGCGGAGACTTTGCCCGACGTGAAGGCCTCGACATGCTGGGCGACGGTACGGCCGGCGTAATCCCTGGCGGACATGGTTCTTCTTTCAGGTTGAGACGAAGACGGTGAGCGTGTCGGAAGGCACGACGACACGCACCGAATTTCCCTCGGAGAGCTCCGCGGCATGCGGAGCGCCGGCCATCATCAGCGCCGTGAGCGGCCCCAGCGGCGTGGCGAGCATCGCCTTCACCGTAGGGCCAAGGCGGTGGAGCGCATCGATACGCGCGTCGAGCGCGAGCCCGTCAGCAGTAGGGCCGGCGATGGCGACGGCTTCCGGTCGACAGCTGACCTGGCACGCGGCACCTGCCGCCGGTTCTCCAACAATGGCCGAAGGCGGCAGGTCCAGGCGATGGTGGCCGAGGTCGACCGATACCGACGTGCCGTTCACGGTCGCGATACGGCCGTCCAGCATATTGATGTCGCCCACGAAGCGCGCGACGAAAGGTGACGCCGGTCGGCGGTAGATGTCGCCCGGGCTGCCGACCTGGCGCACGCGGCCGCCCTCCATGACGACGACCTGGTCGGACAGCAAGGTCGCTTCTTCCTGATCGTGCGTGACGAAGACAAAGGTGGTCGCGAGTTGACGCTGGATCGCCTTCAGCTCGACCTGCAGTTGACGGCGCAGCTGCAGGTCGAGCGCGGAGAGCGGCTCGTCGAGCAGCAGGATCGCGGGCTCCAACGCCAGCGACCGCGCCAGCGCCACGCGCTGCTTCTGGCCGCCGGAGAGCTGGCCGATGCGACGGCGCTCGAAGCCCGCCAGGCCAACCAGGCCGAGGAAACGCGAGACTTTGACGGCAATCTCGGCCGCCGGCGCACCCCGCACCTTGAGGCCGTAGGCGACGTTCGCGAAGACGTCGAGGTGCGGAAAGAGGGCCAGGTTCTGGAACACCATGCCGATCGGCCGGCGCCGCGGCGCCACGCCCTGCATCGGTGCGCCATCGATCGCGATGGTGCCGCGGCTCGCATCGAGGAAGCCTGCAATCAGGCGCAGCAACGTCGTCTTGCCGCAGCCCGAGGGGCCGAGCAGCGTCACGAAGCTGCCGCCCTCGATCACGAGGTCGACGCCATCGAGGACCGTCGTGGTGCCGAAGTCCTTGCCGACACCCGCGACGGTGATCGTGCCTCGCCTCACTTCTCGACACCGGAGAGCAGTTTCTCGGCCCGATCGACACGCGCCTCGTTGTGGTCAACGACGGCGCTCCAGTCCGGCGAATAGAGGCGCTTCACGATCTCGTCGTAGGGCCGGCCCAGCGTCTTCTGCAGGTCTTCGGGCAGCTTGACCTTGGAGTTCATCGGCAACCAGCCATCGAGCAGCGCGGCGCGCAGCTGCGGTTCGGCGCCGGCGATATAGTTCAGCCAGAGCAGCGCCTTGTCCTGGTGCTTGGCGCCCTTCGGTACCACCACGACATAGGGCAGCATCAGGGCGCCTTCGCTCGGTATCACGATGTCGACATTGGCGGCACCCTGGCGTCGCAAGGCCCAGACACGCGAGGCATAGAAGGGCACGGCGGCGACTTCGCGACGCGTCAGCAGCGTGTTCATGTGGGCCAGCGAGGTATAGGTGGCCAGCACGTTGGGCGCGATGCGCTCCAGCAGCTTGAAGCCCGGATCGATATCCTTCTCGCTGCCGCCCATGGCCTTGGCCATGATCACCGCGTCGTAGGGCGCGAGATAGACCGGGCGCGTCAGGGAGAGCTTGCCCTTCCACCGGGCGTCGGCCAGCCCTTGCCACGAGGCGAAGTCCTCGGCCTTGGCCAGCTCGGTGTTGTAGGCGATCCCGTAGTAGGTGAAGTAGACCGGCAGGCCGACATGGCGACCGGTTTTATCCCGGGTGAGATATTTCGGATCGACATCGCCAATGCCCGGAAGCTGCTTGTCGTCGAAGGACTCGATCAGACCCGCCTTGGAAAGCGCGATCGCCTCGAAATAGGTGACCAACGCCAGATTGTACTGGCTCGCCGCCGCCGGAGAGCGCAGGCCACCGGCCGGGTTCGGCACTTCCACCATCTTGATGGTGACGCCGCCCTCCGGCACAAACTGCTTGATGAAGGCTTCGCGCCAGGTGTTGGCGCCGCCGCCGCCCCACACCGCCATGGTCAGTTCCTGCGCCGCCGCGCTTGCGGCAACGCACATCATGGTGGCGGCGCATGCCAGCGCCTTCATTCGGCTTATCATCGTCTGCCCCCTGCGCAACCCCTGTCATTCCGACTTTAGGCGGGTCAGGCGACGGCAGAAAAATTCATTCGCTCCGGGTGATCATTCCGAAAGGTTATGAACTGGCGGCTTGCACCCAGCGGCCGGACGGCAGGCGGACGAACACCTGCGACACCGCCTGCCGCTAGCGGGCGACCTTCGCCCGTTCGATGGCCTCTTCGATCATCTTCTTTGCGGTAGCGGCATCACGCCAGCCGGTGAGCTTGACCCATTTGCCGGGTTCCAGGTCCTTGTAGTGCTCGAAGAAGTGCGCGACCTGGTCGAGCGTGATCTGCGGCAGGTCGGTGTAATTGTTGACGTGACCATAGCGCTTGGTGAGGTGCGTCGATGGTACCGCGATCACCTTCTCGTCCTCGCCCGCGTTGTCCTCCATGATCAGCACGCCGATCGGACGCACGTTGATCACGCAGCCGGGGATCAGCTCGCGCGTGTTGCAGACCAGGACGTCGATCGGGTCACCGTCGCCCGAGAGAGTGTGCGGGACGAAGCCGTAGTTGCCTGGGTAGCGCATCGAGGTGTGCAGGAAGCGGTCGACGATCAGCGTGCCGGCTTTCTTGTCCATCTCATACTTGATGGGCTCGCCCCCGATCGGCACCTCGATGATGACGTTGACGTCTTCCGGCGGGTTCGTGCCCGTGGCGATAGCTTCGATGCGCATCTGGATTTGCCCCCTGTCTGTCCTGGCCGATTGCCCACCTTACAGCGGGGAATTCACCCGCAAAATTGTCCGTTTCATGGTCAGGGCGGAGCCGTCCCACAGGGTCGGGCGGCGTCGGTAATGACGGCCTGCCCGCGTGCGCGCATCACCCACGGCCGCGCCGATCCTCATGCCATTTGGCTATGGCGACCGAAGTTTCTTGTCTGGTGGGTCCCACATCGCTGTGCAAATTGTCCGTGACAAGGTTTGCGCGACGCGTTCGTCGAACGAGATGTCCGTCCGCCGTGCCTTGTATCGCCCGGAGCGGCACGGACGCCGCCAATCGTCCGGAGGCACTATTTGAGGACACGATGGACCCTTTTGCGTTCGGCAACATGCCCCCTCAGGCCCAGCTGTGGTTGCTGCGCGCGGCCGAGGCCAAATCCGAGCTTGACGGCAACCTGAAAGCCGCCAAGGCCATCGGAGTCGTTCTGAAGGACCTTCTGCGCAAGCAACCCCTGCAGGTGCAGGCGATCGCCAAAACTACCCAGTCGCTGCTGCAGGAGCGCCGCCTGGCCAAGACCGCGCGCGAGGTGCAGATCGCCGCCGAGATGATCGAAGAGACCGCCAAGCTATCACCCGAGGCGATGCAGGCCCTGAAGGCCTCTTCGGAGGTCGCGACCGCCGAGGTTGAAACCATGGTGTTGCGCAATGGCCAGTGGGTGCGTCTGGCCAGCCGGTCGACCGGCACGCTCCTGTCGTGCTTCACCGTCCTCGCCACGGCGTCACTGATCGTCGACATCCTGATGGTCACGGCGAAGTCGGCGGATGCGGCAGAATGGGAAGTCAGCCCCGACCTCATCCGTCGCGCGCGCCTGCTGCAGGCGTCGGCCGGACCGCTGACGGCCGCTGACCGCAACACCGTGCAGCAGGTTGCGCACTATCGGCTGCAATTCGCCATGCAGACGTTTGTCGAGATCATGCAGCAGCACATCGGCGCGCTGCAGCGACAAGCGCAGCTCGAGGCGCAACGGACCAATCCAGCATGGCGACCGGGCGCGCGATGGTAGAAAGCCGCCTCGGATGGACTGCGATCTCATCCGTCGCCCGGGATGCCAGGCCCGACGGGCGGATGCCCGCCACCGGCGTGGCGTACCGGCTCGTCGCGCGCGGACCGACGCGGGGGAAAACCGTGACTGCGTCGACATCGGGCATCCTGCTTGCAATCGCCCTGACGACCTTGTCGCCCGGCTCAGTGTCGGCGCAGGCATTGCCGTGGCTGGCGTCGATGGATTGTTTCGATCGGATCGTCCGCGGCAGCGCCGCATCGAGCGCATCGGACACCTGTCACGCCGCCCTGCGCGGCGACGTCGGCGCGATGTATCGCTTCGGCCGGATGCTGATGGAGTCGGACGGTGTGCTGCGGGATGAGGCGCTGGCGCTGGCCCTGCTGCGCAAAGCCGAAGCGGGCGGGTCGGTCGCGGCGACGCTGGAACTCGCACGATCGTATGAGCGGGGCCGCGGCGTGCGGCCTGATCTCCAGGAGGCGCTGCGACGGTATCGACAGAGCGCGATCGATGACTACCCGCGCGGCAAGTCCGAGCTTGCCGTATTTCTCGAGCGCCGACGTGATGCCGGCAGCGAATCCTTCGAGCAGTTCCGCAGCGCGTCCGCCTTGGCGTCGCGAAAGGTCGCCGCCGGCGATCTCGATGCCCTTTACGTTGCCGGCGCCATGCTGATAACCGGTGAGTATTCCGGTGGACCGCGGTCGGATCCTGGACAAGGCGTAGACCGCTTGCGACGCACTGCAGAGAAGGGGCACGCACCCGCCGCATTGCACCTGGGGCTGGGGTTGCTGGAACTACGCCGAAGGCAACCTGACGGCAAGACACAGGATCCGTTGCCGTGGCTTCGCCAGGCTACCGCCCACGGTGAGCCTGCCGCATGCGCAGCGCTGGCGCATGCGGATCCCGTGCATGCCCTTGGACATTATCTTTGCGCCGCAACGCAAGGGCACGTCGACGCCATGTATGAACTGGCAGAGCTCTATCATGGCGGCGGCAATGCCCTGGGCGTCCGATCCGACTTGCACCAAGCGCGGTATTGGTACTTGCGCGCTTTCGACGTCGGTCACGCCCGCGCGGCAACCCCCGCGGCGCGCATGGCCTTCGGTGGGCTGGGCGGCCCGCGCGATGAAGCAACGGGAATAGCAATCCTCCGCAAGATGATGGACCATTGTTTAACCGAGGCGGCGGAGCTGCGGAACCTCGCCGCCATGGTGGCCGATCAACCCGCGCCAAGCCGCGCGGCTCTCGATCTCGCATTGACCGCCGTCGAGAAAGCCATGAGCGCGCGCAATCCGGAGCTGTGGCTTGATACCCTGGCGTGGATCCATTTCCGGCTCGGCAACACGGGCCGCGCTGAAGCGATCCTGCGCGCGGAACTGGCGCGGCGTGGTGATCCCGACAATGGTGACGCCGTTGCGTACCGCAGAACGCTGGGTGACGTCCTCTATGGTCTGGGCCGCATGGCGGAGGCCCGCACGGAATGGGAGCGGGCGCTGCGGCCCGTGGCCGGTTACGAGGCCGGCCAGATCATCCAGCGGCGCCTCGAACTGACGCGCTAGCCGCCATGGTGCAACGCGGCGCCACAGCCTGCGCCACCGCCACGCACCTTGAACGCCACGATTGACCGCACGCCTGGACTTGGGCTTTATACGCCGCCTACCACCGGGTGCCCCTGTGGCGGAATGGTAGACGCGGCAGACTCAAAATCTGTTGCCCGCAAGGGCGTGTTGGTTCGAGTCCGACCAGGGGCACCACGCTCCCACCATCAAGGTTGGGAGGCGAAGCTCGAATCCTCCCTCATGTTTCCCAGTTGCGGTTCGACGCGCCCTGCAACGCTTGTCTCGGATATGGCAGCACCAGCCGTGATCTTCGCGTTGGTGTGGTCCCCAACAACGGCTCAGGGTGCTGGCTCGCCGAAATCGGCGTCCGCAACCATCCTCAGGAGGGCTCGCAGCGCGATCGCCTGATCGTCGCCAAAAGCACCTAAAAACCGCGCTTGCGCCTCAGCCCAGCACGCGCGTGCAACCGCGGCACGCTTGCGGCCCAGCGCGGTCAGGTGGACGAGCTTGGCGCGCCGGTCGCGCTGATCGCGCCCAACTCGAACGAGACCGTCGCGTTCCAGCGGTTTCAACGTGTGACTGAGCGCGGTCCGGTCCATCGCAAGCCCATGTGCAAGTGTTGTGAGAGAGGGCGGATCGTCTTCGGGCAAACGGGCGATTTCGGCCAGGATTGCATATTGGCCGATGGTCAGGCCGCTCCGGGCTAGGTGGCGATCGTACAGCAGGCTCACGCGCCTTGCGGCTTTGCGCAGCACCGAGCAATTGCAGGCCAACGAGTCCGCCAGGACGTCTGACACGCGCATTTCTCTTCCAATCTTGATATGCATATGCAGCTAATTTCAAGCTCTCTCATCGTATCACAAGACTATTTTATCTATTAATTTTGTTTGACTGGCACAACCGAGATCATTTAAATAGCGGCATATGCACTTATTTGAGGGCTTTGCCATGAAGCTCATCGGAACCTACGTCTCTCCCTATGCCCGTCGTGTGGCAGCCGCTCTGGTTTCGCGGGCCATTCCGTACGAGCACGAAGACCTCAATGGCTATGCGAACCCCCTTCGAGCACGAGAACTCAATCCTGTCGGCAAAGTGCCGGTTCTCGAGCTTGATGACGGCGAACGCCTCATCGACAGCGCGGCGATCCTTGATTACCTCGACGAGCTCGTCGGCTCGGCACGAGCGCTTATCCCGCGCTCGGGATCCGCGCGCCGCACCGCGCTTCGGCTTTCGGCCGTTTCGACGACGGTTTGTGAACAGGTCACAGCACACTATTTGGAACAGCAACGCCCCTCCGGCTGTACGCAAGCGGCGCTGCTCGAGCGTTATCGACTGCAGATCATTGGCGGTCTCAAGGCCCTTGATGAGGCTTCGAGTCCGAACGGAGCGATACGCGTTGACCGCCTCGACATCGCAACGATCAGCGCCGTCATCGCATTCGAATATGCCCAGCGATGGTTTCGGGGCTTCGATCCTGTTCCGATCGCGCCGGCACTGGCACAAGTCGCGGAAATGCGCCGCGACGAAGCGGCGTTCGCGCAAACGCGGCCGCCGATTGATTGATGGGGGCAGAAATCATGACCAGCAAGATCTGTCTCGTGACCGGTGTCGGTGGCGCGACCGGAGCCGCCATCAGCCGACGGTTCGCGCGTGATGGCTATCAAGTTGCGATGCTGGCACGCAATCGCGACCGTCTGGACCATCTGCAGCGGCAAATCGACGGCAGCAAGGCGTATGTCTGCGATGTAGGCGACCTCGAGACGCTAGCAAATACCATCGCGGCAGTGCGCGCCGACCTCGGCAAACCATCCATCGTCGTCCACAATGCCGTCTCGGCAACGTTTGGGACGTTCCTTGAGGCGGATCCGGCCGAACTGGAACGGAACTTCCGCGTCAACACCACGGCGTTACTGCATCTTGCGCGCGAGCTTGCCCCAGACATGGTGGGGGCCGGCGGCGGCGCGATTGTCGTCACGGGCAATACGTCGTCCCTGCGAGGCGTGCCGAAATACGCATTGTTTGCTCCAACCAAGGCCGCCCAGCGCATCCTCGCGGAAGCCCTCGCGCGCGATCTTGGTCCCAGGCGGGTTCACGTCGGTTACGTCACGATCGACGGCGCAATCGACGCTCCTTGGCTCAGCGAAGGCGGCCGCAGCCCACCGGCATGGTGGGCACCTCCCACTGACTGGTCCAGGAGTCCGGCCGAGTGGTTTGTCGAACCGGACGCAATTGCCGAGGAAGTTTTCCGGATCGCACACCAGCACCCCTCAGCGTGGACGTTCGACATTGTCATTCGACCGTTTGCTGAAAAGTGGTAGTGGAACCTGAAAGCGATCGAGCACGCTGCTGCTAGTCGTCTTCACCGATACGGTAACGCCACTGCTGCACCGATCCGCCGGCGCGGGTGATGAACTTGGTGAAGAGATTGGCGTTCATCGAATCCTCGACCGCATTGGTTGGCCCCGGGTAAGGGTTGGCGAACGAAATGCGCTCGGCCTTGTCGTCGTAACCTGTCGCAACGATGATATGGTAGTTGTTGTCGCCGAACTTCGAGACCCAGCACGGACCGACTTGAAGAATCTCGAGAAACGCCTCGGTGCCATCGGTCAGCCCGACATCGAAGAAGCCCGGCTTGGCGTTGAACGTCGATCCCGGCCAATGCTGCAGCCCAAGCGCGCCAGCCGCTTTCGTGTAGGCTGTATCGGGCATACCGTTCTTGTAGTAATCGTCGAAGTCGATGCCCGCCGCACGAAGTCTCCCTTCAATGGGATAGGACGATTTGTTGGCCGCCGCCATGATCATCTTGTAGGACGCCAACCAGCAGGTTTGGTGGGTTGGCTGACCGGCGCCGGCCAACGTCAACTTGTGACTGAAACTCTTCGGCATTGATCCCCCGCAACGACAGGGTGGCACCCTAGCATCGTTCATATTTGTGATCAATCACTCATATTACTTCTTGTAGTGCCCGAACGCCTCGACAAACTCTGAAACATCATCGCTGGCATGAGGCTGCCTCAGGCAGCATCATTTCCGCATTTCTGTCTATTCATGAGAAATAGAAAATTTATAAATTATTTGACATAGCTTAAATTCGATGATCCCATGAAGTCGCTTGAGGTGCCGTGACGACCGAAGTCTCGGCAGCACCGCTCGGTGATGGGCCGGCGACGAACGGGAGCGATGCGGCCGGTCGACTCGGGATGATGGGAAGCGACGCGCGCTGGTCCGCGTCGTGCGACCACGGTCGATCCGCCGAAAAGCGACGTTTCACGATGCCTCTATCCGTCGTCCCCACGAGGTTTGATCAAGCCATGACCCCTCCCCATTCGAAGCCTCCCCTCGCTGACACGCCCTTGGCTCCCCCATCGGAACGGGCGGCGGTGGAGCGGCAGGGTCGACGAGGTGTTCTGAAGGCAGGCTTGGTGACGGGCGCCGCCCTGTGGTCCGGATCTTTGCGCGCTCAGGCAATCGCGCCGGACCTGGTCCTTCATGACGGCATTGTTCATAGCGGGGGGATCGCCAACCGCGTGCATGAAGCGGTGGCTGTGCGCGACGGTCGCGTCATGGCTATTGGCGACAGCCGGCGGGTCCTGGAGATGGCCGGCCCTGCAACGCGGCGTGTCGATCTTGGCGGAAAGGCCGTCATCCCCGGTTTCATCGATGCGCACCCGCACATGGACGGCGTGGGCGCCAAACTGCTGGCGTTCAACTGGGGAGAGATCCGCTCAGTCGCCGCTGTTCTGAGCGTCATCGCGCGTGAGGTGGCGCGGCTGGAGCGCGGTGCGTGGCTGGTACTGCCGCCCTTCATCGGACCACCCCGATTTTACGGCTATCCCGATGCGCTCGCCGAGAAGCGGTGGCCGAACCGCACCGACCTGGATCGCGTCGCGCCCGACAATCCCGTCTATATCGAACCGCACTACCTCGCAGCCCCCGGCGTCGCGATCGTCAACAGCGCCGCGCTGCGCAGCGCCCAACTCCCGCCAGCCGGACAGGAGCCTGATGGCACGATCACGGTGCGGGACGCGCGCGGCGAACCGACCGGCGTATTCATGGACTACAACTACCCGCGGCTCATTCCCCTGCGCGGCTGGCCGCGCCGGACGCCCTTCTTTCCGAAGATTCCGTCTCCACCTGCCGGCGATCTCAAGGAGCAAGCCGTGCGCGCCGGCATGGGTGCTTTCGCGCGCGCCGGAATTACGGGCATCTATGAAGGGCACGGAATGGAGGACAGCACGATCGCGGTCCTCCAACGGCTTCAAGCATCCGGCGCGCTGACGCTGCGGGCTTATTGTCCGCTTGCCTTCCCCTTCACTGCCTATGGCGATTCGCAGCTGGCCGGCGGCGTGATCGAGCGCGCCACGCGGATCGCGGGCGGCAACGGCCGCGGCGATGACATGCTCACCCTGGGTGGGCTGGGCTTTTCCTTCGATTCCGCCGCCGGCGCCGGTGCCGCGCTGATGGTCGAGCCCTACCATCGGCCGCAAGGCGGCATGTGGCGTGGCGCCCAGCTGACGTCTGATGAGAATCTCCGTCGCGCGCTCGTGGCGGCAGCGGCAGCGGGTTTGCGTCTGCAGGTCCAGTGTTCGGGACGCGCGGCCATCGAAACGACGCTCGGCATCTTCGAAAGCATCCACCGGCAGAGCAGCATTCGCGACCGGCGTTTCGCGATCGAGCATTGCCAGTTTCCGACCAGCGACCAGATGCGGCGGGCACAGGCGATGGGCGTGGTCCCCACGACGGCCAGTACGTTCCTGTGGGTCTATGGGCAGACCTATCTCGCCGCCTTTGGACCGGACCTCAGCGCCGAAGCGATCCCGTTCCGGTCCTGGTTCGATCACGGCCTGCCGATCGCCAATTCCACCGACGGCGAGCCGTATGATCCCTATCTCGCGTTCTGGATCATGCTCGCCCGCAAGGAAGGCTTCGGTGGCCGAACGCTCGGCACCGCCGAGCAGGTGACGCGCGAACAGGCGCTGCGTGCCTACACCCTGAACGGCGCGATCGCGTCTTTCCGGGAGAACGTCACCGGTTCGCTCGAACCCGGCAAGTATGCCGATCTCGTCGTGCTGTCGCAGGACATCATGGCCGTGGAGCAGGACCGGATCCCCGACACGCGAGCGCTGGCCACGTTGCTCAGCGGGCGGCCTGTTCACGATACCGGTGTGTTCGGATGAACCAAGGAGGGGAACGCAGATGAAACGGACGATCCTGGCACTCTCGACAGCAATCGGGATGGCGGCGCTGTCCACCACGGTCCACGCCCAGCAACCGGCAACGGCAGAAAACGGCTACTCCATCTTCGCCGGCACCATCGCTGACATGACCCACACCGAGTACGCCAACGCCGTCAAACGGGGCGCGGTCGCGCTGTGGGGACTGGGCGTGATCGAGGCGCATGGCCCTCATCTGCCGCTGGGAACCGACGTCTACGGTCCGTACCTGAATACGCGGCAGGCGCGCGAGGCGCTGGAACGGCGCGGCATCCCGGCCCTCGTGGTGCCGGTCTTCTATTGGGGTGTGAACCGGGTCACCAGCGCTTTCCCCGGCTCGATCGATGTTCGCCCCGAGATCATGATCGACGTGATGGTTGATGTGTTCCGCAGCCTCAAGCGCGACGGCATCGGCACCATCTTCTGTGTCTCGGGTCATGGCGATGCGGCCCACAACCGCGCGATCTTCGACGGGGTGAAACGCGGCGCCGCGGCGGCGGACATGCGGGTCTACTTCGTCACCAACCGCATGATGGCCGAGCGGATCGGCCTGCCCCTGGACGATCGGCATCTTGTGCTCACTGCCGATCCGCCGGCGCCAGCCACGCCACCGACGACGCGCCCTCAGCCTGACGTCCATGCCGGCGTCGGCGAAACCTCCAGCATGCTCGGCAACTTCCCGGCGGTCGTTCGTGCCGACGCGATCGCCGCGCTGCCACCGACCAATCTGACACCCGAGCAACTGGCGACATGGCGCCGCGGCGGCGAGCACGCCCTGCAGGTCACGCCGCACGGCTATCTCGGCGCACCGGCGGACGCCAGTGCCGAACGCGGCAGAACCGACGCGACACGATCATCGGCAGCGCTCGCCGACGCCATTGCGAAGACGGTGGCGAACCCGCGGTAGACAAATGCTGGTGACGGATCGGACCGCGTCGCTCCAGCGACGCACCGGCCCGAAGGGCCGGATCATGAGATCCGCAACCATCCAGCAACGTCAGAGCTTGATGCAGACGTTGCGCAGTTCGGTGTAGAATTCCATTGAATGCACGCCGCCTTCGCGGCCGATGCCGGACTGCTTGGAACCGCCGAACGGCGTGCGCAGGTCGCGCAGGAACCAGGCGTTCACCCACGTGATGCCGACCTCGACCTGCGCCGCGACGCGATGCGCGCGGGCGAGGTTCTCGGTCCAGATCGCGGTGGCAAGCCCATAGGGGCTGTCATTCGCGAGCGCGATCGCCGCATCCTCGTCATCGAACGGCACGATGCTGCAGCACGGCCCGAAGATCTCCTCGCGCATCACCGCGGAGGTCTCAGCAAGGCCGGTCCAGATCGTCGGCTCGATGAAGAACCCCGATGAATAGGGTGCCGGCAGCGCCGGAATACCACCGCCGGTCACGATCTCGGCGCCGTCGGCCTTCGCCTTGGCGTAGTAGGACAGAACCTTGTCACGATGCGTCTGGCTGATGAGCGGGCCCAGCGTGGTCGCGGCGTTGAACGGATCGCCCGGTTGCAGTCCTTCCGCTGCCGCCTTCAAGCGCTGCGTGAATGCCGCGAAGATCGGCCGCTGGACATAGACGCGTTCGGTGCCCAGGCAGACCTGACCGCAATTGGCGAACACCGCGCGCGTCACACCCTCGATCGCTTTGTCCAGGTCGCAATCGGCAAAGACGAGCGAGGCGTTCTTGCCGCCGAGCTCCAGCGAGACCGGCCGCACCCCGTCAGCGGCCGCACGCATGATCGCGGTGCCCGTGCGGGTCTCGCCCGTGAAGGTGATGCCGTCGACGCTGGGGTGGCAGGTCAGATATTCGCCGCAACTGTCCTCGCCAAAGCCGTGGACGACATTGTAGACACCCGGCGGCACGCCGGCGTCGTTCATGATCTCTCCCAGCAGGGTTGCGGTGGTCGGCGTTTCTTCCGAGGGCTTGACGACAACCGTGTTGCCGCAGGCGAGCGCCGGTGCGACCTTCCAGGTCATCAGCAGCAGCGGCAGGTTCCAGGGACAGACGACGGCAATGACGCCGCGCGGCACGCGGATGGCATAGTTCAGCGCGCCGGAACCGTCCGGCGTTGCCATCCGGAACGTTTCCGTCGAGAGCGTCAGCACCTGATCGGCGAAGATGTCGAAATTCGCCGCACCGCGCGGGATGTCGAGGTGCGCGGCGATGGTCTTCGGCTTGCCGGTGTCGAGCACCTCGGCCGCGAGGAAATCGTCGAAGCGGGCCATGATGCCACCGGCGACCTTGCGCAGGATAGCCGAACGCTGCTGTTCGCTCATCTTGCCCCAGGGGCCTTTCAAGGCGCGCTTCGCCGCTTGACCGCGTCGTCAATCACGGCCGAGTCGGCTTCGGGCACGAGGTTGACGATGGCTCCCGTGGCGGGGTGGCGATTCTCGAAGCGGCGGCGCGCGGTCGAGACGAAGTGACCATCGATGAAGTGCGACAGGTGCGCGACCTTGTCGGCGCGGGCGTTCACGGCCATCAATCTCTCCTGCCAACAACAGTGGGTCCTGGACGTCGGACGCGGCCTAGACAGCGACGTGATCGCAGTGCTCTGACCAGGACCGGGCTAGATCGGCGGCCATGACGACGTCGCCGAAGAGAAAACTGACATTGGCGAGCGTGGCCCGGTGCTGCATCTCAGCGTGAGAGCCGACGGCATCCTCCACGATCGCCACGTCGAACCCGCGGCTATGGGCCTCGCGCAAGGTCGATTCGACACAGACGTTGGTTTGTACCCCGCAGAAAATGAGGGCTTCGCGACTCAACACACGCACGTGCCGCTCGAGATCGGGATTCGAGAAGCCGGAATAGGTGTGTTTCTCGAAAACGGCTTCACCGGATTCCGGGCAAACCGCGAAGAACTGCGCACCCCAAGAGCCTCGTTCGCAGCAGATGGCGGCGGCGCCAATGCGCCGCTTCTGCGCGACCATCGATGGCGGTATGCGCTGCTCCTCGTAGCAGGCGGTCAACCAGACCACAGGCACCCGCACCTGACGCGCCGCCTCGATCAGCCGGCTGAGCGGCGGAACGATGGCCGCCAGGCCGGATACGTCCTTTCCGATGCCATCGATATAGCCGCCCGGCGCGCAGAAATCGTTCTGCATGTCGACCACGACAAGGGCCGACCGACGCGGCGACAGCCGGTCCGTGACGCCATCCAGAACGACACGGCTGGCGAAGCGGTCGCGGGTCATGCGAAACGCGACCAGACGCTGGCGCCGATGCCGCAGCGCATTTCGGCGGAGGCCACGTAGAAGACCGTGCGCGCACCAGTTCCTCCCGCTGCCGCCATCGCGATCATCCAGGCGAGAAGTTCGGTCGTGCCGCCGCCACCGGCCTCGTTCATGCGTTCGACCGTCGCCTCGCGCATCACGCGCTCGGCATCGCTTTCCTCCATCAAGTCGAGGAACCAGCGATCGAATTCCGGATCCATGGTGAAGTAGCGCGGCCCACCGGGTTCGTGCGAGAGACCACCGGTTCCCATCAACGCGACGCGCAGCCCTGAAGGCAGGACATCGCGCACGATCCGACGCAACTCCCGCCCGAAGCGAATGCAGTCGATCGGTTCCGGTACCGGCGGATTGATGCAGTTCATGTGGATCGGCAGGATCGGCACCTCGTAGCCGAGGTACCAGAGCGGCACCGACCAGTTGTCGTCGAAGAGCAGCCCGTCGCCACGATCGATGTGATGGCCAGCCGCGATCGTCTCGCGGGCGATGATCTCGGCGATGTCGGGGCGACCGCGCACCTGGTATCCGGGCTGCTTCAGCCATGCCTTGAAGAACTCGGCCGGCCCCGTCCACGCCGATGCACCATCGATGCGCCAATGCGGCGGATTCTTCAGCGGCAGGTTCAACAGGTGGTCGTTGGCAACCCCGATGATCACATCGGGCCTGGCCGCGCGCATGATCGCCGCCAGTTCCTGGTAGCCGGCCTGGATGGCGTGCTGGTCGGCAGGCGGACACGACTCGAGCCAGCCGGTCACGCCGGGCGCATGCGCCAACGCCATGATCGAGACGAACTCAGCCATGGGACGTCTCCTCGGCGGCCTCGTCCCGGTGCTCGACGATCTGGTCGCCAAACGAGCGCCGATAGGCCTGGGCGGCGGCGCTTCGCGCCGTGTTGTTGGCGGCGCCATGAAAGAGCCGCGTGATCTGCGGCAGGAAGTAGGAATGAACGCCGAGTTCGCCCAGGCGCCGGACATCGATGTTGCGCATCGCTTCGCGCTCGGGTGCGCTCAGCCCGTAACGCTCCATCAGCGCCTCAAGGCGTCCCTTGAAGTGCGGCCACACGTCGTTGTCGCGCCTGACGTCGAAGATCAGCCGATTGGTTGGCAGATCGGGATCGAACTCATTCGCCATCGTCAGCCCTCCGCGGTGGGGCATTTTGTATGGTCAAAAATTTATGCAAACAAGGAAATTCGTAAACTACGTTCTTTTGATGCAAACAGACATTCTCAGAAATTCAGCTAAACTGGATCGGATTGCGGCGTGGCGCGCGACCGGGGCCAGGCCGCAATCACCCCGGACGGAGAGTGCGCATGAGCGAGTTTTTGCGGAAGACAACGACGCCGGAATGGGGCCCGTCAGCATGGCTGATCCGGCGCGCCGGGCCGCGCACGCATGCCGACGATGCGCTCATCCGGCTGCGCCAGGACATCATCACCGGGGAATTCGCACCCGGCGTCCGCCTGCGGCCTGACAAGCTCGAGGAACGCTACGGCATCGGCCGCAATCCGGTGCGCGAGGCCCTGTCGCGGCTGGCCGTCGAGGGGCTCGTCCGTGGCGAGGGCCAGCGCGGCTTCCAGGTCGCCCCGGTCACGCGCGAGGAGCTGCTCGACGTCGCCGATCTCCGGCAGCGCTTCTCGACGTTGGCGCTCGCCCGCTCCATCGCCCAGGGCGACGAGCATTGGGAGGCCGGCATCGTCGCGGCCCATCACCGCATGTCCCGGATGGAGGCCAGCCTGGTCGGAGACCCGGCGAGCTATGCCGACGAATGGGAGAAGCGCAACAGCGCGTTCCACTCGGCGCTGGAGGCGGCATGCGGCTCGCCCTGGCTGCTGCACTTCTGCGCGCTGCTCTACGAGCAATCGGAGCGCTATCGGCGCGCGGTCGTGCGCTACCCGAAGCTGCGGCCCTCGATCCATACCGAGCACAAGGCGATCCTGGATGCGTGCCTGGCCCGCGACGAGAAGGAAGCCTGCCGGTTGCTGGCCGATCACATCGCGCGCGGCGCCAAGGCGACCCTGGCAAAACTCGACGAACAGACGGCCGCCGGCGAGCGTAAGCGCGGCTCGAAGAAAAAGTAGTGCACGGCAATGATTTCCTGCATTTCCTATTTTTCATATGAAAAAGAAAATTCATAAATTATTTGACGCCTCTCGCATTGGATGATCTTCTGAAGCGGCATTGGCGCAACCGGCAGCATCGGTCGCGCGACGTGAGCTTGTGTCGACCTGCGGGCCCGCAACAAGAAGCACCGCCGGGCTCGACGAGGGAGGTGATCTTGAACGGGAGTTTGCGCTCGGCGCTGCGCGCCGCGATCTGTGGTCTTGCCCTTGCCGTGGGATTTTCGCCTGCCGCCGCGCCGGCGGCGGACGACAAGCTGCGGATCGGCGTGATCCTGCCGTTGTCGGGCGTGTTCAGCAACGAGGGCCGACAGTACGAGCAGGGCATCGCCGCGTACCAGAAGCTCAACGGCAAGACGGTCGCGGGACTGCCCGTCGAGCTCATCACGCGCGATGACCAGGGCCCCGGTTCGGGCGACCTCGCCCGCCGCCTGACGCAGGAACTGATCCTGCGCGAGAAGGTCGACGCCATCATCGGCTACAGCTTCACGCCCAACGCGATGTCGACGGCGTCCCTGCTCGGCGAGGCCAAGCGGCCGGCGATCATCGTCAACGCCGCGACCTCGATCATCACCGAACGCTCGCCGTATTTCGTGCGCGTCTCCTGGACGCTGCCGCAGTCGGCGGCCACGCTGGGCAACTGGGCGGCGAAGAACGGGATCAAGACCGTCTACACGATGGTGTCCGACTACGCGCCCGGCATCGATGCGGAAACCTGGTTCACCAAGGCCTTCGTCGCTAACGGCGGCAAGGTCGTCGGCTCGGTGCGCACTCCAATCACCTCGATGGAATACGCGCCGTACCTGCAGCGCGTCATCGAGACCAAGCCGGATGCGCTGTTCGCCTTCAATCCCGGCGGCGACGTTTCCGTCGCCTTCATGAAGGCCACGCGCGAGCGCAACCTCGCTGGCGCCGGCATCAAGCTGCTGGTCACCGGCGATGTCGTCGAGGACAATTCGCTGCCGTTGATCGGCGACGGGCTCGACGGCGTCATCTCCGCCCATCACTACCAGCTCGGCATCGCCACAGTGGAGAACGAGCGTTTCATCAAGGCCTACAAGGACATTGCCGGCGCCGACGCGACCCCGAACTTCAGGGCCGTGCAGGCCTATGACGCGATGGACCTGTTGTACAAGGCGGTCGTCAAGAACGGCGGCAAGACCGACGCCACGGGCCTGCTCGAGGCGATGAAAGGGATGACGCTGACCAGCCCGCGCGGTGCGATCACCATCGATGCGCAGACGCGCGACATCGTCCAGGATGTCTATATCCGCCGCGGCGAGAAGATCGACGGCCGCTGGCAGAACCGCAGCTTCGAGACGTACAAGGCCGTGCCCGATCCCGGCAAAACCCCGCGCTGATCCACGACCAGGGGATCCGACCGCCCGTGTCCAATGTGATCGCCATCATCGTGGACGGCGTCGCCTACGGCATGCTGCTGTTCCTGTCCGCGGTCGGCCTGTCGGTGACACTGGGCTTGATGCGGTTCATCAATCTCGCCCACGGCGCCTTCGCCATGGGCGGCGGCTATCTCGCTGTCGTGCTGGTCGATGCTGGCCTGCCCTTCCTGCTCTCGCTGCCGATCGTCTTCCTCGCCATCGGCGCCTCGGGCATCGCGATCGAACGCGCCGGCATCCGCCATCTCTACCGGCGCACGGCACTGGAGCAGGTGCTGTTCTCCATTGGCCTCGCGTTGGCGCTCGGGGCGCTCGCCAACCTGGTCTTCGGCCCGCAACAACAGGCGATCCAGATCCCGTCGCTGCTGTCAGGGCGCGTCACCGTGCTCGGCCTCGATATCGCCCGCTACCGGCTGTTCCTGATCGTCATGGGCGCGGCGACCGCCATCACGCTGGTCTGCCTGTTCGAATACACGCTGTTCGGGGCGCGCATCCGCGCCGCCGTCGACAACCGTCGCGCCGCGGAAGGCATCGGCATTCAGGTCGAGCGCCTGTTCGCGGTCACCTTCGGCCTGGGTGCCGCGCTTGCCGGCCTCGGCGGCGCGCTCTCGGTCGAGATGCTCGGGCTCGACCCGGCCTTTGCCCTCAAATACCTGACGATCCTGTTGATGGTGGTCGCCATCGGCGGCGCCGGCTCGATCGCGGGCTCCCTGCAAGCTGCGCTGGTGCTGGGCACGGTCGACGCGCTGTTCAAGTATTTCCTGCCCGAGGCCGGCGGCTTCGTGATCTTCGGCCTGCTGGTCGCCGTGCTGCTGGTCAGGCCGTCCGGCCTGAGAGGACGGGCGGCATGACGCTGCTGAAAGGCGCCGGCCTTGCCGTCGGGCCCGGTGTGCGATTGCCGATCAGCGGGGCGACCACGCTCCTGTTCGTCGCCCTGGTCGCCAGCTGTTTTCTCTTCCCGAACCATCTCGCGCTGGCAACGCAGATCCTCGTGCTGATGATCTTCGCGCTGTCCTACGACCTGCTGCAGGGACACGCGGGGATCGTCTCACTCGGCCATGCCGTCTTTCTCGGCCTGGGCGCCTACAGCAGCGCCATCCTGGCGCGGGCCGGCTTCACCGATCCGCTGCTGGGGCTGGCGGCGGGTGCCGCAGTCCCCGCCCTGATCGCGCTGGTGTTGAGCCCGATCGTCGTGCGCGGCAACGATTTCACGCGCCTTCTCGTGACGCTCGGTGTCGCGTCCCTGGTGTACGAGGCGGCCAACCGCCTGCGCGACCTGACGGGTGGCGCCGACGGGCTCTCCGATTTCGAGGTGGCGCCGCTGCTGGGCCTCTTTGCCTTCGACTTCGAGGGCAGGACAGGCTTCGTCTACGCGCTGGCCACGTTCTCGCTGGTCCATCTGGCGCTGTGGCGTGTGACGACGTCGCCTTTCGGCATGGCATTGCGCGGCATCCGCGAGAATCCCCGGCGCATGCCGGCCATCGGCTCGCCGGTCGCGCGCCATCTGGCGGTGGCCTATCTGCTGTCAGGCGCGGTCGCCGGTGTCGCCGGCGCGCTGCTGGCACAAACCAGCCGCTTCGCCTCGCTGGACATGCTGGGCTTCGAGCGTTCGGCCGAGATCGTCATGGTCGTGACCTTGGGCGGCAACGGCCACCTGGCCGGAGTCGGCATCGGCGCCGCCGCCTTCGGGGTGGTCAAGGACGCGCTGTCGACGGTGAGCCCGCGCTACTGGCAGCTCGGTCTTGGGCTCGTGCTGATGGCCTCGGTCTTCCTGGCGCGCGGCGGTATCGGCGGCGTCATCGAGCGGCTGGGCCGCCCGCGGCGGCGGCCATGACGGCCGCACTCGCCACCAGCGACCTCAGCATCCGCTTCGGTGCATTCGAGGCCGTGCGCCAGGTATCACTCGCCATCCGTCCCGGCGCGCGCCATGCGCTCATCGGACCGAACGGTGCCGGAAAGACGACGCTGGTGAACGCCCTGACCGGCAGTTTGAAGCCGACCGCCGGCCGCATCATGCTGGCCGGCGAGGACGCGACGCACCTGTCCGAAGCCCAACGCGTCCACAAGGGGCTGGTGCGAACGTTCCAGATCAACCAGCTCTTCGTCAACCTGTCGGTCCTGGACAATGTCTGGCTCGCGGTGCTCGAGCGCAAGCGCCGAACCGGCATCTTCTGGCGCTCCGCAAAGGCCGATCGCGCCGCGCTCGACGAGGCGCGGTCCTGCCTTGAATTCGTGCATCTGCTGCCGCTGGCCGATCAGTTGGTCGCCACCCTGCCCTATGGCAGCCGACGCCTGCTCGAGATTGCGCTCGCCATGGCGGCCCGTCCCCGCGTCCTGGTGCTCGACGAACCCGCGGCGGGCGTACCGGCTGCCGACAGTGAAGCCATTTTC
>Ga0187894_10000863_pt1 | contig 40594 bp, 37 predicted proteins | sample GBC1701081metaG_FD_136650 | JGI IMG/M metagenome (GOLD analysis project Ga0187894, IMG submission 136650) | White microbial mat communities from a lava cave in the Kipuka Kanohina Cave System on the Island of Hawaii, USA - GBC170108-1 metaG ... | reverse complement strand
TGCGGCGGGGCTGCGCACCCAGGACCTCGACGGCATCGTGGTCGCGACCGCATCGTCCGAGTTCGCCTTCCCGTCGTTCGCCTGCCTCCTCCAGGCGCGGCTCGGCACGGGCTCGATCTTCGCGTTCGACGTCGCCGCCGCCTGCGCGGGGTTCGTCTACGGACTCGGCATCGCCGATGCGATGGTGCGCAGCGGCTCCGCGCGTACGCTCCTCCTGGTCGGCGCCGACGCCCTCGCTGCCATGACGGGACGCGACGACCCGGTATGCGCGCCGCTCTTCGGCGATGCCGCGGGCGCCGTCGTCGTCCGCGCGGAAGCCGGGGAATCGGGTGTCCTGCGCGTGATCCTTCGCGCCAGCGGCGCGCAGGCGGACCTGCTGGAGCTCCCGGCCGGCGGTCCGTTCGACACCGGCGGCGCCCCGCGCCCGGCCGCGCTCTGCATGCGCATGAAGGGGCCGGAGCTCTTCCGCGCCGCCGTGACCGAGCTGCTGACCGTGACGCGCGACCTCCTGCGCGAGACCGGACTCGGCATCGAGGACGTGGCGCTCTTGATCCCGCACCAGGCGAACGCCCGCATCATCGCGTCGATGGTGGAGCACCTCGGCATCGCACCCGAGCGCGTGTGCGCGAATCTCGATCGCTACGGCAACACGTCGGCAGCCTCCGTCCCGGTCGCCCTCGACGAGGCATGGCGCGCGGGGCGCGTGAAGATCGGGGACATCGTCGTGCTGAACGCCGTCGGCGGCGGCCTCGCGTGGGGCGCCGCGGCCGTGCGCCTGTAGGGAACCGAGCCAAGACGACGTCTTGGCTCGGAGAGGACACGAGTATGGCGCCGTGGTGGCACGCGCCACCGGCATGTCGCGGCCAGCAAAGCTGGCGCGACACACTGGGTACGCCCGCTACTCGGGCGCGTCTCCGGGTGCGTACCGAGGGTGTCGCGCCAGCTTTGCTGGCCGCGACATGCCGGTGGCGCGTGCCACCGCGGCGCCATACTCGCGTCCTCCCCCGACCCAAGACGCAGTCTTGGGTCGGCGATCTCTAGTACTCCGGCCGGCGATCGAACCGGTGGTGCGCCTGCATGAGGCGCACGGTCTTCGTCTGCGAGCGCATGACGACCGAGTTCGTCATCGCGCCCCCCTTCACGTAGCGAACGCCGGCGAGGTAGTCGCCGGGCGTGACGCCAGTCGCGGCGAAGATCACGTTGCCACTCGCGAGCTCGTCGAGCCGGTACTTGCGGCCGAAGTCGTAGATGCCCGCGGCGCGGAGCTGGCCAGCCTCGGTCTCGTTGCGCGGCTTGAGACGCGCCTGCATCTCCCCGTCGAGGCACTTGAGCGCAGCCGCCGCGAGGATGCCCTGCGGCGCGCGACCGACTCCCATCATGATGTCGATGCCGGTCTGGATCTGCGTGGTCGCGAGCGCCGCCGACACGTCGCCGTCGCTGATGAGCTTGATGCGCGCGCCGGTCTTGCGAATCTCCTCGATCAGCTTCAAGTGCCGCGGCCGATCGAGCACGACTACGGTGAGGTCCTCGACGTAGACGCCCTTCGCCTCGGCGAGGGCCTTCAGGTTGTCGGTCGGCGAGCGGTCGAGGTCGACGACGCCCCGGCCCTCGGGGCCACACGCGATCTTCTCCATGTAGGTGTCGGGAACGCCGAGCAGCGAGCCGGCGTCGGCAACCGCGATCACCGCGAGCGCGTTGTAGCCGCCCGTGGCGCAGGTCGCCGGGCCCTCGATCGCGTCGAGTGCGACGTCCGTCCGCGGACCCAGCCCCGTCCCGACCTTTTCGCCGGTGTAGAGCATGGGAATCGCGTCCTCGGGACCTTCCCCAATGACGATCGTGCCGTCGATCGCGATCGTATCGAACGCCTTCCGCATGGCCTCGATCGCGGCCTTGTCTGCGGCCACGTCGTCGCCGCGACCCATGTGGCGCGCCGATCCCAAGGCCGCCGCCTCGGTGACGCGCACCAGATCCATGCCGAGGTTACGATCCATCGCGCGTCAGTGTCGTAGCAGGCGTTCGAGCAGCGAGTAGCCTTCCTGGATGAAAATTCCCTGCTCGCGCGCGTCCTTCTCGCTGCAGCCGCGCTTCTGCCCGCGGGGCTTCCCTTCGTCGCGGCTCGTGTAGACGACGAAAGGCGCCGGCTCGGCGGTATGCATACGGGTCGCGCATGCCGTGGCGTGGTCGGCCGCCACGAGGATGCGCCAATCCGACTCGCGCCGGCGCAGCCCCTCCAGGAGCGGACCCATCACCTGCTCGTCGAGACGCTCGATGGCGCCGATCTTGCGCTGCGCATCGCCGGCGTGGCCCGCGACGTCCGCGGCGCCCACGTGGAGCACCACCAGATCACGCTCACCGAGCGAGCGCAGCACGGCCTCGACCTTGCCGGTGAGGTTCGTATCGAGGTCGGCCGTAGCCCCCGGCACGTGGATGGGCTCCAGGCCGGCCGCGATGCCGATGCCGTGGCCGAGCGGCGCCCCGGCGACGATCGACCCGTCGACGCCGAACGTGTCGCGCATCGGCGGCAGCGTTCCAACTCGCGCCGGCTCCCACGGCCAGAGCGCCGTCGGCACCCGCTCGGCGCGCGACCGCCGGGCGGCGCAGATGGGATGCGAGTCGAGCGCGGCGCGCGATCGCTCCATCACCCCGAGGAGCGCCTGGCTCCGCGGTCCCGTCGGGCGCGCCGCGGCGACGGGCTTGTCGACCAGCTCATAGGGCGACACCGTCTGCACGCTCCGCTCCCCGCCGTGCCAGACGAGAACCTGCCGGTGTCCGACGCCGGGTACGAGCTCGATCTCGCCGCCGCCGAGGGCGTTCGCGAGATAGCGCGCCACCTCGGCCGCCTCCGCCGCGGGCAGGCGTCCACCAAGCGGATCGTGGAGGATCTCGGTACCGTCCTCGGTCACGTCGATCGTCACCAGGTTCGCGCGCAGCGCGATGTCGTCGGGTGCGAGCGCCACGCCGAGCCCGAGCGCTTCGAGCGCCGCCGCGCCGACGCCGTACTGGGTCGGATCGTAGCCGAGCACCGACAGGCCCCCGACGTTGCATCCCGGCGGGATCCGGCGCGGGACCGTGCGCGTCAGACCGAGAATGCCGCGCGCCGCCATGGCGTCGAGATTCGGCGTCCGCGCCGCTTCGAGCGGCGTACGTCCCCCGAGGTCGGCGATCGGCTCGTCCGCGAGCCCGCACGCCAGCACCACGACACACTTCATCGCGCCGCTTGCCTACTCCAGCTCGAGCACCGCCGCGAGGCGGGCCCGGTCGGCGGGAATCGTGAGCGGCGGATCCGCGTGCGCGATCGCGTTGTCGGGGTCCTTCAACCCGTGTCCCGTGAGGGTGCAGACGACGAGGTCGCCCTTGCGCAGGCGCCCGCTCGCACCCAGGCGCAGCGCACCCGCGATGCTGATCGCGGAAGCCGGCTCGGCGAAGACGCCTTCGGTGCGCGCCAGCAGCCGGTAGGCGGCGAGGATGCCCTCGTCGTCGATCGCCTCGATGGCGCCGCCGGACTCGTCGCGGGCGCCCGTCGCACCCTGCCAGCTCGCCGGGTTGCCGATGCGAATCGCCGTCGCGATGGTCTTCGGCTCGGGAACCGGAGCGCCGTGCACGATCGGCGCCGCGCCGGCGGCCTGGAACCCCATCATGCGGGGTGTCTCCGGGACGACGCCGTGCTCGCGGTATTCCACGTAGCCCTTCCAGTACGCCGTGATGTTGCCGGCGTTGCCGACCGGTAGGCAGTGATAGTCCGGCGCACGGCCGAGGGCGTCGCAGATCTCGAAGGCGCCGGTCTTCTGGCCCTCGATCCGATCCGGGTTGATCGAGTTGACGAGGGCGAGGCGGGTCGGATGGCGCTCCTTCGCGTCGCGCACCAGCTCGAGCGCGCGGTCGAAGTTGCCCTGGACCTGGATGACCTTTGCGCCGTGCACGACCGCCTGCGAGAGCTTGCCGAGCGCGATCTTGCCCTCGGGCACGACGACGTAGGCCCGGATGCCGGCGCGCGCCGCGTATGCCGCCGCCGACGCCGAGGTGTTGCCGGTCGAGGCGCAGATGATCGCCTCGGCGCCTTCGGACACCGCCCGGGTGACGGCGACCGTCATGCCGCGATCCTTGAACGATCCGGTCGGGTTCTGTCCCTCGCATTTGAGATACAGCTCGATGCCGGGACAGATCTTCTGCGCGAGCCGATCGGCGCGCACGAGCGGCGTGTTGCCCTCGTTCAACGTCACGACCCGATCGCCGTCGCGAATCGGGAGCCGCGACCGGTAGTGGGCGATGAGACCACCCCAGGCGCGCGACGTGGTCACGCGAGCTGCTCCTCGATGGGAATCGCCACCGGCTTGCCGCGCACGGTCGCGAGCGCGTCGATCGCCCGCAGCGCCTTCGCCAGGTTCCGGCCGAGCGCCCGATGCGTCCGGATCACGATCGGCACCGTCGTCCCCGCCCGCCGCTCCTTCTGGATCACCGAGGCGATACTAATATCGAACCGTCCCAAGACTCCAGCAATGCGCGCCAGGACGCCCGGGCGGTCGATCGCCATGAAGCGCAAGTAGTGCTCACTCTCAAGCTGGGCGAGCGGCCGCACCGGAAGCGACCGTAGCGCCGCCTGGGGGACGCCCCAGGGGGCCACGCGCACCGGTGAGCCGACGCGCCGGTCGCGGGTAGCCGCGACGAGGTCCGCGATGACGGCCGTAGCGGTCGGCAGCGAGCCCGCTCCCTGCCCGTAGTACATGGTCGGCCCGAGCGCTGCGCCGCGCACGAAGATGGCGTTGAAGTTCCCGGACACGTCGGCCAGGAGGTGGCCGTTCGGGATCATGGTCGGGTGGACGCGCGCCTCGAAGGCGTCGCGGCCGTCCTTCGCGATCGCGAGGAGCTTGATCGTGTAGCCGAGCTCGCGCGCGAAGGCGATGTCGATCGCGTCGACCCGGCGGATGCCCTCGGTCGGGATGTCGGCGAAGCGCGGCCGGACGCCGAAGGCGAGCGTCGCCAGGAGCGCCAGCTTGTGGGCCGAGTCGATGCCGTCGATGTCGGTGGCGGGATTGGCTTCCGCGAGGCCCAGCCGCTGCGCGTCGGCCAGCACGTCCTCGAAGCTGCGCCCCTCGCGCGTCATGGTGGTGAGGATGTGATTGCAGGTCCCGTTGACGATGCCGTAGACCGCTGCGGTCCGATCGCCGACGAGCCCCTCCTTCAGCGTGCGCAGGATCGGGATGCCGCCGCCGACGCTCGCCTCGAAGCCGACCCGGACACCCTTCTTCTCGGCGGCGGCCACGATCTCCTCACCGTGGACCGCGAGGAGCGCCTTGTTCGCCGTCACGACGTCCTTGCCGTGCGCGATCGCCGCCAGCACGAAGCGGCGCGCCGGCTCGTAGCCGCCGATCAGCTCGATCACCATCTCGATCGAGGGATCGGCCAGCACCGCCATCGCGTCGGGCGTGAGGCGGGCGGGCGCAACGGGGATGCCGCGGTCGGTCTTCGTGTCGAGATCCGCGATCGCAACCACGTCGATCGGACGCCCGGCGCGCTGCGTGATCTCCGCACGATGCGCGCGCAGGAGCTTCACGACGCCGGTGCCGATCGTCCCGAAGCCGAGGAGCGCCACGCGCACGGGCGCGCCGCCGCTCGCGCGCCCGACACGCCCCCCCTGCGCTCGTGCGCCTTTGGGCGCGGGTCGACGCACCGACACGCTCAGCCGGCCTGGCGGACCTTGGGCACCCGCGCGTCGGCGAACGCCTTGCGGATGCCGCGCACGGCCTGCCGGGTACGGTGCTCGTTCTCGATGAGGGCGAAGCGTACGTAGCGATCGCCGTATTCGCCGAAGCCGATGCCGGGCGACACCGCGACCTTGCCCTCCCGGAGCAAGAACTTCGAGAACTCGAGGGACCCGAGATGCTTCCACTCGTCCGGGATCTCGGCCCACACGAACATCGTCGCCTTGGGCTTCGGGACGTGCCAGCCGATGCGGTCCAGGCCGTCGCACAGGACGTCGCGCCGGCTGCGGTAGGTCTCACGGATCTCGTCGACGTAGTGCTGCGGTCCGGTGAGCGCGTGCCAGGCCGCGATCTGGAGGGGCTGGAACGTGCCGTAGTCGAGGTAGCTCTTGATGCGCGCGAGGGCCGCGATGATCTCGGGGTTGCCGACGGCGAACCCGATCCGCCAGCCCGGCATGTTGTAGCTCTTCGAGAGCGTGAAGAACTCGACCCCGATGTCCTTCGCGCCCGGCACCTGCATGAACGATGGCGCCTGGTAGCCGTCGAAGCAGAGATCGGCGTATGCGAGGTCGTGCACCACCAGGCACTCGTGCTCGCGCGCGAAGGCGACGATCTTCTCGAAGAAGGTGAGCTCCACGACTTCGGTCGTGGGATTGGCCGGGAAGTTGAGGATCATGAGCTTCGGCTTCGGCCAGGTGGTCCGCATCGCTTCTTCGAGCGCGCCCAGGAAGTCGCCGCCGGGCACGAGCGGGATCGAGCGGAGATCGCCGCCGGCGATGATGACCGAGTACTGATGGATCGGATACGTCGGGCTGGGACAGAACACCACGTCGCCGGGCCCCAGCATCGCGAGTGCGAGGTGGCCGATGCCCTCTTTCGACCCGATGGTGACGATCGCCTCGCGGTCGGGATCGAGCGCGACGTCGTAGCGCTGGCGATACCAGTCGCAGATCGCAAGCCGGAGCTTGTAGATGCCGCGCGAGACCGAGTAGCGGTGGTTCTGCGGCTTCTGCGCCGACTCCACGAGGCTCTGTACCACGTGCGGTGGCGTCGGGCCGTCGGGATTTCCCATCGACAGGTCGATGATGTCCTCGCCGGCGCGCCGCGCGGCGTGCTTCAGCTCACCGACGACATTGAAGACGTACGGCGGCAGGCGCTTGATGCGGGGAAAATCCACCCGCCTCTTGTAGGGCAGGGTTTTTCGAGCGTCAAACTTGCGTGCGCTCTATCGCGCCCGCGACCGCTTGTGGTACCTCGCGCACGTGCGACGCGCCCTCCAGCTTGCCGCCCTGCTCCTGCTCGCCCGGGCCCGACCGGCGCCCGCCGCCACCTTCGACGTCGACCGCACCGACGACGTCGCGAGCGCCACCGCCTGCACGGGGGCGGCGGACGACTGCAGCCTGCGCGGCGCCATCATCGCCGCCAACGGGAACATGGGCGCCGACATCATCGATCTGCCCGCTGGGACGTACACGCTGACGCTCGCCGGCCCGGCAGAGGACATGGCGGCAACCGGCGACCTCGACGTCCGCGACGATCTCGTCCTTCACGGCGCGGGCGCCGCCACCACCATCATCGACGGTGGGACGCTCGACCGGGTGTTCCACGTCGATCCGGCCGGCACGACGACGGTCACCGCCACCATCGACGGCGTGACGGTCCAGCACGGCGCAACCAGCGTCATCTCGTTCGTCCTCTCCGACGGCGCCGCGATCCGCAACGGTACGACCAACACGGCGGGCGGCAACACCGGCGGCACTCTCACCATCGCGAACAGCGTCGTGCGGGACAGCACCTGCCCGCGCGCGGGAGGCGGCATCGCCAACTCGGGAATCCTGCACGTCGTGAACAGCACGATCTCGGGCAACACCGCCGGGACCCTCGGCGGCGGCATCTTCCAGGACGACGCCGGCACGCTGACGGTCGACAACTCGACGTTGAGCGGCAACCACGCCGATGGGCAGTCCGGTGGCGGTTTCGCCATGGGTCTCTTCAGCATCACCGCCGACCCCGTGGTGACGATCACCAGCACCACCATCTCGGGCAACTCCGCCGGCAGCGGCGGCGGCGTCTGGCGCAACCGCGGGACGCTGACCCTCGTCAAAACTCGACGGTGAGCGGCAACACCGCGGCAACCAACAGCGCGGCCGGCGCCGGCATCTTCGACTCCGGCTTTTTGCCGCCGGTCACGCTCCGGAGCTGCACCGTGACGGGGAACACGGGCGTCGGCTCGGGAGGCGGGATCGAAGGCCCGGCCACGCTCGCCAACACGATCGTGTCGGGCAACGCGGGCAGCGGGGGACCCGACTGCAACGGCAGCATCACATCCAATGGCTACAACCTGATCCAGAGCACGAGCGGATGCGCGATCTCGGGCGATCTCACCGGGAACGTCACGGGACAGGACGCCTCCCTGGACGTCCTCGCCGACAACGGTGGCCCCACGTTCACCCACGCGCTGCTGATCGGCAGCCCGGCCCGCGAAGCCGGCAATCCCGCGGTGCCGGGGAGCGGCGGCGACGTCTGCGAGGCCACCGACCAGCGCGGCATCGCACGCCCGCAGCCCAGCGACGGCCGCTGCGACATCGGCGCGTTCGAGCTCGAAGGCACCACGACGACGACGACCACCAGCACCTCGTCGACGACCAGCACGTCCACGTCGTCGACGACCACGACCAGCACGTCGACCACCACCTCGTCGACGAGCAGCACGTCGACCTCGACCAGCACCAGTACGAGCACCTCCAGCACGACGTCGACCACGGCGGTGACACCGACGACCGGCGCGCCCACCACGACCACGACGGTGCCGCCCTCGGGGTGCCCGAGCGGCGCCACGTTCGAATCCATCATCTGCCGGCTGGAGGAGCTGCTCGGCGAGGTCACGTCGTCCAGCGACCTCGGCCGCCTGCAGCAGAGCCTCGTGAAACGCGTGACCAAGGCCCATGACAAGACGGTCGCCGGCGATACGGCGTGCACCGCGAAGCAGCTCCGGCCGACCCGCGTCGCGCTCAAGAGTGCCTACCGCGCCGCCAAGTCCGCGGCGGCGAAGATCCGGTCGCGCTCCGGCCGGAAGATCATCCCCGCGGCGCTCGCCGAGCACCTGACCGGCGAGCTCGATCCCGTGGCGACGGATCTGCGCGCCCTGCGTTCCGCGCTGCACTGCCCCTGACGCGTTCCGCGCTCGTCAGCGCGGGCACTGCGTCACCGGATCCGCAGACGCGCCGCGAAGAACTCGAGCGTGCGACCCCAGGCGTCCTTCGCGGCCTCCGGTCGATACGCATCCTGCCGCGTGTCGTTGAAGAAGGCATGGCCCGCGCCGGGATACGTCACGATCTCGAAGCGCTTCCCCTCGCGCGTGAGGATCGCGCGCAGCTCTTCGACGTCGCCGAGCGGGATGATCGCGTCGTCCTCGCCGAACAGCCCCAGGTACGGGCAGCCGAGCTCCGGCGCCAGGTCGAGGGGGCTCGCCGGCTTCACGGCGTCCTTCTCGGCGTAGCGCAGGATGCCGTACCACGAGACGCAGGCCGAGATGCCCGGCACCACGCACGCGGCCATGAGCGCGTACTGGCCGCCCATGCAGTACCCGGTGATCCCGACGGCGGCCGCGTCCACCTCCGGACGGCCGGCGAGATAGCCGACCGCGGACCCGAGGTCGGAGAGGATGCGGGTGTCCGGGAGCTGGCGCATCCAGCGGAACACCGCGGGCATGTCCGCGAACTCCGGCGTGCCCTCGCGACTGTACAGGTCGACGGCGAGCGTGAAGTAACCTTCGCCGGCGAAGCGGCGCGCGACGTCGCGATAGTGCTCCGAGAGCCCGCGCACGTCCGGTATGAGCACGAGGCCAGGCCGCTTGCCGGTGCCGTCGGGGCACGCCGCGTACGCCTTCAGCGTGTCGCCGGCGCGCGTGAAGGTGACGTCGCTGGTCGTCATGTTCTCGCCTCCTTCGCGACCGTATCGTCCCACGCGACGTAGCGCACCCCCGGCAACGGCTCGGGATGGTGGAACTCGACGGCACCGCGCCCGGTGAATCGCCGAGCCTCTCCCCAGGAGGTCCACGGGTACGCCCGCGTGCGCAGCGTGACCTCGATCCGAGCGACGTCGCTCTGCGCCACGTGGACGTCCCACCCCGCGGGATCGCGATAGACGTATCCCGCGAGCGTGCGGGGATCGCATCGCGCGACGCCGTGGACGTGGGCCCACGTCGAGGCCGCCGACAGCCGCAGAACGCCGGGACCTTCGGGCTCCACCCGATTGCGGAACAACCCGGGAACGCCCCACCACGTGTACTCGCTCGCGCCGTCGTGGAGCCATACGGGTGCGAGCGCGGGTCCGCTGCCGTGCTTCACCCGCACGCTCGAGGCCTCGAAGGCGCCGACACCGTCGAGCACCGGCGCGTAGATCCAGAAGAGCTCCTCCACACGTCGCGTTCCCCAGATGTGCTTCTGTGCGCCCCGCGCCCGGCCCACCACCTGCTCGCGATCACCCACCCGCACGGTGCCAGCGAACGCGACCTCCTGATGCACGTGCGCGACGTGGGTGGGCGCCGGCAGGCGTTCGAGCCAGGCGGGCCCGCGCGCCGCCACGCGGGTCGCGGGCTCGAAGCGAAGGTCCCACGCGATCGTCGTCGCGCCCGTCGCGACCTCGCCGCGACACGACTCGCCGCCGAGCGCGGCGACCGCGGCCTCGATCTCCGGAAGCGGGACGAACGCCTTGCCGAAGATGGCCTCCTGCCCCTCCTCGAACGCGGCCGCCCAGATCGTTCCCCGCGGCGCGCCCGCTTGCGGTGCAAAGGTCGTGTAGCGAAACCACCATGCGCGTGGCGCGGTCAGATCGAAGACGACCAGGAACCAGATCTCGAAGAAGCCGCCGCCGCCGCGCCAGCGCGGGCGATTCGCCTCCGCCGGCGTCATCGCCGTGCGTGCGCGACGTGCGCCGCCAGCGCCGTGAGGTCTGTGAAGCGATCGCAGTCGGCCGTCGGCCAGTCGCCGTACGGGTCGAGCAACGCCGCGTGCAGGCCGGCAGCCCGCGCGCCCACTACGTCGACCGCGTGCAGGTCTCCCACGTGCAGCGCGCGCTCGGGTGCGCACGCAGCCAGGGTCAGGGCCGGATCGAAGATGCGCGGGTCGGGCTTCTCGACCCCGACGACGTGCGAATCGACGACGCCGTCGACGAGGTCGCGCAGGCCCGCCGCCACGACCCCGGCCTCCGCGGTGCCGTCCGAGTTGCTGACGACGACGAGCCGGAGCCCCGCAGCGCGCAGCCGCGCGAGCGCCGCCGGAACGCCGGGCAGCACCTGCGACCACAGGCGCTGGGTCGGGATCGTCGTCCGGACCTGCAGGACGAGACGCCCCGCACGCTCGGCGTCGGGATCCTCGATGCCGAGGCCTTCGAGCAGCGACTGCACGTAGACGACGAACGTCCGGCCGGCTTCGCTCGGCGGCGCGCTCGCGATCCAGCACGAGAGCGTCGGCCGCGCCGCCGCCTCGGCACGATCGACGGCCTCGGGCGTCACGTCGATCCCGTCGTCGGCGAGCAGCCGGCACAGGAGCGCGCGGTCCATCGTCACCAGGGTGTTGCCCAGGTCGAGGAAGACGGCGTCGAGGTCGCGGTAGGAAACGGCGGGCACGCCCCGTCTCCCGTAACCGGTACGGCGATCGACGGCAACGCCGGCACGCGCGGTTGCGTCGCTCCCCGCGGGCGTGCGAGTGACCAGGCATGGCGGACCTCCTGGTCGAGAAACGGGAGCACACCACGCTCGTCACCTTGAACCGCCCCGAGCGCTTGAACGCCATCACCTTCGCCATGCTCGAAGGCCTGACGCAGGCGTTGAAGGACGCGGAGGCTGATCCCGACGTCCGCGTCATCATCATCACGGGCGCCGGCCGCGGCTTCTGCAGTGGGCTCGACCTGAAGGAGGCAGCCGAGGGGCGCGGCATCGGGGGCGCGCTCGCCGGAGGAGGCGGCGTCGGGCACATGGGAACGCGCGACCTCCCGACCGTCGTGCTGCAGCAGCTCGACACGCCGGTCATCTGCGCCCTCAACGGCGCCGCCGCGGGCTACGGGCTCGATCTGGCCCTCGGCTGCGACATCCGCCTCATGGCCGCGGGAGCCAAGCTGGCGCCGAGCTTCGCCAAGCGCGGCATCGTGCCGGAGAGCGGCGGCACCTGGTACCTCCCGCGACTGGTCGGCTGGGCGAAGGCGTGCGAGATCGGATTTCTGGGCGAGGACCTGCCTTCGGATCGCGCGCTCGAGCTGGGGCTCGTGAACAGCGTCCTTCCCGACGACGCCGTCCTGCCCGAGGCGCTCCGCTGGGCCGAGAAGATCGCGGCCAATGCACCGCTCGCGGTGAAGGCGATGAAGCGCCTCTATCGCCACGGCCTCGGCACCGACTTCGAGGGCCACAGCCACCACGTGCTCATGCAGCTGATGCTCCTCTTCCGCTCGCAGGACTTTCAGGAGGGCATGGCCTCGTTCATCGAGCGCCGGCCACCGCGGTTCGCGGGTCGCTGATCGATGCGCAGGTTCCTGGTCGGCCTCGTCGTCGTGCTTGCGATCGTCGCGGGCACGCTGTGGTACGTCGCCGGCCGCCTCGACGACACGGAGATCACGCCGAACGTCCACATGCTGTCGGGTGTCGGCGGCAACGTGGGCGTCCTCACGACGCCCGAGGGCGTCGTCGTCGTCGACACGATGATGCTCGTGCGCCAGGGGAACGCCGTCCGCGATCGCATCCGCGACTTCACGGACGAGCCGGTCGTCACCGTCCTCAACACGCACTACCACGTCGATCACACGCACGGGAACCCGGCGTTTCCGGTCGGCACGAAGGTGGTCTCGACGGGGCGCACGCTCCAGCATCTCCACGAGCTCGACGCCGACTTCTGGAAGGACCACCCGGCCATCGACCTGCTCCCGAACGACACCTTCGACGGCGCGTCGAAGGAAATGACGATCGGCGGGAAGACGATCCGGCTCGTCCATCCGGGTCGCGGCCACACCGACGGCGACATGGTCGTCCTGTTCGTCGAGGACCGCGTGCTCCATGCCGGCGACCTCTTCTTCCACGGCCACTATCCCAACATCGACCTCGAGGCGGGCGGCTCGGTCCGCGAGTGGCCGGCGACCCTCGACAAGGTGCTGGAGCTGCCGTTCGACAAGGTGATTCCCGGCCACGGGCCCGCGACCACCCGCGTCGCGCTGGAGCGCTTCCGCGACTTCATGGCGACGCTGTGGGAGGAGACCGTGCGCGTGCGGGACAAGGGCGGCTCGCTCGCCGATGCGGAGCAGCTCGTCGACCTCGAGCCGTTCGGGCTGAAGCCGATCTGGTTCGCGCCGATGCTCAACCGGCGCTTCGTCATCGGCCGCTCCTGGGAAGAGGCGACGGCGTCAGGGGGGCCACGTGGCTGACACACGCAAGGTGGCGTTCATCACCGGCGCATCGCGCGGCATCGGCCGCGGCTGCGCCCTCGAGCTCGCAAAGCGCGGCTTCGATCTCGTGCTGACGGCGCGGACCGTCACCGGCGCCGAGCGTTACGAGCACTCGCCCACGGTGAAGAAGTCGACCGACGCGCCCCTGCCCGGCACCCTCGAGCAGACGGCGGCCGAGGTGCGCGAGCTCGGGGTCCAGGCCCACGTCGTGAAGCTCGATCTCGCCCGGCGCGAGGACTGGGCGCCGGCCGTCGAGTCGGGGATGCAGCGCTTCGGGCGGCTCGACGTGCTCGTGAACAACGGACGCTACATCGGCCCCGGCCACATGGACCCGTTCGAGGACACGCCGCTCGAGCTGATCGAGCAGATGTTCCTGTGCAACGTGTTCGCCCCGCTCGCGCTGATCAAGCTCTGCCTCCACATCTGGAAGCGGCAGGGCGCGGGCATGGTCATCAACATCACGTCGAGCGCCGGGCAGACGGAGACGCCGCAGCCGATCGGCCAAGGCGGCTGGGGGCTCGGCTATTCGATCACCAAGGCGGCGTTCAGCCGCATGGTCGCGGGACTCGCGAAGGAGCTCCGCCAGCACAACGTCGCCGTCATCGGGCTCATGCCGGGCTTCGTCGGCACCGAGCGCATGGCGGTCGAGCTGGGCGAGTTCGGCTTCGACGCGTCGAAGGCGCTCCCGGTCGAGAATCCCGGCCACGTCTGCGCGATGCTCGCGACGGCGAAGGATCCCATGCATTTCTCGGGGCGCGATCTCCGCGGACCGGAGATGTATCTCGCCCACTCGTTGCTGCGATTCGACGACTGACCGCGAGGCGGTTGCGTCCACGCCGCCGAGCGCCTAAACGAAGGCCATGGCGGAACGCGTCGAGACCGCTCCGCAGGCGGTCGGAACCCCCTCCTTCGGCGAGCTGGTCGACAACTGGCGGCACGCCCTCATGCAGGGAAACCTGCCGAAGGGCCGCGCCATCGACGGCGTCTCGAAGTGGCTGCTCATCGTCCGCGCGTGCGTCTTCTCGATGACGCTCACGTCGGGCTTGATCGGCGGCCTCCTCGCCGGCGCGACGGCGGCGCATCCGCGCTGGGGCCTGTGCGCGCTCGCGTGCCTGGGTCTCGTCCTCGCCCACGCCGCGAACAACATGATGAACGACTACTTCGACACCGCGGGTGGCGTCGACACGGCCGAGTACACGCGCGCGCTCTACGCGCCGCACCCGATCCTGTCGGGGCTCATCTCGAAGAAGGGTCTCATCGCGGCGATCGCCGCCGTGAACCTGGCCGACCTCGTCATCATGTGCGTGCTGACCGCGGCGCGCGGCTGGCCGGTGGTCGCCTTCGCGCTCGCGGGGCTCTTCATCAGCGTCTTCTACGTGGCGCCCCCCATCAAGCTGAAGCACCACGGGCTCGGCGAGCCAGGCGTCGCGATCGTGTGGGGACCGCTCATGATCGGTGGCACGTACTTCGTCACGGCCGGCGAGATCCCGCCGTGGGTGTGGCTCGCGACCCTGCCCTACGCGATCACCGTCACGACCGTCCTCGTCGGCAAGCACATCGACAAGTACGACCAGGACAGCGCGAAGGGCATCCACACCCTGCCGGTGATCCTCGGCAAGCAGACCTCGCTGCGACTGAACGAGATCCTCATGATCGCCTTCTACCCGATCGTCGCGCTCCTCGTGCTGCGCGGCGACCTCGGCTGGGGCGTCCTCCTGGTCGCCTTCGCGATCCCGCGCCTCATCGAAGTGTTGAAGCGCTACCGCGAGCCGAAGCCGGCGAGCGCGCCGCCCGGCTATCTCCTCTGGCCGCTCTGGTACGTGTCGATCGCCTTCTACCACAATCGCCTCGCCGGCGGCCTGTTCGTGCTCGGCCTCGTCGTGAACCTGGCCTTCGGGCTCTAGGGTGTAACCGCCGGGCCGGCCGCGACATCGAAGGGCGATGCGGACCCCGCTCGACATCCGCGTCGCGACCGCCGCGGATCGCGACGCCGTCCTGGCGCTCCTCGTCGCGCAGCTCCGCGATCACCAGATCCACACGCCCGAGGCGGAGGTCGCCCGCACGGTCGACGCACTCCTCGCCCGGCCGCGGCGGGCGCGCCTACTCCTGGCGCTCGACGGGAGTCGCCCCGTCGGCGTCGCCGCGCTCGCGTTCTCGCAGCCGATCGAGCACGGGGGAAAGGCCGCGTGGCTCGAAGAGCTGTACGTGGTTCCGGACACGCGGCAGCACGGGATCGGGACCCGACTCCTCGTGGGCGCGCTGGAAGTCGCTCGCGCCGAGGGCGCGGTCGCCGTCGACCTCGAGATCGAGCGCGGCCACGAGCGGGTGGCGTCGCTCTACGCTCGCCACGGCTTCCGTCCGATGGAGCGCCAGCACTGGGTGAAGCGCTTCGACGCATGCGAGATGACGAGGCCGGAGCGCCCGGATGCCGTCGCCGGCGGCTGCCTCTGCGGCGCCGTCCGCTACGAAGTACACGCCCGCCCGCGCGAGGTGTCCCACTGCCACTGCAGCATGTGCCGTCGCGCCGCCGGCGCCCCCGTCGTCACGTGGGCGACCTACGCGCGCGACGCGGTCCGCTTCGTTCGCGGCACGCCCACGGAGCTCCATTCGACAACACCCGTTACACGAACCTTCTGCAACGCCTGCGGCACCCCGCTCACCTTCTTCACGACCGACGATCCCGCCTGGATCGACGTCACCGTCGCCACCATGGACGACCCCGAGGCGATGCCGCCCGACGACCACATCTGGACGTCGAGCGGGCTCTCCTGGCTCCACATGGACGACGACCTGCCGCGGCGGCCACGCGGCCAGGACACGTGAGAGCACCTCGACGGCTACGGCGATCCGGGCTGGTACGAGCAGCCGCCGAACACGGTCGCCGCGCTGGCGTCGCCCGCGGAGCTCCGAGCCGACGGGATCGAGATCTCCGCCAGACGGGATTGGAGGACGATCGATGAGGACGACCGCCTGCGTGGTGATGCTGCTCCTGCTCACGTCGATCGGCGCGGCACACGAGAAGAGCCTGCACAAGGGAAAGCCCGTCGAGGGCGAGGTCACGGCAGTCGCGGCAGATCGTCTGACGCTCGCGACCGGATCGGCGACGCTCGTCGTCCTGCTCGATGACAAGACGACGTTCGAGCGTGCCGATCGGCCGGCCGCACGGGCCGACGTGAAGCCGGGCGATCGCTTGAGCGTCTTCGGAACGAGGCTCGCCACGGGCGAGCTGGTCGCTCGTGAGGTGCTCATCGGAGGCGCGCCCGACGAGGGCGTCTCCGGGCACACCGGGCATGGCGTGCCGGACGGGCGTGAGCGTTGAACATGTCCACCGCGCGGCGGGCGGTCGTCGGCTTCGTCGTCCTCGCCCTTCTCGCCGGGCTCGGGCTCGCGGCGGTCCTGCGGACCCACGGCTTCAGCGCGCGCGAGAAGCCGTCGGCGCTCGAGGCCTTCGTGGCTCGTCGGCTGCGCCGTCTCGCGACGCCGGCCGCGGTGCGCGACCTCGAGAACCCGCTCGAGCCGACCCCGCTGGCCGTCGCCGAGGCGCGCGATCACTTCGCGGACCACTGCGCGATCTGCCACGCCAACGACGGAGGCGGAGAGACTGCGATCAACGACGGGCTCTACCCCCCGGCGCCGGACCTGCGCGACGCGTGGACGCAAGGTCTCACGGACGGGGAGCTGTTCGCCATCATCCGGGACGGCGTCCGGTTCACCGGCATGCCGGGATGGGGCGGCGAGGACGAGGACAACTGGAAGCTCGTCCTCTTCATTCGCCACCTCCCACGCCTGTCTCCCCAAGAGCGGCTCATGATGAAGGAGGTCAACGGCCTCGATTGAAGGCCGCCGTGTTGGGTCGGTCTCCTAGTTTCGCGGCAGCCCGAGGATGCGCTGCGCGACGATGTTGCGCTGCACCTCGGTCGTCCCGCCCGCGATCGTCATCGAGCGGTCGTAGAGGTACTGCCGAGACCATCGGCCGTCGAACGGCGCATGCCGGTCGTTCATGAGCTGCGCGTGCGGGCCGAGGATGTCCATCGCCGTCTCGGAGTACTGCTGCGAGAGCGTCGTCGCCATCAGCTTCATCGCGGCGGACAGGTGCGGGTTCATCCGGTTCTTGAGGGAATCGCTGAGACCCCGCATACCCGCGCAGCGCATGACCATGCCCTTGATCGCCAGCTCCGCGAGCTGTTGGCGCACGACGGGATCCTTCGCCTTCCCCTGGTCGCGCGCCGTCGCGCGGAGCCAGTCGAGCGTCTGATCGCAGCGCACGCCGGCCGCGATGCCGGAGCGCTCGTTCACGAGCGCCGTCGACACGATCTCCCAGCCCTGCCCTTCCTTGCCGAGGAGGTTCGCAACGGGGACCTTCACGTCGGTCATGAAGACTTCGTTGAACTCCGAGCCGCCGTCGATCTGGCGGATCGGACGGATCTCGATGCCCGGGCTCTTCATGTCGATGAGGAGCAGCGAGAGGCCCGCCCACTTCGGCCCTTCGGGATTGGTGCGCACGAGCACCCAGTACCAGTCCGAGATGTGCGCGAGGGTCGTCCAGACCTTCTGTCCGTTGACGACGTAGTGGTCGCCCTGCCGCTCGGCACGGGTCTTGGCCGCCGCCATGTCCGAGCCTGACGAGGGCTCGGAGTACCCCGTCGCCCAGATCTCCTCGGCGGTGAGGATCTTCGGCACGAAGCGCTTCTTCTGCTCGTCGGTGCCGTAGCGCATGATCCCCGGTCCGACCCAGCTGATCGCCATGACGTTGATGACGCCCGGCGCGCGCACCCGGGCCATCTCCTCGTTGAGGATCGCCTGCTCCATGATCGACAGGCCCGCGCCGCCGTACTCCTTCGGCCACGCGACCGCGAGGAGCCCGGCCGAATGCAGGCGCCGCTGCCAGGCCTTCATCTGCTCCAGGTCGTAGCCCTTCGACGTGTCGGGCACGTTCTCCTCGAGCCACTTCCGAACCCGCGCGCGAAACGTTTCCTCTTCCGGCGTGTAGGAGAGATCCATCGGGACGGGACTCTAGTCGGCCGCCGCGTGCCTGGCCAGAGGCGCGCGCGTTGACACCCCGGGCACGGATCGGCACCTTCCGCGCATGGCGTCGCCGACCCGCTTCCGTCTGGGCCTGGTGCAGATGCGCTGCGGGAGCGATCCCGCCGCCAACGTCGAGCGCGCCGTCGCCGGGGTGCGCGAGGCCGCCGGACGCGGCGCCGGGATCGTCTGCCTGCCGGAGCTCTTCCGCACGCAGTACTTCTGCCAGCGCGAGGACGCGGCGCTCTTCGACCTGGCCGAGCCGATCCCCGGACCGACGAGCGATCGGATGGCGGCGCTCGCGAAGGAGCTGGGCGTCGTCCTCGTCGTCTCCCTCTTCGAGCGTCGGGCGGCCGGCGTGTACCACAACACGGCCGTCATCGTGGACGCCGACGGGCGCATCGCGGGTCGCTACCGCAAGATGCACATCCCCGACGACCCGCTCTACTACGAGAAGTTCTACTTCACGCCGGGTGACCTCGGCTTCGCCGCCTTCGACACGAAGGTGGGGCCCGTGGGTGCGCTCGTGTGCTGGGACCAGTGGTATCCGGAAGGGGCGCGTCTCACCGCCCTCGCCGGCGCCGACGTCCTCTTCTACCCGACGGCGATCGGCTGGCACCCGAGCGAGAAGGCGGAGTTCGGCGAGCGACAGCTCGCAGCGTGGCAGACGATCCAGCGCTCGCACGCGATCGCGAACGGCGTGTACGTGGCGGCGGTGAACCGCGTCGGACACGAGGGCGCCGCCGACGCCGGCCTCGAGTTCTGGGGCGCGTCGTTCGTGTGCGATCCGTTCGGCGTGGTGGTCGCGGAGGCGCCGCGCGACGCCGAGGCCGTCCTGGTCGTCGAGTGCGATCGCCAGCACCAGGAGGACGTACGCCGGAGCTGGCCGTTCCTGCGCGATCGTCGCATCGACGCGTACGGCGCGATCACGCAGCGCCTCCTCGATCGATGAGCCGCCCGACGGCCGAGACGCCGGCGGCGCTCGGCTACCGCATGCCCGCCGAGTGGGAGCCGCACGTCGCCACCTGGATTGCGTGGCCACACGAGCGCTCCGACTGGCCGGGCTCGGGAAAGCTCGAAGCGGTTCGCTGGGTGTATGGCGAGGTGATCCGTCACCTCGCTCCGGGGGAGCTCGTGCGCGTCCTCGTCGAGAGCGATGCGGCGCAGCGTCAGGTGTACGGCATGTGCGAGCGCATCGGCGTCGCGAAGGAGCGCGTCCAGTGCTTCCGCGTCCCGACCGACCGCTCGTGGACGCGCGACTCGTGTCCGATCTTCGTCCGCAACGCGACCGGCGACGTGGCGGCGACCGGCTGGCGCTTCAACGGCTGGGCGAAGTATCCGAACCACACACGCGACCAGAAGGTGCCGCCCGCCGTCGCGCGGCGGGCGCGCCGGCGCCTGTTCACGCCGACGGCCGAGGTCGGCGGCCGAACGCGCCGGCTCGTCCTCGAGGGCGGCGCCGTCGACACGAACGGGCGCGGCACGATGCTCGTGACCGAGGAGTGCCTGCTCTCATCGGTCCAGGAGCGGAACCCCGGCCTCGGACGCGAGGGTACCGAGCGCGCGCTCCGCGACTGGCTCGGCGCCCGGCACGTCGTGTGGCTCGGCGAGGGCATCGCGGGCGACGACACGCACGGCCACATCGACGACCTCGCGCGCTTCGTCGACCCAACCACCGTCGCCCTCGTCATGACGGACGACCCCGCCGACGAGAACCACGCGCGCCTGCGCGAGAACCACGCGCGCCTCTCGCGTGCGACCGACCAGGACGGAAGGCCTTTGCGCGTGGTGACGCTGCCGATGCCCTCGGCCGTCCGGTTCGACGGCGAGCGCCTGCCGGCGAGCTACGCCAACTTCTACGTCGGCAACGAGGCGGCCCTGGTCCCGACCTTCAACGATCCCGCCGACCGCCGCGCCCTCGCGACGCTCGCCGACCTGTTCCCCACTCGCCGGGTCGTCGGCATCCATGCGGTCGATCTCGTCCTCGGCCTCGGTACGATCCACTGCATGACCCAGCAGGAGCCCAGGTAGGGTTCGGCCCCTTCGAGCGTCGCGTCATTGCAGACGCGCCGGCGATTTGCGTAAGGTCATCGGATGCGGGCCGTGGCGATGCTGGCGACGATCCTTCTCGTGCTCTCCGGCGAGGCGGCGCGAGCGAAGGAGGTCACGCTCGATCCTGCCACCTGGGCCAGGGTCACCGGCACCTTCGAGGAAGACGGCGCGACCCTCACCGTCACCGTCATGAGCAACAACCTCATGCTCTCGGACGGGGCGAGCGAATGCAGTCCCACCCACGCGCGCGCGAAGAAGACGAGGAAGGGCATCGTTCTCTCGGCGAGCTGGCCCGCCTGCGCAGGCATGCGTGGCCAGGTGCGGCTCAGCGTCCGCTTCACCGGCGGCGACTTCGACGACCTGCGCGGCCGGCTGCGCGCGCGCAAGGTGAACCGGCAGTTCCGGGCGACCCGCCCCAAGGGCAACGCAGCCGACTGTGCCGCCAGCGACACGTTCGACCTGATCCAGCGCCGCGTCTTCGGGCCGAGCGGCTGTCGCGTGACGACCTGCCACGGCGCCGGCGCCGAGGGCGGCCTCGACCTGCAGGCCGGGCGCGCCTACGACGATCTGGTCGGTGCCGCGGCCGCGAACGAAGCGGCGGCGACCGCCGGCAAGCTACGCGTGGTGCCCGGGGACGCCGGCTCGAGCTTCCTCGTCCAGAAGCTCACCGGCGCGCTCGCCGCCGGGGAGGGCGAGCCGATGCCGTTCGGCCGCAAGGCCATCTCGGCGATCGAGCTCGACCTCGTCCGCGCGTGGATCGACGCGGGCGCGCCGCGCACCGGCAAGGTCGCCGATGCGCCGTGCCCGCCGCTGCGCCGCTACGAGCCGTCGACCGCTCTCGATCCTCCGGCGGGCGGCCTGCAGCTCGTCCTCGACGGTCCGACCCTCGTCCCCGGCGAGGAGGTCGAGGGCTGCATGTGGGTGAAGGTTCCCGACGGACCGGATCTCGCGGTCGGGAGCTGGGAGTACTCCATCAACCCCGGGACGCACCACTTCGCCGTCTGGGAGCACACGGGCAACGGCGACCCGGCGACGGACCGGTTCGTGCCGGGCGACATCGCCTGCATCGCGTCCGGCGCACGCTTCGGCATCTCGATCTCGGGCGCTCCCGAAGCGCCCTACTTCGTCGACGCGTATCCGCGCGGCGTCGGAAAGATCGTGAAGAGTGGCGCGTACCTCGGCCTCAACGCGCACTACTACAACGAGTTCGAGGAGCCGATTCAGATGAAGGTGTGGGTGAACCTCCGGCCGGTCGACGGCCCGGTCGAGCACGTGGCGGACACGCTCCTCTCGCTGACGGCGAACCTGAACGGCATCACACCCTTCAGCATCAACGTCCCGCCGCGCCAGCAGGCGACGCTGAAGACGCGCTTCACGAACACGACCGGGGCCCCGCTCTCGATCTTCCAGCTCGCGACCCACATGCACCATCGTGGCCTGCGCACGAAGGTCTGGAAGTCGGACGGCTCCCTCTTCTTCCAGAACGACGACTGGGCGCACCCCGCGCTGTCGTTGCTCGATCCGCCGTTCGTGCTCGCGCCGGGCGATTTCCTCGACTACGAGTGCGTGCACGACAACGGCGTCACGCGCGTCGTCCGCCACTGCGGCGACGCCCCGCACGACACGACCTGCGTACCCGGCGCCGAGATCCCCGTCACCTTCGGCAACAGCGCCGAAGACGAGATGTGCTTCCTCACGGGGCTGTTCTACTAGCGCCGGCTCGCCCGAAGACTCACCCTGCCGGCTTCGGCCCGATGACGATCACGAAGTCCTGATCGTCCTTCAGCGGGATGCCCGGCCAGTTGGGATTCTCTTTCCGCTTCTCGACGTAGTAGGCGCGGTAGCCCGACGCCGACTTGGCATCGAGGCCGCTCGCCTCGAGGGCCTTCACCACGGCTTCGACGTAGGGCGGGTACTGCTCCTCGGCGATCAGCGTCATGACGCCCGGCTTGAGCGAGATGCCGCTCGCGGTCTCCCCCGTGACCTCCCAGCCGGAGTCGCGGAAGACGCCCTGGATGCTGGTCAGGAGCGCGTTCACCTCGGGATTCGCGGGCTGGCTGTAGAACCACGCGCGCTTCTTGGTCTGCTCCGCCCCGAGCGCCTCCGTCATGGCGGCCTTCGCCGAGTCGCTGATGGTGCGGCCGTCCGCGACGGGAGCCGCGGCCGGCGACGGTGCTGGGCTCTTCGCAGGGCCTGCCGGCGGCGCCTCCGAGCCGCCGCAGGCGGCGGCCAGAATCACGGCGACGAGGAGCAGCGACCGGCAACGCATCGACATCGACATGGCGCGCCTCTCTAGCGTGTGAGCCCTTGGCGCGCCACCCCGGCGCCCACCTTCACCCGACCCGCGCGAGCTCGAGGCGACCGTGCCACCGGTGCCGGAGGACGGCCCGCACGACGGCCGACTCGGGACGGCTCAAGTCCGGGTCGGCCTCGAGCCATCGAGCGGCCTCGTCCCGCGCCGCGGTGAGGAGACTCGTGTCCCGGACGAGGTTCGCGACCCGGAGCGGCGGGAGCCCCGCTTGCCGCGTGCCGAGAAAATCGCCCGGGCCGCGCTGCACGAGGTCCGCCTCCGCGATCGCGAACCCGTCGGTCGTCCGCTCGAGCACGAGCAGGCGCTGATACGTCTCCTCGGCCATCCAGCCGGGGACGGCGAGGAAGCAATGGCCCGGGTGCGTGCCACGCCCGACGCGCCCGCGGAGCTGGTGGAGCTGGGCGAGACCGAAGCGTTCCGCGTGCTCGATCACGATCACGGTGGCGTTCGGGACGTCGATGCCGACCTCGATGACCGTCGTCGACACGAGCACGTCGAACTCGTGCAGCTTGAAGCGCCGCATGACGGCGTCCTTCTCGTCCGGCTTCATGCGGCCGTGGACGACGTCGAGGCGGGCGCCGGCGAGCGGTCCCGCCGCAAGCTCGCGCACCATGGTGGTCGCGGCCTTGAGCGACGACGTCTCGGTCTCCTCGACGAGCGGATAGACGACGTACCCCTGCCGGCCGGCGCGGACCTCCTCGTGTATGCGGGCGTACATGCGGTCGCGGCCGCGGTCGCGCGCGAGCTCGGTGCGGATCGGTGTCCGGCCGGGCGGCAGCTCGTCCAGCGTCGAGACCGCGAGGTCGCCGTAGAGCGTCAGCGCCAGGGTGCGAGGAATCGGCGTCGCACTCATCACGAGCACGTCGAGACCGCCCGCATCGCCGGCTTGCCGCTGAAGGGCCGCGCGCTGCAGCACGCCGAAGCGATGCTGCTCGTCGACGACGGCGAGACCGAGCCGCCGGAATTCGACACCCTCCTGGATGAGGGCGTGCGTGCCGACGACGAAGGCAAGGCGCCCGCCCGCGAGCGCCTCCAGCACCGCGCGCCGCTCGCGACCCTTCACCGCCCCCGTCAGTATCCCCACCGGAACGCCGAGCGGCTCGGCGAGAGCGCGAACGGTCTCGTAGTGCTGCTCGGCGAGGAGCTCGGTCGGTGCCATGATCGCCGCTTGCGCACCGGCCTCGATGACCGTGAGCGCGGCCATGAGGGCCACCAGCGTCTTCCCGCTGCCGACGTCGCCCTGCAGGAGCCTACGCATCGGGTGCGGCGCGGCGAGGTCGGTCACGATCTCGCGCACCGCGCGTTCCTGCGCGCCCGTGGGCCGGAACGGCAGCGCGGCGCGCAGCGCCGGCACGAGCCGCATCGAGGCCGGAAAGGCCGTGCCCGGCTCCGCGCTCGTCGCCGAGCGGCGGAGCGCCAGCCCGAGCTGCAGGAAGAACAGCTCGTCGAAGACGAGCGAGCGGTGCGGGAGCGACGCGCCATGGCCGAGCGTCACCGCGTCGGCCGTGGGCGGCGGCTGATGCACGTAGCGCAGCGCGCGCGGCGGCTCGACCCATCGCTGGCGCGCGGCGATCGACGCCGGGACGGCGTCGGGTACGCGCTCGGCGTAGTCGGCGACCGCCGAGTGCACGACCCGGCGCATCGCCGACACCGGCCACGGCGTCGGTTTCTCGTAGACCGGGACGATCCCGCCCTGTGACGCGGGATCGTCGTCGGGCCCGAGGAAGGTCACGTCCGGATGCGCCATGCGCAGCGGCCCGCCGCCGATCGCGGCGTCGACGCGCCCGAAGACGAGCACGCGCTGGCCCGCCCGGAAGCGCGTGCGGAAGTACGCCACCTGGTTGAACCACACGAGCTGCAGGCTCGCCGCGCCGTCACGGAGGATCACCTCGAGCACCGGCCGGCGCCCGCGACCCGCTCGTGCCTCCCGCACCGCCGTCACCTCGCCGACGGTCCCGGCCTCGATGCCGATCTGGAGCGTGTGCATCGCGCTGACGTTGCGGCGGTCCTCGTAGCGAAACGGCAGGTGGAACAACACGTCTTCGACCGTCGTGAGCCCAAAGCGGGCGAGCTCGGCGCCGCGCTTCGGACCGACGCCGCGGATCGCCTGCGACGGCTGGCCGAGCGCGGCGAGATCGAGCTCGACGTCACGCGCGCTGCGCGGCAGAACCTCGCTCGCGCGCAGCGCGGGCAGGAGCGCGTGCGCACGACGCAGGAGCGCCGGCCCGTCCCCGGCGCCGGTCTGGAGATCTCCGACGATCGTCGACAGCTCGGCCAGGGCCGCCGCCGCATCGGCCCCCGCGCCCGCGCGGGCCCGCTCGATCCGCTCGGCGATGGCGTCGAGCGGGAGCCGCGTGTGCTCGAGTCCCCGGTAGTCGCGCGCAGCGAGGTAGGCGAGCGGCCGCTCGAGCGCCTGCACCACCTCGGCGAGCGGTCCGCTGTCGGTGCTCACGACGTCACGCGCCCGTGCGATGATACTCCTGCAACGGGCGCACGGAGAACGGTCCGCGGCTCATCGTCTCGATCCCCTCGGCGGCGGCCGCCGCGGCCGCGATCGTCGTGAAGTACGGCACCCGGCACTCGAGCGCCGTACGGCGCAGGGGGAACGAAGCCCGATACGCCTCGCTCCCGGCCGGCGTGTTGATGACGAGCGCCACCTCGCCGCGCTGGAGGGCGTCGACGGCGTTGGGACCGCCGTGCTGCACCTTCGAGACGCCTTCCACGGCAATCCCCTTCGCCTCGAGGAACGCCGCCGTCCCCTGTGTCGCCATCAGCGTGAAGCCGCAGCCGACGAGCTTGCGCGCGACCGGCAGCAGGGCGTCCTTCTGGTCGTCGGGCACCGACACGAACACCTTGCCTCGCCTCGGAAGCACGGTACCCGCCGCGATCTGCGCCTTCGCGAACGCGCCGCCGAACGACGTGTCGATGCCCATCACCTCACCGGTCGATTTCATCTCGGGCCCGAGCACGGTGTCGACGCCCGGAAACTTGATGAACGGGAAGACGGCCTCTTTGACGCTCACGTGCTCGGGCACGATCTCGCGCGTGAAGCCGATGTCGCGGAGCGTGCGGCCGACCATGCACTGGACGGCGACCTTCGCGAGCGGCACCCCGATGGCCTTCGAGACGAACGGCACCGTGCGGCTCGCGCGCGGGTTCACCTCCAGGACGTAGACCACGCGCGCCTTGACGGCGAACTGCACGTTCATGAGCCCGACCACGCCGAGCTCACGAGCGAGCGCCACGGTCTGGCGCCGGATCTCCTCCTGCACTTCGGCGTCGAGCGAGTACGGCGGCAGGGAGCAGGCGCTGTCGCCCGAGTGCACGCCGGCGCGCTCGATGTGCTCCATGATGCCGGCGACGACCACCTCGCGCCCGTCGCTGACCGCGTCGACGTCGACCTCGATCGCGTCCTCGAGGAAGCGGTCGATGAGAACGGGATGCTCCGGCGACGCCCGCACGGCCCGCGCCATGTAGCCGACCAGGCTGTCACGGTCGTAGACGATCTCCATCGCCCGCCCCCCGAGCACGTAGGACGGTCGCACGAGGATCGGGTAGCCGATCGAATTGGCTACGCGGACCGCTTCGTCCTCGGAGCGGGCGATGCCGTTCGGAGGACGTTTCAGCTGCAGCTTGGTCAGCACCGCCTCGAAGCGCTCGCGGTCCTCGGCGCGGTCGATCGAGTCGGGCGACGTGCCGAGGATCGGCACCTTGGCGCGCTCGAGCGGCACGGCGAGCTTGAGCGGCGTCTGCCCGCCGAACTGCACGATGACGCCCTCCGGCCGCTCACGATCGATCAGCGCCAGCACGTCCTCGAGCGTCAGGGGCTCGAAGAAGAGCTTGTCCGACGTGTCGTAGTCCGTGCTCACCGTCTCCGGGTTGCAGTTGACCATGATGGCTTCGAATCCGGCCTCGCGCAGCGCGAACGCCGCGTGCACGCAGCAGTAGTCGAACTCGATCCCCTGTCCGATCCGGTTCGGCCCGCCGCCCAGGATGACGATCTTGCGCTTCGCGGTCGGCTTCGCCTCGTCGTCGCCCGGCTCGAACGTCGAGTAGAGGTACGGCGTGTAGGCTTCGAACTCGGCGCCGCACGTGTCCACCGTCTTGTAGACCGGCCGGATCCCCATGCCCTCGCGTTTGGCGCGCACCGCGCCCTCGGTCGTTCCGAGGAGGGTCGCGAGCCGCGCGTCGGAGAACCCGGCCTGCTTGAGCGACCGCATGCGCCCGTCCGAGAGCGAGGCGAGCGGCGCCCCCGAAAGCAGGCGCTCGTCGGCGACGATCTCCTCGACGTGACGAAGGAACCACGGGTCCATGGTCGTGAGCGCCGCGACCTCCTCCACCCTGAGGCCGCGCCGGAGTGCTTCGCCGACCCACCACAGCCGATCGGAGCCGCGTCGCACGAGGTTCGCGCGCAGCTCCGCGTCGCTCTTGTCGCGCGGCTCGAAGCCGTTGCTGCCGATCTCGAGCGAGCGCATCGCCTTCTGGAGCGACTCGCGGAACGTCCGGCCGATCGCCATGGCCTCGCCGACCGACTTCATCTGCGGGCCCAGCTCGTCGGAGGCCTGCGGGAACTTCTCGAACGTGAAGCGCGGGATCTTGGTGACGACGTAGTCGATCGTGGGCTCGAAGCACGCGGGCGTCTCGCGCGTGATGTCGTTCCGGATCTCGTCGAGCGTGTAGCCAACCGCGAGCTTGGCGGCGATCTTCGCGATCGGGAAGCCCGTCGCCTTGGAGGCGAGCGCCGAGCTGCGCGACACGCGCGGGTTCATCTCGATCACGACCATGCGACCGTTGCCGGGATGCACGGCGAACTGGATGTTCGACCCGCCGGTGTCGACGCCGATGGCGCGAATCACCGCGACCGACGCGTCGCGCATGATCTGGTATTCCTTGTCGGTCAGCGTCTGTGCCGGCGCGACCGTGATGGAGTCTCCCGTGTGGATTCCCATCGGGTCGAAGTTCTCGATCGAGCACACGATGACGACGTTGTCCTTGCCGTCGCGCATCACCTCGAGCTCGAACTCCTTCCACCCCGCGATCGACTCCTCGATCAGGACCTCGTGGATGGGCGACATCTCGAGGCCCCATTCGACGTTGGTGCGGAACTCGGCCTCGGTCGTCGCGAAGCTCTGCCCGGACCCGCCGAGGGTTCGCGAAGGTCGAATGATGACCGGAAGCCCGATGTCGCCGCGCAGCCGCTCGGCGTCGGCGAGCGAGCGGACGACGCCGCTGCGCGGGACGTCGAGCCCGATCTCGCGCATGGTCGTCTTGAAGAGGTCCCGATCCTCGGCGCGCTTGATGGCGTCGACCTTGGCGCCGATGAGCTCGACCCCGTACTTCTCGAGGATGCCGGCCTCGGCCAGGTCGAGTGCCAGGTTGAGACCCGTCTGCCCGCCGATCGTCGGCAGGACCGCGTCGGGGCGCTCGGCGGCGATGATGCGCTCGAGCACCTCGACCGTGAGCGGCTCGACGTACGTCCGGTGCGCGAACTCGGGATCGGTCATGATCGTCGCCGGGTTCGAGTTCACCAGGATGACGCGGTAGCCCTCCTCCTTGAGGGCCTTGCACGCCTGCGTCCCGGAGTAGTCGAACTCGCACGCCTGGCCGATGACGATGGGCCCGGAGCCGATGAGGAGGATCGAGCGGAGGTCGGGTCGCCGCGGCATGGCTAGCGCCGCTCCATCAAGTCGACGAAGCGCCGGAAGAGATACCGCGCGTCGTGCGGTCCGGGAGACGCCTCGGGGTGGTACTGCACGGAGAACGTCGGCTGGCCCTTCACGACGAGCCCTTCGACCGTGCGATCGTTGAGATTGACGTGGCTCACCTCGGCGCGATCGCCGAGTGAGGTCGCATCGACGACGAAGCCGTGGTTCTGCGCCGTGATTTCGACCTTGCCGGTCGTGAGGTCCTGCACGGGCTGGTTGCCGCCGTGGTGGCCGAACTTCAGCTTGTGGGTCTTCCCCCCGAGCGCGAGCCCGAGGATCTGGTGGCCGAGGCAGATGCCAAAGACGGGCACCTTCCCGAGCAGCTCGGCGACGTTCTCGCGCGCGCCGACGACCGCGTCGGGATCGCCGGGGCCGTTCGATAGGAACACGCCATCCGGAGAGAGGTCGAGCACCTCGCGCGCCGGGGTCGACGCCGGGACGACGCGCACGGCGCAGCCGACGCCGACGAGGTTTCGCAGGATGTTGTATTTGATGCCGTAGTCGTAGGCGACGACCTTCCGGGGCGGCCGCCCGCGGCGCGCCGCGACGTCCTCGGCCGACACGTAACCCTCGAGCGTCCACGGCCCCTGCGTCCAGCCGTACGGCTCCGTGCAGGTGACGACGTTGGCGAGGTCCTGCCCCACCATGCTGGGGGCGTCCTTCGCCCGGCGCACGAGGCGCTCGGCGTCGAGGTCGTCGGTCGAGAGCACGGCCTCCTGGGCCCCGTGGTCGCGCAGGTGGCGGACGAGCGCGCGCGTGTCGATGCCCTCGATCCCCGGGATGCCGTGGCGCGCGAGGTAGCTCCCGAGGCTCTCCTCGGCCCGCCACGACGACGGCACCTCGCGGTATTCGCGCACGACGAAGCCGCGCACGAACGGCCGCCGCGACTCGACGTCGTGCTTGTTCACGCCGACGTTCCCGATCTGCGGGTACGTCATCGCGACGAGCTGCCCCTCGTAGGAAGGATCGGTGAGGATCTCCTGATAGCCGGTCATGCTCGTGTTGAAGACGATCTCGCCGACCGCTTGCGCGCGTGCGCCGAAGGCTCGTCCCCGGAAGACCGTTCCGTCCGCGAGCGCGAGGATTGCCTCGCTCACGACGCCACCCGCAGCGGGGGCGCCGTCGTCCGATCCTCGTAGACGAGCGCGCCGCCGACGAACGTCGCGACCGCCTTGCCCTGGAGGTCCCACCCGTCGAAGGGCGTGTTGCGGCTCTTCGATCTGAAGCTCCGCGCCGCGATCTTCCAGCGCCGCTCCGGATCGATCACCGTCACGTCCGCTGCCGCGCCGACCGCGAGCGTGCCGGCGGGAATGCCGAGCAACCGCGCCGGTCCCACGGTCATGCGCGCCACCAGCGCCGGAAGATCGACCACGCCTTCCGCGACCAGGCGCAGGCCGAGGCCGAGCGCGGTCTCGAGGCCGACGATGCCGTTCGCTGCCTGATCGAACTCACAGTCCTTCTCGTCCGGGTGGTGCGGGGCATGGTCGGTGGCGATCGCCTCGATGGTGCCGTCGGCGAGCCCCGCGCGCAGCGCCTCCACGTCCGCCCGCGTGCGGAGCGGCGGCGCCATCTTCGCGTTGCCGTCGTACTCCGCAACCGCCTCCTCGGTGAGGAACAGATGGTGGGGCGTCGCCTCCGCGCTGACGCCGAGGCCCCGCCCCCGGGCCTCGCGAATCATCGCGACCGATCGGGCCGTGCTCACGTGGGCCACGTGCAGGCGCCCGCCCGTCAGCTCGACGAGGGCGATGTCACGCGCCACCATCAGCTCCTCGGCCGCCGCCGGCGAGCCGCGGAGCCCGAGCCGCACCGACGTGAGGCCCTCGTTCATGACGCCGTCGCAGCGCAGGCAGGCGTCCTCCTCGTGCGCGATGACCAGCAGATCGAAGAGCTTCGCGTACTCGAGCGCGCGGCGCATGAGGCCCGCGTCCATGATCGGCACGCCGTCGTCCGAAACGGCGACGATGCCGGCGCGCCGCATCTCGCCGAACTCGGCGAGCTGCGTGCCCGCGAGACCGACCGACACGGCGCCGATCGGGTAGACGCGCGCCGACCGAGCCTCCGCCGCCCGCTCCAGGATGAAGCGGGTGACCGCGCTGCTGTCGTTCACCGGGTTCGTGTTTGCCATGCAGGCGACCGAGGTGACGCCGCCGGCGACGGCCGCCGCCGCGCCGGTCGCGATCGTCTCCTTATACTCGTAGCCCGGCTCGCGCAGGTGCACGTGCATGTCGACGAGGCCGGGCACGACGAGGCACCCGCGCGCGTCGTACGTCTCGGCTTCGGCTGCGATCTGATCTCCGGGCTCGACGGCCGCGATCCGGCCGTCCTCGACGAGCACGTCGAGCCGGGTCGCCGTCCGCGCCATGGGGTCGACGACCGTTCCGTTCGCGATCCGCAGCCGCGTCACGCCCGCCCCCCGCTGCGCCCGCGTACCACCGGCGCGTCCGTCGCCGCTTCCAGCTCGGCCGCGTCCTCGGCCTTGCTGCGCGCGATCAGGAGATAGAGGAGCGCCATCCGCACGGCGACCCCGTTCGTCACCTGGTTCATGATCACCGAGTACGGCCCGTCGGCGACCGCGCTCGAGATCTCGAGGCCCCGGTTCATGGGCCCGGGATGCAAGATGATGACCTGCGGCTTGGCGAGCCGGACGACCTCCTCGGTGAGGCAGTAGTAGTGCGAGTACTCGTCGAGGCTCGGGAAGAAGTTGGCGCCCATCCGCTCGCGCTGGACCCGCAGCATCATGACGACGTCGGCGTCGCGCACGCCGTCGACGAGGCGCGTGTGGACCTCGGCCCCGAGCGCCGCGAACTCGCGCGGTACGAGGGTCGGCGGTCCGACGACGCGGACGGTCGCCCCGAGGGCTCGCAGGCCGTGCAGATTCGAGCGGCCGACGCGGCTGTGCAGCAGGTCGCCGACGATCGCCACCGTGAGGCCGGCGATCGCACCGCGGCGCTCGCGGATCGTCAGCAGATCGAGCAGCGCCTGCGACGGGTGCTCGTGGCAGCCGTCGCCGGCGTTGATGATCGGACAGGACACGTGGCGCGCCAGCAGGTGCGCCGCGCCCGACATCGAGTGCCGGAGCACGATCGCGTCGGGGCGCATCGCCTCCAAGTTGCGGGCCGTGTCGACCAGCGTCTCGCCCTTGCTCGCGCTCGAGCTCGACTCCGAGATGTTGACGGTGTCGGCGGACAGCCGTTTGGCCGCGATCTCGAACGACGTCCGGGTGCGCGTGCTGTTCTCGTAGAAGAGGTTGATGACCGTCTTCCCGCGCAGCGCCGGCACCTTCTTGATGTCGCGGTCCGAGATCTCCTTGAACGAGGCCGCCGAGTCGAGGATCGACGTGATGGCCTCGGCCCCCATGCCCTCGAGCCCCAGCAGGTGACGCTCCGCGAATGCCATGCGTCCCTCCATCACGGCGCCTCGACGAGGACCTCGTCGACGCCGTCCGCCTCGGCCAGCCGAACCGCGACCTCCTCCTGGCGGGAGGTCGGGATGTTCTTGCCCACGTAGTCGGCGCGGATCGGCAGCTCGCGGTGGCCGCGGTCGACCAGGACGGCGAGCTGGATCGCCTGCGGCCGCCCGAAGTCGATGATCGCGTCCATGGCGGCGCGGATCGTGCGCCCGGTGAACAGCACGTCGTCGACCAGCAGGATCCGCCGCCCGTCGACGTCGAAGTCGATGCTGGTGCCCTGGACGACCGGGTTCTGCATGCGCCGGTCGAGGTCGTCACGGTAGAGGGTGATGTCGACGACCCCGAACGGGACGGGCTCGCCGCCCTCAATGTCGGCGAGCAGGCGGCGCAGGCGCTGGGCGATGTAGACACCGCGCGAGCGAATGCCCACCAGGGCGAAGTCGGCCGTCCCCCGCCCCCGCTCCACGATCTCGTGGGCGATGCGGACGAGGGCGCGCTGGATCGCCTGGGCGTCCATCACGAGCCGGGTGCCGTTCGCCGTCATGCCGCCCGGCCGAAAAAAAAGCCTCCGCGGCCGAGCCGGGAGGCGTGCGCGTGTGAGCGGAGATCTACCGAGTCCATCGCAACCCTTCCTGACCTCGCTGGGTCAAGTTAAAAGGTCCGTCGATCGTTCGAAGCTGCGTCCACATACGCGCCGAGTCTCGTAGTGTCAACAAGGAGGATCCGATGACACCCGATCACAGCGCCCTCATCCTGCATCAGTACGACACGTCGCCGTTCTCGGAGAAGATCCGCAAGGTGCTCGCGCACCAGCGCCTTGCGTGGTTCGCCGTCGAGCAGCCGAGCATCATGCCGAAGCCGGACCTCGTGCCGCTGACCGGCGGCTACCGGCGGATTCCGGTGCTGCAGATCGGTGCCGACGTGTACTGCGACTCGCAGCTGATCGCGCGCGTGCTGGAAGCGCGCCGGCCCGAGCCGACGATCTACCCCGGACGCAGCGAAGCGACGTGTCACGCCTGGAACCTGTGGGCGGACCGGCTCCTCTTCCTACCGGTCGTGTCGATCGTGTTCGCCGAGATCGGGGAGTTCGTCCCGAAGGCGTTCATGGACGATCGCTCGCGCACGATGCCCGGCCGCGACTTCGCCGAGATCCCGAAGCAAGCCCCCTACGCGCGCGAGCAGCTCCGGGGCCTGGTGGCGACGCTCGACGCGCAGCTCGCCGACGGGCGGCCGTTCGTCCTCGGCGATGCGTTCGGCCTGCCCGACGCCGCCTGCTACCACCCGCTGTGGTTCCTGCGTGTGGCCCCGGGCGCACGCGAGCTGCTGACGCCCTTCGCCCACGTCGCTGCCTGGATGGGCCGCCTGGAGGCGATGGGCGACGGCGACAAGACCGTCCTCGCCCCTGCCGACGCGCTGGCGACCGCCCGCGCCGCGACGCCCGCGCCGGGGGTCGTCGCGCCCGGAGAGCCGAACGGGCTCGCGGCCGGCGACGCCGTGAGCGTGACGCCGGACGACTACGGATTCGACCCGGTCACGGGGTTCCTGCACGCCGCCTCGGCACACGAGGTGGCCGTACGACGCACCGACCCCGCCCTGGGCGAGATCGTCGTCCATTTCCCGCGCGTCGGCTTCCGCGTGAGTGCGGTCAGTCGGTGACGATCTTCGAGGGGACGCAGAACTCCAACCGGCGGGTGATCGTGAGCTCGAGCGGCCCGAACTGGTTGTTCGTGAACGGGTGCATCGTGCCGAACGGATCGCGGTGGCGCGCCTTGTAGCAGACCAGGCTATCCGGGTGGGATGGCGCCGTCGGATCCTCACCGTTCTTGTTGGCCGGCACGCAGAGGTAGCGCGGGCGCAGGACGTCCAGCGTGTGCGATCCGAACTGGTCGACGGCGCTGACACCCCGCTGCGGGGTGAACTTCGCCGTACCCCGGGTGCGCTTCACGGAGTAGCACTGGAAGTGGTCCGTCACCGGCGCCGCGAGCGGCGGGGTCGGACCCGAGAGACTCTTCGCCGTCGGGACCATGAGATAGGTCCGCCGGACGAGGTCGAGCGTCACCGTGCCGAACTGGTTCGTCACCGTCTGTGCCCCGATCCCCACCGGGCCGTTCGCGTCGGCATAGCCCAAGAGATGGTCCGGATCGGTCGCCGCGGTCGGATCCTCGCCGTTCTTGTCGGACGGCAGGCAGAACGGGTGCGGCGTGCGGATCGGCAGCGTCGTCGTCCCATAGCGGTCCTGGATCGTCACGCCGGGAATCTTCGTGAACGCGAAGGGCTTCGTCTCGTAGCACTGGAAGTGGTTCAGCGGGAGGCATCCCAGCTCCGTGCTCGGCGTGTGGGTGCACCCGTCCACGGCGTCGCACGCGTCGATCGTGCATGCGTCCTGGTCGTCGCAGCGGGCGCTGTTGTCGATGTATTTGCACCCGCCGGTCGGGCTGCAGCCGTCGTCGGTGCAGACGTTGTTGTCGAAGCAGAGAATCGCTGCGTGCGTGCACCCCGAGTCGGCCGCACAACCGTCGATCGTGCACGCGTCGTTGTCGTTGCAGTCGAGCTCGCTGGTCGTCTTGCACGTGCCCGTCAGCGGGTTGCAGGCCTCCGTCGTGCAGGCGTTGTTGTCGTCGCAGACGAGGTCGATCGGCGGGTACTCGCACTGGCCGGTCGCCGGATTGCACACGTCACGAGTGCAGAGGTCGTTGTCGCTGCAGGTCGGCGTCACGACGTCCGTGAACACGCATGCGCCGGTGGCCGAGTCGCACGAGTCGTCGGTGCAGGCGTTCTGGTCGTCGCAGGTCTTCGTGCTGAGGGTCTCGCATTCACCCGTGGACGGGTTGCACGCTTCGGTCGTGCAGGCGTTGTTGTCGTCGCACGTCGTGGCACTGGTCTGGGCACACTCGCCCGTCTCCGGATCGCAGGCCTCCGTCGTACACTTGTCCTGGTCGTCGCAGACCACGTCGGGATGCGAGCAGGCGGCGGAACCCGCCTTGGTCGGGTCGCAGAGGTCCTGCGTGCACTTTTTGCTGTCGACGCACAGGACGATCGGCGTCTTCTTCTGGGTCGTCTTCCCGACACCCGGCGAGTCGGCCGGGGAGTCGTGCACGACGCCACCGGTGTACGATGCCGTCGCCGTGATGAGTCCACCGACGATGTCCGCTGGTTGGACCGTGTACGCGACGAGCCCGCTCATGACGTCCGTCACCGCCGGATCGCACGGCGCTTGGGTGCCGCCGACGCACGGAACGCTGCTGCTCACCACGACCGGCGTGCCATTCGGCAGCGTCAGCGTGAACGTGCCGCCTTCGAAGGCGCAGGCACCGGCGGCCAACTTGTGCAGCGTGACCTGGTAGAAAACGTTCTCGCACTCCGAGAGGCTGCCCATGACGAGGGTCGTGCCGTCGCCGCGGAACACGCGCATGTCGATCGCGACGGCCGCTGGCGCGCAGCCCGCCGGATCGATGTGAGCGCGCGCGCCCGGCGCGATGGCGAGCACGGCGAGTGCCGCGAGCACCGCCCGCATGGCCGTCCTGCTGCGTCGTCGAGTCATGGGAACGTCCCCCTGCAGCACGGGACAACAACACAGAAACCCTTCGGCCGTAAAGGACTTTTCGCGTGCCGCCGCCGGGGTGCCGGCCGGGACCATTCGCGCCGCCGCGCGATCGCCTAGTACCTTGGTTGCAGACGCCATGCGCCGCGGCCAGCCGCGGCGACCGGGATCTGGCCTCAATGGGCGGGTTCGGCCGCCCGACGGCTCTCGGCCTCGACCTGGATCGTCACGTGGTCGATGGCGAACCGATCCCGGCACAGGCAGGTGAGGTCGTTCAGCATCGTGTCCGGCGTCGAGCGACCATCGGCCACGACGTGCGCCGAGAGCGCGTAACGCCCCGTCGTCAGCGTCCAGACGTGGAGGTCGTGCACCTCGCCCACGCCGATCACGCCCGCGAGCCCCCGCTCCAGCGCGTCCAGGTCGACGTGCGCCGGCACGCCCTCCATCAGCACGTCGACGGCCTCGCCGACGAGCTTCCACGAGCTGCGCAGGATCAGAACCGCGATGGCGACGCTGGCCAGCGGATCGGCGAGCGTCCACCCCGTCGTGACGATGATCACGCCCGCGAGGATCGCGCCCACCGAGCCCAGGAGATCGGAGACGACGTGCAAGTACGCGCCGCGCAGGTTGAGGCTCGCGGACTGGTGCGCGTGCAGGCGGGCGGCGACGATCGCGTTCACCGCGAGACCCGCGACGGCGATCGCGAGCATCCCGCCGCCGGCGACGCTGGGCGGCGCCTGCAGCCGGTGCCACGCCTCGACCAGCACGAAGATGACGAGCACCGACAGCGCGACGCCGTTCACGAACGCGGCCAGGATCTCGGCACGGTAGTACCCGAAGGTCTTCTGCGGGGACGCGGGGCGCGAGCACATCCAGAGCGCGAACCAGGTGAGCGCGAGCGCCGCGACGTCGGTGAACATGTGCACCGCATCGGTCACGAGGGCGAGGCTGTTCGTCACGAGGCCGCCCACGAGCTCGACCACGCACAGGCCCGCGCTCACGATGAGCCCCGAGCGGAGGGCCCCCGCCTCCTGCGTGTGGTCGCGCGCTTCCACGTGCGCCTCAGTCGTACCGGACGAGCGCGTGCACCTCGTGCGGCGCCAGACGCGTGCGGCCGCCGAGGAAGCCGAGCTCGATCACGAAGGCGCACGCGGCGACCTTGCCGCCGCATTGCTGGACGAGCTGGATCGCCGCCGTGGCCGTCCCGCCGGTCGCCAGGAGGTCGTCGATGAGGAGGACCCGGTTACCGCCGGTGATGGCGTCGTGGTGGATCTCGAGCGTGTCCGTGCCGTACTCGAGCTCGTAGCTCGCCCGGTGCGTTCGGTACGGGAGCTTGCCGGGTTTGCGCACGATGGCGATCCCGGTACCGAGCGCGAGCGCCGCGGCGGCGCCGATGATGAAGCCGCGCGACTCGATCCCGAGCACGGTGTCGACGCGGCCCCGGTACGGCGCCACCAAGGCGTCGATCATCGCACGGAAGGCCGCGCCGTCGGCGAGCAGCGGCGTGATGTCCTTGAACACGATCCCCGGCTTGGGGAAGTCGGGAATGTCACGGATGAGACGTTTGAAGTCCGTCATGGTGCGGGCGCCCCCCGCGACGCCGTCTTGCGCTGTGGCAGGTAGTAGAGCGGATTGCGAGCGACGTTGTCCTTGCGGACCTCGAAGTGCAGGTTCGGCTGCGACGTCTCCCCGGTCTCACCGACCTCGCCGATGACGTCCCCCTGGCGCACGATCGTGCCCACGAGGATCGTGTTGTCCTGGTTGTGCGCGTACACGGTTGCGTACCCGTCGCCGTGCTCGATGATGACGATGTTCCCATAGCCCCGCAGCTCGTCGCTGTAGAGGACGCGGCCGCCGCGCGCCGCGTGCACCGCGGTCCCGGTCGGCGCGGCGATGTCGATGCCGTCGTGGTGTGCGTCGCCGCGCGTCCCGAAGGTCGAGGTGACCGCGCCATCGACCGGCCAGACGAACGGCGAGCGGTCCGGGGGCAGCTCGCTCTCCGCCGGCTGATCGTCGCGCGAGCGCGCCGGCGTGATGAGCGCAACCGGCAGCTCGCGCGTCGCGTTCGGGATCACGAGCTTGTCGCCGACCTCGATCCGGCTCGGGTCGTTGATGCCGTTGGCGCGTGCCAGCTCCCGGTAGTCCACCCCGTAGGCCTTCCCGATCCGGTAGAGGTTCTCGCCCGGCTTCACCTGGTGACGAAACGCCGAGGTCGTCGGCCGGCAGGCGCCCGCGAGCGCGAGCGCACCCAGCATCACGATGACCGCCGCCTGCCGCACCACCGCACCCTTCTTACCCTACGGCCACGTGCCCTGCACGGGGGCGAGGGAATCGAAGGCGCGGTAGTTCGTGAGATCGAGCTGGATCGGCGTGACCGAGATCAGGCCCTGGTGCACGGCGTGGAAATCGGTCCCCTCCTCGGCGACGAACGGGACCTCCTCGCCGGCGATCCAGTAGTACTTGCGGCCCCGGGGATCGACCTTCTCGACGATCGCGTCGCCGTAGCGCCGGCGGCCCATCCGCGTGAGCGCAACCCCGCGCGGCGTCGCCCCCTCGAACTCCTGCGGCACGTTCACGTTGAGGAGCGTGTCGGCGGGCAGCCCGTGCGCCAGGACCCAGGCGGCGATACGACCCGCGAACGCCGTCGCGATCGCGAAATCGAACGTGCCCCGCCCGATCAGCGAGAACGCGATCGACGGAACACCGAGGAGCGTACCCTCCATCGCGGCACTCACCGTGCCCGAGTACGTCACATCGTCGCCCAGGTTCGCGCCGCGGTTGATACCCGAGACGAGGAGCGCCGGCCGCGATTTGAGGATGCCGTTGAGGGCCAGGTTCACGCAGTCGGTCGGGGTGCCGTCGACGGTGTAGCGTCCGGGTCCGACCGACTCGATCCGCAGCGGACGATGCAGCGTCAGCGCGTGGCTGCACGCGCTCTGCTCCCGGTCGGGAGCCACCACGATCACCTCACCGAGGGGTGCCATGGCGTCCACCAGCGCCGCGATCCCCATCGAGTGAATCCCGTCGTCGTTCGAGACGAGAATGATCGGGGCGGACATGGAGCGCGGTGAAGGTGCCACCAAGGTGGCGGCGCTGCAAGCGACACGCCGCCACCTTCGTGGCTTCAGTCGGGGCGAGCCGATTTGAACGGCCGACCACTCGCACCCCAAGCGAGTGCGCTACCGGGCTGCGCCACGCCCCGCCGTGATCGGCACGTCTTAGGACCCGCCCCGCGGGCAGTCAAGCGACAGTCAGCGCGTTGACACGCACGCGCACGCGACGGCCGAAACGCGTGCCGCGGTGTCAAATTGGCGGCGAGCGCGGCAGTTTCTCGCCACGCAGCGGGCCGTCGTGCGCGCAAACGGCTGCGCAGCTTCGCGAGTTGCAAGCACCGGCGCCGCTGGCCCGTGCCTTGCACTCGCCATGTCACGCCGGAGGGCACCGACATGTCGAAGAACGTCGCAACCGAAGCCGCAGCGGCACTCGAGCAGAGCCAGGACGCACGCGATCCGGGACCGCGCCCGCGCGACCCCGAGATCCTCGCCGAGCTCTTCGCGCCCGAGGTGGTGCTGCCCGAGCAGCTCACGCAGGGCTATCGTCGCGACAGCTACATCTCCGGTGAGAAGGCCCTCATGCTCGCCGTCCTCGAGGACGGCATCCGCTGCTTTCAGGAGCATCTGACGAATCCACGTTCGAACCCGCGGCTGCTGTCGAAGCAGGCCGAGGAGTGGATTCGCGCGGTCGACTACGAGTGGCCCTTCTCGTTCAACAACGTGTGCGAGACGCTCGGGATCGACCCCGAAGCGCTGCGTGAGAAGCTCGTCACGTGGAAGGCGCAGCGGATCGCGTCGATGGAATCCGCCAACGGCGGCCCGACGCCCGCCGAGAAGAAGGTCTACCGGCTCCACCTGCGCACCAAGCGCACGAGCGGAGTCAGGTAGCCTCCAGCCCGAGCTACAGCTCGGGCTGGGTTCGAACCGAGAGCTGGGGCGCACTGCTACGCGCGACCCGCATGTCGCGGCCGGCTAAGCCGGCGCGACAAAGCTCGGCACGCCTGAGACGGCGAATTCCTCGCCGAACTGGCGATGTCGTGCACCCGGGCTAGACGACACCAAGTCTGCAAGGCTCAGAACGGAGGTCGAGGCGTTTGGACAAGAGGCATGCCGAGATCTTCCATGCTCGCGCTGGCAACTCGGTTCTCGCGTGGAGTAGCGCAGGCTCAGATCTCCTCGCGGCGGCGAACGTCCTCAAGGAGAAGATTGATTCATACGATCTCGGCGCTTTTACTACAGGCGATTCGGTGCCACGTGAAGCGCTCCTCGGATCGGTGGTCTTGATGCTGAAGGGGATGGCTGTTGAATGTCTTCTCAAGGCCATGTGGGTGAAGCGCGGCAACGTCCTCGTCGCTGATGGTAGGTACTGTCGAGTACCCGGCGCGCGCGATCACGACCTCCCTCAGCTCGCGGCCGCCGTCAACTTCAACGTTAACTCGACAGAGGTGGCCGTCTTGTGCAGGCTTTCTCTCTTCATCGCAGCAGGGCGCTATCCCATTCCCAAGAGCGCGGCGACCTTCGGAGAAGCGGGCACGACTTGGTCATCTTCAGACGAGGGCGTCTTCGATGAACTCGCTCACCGTCTGAACGCGTTGCTGGAGGACACTGTCTAGCCTTGCGGCTATCGCGGCCCGCGATCGCAGAGAACGTGACCGTCGCGGATCGAATCATGCCACGAACTGGCGCGGCGGCCGCTAGCCGCGAAGTCGTTCGACGCGGCGGCTTGCCGCGCGTACCTCGCCTGCCGCGCCGGCTTTGCCGGCCGCGGCATACCGGTCGCGCGGAGACGGATGCCACACTCTCGCGTCCTAACCCGACCCAAGACGAAGTCTTGGGTCGGCGTCACTCGTCTGCCGCGGCGTCGGCGGCGGTGACGGCTTCGCCGTTCATCGTCTTCTTCAGGACCTGGCTGGCCTTGAAGGAGAGGACTTTGCGGCCGCTGATGATGATCTCTTCGCCGGTCTGGGGATTGCGCCCTTTGCGGGGGCGTTTTTCGTGGACGATGAAGTTGCCGAAGCCGGAGATCTTCACTTTGCGGCCCTGCTCGAGGCAACGCTTCACGATCTCGAAGACCGACTCGACGACGTCCGTCGCTTCCTTTTTCGAGAACCCGATCTTCTCGTGGATCCGCTCGACGATGTCCGCTTTGGTCGTCGTCATGTCAGCTCCGGAGTTCGAGCGCGAAGCGGGCGGCGAGGTGCGCGCGAACCCGTCCGTGCGTGGCATTGACCTCGTCGTCGGTGAGAGTCCGATCGGGATGGCGATACGCGATCGAGTACGCGAGGCTCTTCTTGCCCTCGGGGATGGAAGTCCCCCGATAGCAGTCGAAGCAGCGGGCTGACTCGATGAGCGGGTCTCTCAACGCGCGGAT
>Ga0187894_10000861_pt1 | contig 40627 bp, 34 predicted proteins | sample GBC1701081metaG_FD_136650 | JGI IMG/M metagenome (GOLD analysis project Ga0187894, IMG submission 136650) | White microbial mat communities from a lava cave in the Kipuka Kanohina Cave System on the Island of Hawaii, USA - GBC170108-1 metaG ... | reverse complement strand
TATAAATAAACTCAAGAAAATAAAGCCTCGGCTATCTGGCCGTAAGCTCAAGAACAAAAAACTCCGTCCCGTCGATGCGCGTGATCCTGCCCGTCGAATACGGCTCCAGGAAAAATGGATTTGCCGGATAAGATTTCCCTTTCAGCGCCGTCTCGCCTCTTAATTCGCTCTGCGACTTTAGCTCGTCCGGAAACCAAGTCTCCGGTTCGATCGTCACGTCACTCGCGTCGCCGAGCTTTTGAAGATCAGTTGTCAACTTTGTCGTCTCTTCCTCGGCAAAACGCAAAACGGCCCTTAACTTTTTGTTCGCTTTGTCCTCGCGAAAAAAAATGTCTAAAACATTTTCGGCGTCGGTCGGGATGCTGATCAAAAGACTGAGCTCCTCGAGATTCGTTTTAGCACCGCCGTGAGTTTCGGACGTGGCGTCGGCCTGCGTGTTCGCAGCCTTGTTTGCGTCATTGGCCGGATTTGCGCATGAAGCGATAAAGAACAACAGTGCAGAAAAATAAACCGCCGCCGCAACTGTCTTTACAAAGCTCATAAATTGATTGTAAGAGGTGCGTTAGGTGTTTGCAATTTGGCCGATTCGACGGCGATGCGATTGCGATTGAACAGCCCTTAAATTATGATAATAACGATATTTACCACTTAAAAAATGGACACAACGGAACAAAAAAAGGTGACGACGACAGTCAGCAGCGAAGTCGAACGCTGGGAAAAGGAAACGCTCGCAACAGTCTTAGACATTCGCCCCGAACGCAAAGATTCGTTTGAAGGCGTCTCGCTCGAACCCGTCGAACGGCTTTACACCGAAGTTGACACGAGGGGCATCGACGTCGGTTTTCCCGGCGAGTTTCCATATAAACGCGGCATTCATCCGACCGGTTATCGCGGCAAGCTGTGGACGATGCGGCAGTTTGCCGGTTTTTCTTCACCCGAGAAAACGAACGCGCGATTTAAATATTTGATGGAGCATGGCCAGACTGGTTTGTCGGTTGCATACGATCTGCCGGCGCTCATGGGACTCGATGCAGATTCACCGCTCAGCGAAGGTGAGGTTGGTAAATGCGGCGTCGCGGTTTCGTCGCTGGCGGATTTTGAAGTTTTGTTCGACGGCATTCCGCTCGATCAGGTTACCGTTTCGCAGACGATCAACGCACCGGCGCCGATCTTTTTGGCAATGTATCTCGTCGTCGCCGACAAACAAAAAGCCGATTTCAAAAAGATCTCCGGCACGCTTCAGAACGACATCTTAAAAGAATATATCGCGCAAAAAGAATGGATATATCCGATCAAACCCGCGATGAAGCTCGTCATCGACACGTTCGAATACACGACGAAACAAGTGCCGAAATACAATCCGATCTCGATCTCGGGCTATCACATTCGCGAGGCCGGTGCGACGGCGTTGCAGGAACTCGCGTTCACGCTGCGCGACGGCGTCGAGTATGTGCAATACGGCGTTGATCGTGGAATGGACGTGGACGAATTTGTCCCGCGGCTGTCGTTTTTCTTTAATGCTCATAACGACTTTTTTGAGGAGATCGCAAAATATCGCGCCGCTCGCGTCGTCTGGGCACGAACGATGAAAGAGCGCTTTGGCTCGGACAATCCTCGAACGATGCAGCTGCGTTTTCACACGCAGACTGCGGGCGTTTCGCTAACCGTTCAGCAGCCGCTCAACAACATCGCCCGCGTCGCGATACAGGCGCTCGCGGGCGTGCTCGGCGGAACGCAAAGTCTGCACACAGACTCTTACGACGAAGCCCTCGCTTTGCCGACCGACAACGCCGCGCTGATCGCGCTTCGCACGCAGCAGATCATCGCCGAGGAAACCGGCGTCGCGAACACGGTCGATCCGCTCGGCGGCAGTTATTATGTCGAGTCACTCACCGAAAAGATGATCGACGGTTGTATGGATTATTTTGAAAAGATCGACGGCTTTGGCGGCATGGTCGAGGCGGTCGAAGCCGGCTTTCCGCAGCGTGAGATTCAGGAATCTGCGTATCTTTATCAAAAGGCCGTTGAGCGTAGTGAACAATCGATCGTCGGCGTGAACAAATACTCGATGGATGAGGAAATTCACAAAACCGATATACTGCAGATCGACGAAACCGTTCGCGACCATCAACTCGAAAGGCTCGCTCACACAAAACAAACTCGCGACAACGGCGCCGTCGCAAACGCTCTCGACAAATTAAAACTCGCGGCACGCGACAACACAAACACGATGCCCGCGATCATCGAAGCCGTCGCAGCTTACGCAACGGTTGAAGAGATCTGCGTTGCTTTGCGTGATGTTTATGGCATCTACGAAGAGCCGGCTTTTTAGTGATTGTTTCCGCGAAGCGGCACATAGCCTTGCCATTTAGAGGGCGTGTCAAAACGCGAGAGAGTTAGTATCCCAGCTGCGAAGCAGCGAAATATCTGTAGCCCCACGTGGAGTCCCGATGAGATCGGGACGGAACGTGGGGTAATCGGCGAAAATAATTCGTAACCTGCGAAGCGGGTGGCACAGGTACCTGTAAAGTATGGAAGAACAGTGAATTTAGCTCGTTTATACCGCCCGCTTCGCAGGCTCGGGTCGGGTATTGCGACCGTCCCCACGTTCCGTCCCGACCAAGTCGGAACTCCACGTGGGGCTAAAGATATGCCGCTGCTCCGCAGCTCAATCACCATTGTTGGCGAGTTTTGACAAAGGTCTAAATGGCATGGCTATTTGCGCTGCGGGACTTTTTTTCAGACATACTCTTTTTGATTGCAATGGCCAGTATTCCTTCAATTACCAAAACTAGCGAAGCGACTCCGCCCAGTCTCGGCGAACGTGGCGAACAGCTCGCGGTCAACTATCTCATCAACAAAGGTTATCAAATCGTCGTCACTAATTTCAAAGTTCCGGTCGGTCGTAACAGCAAAGGTGTTGCGGTCACGGGCGAGATCGACATTATCGCGATAGATGGCAAAACGCTCGTGTTTGTCGAGGTCAAAACGCGGCGATCTGAGGAATTTACGCCTGTCATTACAGCTATCGATCATCGCAAACAGCGTCAAATCACGCGGACATCGAAAGTTTATCGTCGTATTTTCAATTTGATGGAAATGCAATGCCGCTTCGATGTGGTAACGGTGCTGATGCCAAAGGGCGAGACGCCGACTGTCACGCTGACAAAAGACTTCTGGTCAGAGAAAAGTTTTCGCAAACGCAGATGGCGTGACGAAGCGTGGATGTGTCAGTAGCCCGCACGCAAGTAAGGGCGCCCGCAATCATTACGGGCGCCCTCACTTATGTTTGGGTTACTGACACCGGACAGCGTCAATTCTCGCCATCGGCGACCATATCGAAGCCGGTCACTTCGTCGACCACCTGAATGGTGCGCGGAGTGAAAATAAATCGCTTCGAGTTTACCGAGATGACATACGTTTCACCCGCACGAACATCGTCGAACCGATAGTAGCCGAACGATGACGACCTGACCGAACGGGTTACTCCACGCGAATCGGTCATAACAACGATCGCATTTCTCAGACCCGCACCGTTCGGTGTTAATACACGACCCGAAACATCTACTCCAGCGGCTGACGGCGCGAGTGCCGCACCCGACCAGCGTGAGAAGTCAGAGACGCTGACTGTCGGTCCGAGCGTGTTGGCTCCAGTATCCGCGCACAAGCCTGAACATAATATCGAATCGGTCGTGCCATTGGCGTTACGACGAAAGATTCCGTAACTTGCTTCGGGGCCGTTTACGTCGGTCGGAGTTCCATCCAGATATGTAAACGTCAGGTTAGCCGTAATATCACCAAGTTCCTGTAGCTCCCAGTTTCTCGACAGCGAGTTCGCCGGGTCAAAGCCAACCAACGTCGCATCGAACGACCGCACCGAGAGGAACGACGGGAATGTTCCGGCCGTCACATTTACAGTCACCGGCGTGTACTCGGGATTGGCGCCTTCCGGCGACATTTTCGCGTAGCCCGGCGACATATCGTCAGGTGTCGTGCCGACGGGGTAAATAAATGTTCCCGTGCCACAGTATTGCTTATTAACGGTTCCGACGACGTAATTGCCACCGCCCGCGTTGCCGACAGTTGCAACTGCACAGCCGAGCGTTAGCACGTTGAAGTTGCCGGTGTTGAGAACGCCGTTAAGCGTTAACGCATTCGTGACCGTCGCGCTGCCCGCCATCTGATCGCCGGGTGCCGAGATCGCATTGTAGAAAATGCCCACCGGGAAGAGACCCGCCGTTGACTCAACAAGCTCGTCCGCCCCGATCTCCGGTGCGGTTGCAGGACGCGGATCGTTGTCGTGATCGACCGTTGCAAAGCCCGTCAGACCGTCACCGAGAAGCGGCGTCGGCGTGAGACCGTTCAAGTGCAGGTCGTCCGCTGGGTTAATAAATACCGGATCTACCTCTTGCGAGTTTGGAGCAGCATCGTCGCCGGTTGCCGTGTTCCAAGCGGTTAAGTCAGCGTGGTTAGTTCCCGCGCCGCCATCCAACGAGCCGGTTCGGAAACCGCCGTCTCTGACTCCGATTGAGAAGAAATCGTTGAAGTTCGAGTCGAGGTTTGTAAACGCGGTGGTAGTCATGCCGATGCCGAAACTCAGCGCATTCGGATTAGCGACCGCTTCCGATACTTGAGATGTGTAGAAGATGTTGTTCTTCAACTCGACAACAGGGTCAGTGCCGCTAATGGCAATGCCGTAGCTCGGTTCTTGTCCGGTTCCAGGAGTCAACAAAGCACTTCGGTCACCCGTCATCGAGACCGAATTATGGTAAAGCCGCGTGCTTGCGCCAGGCGAGCCGGACACAAAGATCCCGGCAACCAGGTCGTTGGCGTTTGAATCGGCAATTACGCCGGTGATCATATTGTTAGAAATCGTATTCGGTGAAGCGGCAGGCGTATTTCCACCGGCAACGATTATGCCAGCCGCCGAGAACGTCGCGTCCTGACTGACACCGGCGATTCTGTTTCGCGTCACGTTGGCATTAACCACGCCGCCGCTGGAGGCAAACCCGATATCTATAGCGGTTGAACCAAGCGAAATGCCGAAAGCATCCGCGCCCAGACCGGTGTTGTTTATGCCGGTGACACTATTTTCCGCTATCAGAACGCCGTCTTCGTTACTGGCGAGGATGCCGCCGGTTCGGATACGGTCTGCCAATATTGCCGAACCAATTTCATTTTCCCGAATCACCGTTCCCATATTCTGATTCGGCGGAATCGCACCTCCCGAAAAGATGCCAAACTGAGCACGGCGAACACGGCAGTTGATAATATCGTTGCCGTCGTTATCCGTTCCCAATGCTCCGATTACCATACCGCCGTTATGAATTCCAACCAGAGTTGTCGTTGGTGCATTTCCGTCAACATTGACATTAGCAATGGTATTGTTCTGTGCACCGTTTGCGCCTGATTGAATCGCAATCACGGCTGACGCTGTGCTTGGGCTGGTGTTTTCGATGGTCAAATGACGACTAGCCGGTGTGCCGCCCACTACCGCAGGCGGACTACATAGATTCGAATCGCCGTCGATAGTAACATTGTCCGCTCCGTTTAATCTGATAAGCGCAGTGGCATTACTTCCCGTGATCGTGATCGGGTTGTCGCAAGGATACATCAGCGTGCTAAATCCGCCCGCAATCTCGTTAAGAGCGTGCGTTCCCGTTTCGCCTGACAAATTGGAAAGTATTTCGATAGTGATATTTCCGGTTGCCCCGAGACTGTTGATCGCCTCGAATATGCCGCCGTTGTTGGTCAGTGACGGATAATTGCCGCCGCTACCGACTGTGTAAGGCCCACTCAACGGATCTGCGACGGTGAAGCCTCCGGCTATTGTATCGTTAGCGGCGTTCGAATCAGGCGTAATTACCGCCGCCGACATCGTGTAAGCGCCTGCCATCGTATAAGCAGGTGCGGCAAGGAACGTAACTGTTGTGGTCGCGCTCGGAGCAAGAGTTGCTATCACTTGAGTATTCATATAACTGTAACTGCCGGGACCGCTGATGGTGAACTGCACACTAATGTTAATCTGAGTTGCAATTCCCACATTGGTAAAAGATGCCTGCGGCGTGGTTGTCGAACCGTTCAAAATCTGAGCCCCATTTGTGGGAACCACAAATGCGGTCGCAGCAATGTCATTTGCAGGCGGAGCGATGCCCGCGAATTCGTCTGCACCGATGTCAGGTGCAACCCCATTCGGTCGCACATCACCGTCAATATCGGTTAGCAATCCGACGGCTGCGCCGCCCGATTCAAGCAGTGTCACGGTCGCGGCAGGAATATGTAGATCAGTAGTCGAAGTAAATGGCGCTGCCGCTACCGTCGCAAATGAAGCGTTATCGTTTGTCGCAACACCTAAAGCCGACGAGAAGCTTCTGAAATTGGTCGCCGGAGTCGTCATCGTTGGGTCAAAATTCGCAGCAGTAAAGACATTTGCTGCCGCGTAAGTCGTAGCACCGGCAAACGCAACACCGCTCCTGGCGGCAATCGTGCCGGTATAATAGGCGTTGTTGTTCAAGGTTAGAAGCATTGACGCACTTGCCGCGAAAGGCAGGAAAACGGCGACATGCGCGTCGGTAGCTGCTCCACCCGTAACCGTATTTGAGAAGATGTTGTTCCGAACATCAATTCCGGTCTGCGTGCTTGCTGTAATCGCAAGACAATTTATCGAATTACTCCCGGTTGATGGGCTAACACCAAACAAATTGACCGAGTTGTGATAGACCCTATGGTTAATACCACCTATAAGCCCGATACCGTTAGCGTTAAATGATGTTCCGAAACTTGCACTGCCGGTATTCATCACGTCGGAGATGAAGTTATTTTGGATTGTTACAGCATTGCCCGACGAAACAGTGATGCCATTAGCCCTGAATCCACCCGAACGCTGCTTAATATTTGTAATCCTGTTATTCGACACCGTTCCCGACGTTGCCGTTCCAGAAACCAGGATGCCATTCGAAGATGAGGTCGCCGAACTGATGTTGGAAATAATGTTGCTCGAAATATTGTAGGTTCCAAGTGTCTGAGTATGAGTAATACCGTTGGTCGCAGACCCGGCATTAGTGGCAACCGTATTTATCGTATTACCCGTTATTGTTACGCCCCCGGCACCTATTGCTGAATTTAGCTCGATCCCGTTAGTCGCCGTCGAAACATATGAAATAATATTCCTGATCGAGTTATTAGCAATAGTAAGAGCAGTCGTGCCGGCTACAAAGATTGGCTTAGTGTAGACCGTCGTGGTTGGTGTCGTGTATGGCGGAATTCCGACATTATTGACAACTTGATCGCCAACCAGATTGTTTGAAATTGTCACCCCGGTCGAAACCGTCGCCGCTGCGCCGTTAAAGAAAATACCACGCGCACAGGCATTGACCGCGTTGTTCGTCGCATTAAAAGCATTTATTGTTGTGCCGGCAGCCGCTGTATTGGTTGAAACGGATGTTAAAGGTGCGGGCGCAGTCGTCGCGCCTGTCGCCAACCCGCCGGCGTAGATTCCGAATGACGAGTTTTCGCTGTTAGTCGTGCTGGTCAATCCGGCAACATTTCTGGCGACTGCGCTACCGTTGATATTGAGGTTTCTAAAAGTATTGTTATCGGCAGTCGGAACGGCGGCAATGACCGCGATACGAATGACCGAAGTTAAATTTACCGTTACAGCCGCCGTGTTGGTAATTGTCAGGTTGCGGTTTGTTCCGGCTGAGTTCGGATTGTCTCCGTCAATCGTTACACTGTCCGCGCCGTTTAATTCGATTAAGCCTCTGCCCAATATGGTCGGACCTGAAATCGTCAAACCGTCAGCCAAGGGATAAATGTTAACCGAAGTATAACTTGCCGGAGCCGCAGCGTTACTGTTCAAAAACATCGCTGCGGTTTCGGTTACATTGGTGCAGACTTCAACATCTATTGCGCCTTGATGCGTTCCGGCATTGATTGCCGCGATTGCCGCACTGAGCGTCCCGTAGCCCGTCGGTCCCATTGTTGCGGCAGTGGCGTGAACTTCGACAGCCATTGCCGTCGTGCAAGACGGCGCGAGGATCTGTCCGCGGATCTCGCCACCGGGGAAACCCGCCGAGTGAATGTTGAAATACATATTACCGGCCAACAGGTCCACAACCTGTGCAGGTGTGATCGCAAAAGTTTGTTGCGCAATTACGCCGCTTGGTGCCGCCGGAACTCCCGCAAGCCCGAATGTCACGGGGCCATTCACGCCGACTGCGCCGGTGTGAATGTGCGCAGCGCTTGCAGCGGTGCCGAGACCGGTGAATCCGAGATTGACCGTGATCTGCGTTTGGTCTGCGCTAAGCACGACGCTGCCATAGCCGACGCCGGCGCTGCCGGACGGCGGCACTTCCTGTGCCTGATCGAGCGAAGCGCCAAAACGCTGGCCATAGGCGCTCGCGCTGATGACAAGAACGGCAAAAAGAATCGCAACAAAACGGTGGACACGGTGATTTTTCAACATAAGATTAACCTCGACGGGCGTTCTCCAAACTTAAAATTAAGACAGTAATTCGCGACCGTTCTCGATAAGGCTGACAAATACGCTGAAAATGCGGCTCTGCGGAGGGGCAAGCGCCTTGAGAATCAATTAGTAACGAATTGAAATGATTATAAGTCAAAAACCCATTATGTCAAAGGATAAATTGCGAGGGCGTGAGAAGGCGAGTGGGCGAGGGTGCGACTTTTGCGAAGGGGCGAGGGAGGGAGGGGGCGACTATTTGATCTTCCAGTTGTCAGGCTCGGACATCATTTTGGTTAGTTGTCCAAGTATGTGATCGTAGCGATCATCCATATCCTCGTAAGTTTTTTCGTTGATGTATCGGGATTTAAGCGAAAAATCAAGCCAGACACGGGTTTCGTCAGCCTCACCGGCCGAATCGCTGAGTTTGCTAACGAAATGTGCCGGGTATTTGCGCTTACGCCAAGACTCGGCAATATTCGAGCAGACCGAACGCGAGGAACGACGTATCTGGTCAGTGAGCGAGTATTTTTCTTCCTGTGGAAACGATTTTGTGATCTCAAAGATCATCATCGCTGCCTGAAAAGCATTCTGATAAACCTTGAGTTCGCGAAATCCGGCAATTCTCGGCATTATCGCACTATCGGCCTAGTCTCTCACTCGCGCCCTCGCTCACTCGCCCTAGTCGCTCCCTCGCTTTCTCGCACTCTCGCACTAGTCGCTCACCCGCACACTCGCCCTAATCGCTCACTCGCTTCTTACTCCTGCGGATCGGCGACAAAGTCGGCGTTATCGACGCTGTCTGTGAGCGTGATGACGCGGTTCGGGACGGCGAAGGTGTAGCTCTTCGAACCGACCGTTATGACGTATGTCTGACCCGCCGGCAGATCGGGGAACGAGTAGTAGCCAAAAGAACTGGTTTGGACACTACGCGGCTCGATCGTGCCGCCGGAAATCGTAACTGTGGCCCGCGAAATACCACTACCATTCGCCGTTAAAACGCGACCGCCAAGGCTCACATTCGCGGCCGTCACACCGGTACGCCTGATCTGCACGTCGTCGATGGCCATGCCGCCAAAATTGATCGTCGTATCGCTATCGAGGTGGAAGGTGACAGTGATCGCTTTGCCAGCAAAATCGGAGATGTTGGCGATATAGTTCCCCCAGCCTGCCGATGCGCCAATATTTACCGCCGGATTGCCCGGCGCGTTTGTCATCGTAGCACCGTACCACTGCCATACGCGGCGAGTGTCGGCCGGGTTATTGACGTTCGTCACCTGCACCCAGGCGTGATCGAACGTCGCGCTTTCCATTTGGTAGCGCATCGCCCAGTGCAGATTTATCGTGCCGGCCTGCGTCGTCAGGTTAAGGGTCGGCGAAACGAGATCCTGCGACGAGCTTATGTTGTAAGTGTTGTCGAGGTCGGTCTTCCAGCAGTTCGTCCCGCTGTTGCAGTTAAGGAAATCCGCAACCGGATTTGCCGTGGTAGTCGCTGCCGTTGCCGGAAGTCCACGCTCCCATTCGTCTCCCGCACCGCTGTGCGTAAAGCCGCCGTCCGTGCCGTCAAAGCTTTCACTGTAAATCAGCGTTCCGAGATCAGGGAGTGCTTCGCAGATCTCGAGACTCCATCCGGTAAGCGTTCCGCCGCTGGCGTTCGCGCCGTCGTCATAAATATCGAGCGTCCACGTACCGCCGGCGTTTTCGCCGTTCAACCAGTCAAGCCGGTAACTCAATTCGGGTTTAAGGTTCTTGGGTCTCAGTACGGTGAAAGCCGGGGGAATTCCTGCAAAATCGTCAAAGACGATATCCATCATCGTCTGACCGCCGGTAGCGGCGGAGCCGATATCGGTAAACACGCCGTTGTTGTTGGAATTCGGCGAACGCAGGTGGACGTCAACGTCAGCCATCAGCGCATGGGTCAGTTGCAAATTGAGCCGAGCCCGACCGATACGCGGAGTGCCTGGAACTGTCAACGTCGAAGAAACAAGCCCCGTGCCCGGACCGATCGTCTGTGGAACGTTCGTGCTCGTATAGGTCGTGCAGGGTGAGCCACCGTCCACACGCGGGATGATCGTAACATTCAGATGATAAGTTGCGGTCGGACCGCCGACGGCCGCTGATGCGGAATCGACAAAGGCGTAATATGTTCCCGCATTTTTGACCGTCATGTACAACGCTTCCGAAGGTCGGTTCGGATTCGGTGCGATGTCGCCGGTTCCGGCGTCGTCAACGACAAGGATTTGGTTGTTAGCATCGCCTAAAAGCGCAATGCCCAGCCTGCCGTTCCACACCACCAGATCGTCTTCCGGATCGACGTCGAGACTCAGGTAAACTGTGTCGCCCGCGTTGAGCGTCATGCTGTACCAGTCCTGTTCGGTCGCCGCCGCCGGGTTTCTCGCGCCGCTTACCCAGCCGCTCGCCGGAAGCGCGTTGGCGGTCGCGGGTGTATCGTTCGCCTCAGTCTCCGCAACCGGCGCCGTCCCGTTAGGCTGAAGCGCAAAGTAAAGTTCGTAGGGTCGCTCGGTCGTGGTGCCTGCGGTAAAGTCTCTGACTTCGATGTAGTAAGTTTCCGTCGCCGGAAGTATCGCTCCGGCTATCGAGGAAGACAGACCGGCAAAAGAGCCATTGTCATCGTCAAACTCGACAATCGTCGTGCCGTCCGCCCGAAACAGGCGAAGCTGGCTGTCGGTGCTGCTGCCCGCCGACCATGAAGTCATCGTTCCTAAATAAACACGATCGCCGGCGGTGCCGGAAAACGAATAAAAATCGTTGTCGCCGTTTGGAACAAGGTTCCCACGGATTCTTCCCGTCGTGCCCGTGAGCGGGTCAGCCGCTGCGATCGTATTGTTGTCGCTGTTATCCGGCTCGACACCTTGGTCGGTTCCCGGCGCCATCACCTGCTCAAGGACGACGTTTTTAGCTTTCGCCGTTCGCGGCAAAGCATAATCCGGCACAGTTATAATGCTCACCTCATCCGATTCATATCTGCCGGTTTTCGCTAGATCAACGACAAAATCCATTTTATCGCCCCTCGAATCCACTATGCTGTCCGACTTCAGATCTTGCGTACTCGTGTGTCGAACTATACCGACAAAGAGCACGAATATGCCGAGGCATAAAATTAGTTTTACGAAAGTCGTGTTAAAGCGCTTCATTTTTCTCTCCTCCCCCAATGTATCTTAACAAAAATTTGTAAGCCTCATGGCACTCACTGATCAATATGACACTCAAGATCGTCGGCTCGTATTTCGCGAAAACACCGTCGGTAACGGCATACAACCCAAGTAGATTTAAATTTGGCCCGCCGATACAGCCACTCGTCATCGGCTTGATTGTTTGGTTGAATTATACATCTCGCAAATGTAACTTTCAATTAAGAAAAGGATGAGCGGAAATTCCGCCCATCCTGCATCGGGCGAGGGTTTTGTACGTAGATGGCTTATTTACCGGCCGCGAGAAAAAGGCGGGCGGCGGCGTGGTCGATGGCTTCGCGAGTGGATTCAGTTTCTTCGATGGCGGAGGTTTGTGCGGCGGCGAGAGATTTTTCAGCTTCTTCACGCGCGAGCTTTGCGGCAACCGCGTCGATCTCGTCGGCAGATTCGGCAGTATCGACAAGCACGGCGACCTTATCGGCGTTAACCTCGACAAAACCGCCCGAGACCGCTAGCTTCTCGGCCGCGCCTTTCGTCGTGTAAGTCAAAATGCCCGGCTTCAACGCCGACACGAACGACGCGTGATGCGGCATTATCCCAGCCTCGCCCGACACTGTCGGAACAGTGACAGAATCGACCTCAGCGTCGAGGACGCGTTTTTCGGGAGTTACTATTTCTAGTTTCAACATAAGTTGTAAGGTCAAAAGTAAAAAGGCAAAAGTCAAAGTAAGAATTTAGTTACGATTTTTTGCCGTCACTATTGATTTCGCGACAATCTTTGCAATTATCATCGCCTCGTCTCTTAATTCTTCAATACCTAGCCGAATATCGTCTTTCAAGCTTTCGGTGGCCAGTATAAGTTTAAGCCAGTAATTCGATTCCCTCGCTTCTTTTAATGCTATGGCGTTCTTATGAATGAAATCAGCAGTGCTTTGGCCTGCTTTTGCTTCCTCAAGATTTGCACCCACTGAGGTCCCAGCGTCAAGTAGTTGTAATACTACATTTCGACTTACGTCAGAGTTTTTCTCAAGATATTTGCATAGCTTCACGATTCGAACCGCAAATTGAAATGCTCTTTCGCGAATATCTATTGCCCTTTCTTGTCCAACATCAGCCATGCAAAAATCTCTCTTTCTTTGCGTTTTGCCTTTTTACTTTTGACTTTAACTCTTACTTTGCCTTTTTACTTTTGTCTTTTGCCTTCGATGCGGCTACGCCGCCGCCGCCATCTTTTTGGCTTTCTCGCGCGCTTGTTCGAGCGTGCCGACCATATAAAAGGCCTGTTCCGGCATATCGTCGCAATTTCCGTCGAGTATCTCTTTAAAACCTTTTATCGTGTCTTCGATCTTAACGTATTCGCCCTTGAGACCCGTGAACTGCTCGCCGACAAAGAACGGCTGCGAGAAGAAGCGTTGTATCTTGCGTGCACGCGCGACCGTCAGTTTGTCATCCTCGCTCAGCTCGTCCAGACCGAGGATCGCGATGATGTCCTGCAAGTCTTTGTAACGTTGAAGTATCTTTTTAACAGCCTGTGCAATATTGTAATGCTCAAGCCCGACGATCTGCGGATCGAGAATTCGCGAGTTCGACGCGAGCGGATCGACCGCCGGGTAAATTCCCAACTCCACGATCTGACGCGACAGCGCAGTAACGGCATCGAGGTGAGCAAAGGTCGTCGCCGGCGCCGGATCGGTGTAATCGTCAGCCGGAACGTAAACCGCCTGAATCGAGGTAATTGCACCGGTCTTGGTCGAGGTGATGCGTTCCTGCATCTCGCCCATCTCGGTCGCGAGCGTCGGCTGATAACCCACAGCGGACGGCATTCGTCCGAGAAGCGCCGACACCTCAGAACCGGCCTGCGTAAATCTGAAAATATTATCGACGAAGAAAAGCACGTCGTTGCCTTGATCGCGAAAATGCTCGGCGACCGTCAGACCGCTCAACGCCACGCGGAGACGTGCTCCGGGCGGCTCGGTCATCTGACCATAAACGAGCGACACTTTTGAGCCGGGAATCTCGCTCTTATCGACTTTAGACAGATCGAATTCACCGGTCTTCTCCATGTTCTCGTTAAAGGCATCGCCGTATTTGATAACCTTTGACTCGACCATTTCGCGAAGAAGGTCGTTGCCCTCACGCGTGCGTTCGCCGACGCCGGCAAACACCGAGAAACCATCAGAGCCGATCGCGACGTTGTTGATCAGCTCCATAATTAGAACCGTCTTGCCAACGCCCGCACCGCCAAAGAGGCCGATCTTACCGCCGCGAAGAAACGGCTGAATGAGGTCGATGACCTTGATTCCCGTCTCGAACATTTCAAGCTGAGTGGATTGTTCGTCGAACGACGGAGCGTGGCGGTGAATCGAAGATTTGGTTTCAGAGTTGACAGGGCCGAGCTCATCGACAGGGTCGCCGATGACGTTCATCACGCGTCCCAAGGTCGCCGCTCCGACCGGAACCGTGATCGGGCCGCCAAGGTCCTCGACCTTCATTCCGCGAACCATTCCGTCGGTCGGCAGCATCGAGACGGCACGCACGCGGCCTTCGCCGAGATGCTGCTGCACTTCGGCGACGACATCGACCGTCTCTTCGACGTCAAAGCCTTCGCTCGTGATCCTTAATGCCTGATAAATTGGGGGAAGATAATTCGTAAATTCAACGTCAACGACCGGCCCGATGATCTGCACGACCGTTCCGACCTGTCCATTTTGCTCTTTAGCCATTAGTTAAATGATTGCTCCTGTAATAGCGGCGTATTCGCCGGTTTTTGCAAAGGAGTGAGAATAACACAGCAATTATTTTCGTGCAAAAGTTGGTGCAAAAAAGTGAAAGATTAAGGCTTAAAAGAAGGTTGTGGACAGGATACTCACGGCAATCGTTATAGCCCGACAGGTTTAATCTTGCTTTCAGCGAGTTTGGTTTTGATGTATGCCTTGATCTGTTCGGCAGTCATATTCTGAGTTTCGGCGCTGATCCGATCTCTGATCTCACGCATCATTTTTACCGCGTCAAATGATTTTTTCTTCTTAGTCGTTTCCATAATTGATAAGGTCTTTGGGGCTGCGTATTTCCAGCATTTGATACCCAAGTTTTAAGTTTACTGCATTATAGCCTTTTATTCTCTCTAAATTTCCTAAGTGCTTAAATTGTGTGGCATCGTGATCATCTCCTTATATTATTGCCTGATTTTGGCAGGCTGAGATCAGAGTACCGCGGATGCACGCTGCCGTTTGTTTATTACATTACACTAGGAATGTAGTAAACTTAGGGCAAGTTAATGAACCTCGATGTGATCAATATAGACCCGGAAATCATGGGCGGCACGCCGGTCTTCAAGGGTACTCGTGTCCCCATCGAGAGCCTCTTCGACCATCTCGAATCGAACATCTCGTTGGACGAATTCCTCGATCAATTTCCAAGTGTCTCACGAGAGCAGGCGGTGGCTCTGCTTGGCTTGGCCGAGGAGATCCTTACCTCGAAGAACCTGGAAGCAGTGTATGAAACTATTGCTTGACGAGAATCTTCCTCGCGACCTTAAGCAAGCGTTTCCAGAACATGATGTCTCGACAGTTCGAGAGAATGGCTGGTCGGGAAAGAAAAATGGCGAGTTGCTGCGATTGATGATCGATAACGGCTTCAACTGCCTGCTCACTTTTGACCAGAATATTCAACATCAGCAGAACTTTGACAAACATTCGGTTGGAGTGATCCTTCTGATCGCGGAATCAAACAAATTGGAAATTCTGCTTCCGTTGATGGAACGGGTCGGAGCTGCATTGCGTCGCACGACTGCGGGTGTCACAGTTATTCAGGAAAAGTGAAAAAACTCGAACTACCATCGCAAGGCCTCAATACGCTGTTCGGCGTTCAGGATCAAAACATCAAATATCTCGAATCGCTTCTCGATGTGAGCATCGGCGTGCGCGGCAACGAACTGCTGATAGACGGCGACGCGAACGACATAAAGACCGTCGAGCAGATCTTGCGCGATTTTGGCGAGTTGTTTGAGAACGGCAATACATTTAACGACAAGGAGTTGCGAGACGTTTTCAAACAGATCGCCGAGAATCGTGCATACTCGCTGAAAGATCATTTTCAGAAGGCGCGATTCAATCCGTCGGGTAAAAAGACCGTCGCACCGAAAACCGCAAACCAACGCAAATATCTCGACGCGATAGCTGCGAATGACCTCGTCTTCGGCATCGGCGTCGCAGGCACAGGCAAAAGCTTTCTCGCGGTCGCGATGGCCGTCGATGCGTTGTTCAAAAAACAAGTTAACCGAATTATCCTGACGCGTCCTGCCGTCGAAGCCGGCGAACGTCTCGGTTTTCTTCCGGGCGATCTGCAGGAAAAGATCGACCCTTACCTGCGGCCGCTTTACGACGCGCTATTTGACCTTATCGACGCCGAAAAAGTCACGAAGATGCTCGAAAAGCGCATCATCGAGATCGCGCCGCTTGCCTTCATGCGCGGACGTACATTGAGCGACGCCTTCATCATTCTCGACGAAGCTCAAAACACAACCAGCGAGCAGATGAAGATGTTTCTTACGCGCATCGGCTTCGGCTCAAAGGCCGTCGTCACCGGCGACATTACGCAGATCGACCTGCCGCGCGGCCAAAAAAGCGGCCTCAAAGAAGCCCAACGCGTCCTCTCCGACATTGACGCCATTGACTTCGTTTACTTCACCGAAAAAGACGTCGTCCGCCACAAACTCGTGCAGATGATCGTCAAAGCGTATGAGGAACATTCGAATAACGGCGAAACTGCGGAATGAAAGTTAAAGAGATGATTCGAAAGTTAGAGCGCGACGGTTGGCGTCTTGATAGAACAAAAGGTAGTCATCGGCAATTTAAACACACTGAAAAACCGGGCACAGTTACCGTATCGGGAAAAGAGAGCATCGATATTCCACCCGGAACCTTGAATAGCATTTTGAAACAAGCAGGATTAAAATAAGGCAGCTATGAAATATCTCGTTATCGTTGAAAAAGGTGAAACAAGCTACGGAGCCTATGCGCCGGACCTTCCTGGCTGCGTTGCGGTCGCAGAAACTGAAGAAGAGGTGCTCGGACTTATACACGAAGCGATCGAGTTTCATATCGAAGGTCTCCGCGAGGACAACAAGCCAGTTCCGTTTCCGCACTCAGCCGTTAAATACGTCGAGGTTCCGGCCTAGGTGATCGACGTTGTAAATATCCAACGCAAGGTCAAGCTCGACACCGACATCTTTAGAAAATTTATTGTCGAACTCACTTCCGCCGTCTCCGAAGCCGAAAACAAAACCTTTGCCATCGCCTTTGTCTCCGACAACCGAATGAAGCAGCTTAATGAAATGTTTCGCGGAAAAAACACGACGACCGATGTGCTGTCATTCCCACACGAGCCTGACGAGTTCGAACTGACCACTGACCACCGACAACCGACCACTATCTTCCTCGGCGACATCGTGATCTCGGCCGAACAAGCGCAAAAGCAGTCTGTCGAAAACGATCTAATGTTCGACGCCGAGATCAAACAGCTTATCCTGCACGGTCTGCTTCACCTGTGCGGCTACGATCACGAAACCGACAACGGCGAGATGAATAAACGCGAGCTTGAACTAAGGGAAAAACTTAAGATTAGCCACTGAGAACACAGAGAGCACTGAGTCGGCAGTTGACTGTCAATTGACGCTGCTCGCATTTAGCGACCTTTTCTCTGTATCCCCCGTGCTCTCTGTGGCAAAATATCCTAAATGACCGAGAGCAAGAAAACTGCCGAGCCATGTGTGATGGTGATATTTGGCGCGACGGGCGATCTGACAAAACGCAAGTTGTTTCCTGCTCTTTACAATCTAGCGAAGGACGACTTTTTGCCACATACATTTGCGATCGTCGGAGTTGGCCGTCAAGAAATGACGACAGACGAATATCGCAAAGACGTCGTCGCCAACCTGCACGAATTTGTGCAGAAACCGTTGCAGAAGCCCGCACGGAGTAAGGGCATCGACAGCGATCACGAGAGCCCTCATCCCGTGCAGGCGTCTGCAACCGAACCGAACGAGAATCTCATAAAATGGTTCGAGGAACGCACCTATTACACCGGTGGTGATTTTGACGACGACAAGAAATTGTTCGGCGATTTGAAAGACCTGCTCGGCGAGATCACGGCACAGCATCAGATACCTGACAATTATTTTTTCTACATGGCGATACCGCCCGACATGTTTGCAAACGTGACGCAGAAGATCGTAAAGAACGGTTTAGGCAAAGAAGAAAACGACAACTGGCGAAGGTTTATTTTCGAAAAACCGTTCGGCCGCGATCTCGAATCTGCAAAACAACTCAACACCGATCTATTGCGCACGATCAAAGAGCGGCAGATCTATCGCATCGATCATTATCTCGGCAAAGAGACGGTGCAGAACATTTTGGTCTTTCGCTTTGGCAACTCGATCTTCGAGCCGATCTGGAACCGCAACTTTATCGATCACGTGCAGATCACGGTCGCGGAAAAGCTCGGCGTCGAGCAGCGTGGCGGATATTACGACTCGGCCGGTGCACTGCGCGACATGATTCCTAATCACATCTTGCAGCTCGTCACTTTGACGGCGATGGAGCCGCCGGTTTCGTTCGAGGCCGACGCGGTTCGCGACGAGCAGGCGAAAATCCTACAGGCGATTCAACCGTTTTCGCCGGAAGAAGTTTTAAAGGAAACCGTTCGCGGACAATACGGGATTGGCAAAATAGACGACAAAGATGCTCCCGCTTATCGCGATGAGCCGAATGTCTCGCCAGCTTCGAATACCGAAACTTTTGCCGCTTTAAAACTCTCGATCGACAATTGGCGTTGGGCTGACGTGCCGTTTTACGTTCGCACCGGCAAGCGAATGGCGACAAAACATTCGACGATCATCATTCAATTCAAACGCGCTCCGTTTGTGCTGTTTCGCGACACGTCGATCGAAAAGCTCACGACAAATCGCATCGTCATCCACATCCAGCCCGACGAAGGCATCACGCTGCACTTCGGCGCGAAAATTCCCGGACCTGTGGTCAATATGGGCGCGGTCGATATGGATTTTAATTACGTCGAACACTTCGGCGAGCAGATCTCGACCGGCTACGAACGGCTGCTTTACGATTGCATGATCGGCGACGCGACGCTCTTCCAACGCGCCGACATGGTCGAAGCCGGATGGCGAATCGTCACGCCAGTGCTCGACGTTTGGAACGCGCTGCCAGCACGCGACTTTCCAAATTACGCCGCCGGCTCGTGGGGCCCGAAGGAATCCGACGACCTGCTCGCAAATGATAGTAGAGCTTGGAAAAACATTGCAGATTAGCTATAAAATTTTTACTGTAGAGACGTTAAAAAAAAAGATGAAACCACAGATAAACACGGATGGACACAGATTTGAAGAAGTGCCAATTCTTGTCGGACATCCTATTATCGGTGTTCATCTGTGTCTATCTGTGGTTAATTGTTTTCTCTGCGTCTCCGCGTCTCTGCGGTGAAGATATTTATGCAAACCGAAATCGTTATAGCTGTAATCATTTTGATCGCACTCGTCTTTCTCGCGACCGTCGATATGGCGTTCTCGCATCTGTCGGATGTCGGCCTGCGGCGAATCACGTCCGACGAAGAATCCGACGAGAAAAAGAAAACCGGTGAATTCCTACGCGAGATACTCGAGAACCGACCGCGTTTTCGTTTTGCGTTGTCTTCAGTCATTCAAATTCTGTTGATCTGTTTCACCGTTCTTCTTACGGTCATCGTTAGCGATTTCGTGACGACTCGCGGACGGCTGCTGTTCTTTGCGCTCGTCACCGGACTCGGTGCCACAGTTCTGCTGCGTCAGATCGTGCCGCGACTGCTCGTTCAAAACGAAACAGAGAAGAAATTTCTTTTTCTATTGCCCGCAATTCGTCCGATGTTTGCGCTCATTTCGTTTTTTGTCGAACCGATCGCAAAACGCAAACGCGCAAAGTCGCGGCATAAGCTCGAAGCAACCGCCGCGCCCGACATTACGGATGAAAAAGAAGAAGACGGCGACGAAGACTTTCAGGCTCTGATGGAGGTCGGCGAGGCCGAAGGCATTATCGAAGAAGAAGAACGCGAGATGATCGAGACGATCGTTGAATTTGCGGATACGCTTACCGGCGAAATCATGACGCCTCGCACCGAGATCGTTGGCGTGAGCGTCGGCACCTCGATCAAAGATGCACGCGACACGATAATCGAAGAAAAATATTCGCGGCTTCCCGTCTATCGCGAAAGCATCGATAACGTCGAAGGCATGATCTACGTCCGCGATCTGCTCTCCGCGCTCGCCGAGGGACAAAAAGAGAACGCCGTCGAAACAATTATGCGCGACGCGTTCTTTGTGCCCGAGACAAAGACCGCCGCCGACCTGCTCAAATCGATGCAGGCGAATCACGTTCAGATCGCAGTCGTGATCGACGAATACGGCGGCGTCGCCGGCCTCGTCACCGTCGAAGACATTCTCGAAGAGATCGTCGGCGAGATCGAGGACGAGGACATCGAACGCGAAGAGATCATCGAGATCGTCGAGGGCACGGGCGGCTACTACGACGTGCTCGGCTCGACCGAGATCGACAAGATCGAACGTCTATTCGACATCGAACTCGAGGACGAAGATTACACGACAATCGCCGGCCTCGTCGTCACAGAAGCAGGCTACGTGCCAAAAGTCGGTGACAAACTCGACCTTCGCGGTCTCGATATCGAGGTGCTAAAAGCCGATGACAAAAAACTGAACTTGCTCAGATTGCACCGTGCAAAGAGTGAAGAAATTAGCCGCAGATAAACGCAGATAACGCTGATCTGAAATCTTCTTTGTATCTGCGTCATCTGCGTTTATCTGCGGCTACATTTTCTTTGTTCGATCCGATCGTCCGTTAACGCAGGCGGTTCCGACATTGCTATAATAGCTTCACACATATTTTGGAGGTAAAAGATATGGCTATCAGATTAGGCGACGAAGCTCCAGATTTCACTGCCGAAACAACCGAGGGCACAGTCAATTTTCATGAATGGCTCGGCGACAGTTGGGGCGTTTTATTTTCGCATCCGAAGGATTTTACGCCCGTGTGCACGACCGAGCTTGGTTATATGGCAAGTCTCAAGCCCGAGTTCGATAAACGTAATGTAAAGATCATCGAGCTGAGCGTCGATTCGGTCGAGGATCACAAGCGTTGGTCGGCGGACATCGCCGAGGCCACCGGCCACTCGCCGAACTATCCGATGATCGGCGACACCGACCTTAAAGTTTCGAAACTCTATGACATGCTTCCCGCCGAGGCCGGTGAAACCTGCGAGGGACGCACTGCGATGGACAATATGACGGTGCGAAATGTTTTCGTCGTCGGGCCGGACAAAAAGATCAAGCTGATAATCGTTTACCCGATGAGCACCGGCCGAAACTTCGACGAAGTGCTCCGCGTTATCGACTCGATGCAGTTGACCGCCAAACACAGCGTCGCGACGCCCGTAAATTGGAAGGACGGCGAAGATTGCATCATCGTGCCAGCCGTGACGGACGAGGACGCGAAAGGCAAATTCCCAGCCGGTTGGACAGCCGTAAAACCTTACTTACGCGTCACGCCGCAACCGAATAAGTGAAACTGCAAGCCGAGATCGGCGACGACAAATTTGAGATCGACATCACGCGAGAGAACGATAAAGTTTTTGCGCTAGTTAACGAGCGCAAATACGAACTCGATGCTTCCGAACCTGAACCGAATGTCTTTCTCCTAAAACACAACGGCAAAATTTACGAGGTTTTTGTTTCGCCGCAATCCGACACGACAGGTCACATGAACGTGAGCGTCGGCACAAACGAATTTGAAGTAAAGCTATTTGATCCGAAACGTCTTCGCGGCAGCGGCAGCGAGCACGTCCATGGCGACGGCAAGGCCGAGATCAAAACCGCGATGCCTGGCAAAGTCGTGCGAATCTTAAAATCTGTCGGTGACACCGTCAAGAAAGGCGACGGCGTGATCGTCGTCGAGGCGATGAAGATGCAGAACGAGATGAAATCGCCAAAGGACGGTCACATCGCAGAGATAAAAGTCGTCAAGGGTGACACAGTCAGCGCAGGCGATGTCTTGGTAGTGATCGAATAAGTGCACAGGCCCGCACGTTAGTGAGCGCGGTATATTCAACGTTGAGTGTTCCGCCCTTACTGACGTGCGGGCTTGCACATATTTTCATGCAGCTGGAATTGGTCCCGACGCGACAAGTTTCTTTTTACGCGGATCGACTATTAAACTCAAACCTTCCAAAGTCCGAGCCCCTAAAAGGAGCAAATCACCTTTCTCGGCAAACACCACTTCATCGACGGTGAAATATTCATCATAGGTTAAGAGAGCAAAACCAACGCTTCGCGTCACCACTTGGCCGTTTGCCATCATAAACCCTATATCCTTTTTTTCCCGCTGGACGTCTAGTTTTTCCAAAACTTTTCCAGGAATCCATGTGTATTCGCTGCCGGTATCGACAAGCATCTCAGACATAACCGCTGATTTTTTGCGGTTCACTATATTCCCTATTTTGCATTTGACCTTAAAAGTGCCCATAACCTTTATTATAGATTGATAACGTTAATGTGAAAATCTGGCCGCCCGCTAACGCAGGCGGTTCTGACTTTTCGGCAAACTCAGCATATTTGCAAACAGCCTATATGCGCCGGGAACGCCTGCCGGCAATTGTCTGAACATCGAATAGCTGCAATACACATAATTCCCTTTCCCGAGTTTTGCGATGACGAGCCCGCCTTTGTTTTCGGCCTCGCCCGCGTCGTGCGATTCGAGCAAGCCGGTGTATTCGGCGGCGAAATTCGTAAAGTTATAAAGATTGCGCTCCTGCACCCAGCCTTCGAAGTCGGCCTGCGTGATCTTATTCGGTGAATTAAATATCGCGTGCTTGGCGTCGGTGAGCGTAACCGCTGCGTTTTCGTCCACCACGCGCGGCCCCATCTGCGTCGTAAACGGCGCAAGCAGCGCGTAGCTAGGCAGTTGATATTGCACAACAAGCGTTCCGCCACTGCGTGCAAAATCGAGCAGCCGCGTGTTGTTCGCAACAACATCGGGCCGCACCTGATACGCTCTGATGCCAACAACGATCACGTCAAACCGCGACAGATCACCGCTCGCTAATTCGCTCTCAGAGATCGTCTCGACATTGAAACCCATCTGCCTGATCGCGTCCTGCACACGATCGCCGCTGCCCATGATGTAACCAACCTTTACCGGCGATACATTGAGATCGATGACCCTAACCGTCGTCTCTGCTACTCGATAGATTCGATGCGTTTGAATATGCGGATAAGCTATCATCTTCATCGACGATGTAAATTCTGCACCGCCTGCCATCGCCTTTGCAGACAAAACAACTGAGCCCGGTTGTGTTTTTGCAGGGATCGTCACATCAAACGTGAACGCCGCCCGCTCACCGCTGCGCTTTACTTCAAAATTTTGCGAACGTGGCGTGATAGTCCAACTCGAATTGGCAGTGCCCAACGTCACGGTGCCCGATGTCGCTTGTGTCGAGTTGTTGGTAACCGTCACGACGACGCGTCGCTGCTGTGATTTTGTCGAATAGGGAACTATCAGCATCGATTGATCAGGTTCGACCGAAACGCGCGGCACAACATCAATATTTCTGCGAATCTCGCCGCGAATATCGTCTGCGAACCTGTATTGCACAGGTCTTACTACGCTTAGCCACTGGTGTTCTAGTTGAAACATCGCGAGTAGCTGCATTTCGGATGGTTTGAACGCAGCGGTTTTATACTGTTCGTCACTATCCAAGCGAAACAGATCGCCTTCGCGAGGATTTGCAAGCCAGTACGGCTGAGTGGTCTGCCAATCGGACGGTACTGTCACGTTGTAGAAAGCAGCAAAATCGGCTACTTCGCGTGTAACGAAAGCGGGCGTGTTAGATTTCGGAGCATCGACTGACTCCGTCTTCCAACGTTGTGGCGCCCAGAGTTCTAATTTGGAAACCTTGACCGGTATGCCGTCAGGCACGAAGACTTTTGCACTGACAGGGACCATCTCACCGGGAACGACGGATTCGCGATCAGCGAGCGCATCGATCTGGATGCCACTTGCGGTAACGATAGCTTCAGAAAGCTGTCCGCAAACGTAACCGAATTCATTTTTTGTGGCTGTACTTATGTCGGTTCTCTTTAAACCGCGGTATGCCACTTCGTATGCCTCAGCCAAAGCAGGAATGCTTTTCTCCGGCGACTTGAGATCAAGACTCTTCATCGCCGCATTGATAGTCGTCTGAAGTTCAGAAGTTGGTTCACGCTCGATGCCGTCGAAGATATTTGTTTCCTTCGCTGTGCTGCCGACGAGATTCAAGCTTGAGAACTGATCGCCGCGAAGTTCGAGGACGCCTTGCTCCTGTGACTTGTGCTGGCTGCGCGCTTCCATGGCGATCTCGAAATACGAGCGGCCGAGCAGTGGATCGTATTTGCCGGTGTTGATGCGAAGTGTCGGCTCGCCTGTGCCGCGATGACGGACGTAGAATTTTTTGACCTGCCAAGTCGGGCCTGCATCGGTGCATTGTGTTGCATCGGCTGCGGCTTTGACTGCAAGCGGCGAGATGTAACCTGCAAATTGATGATGAGCGTGGCCGTCGGCCGGCGTGCCCGAAAATTGTGAGATGACAACCAGCGGACGAAAATTTCGGATGACGCGAACCGCATCGCATAAAATTATTTTTTCGTCCCACTTACTTTTTGCTTCGTCGAGTGTTTTGGAAAATCCGTAGTCGTAGGCTCGCGTGAAAAATTGCTCGGCGCCGTCGAGCCGACGTGCTTGCAGCAGTTCTTCGGTGCGAATCACGCCGAGAGCTTCGCCGAGTTCGGGGCCGATGATATTTTGTCCGCCATCACCGCGCGTCAACGACAGATACGCAGTTCGAGCATTTTCGCCGCGCGCTAAATAAGCTAGAAGCGCGGTATCTTCGTCATCCGGATGAGCTCCGATCATCAACGCGCTCGCGGTCGTATTGAGCCGCTTTAGCAACTGCATCAGGCCAACCGCGCCTCGATCATAAATCGGTCTGACTTGCGCCGTCGTCGATAACCGCAGAGACGCGGAGATGCAGAGAGAAGCAAAAATGAAGGTCAATAATTTCTTAGCCATGTAAAACAATTCCTCAAAAACTCTGCGTCTCCATATGTCTGCGGTTATCATCATCGGACTTCGTAAGGCTGATCAGATAGCCCGCGATCACGGTCACGACGCAGCCGATGACGTTGAACCAAAGAAACTCGATCTTCGTGTAGTTACTCGCGATCCAAACGGATGCGATGCCGAACAGCAAGCCGAAAAACGCTCCGCGAGCATTTGCCCGGCGAACGACGAACGCGAGCACAAAGACACCGAGCAAGGATCCGTAAAAGAACGAGCCGAATTTATTCACGACCTCGATCAGCGAGCCCAAATTGCTGGCAAAGATCGCGACGATACAGGCGAAGATTCCCCACAGAAGCGTCGAGACTCGACCGATGAATACGTAACGTTCGTCCGTAGCATCGCTGTCGTAAAGCCGTCGATAAAAATCGATCGTCGTCGCCGTCGCGAGCGCGTTGAGTTCGGCCGCGATCGACGACATCGCCGCCGCAAAGATCGCGGCAATTATCAGCCCGATCACGCCTATCGGCATGTTTGCGAGAATGAATGTCGGAAAGACGTAATTTACATCGTTAAATGTCGGATTACTCGTTTCTTTTACAAACGCGACGGCTTCTTTGCGTTTGTCATTAAACTTTTTATCCGCGTCGATATACGCTTGGCGAGCGGCAGCCTCGTCCGATGCGAAACGTATCGCAGCGTCACGGCGCGTTGCGTGTGCAGCTTTGAAGTCGCTGTCTATCCGCTGAAATTGCGCGCTCGAACTCGCCTTGTCGATCTCGGTCGCGTTAAATACAACCGGCGGCGCGGTGAATTGATAAAACACAAAAACGAGCACGCCGATCAGCAAAATAAAAAACTGCATCGGTATCTTAAGAAACGCGCTCATCAGCAGCGACGTGCGGCCTTCGTCAACCGACTTCGCAGTGAGAAATCGTTGCACCTGACTCTGATCGCAGCCAAAATAACCGAGCATCAAAAACAAACCGCCGATCAGCCCAGACCAGATCGTGTATTTTTCCTGTAGATCAAATGTCGTATCGACGGTGTTCAATTTGCCGAGACTTCCGGCGAGCCGCAAGCCGTCGGTAAACGACACGCCGTCGGGAAAGCTCGATAAAATCACGATAAAAACGACCGCGAGCCCGAGGAAGATGACGAACATCTGCTTGACGTCAGTCCACGTCACGGCTTGCACGCCGCCGAACATCGTATAAACGGTCGTCGATAGACCGATAGCGAAAATTGTAAATATAAGATTCCAACCGAACACGATCGACAGCACGATCGACGGCGCCGAGATGATCGTTCCGACGCCAAGCCCGCGTGAGATCAAAAAGAAAAAGCTCGTCAGCGTGCGCACCTTTACGTCAAAGCGTTGTTCGAGATATTCGTAAGCCGTGAAAACTTTTGCACGATAAAAGAACGGCACGGCCGTCACGCACAAAATTATCATCGCGAACGGCAGCCCGTAATAGAACTGAATAAAACGCATTCCGTCCGAATACGCTTGTCCCGTCGTGCCGACAAGAGTGATCGCCGAAAGCTGCGTCGCCATCACCGACAGACCGACCGCCCACCACGGCAGGCCGCGATTCGCAAGAAAAAAACCTTCCTTCGTTTTGCTGTGCTTCGTCATCCGCACGCCGTCCCAAATGACGTATGTGAGGTAGATGAAAACTACTGTCCAATCGAGAAGTTTCATGCAAAATAACGTGAAAATGCCCAGAGCAAAGTGATAACGACGAACGTCGTCGCAACAACGGCGACGTAAATGCGATTCCAAAAACTGTCGGGTTTCTCTTCGTCCATATTTAAGAAAAACAATTTCCTTCAGTGAATAGTTGTTAGTGGCTAGTTAATATTTCTTTTGACTATCCACTATCAACTAATAACTATCCACTGGAGTAATTCGTCATGTTCGATGAAATCCACGTTCGATGTCCTTCATCGACAGTCGTAAAATTACCGGTCGGCCGTGAGGACACGTCGTCGGCGAACTTGTTGTTAATAATTTATCGATCAGCCATCTCATCTTTTCAGAAGTGAGCTTCATATTTATTTTGATCGCCGCTTTGCACGCAAGACTCGCGGCGATGTCGTCACGCAATGAAGTTTTTGGCGCTCCTTTTTTTTCCGCGTCGATCGTGTCGAGAATCTCCGCGAACAGATTGCGAACATCGGCCGCCGGCAGATCGGTCGGAATGCTTTTGATCGCAACGGTGCGGCCCGAGAGTTTCATCACGCCAAATCCGAGCGATTCCAGGTCGCTCTCGATCAGTGCAAACGCTTCGGATTGCGCGGGCGTGAGGTCGATAGTTTCCGGCAGTAAAAGATTTTGCGATTCGACCGTGCGATCCGTTTCGCTGCGTCGATATTTGTCGAACAAAATTCGTTCGTGCGCGACGTGCTGATCGATGAGCAACAGGCCTTCGTCATCGACGGCGATGATAAAACTCTCGTGCATCTGACCGAGCGGTTGAATTTTTGACGAAGATATCGCCTCGATTTCTACAGGCTTTGCAATTTTTGCCGCAGAATTTACGGGCGGCATTTCGACGTATGTTTGCGAAGCTGTAACCGACTTGCGCCCTTCAATCGCGCGATCTTCGCTGCGAAGTGCCGTCGCGGCTTCGTCCAACAGCCGCGGCGGCTGAGAATCAAAACCTACCGATGCTGCGACCTGAACGTAACTTTCCGCAGGCGGTTCGGGTTGTTCGGCAACGACTCGAAGTTCAATGTTTTGCTGCTCAGCGATCTGGCCGCCCGCAAACGCAGGCGGTTCTGACAATGGCTCGGCTTCACGCAAAGGATCGGTTTCAACGGCTGTCAACGGTGCGTCACCGGTCACGCCAGCTTTCATCAAAGTTGCTCGCACGGCTTCCGCGATCACATCCTTGACGGCCTCGCCACGACGAAAACGAACTTCGGTCTTTGCCGGATGAACATTGACATCGATCTCTTCGAGCGGCATTTCGATAAAGAGAAACGCGACGGGATAAACGCCGTGCGGCAGAACCGAGCGATAACCTTCGAGCAGGCCGCCGGCGATAGTTTTGTCGCGCACGAAGCGGTTGTTTACAAAAAAGTATTGCGAGTCGCGAGTCGTGCGACGTTCACGCGGTGCGGAAATAAAACCGGTGACGCGCGCAACATATTCGCGGCCGCCATCGACCGGCAACAAACTTTCGAGCAAGCCACCGCCGAACGTTTGAAACGCTCGTTCACGCAGATCTTTAGCAGGCGAAACGCGCAAAACCTCGCGGCCGTTATTTGTTAACGTAAACGCGATCTCGGGATGCGCAAGCGCGTAATGCGTGACGATGCTGGTGAGATGATAATTCTCTGTAGCCTCGCTGCGCATGAATTTGCGACGAGCCGGCGTGTTGAAAAAAAGATCGCGAACCGTGATCGTCGTGCCACGATCACGTGCAGCATCTTTAACGTCGATCAAACGTCCGCCTTCGACGACGACGCGCGTCGCCACCTCGTCCAACTCAGTTTTTGTGATCAACTCTACTTTCGCCACCGACGCGATCGATGCTAACGCCTCGCCGCGAAAACCGAGCGTTCCTATCGCGGCAAGATCTTCGAGCGTAGAAATTTTCGATGTCGCATGCCGTTCGAATGCAAGGACGGCGTCATCGCGGCTCATGCCTTCGCCATTGTCGGCAACCTGCATCAGACGGCGTCCGCCGAGCTCGATGTCGATCTGAACACGAGTCGCGCCGGCATCAAGCGAATTTTCAACAAGTTCTTTTATAACGGACGCGGGCCGCTCGACCACCTCGCCGGCGGCGATCTGGTTTGCAAGATTGTCAGGTAAAACCTTGATCTTATTCATTACAAATAAATGATCCGATGATCTTTGTCCTTCAGCTCAACCGAATTATACAGCACGTCAATAAAACTAAGCCCGTGCCTGTTGATAAAACTGAATATGTTCAGGGTGCGCTCCTGCAAGCCGCCGTTAGGCACGAGCGAGTTGAACAGATCGTCGATCTGACGCCGCATCGTCTCGTCTTTTCTTACCTCGCTTAGCAAAGCTTTTTTTCGCAGCGTCGCAATGTGATATTCAATTTTGCGGCGACGCGTTGCAAGATTCGTCGCGAGTGTCGGATCGCTCGATGAAAGTTGTCGGTCGAGCCGGTCCAACTCGGTTTCTATATTTTTTTCAACTTCTGTAAACAGTTCTGCGGTTTCAGGCGACAGAACTCTTTCAGCGGCGGCCACTAACGCTTTTTCTTTATCGACAAAAAGATCGGTTAGATTCCAGCTGAGTTTTTCTAACACGCGGCGCTGTCGCGATTCGATAATCGTAAAGCTTTGACGGTGAAAGATCGTCGTAACGGGCCGCTTGAGAATTTTATACGCCGCCCCGTTCTGTGCGAAATACGCGATCTCTGCCGCCCCGCCAAAATAACAAATCGTCGGCAAAAGATAATCTTGGACGACGCTTCGCAACATTACGCCGGGACTGAATCGTCGTGATTCATTGCTTGCGATCTTCTCGAGTTCAGCGGTAGTAAATTCACTTTTGCCGTCTTTTGCACGATAAAGATTGTCGCTAACTCTTTTGAGCGCAGTTCGCTTTCCTTCATCGTCGTGCCAAAACAGCGGAAAATAATCGTCTTCAACTAAAACCTGCGAATGAAAATCGTCGGTGGCGAGTTTTTTGTTTCGATCTTGAATCGCAGAAACTATTTCGTCAGCTTGTTTTATAGCTTGCTCGTAAATCGGTGCCGCAAGCTGCTTGATCTTTTTATGCTGCGGATCAATGACAACGAGGCCGTAGTTTGCAAACAGCACGGCAAGTGTTTTTCCAAACGATTCGCCAAAGTTGCTTTGCTCACTGTAAGAAGCTTTTAAGAGATCGTGAATGTCAGCCGAAAACTCGGTCGTCGGTAAATGTGAGATCAGATCGTCGATAAATGTCGCTATGGAAGAATCAAGTTTTATGTCGCCGACAGATGCTCCGTCGTCAAAATTCTGCGGTCTGTATTGTGAGCTTATCAACTCGCCGTTTTTGTCTGTGAGATAAATTTCCGCTACCTCATCAAAGTCGTGATCTTCGGTTGCGACCCAAAACACAGGCACTGCTTTTGTGCCGTTTTTATTTAGCTCATCTGCAAGTTTGATCGCTGACAGCGCTTTGTAGATCGTGTAAAGCGGGCCGGTTAAAATACCGGCTTGTTGTCCTGTTACAACGGCGACGGTGTCGGCGGCGCGGAGTCGTTCGATGTATTCGAGAGTTTTAGAGCTCGCGCCGATCTGCTTATTGATCTCAACTAGCGCATCGCAAAGTTCACCTCGATCGGTTTTGTAATTTGCCAAAACCTCGTCAGCGAACTTCCCCACATTCGACGGCGAACCGGTTACGTTCGGATAATATTTTTTTAGAGCGGCCGGATCGCGGAGATATTCGAGAAAGAGTCGTGACTGATGCGGCAGTTCGGCAAACGAGAGGCTCTGAACTCGCGTGTTTGTCTGTGCGGGCTTGATCGAGCGGGCGTTGCTTTGCTTCAAAAGTGATGGCTCCTTAACAAAGATTATAAAATCCGCGTTGGCTTATTCCAAACGGCACGAAAAAAGCGGCCCGTTGTTCGAGCCGCTTGAAAGTTTAAAAACTAGCCGGTTGTATTAATTTTCCGCAACGACCGTCGAGCGTTCTATCCTGTAAACGCCGGACGAATGCGTCGATGCATAGATACGGTTTGGGTCTTGCGGATCGAACGCCATCGACCAAAAACGTCGGCTCGCGAGTTTCATATCTTTGTTGTCGATGCGCTTCCACTTGTTGCCGGCGTCAGTCGAGATAAAGATGCCGCCGTCGGTGTCGAGAGCGCTCGAGAGCATGATCTCGTCGGTGTTATTCGGATTGATAAGGATGCTCGTAAAGTTGCCGAGCGGCAGATTTCCGCCGCGACGCGACCACGTTCTACCATTATCGCGGCTCAAGTAAAACGTCTGAACCGTGCCGACGTAAATATTGTCGGGCCGTTTCGGATCGGACACGATCGAGCTGATCGGAATATTATCGACCGCTCCGTTTGTCCTCTCCCAAGTTTTACCGTTGTCGCGCGAAACCAACACGCCCGATGTCGCCGTGCCCGCCCAGATCGTTTCAAGACGCTGCGGCGCGACGTGGATCGCGAAAATGTTTTCGCTCAAGCCCGCTCCGAAGTAAAGTTTCTCCCAACCTTTTGCCGGATCGAGCGTTCGATAGACGCCTTTGTCAGTTCCGGCGAGTAATCCGCCGTTTGGCAGCAGTTCGATGACTTGAACCTTGCTTGTTATCGCCGGGATCGATCCCGTCACAGCAGAAGGCGCAGCTTTCGTCGTAGCTGTTCCTTTACCTTTTTTGACCGGAGATTTTTTTACCGGTGGTTTTTTTGCAGCGACCAGTTGTGTCCACGAATTGCCGCGATCGATCGAGCTGAAGACACCGACATTCGTTCCCAAGAACATCTTGTTCGGGTTCGCCGGATCCTGTCTAACGACAAAAACTCGTATGCGGGCCACGTCGAGATTGCGACCCTGCGTCCACGAAGCGCCGCCGTCGTTGCTGACAAAGAAAAATCCGCCGCCTGTCGCCGTGTTGTGAGTCGCAGCGTAAAGTCGGTTCGGCTGCTGAACGTCCGGCGTGACCGAGTATGTAAAGCGGCTGGTAAAATTGCCGTTCGTTTGCGCGAAGTTTCGCCCGCCGTCGTTCGAGACCATCACGCCGTAATTGTTCGTGCCGATAAAAACACGGTTCGGCTCGTCCGCGTGAACCGCGATCGAATTTATTTCGAGGTTACGCTGAGTCGTAAGCGACCACGACTTGCCGCCGTTAACCGACATCCAAAAACCTTCGGTCGTCGCGGCGTAAACAGTGTCGGGATTGGTCGGATGTTGCAAGATGTCTCGGGTGCGACGCGATTGCGAGGGTATGCCCTGAACCTTTGACCACTTTTCGCCGGCGTTCTGAGAAAAATAAATTCCGCTGCACGCCGAAGAATAGATTCGTTCGGGGTTTCGCGGGTCGACGGCGATCGCGAACACATCCGAGTCGTCGATCATGCCGTCCTTGATCAGCCGCCAGCTCTTGCCGGCGTCCGTCGATTTGTAAGCTCGCCACCAAGTGCCCGCATACATCGTGCTCAAATTGCGCGGGTCCATCGCAAGAGAATCAATATTCACCGGTGCGGAAGACGCGGTAAATCGCTGCCAACTATCACCGGAGTTTTGCGAGATCCAGACGCCGTTGACCGAACCGGCGAGCAAAACGTTCTGATCGAACGAAGATTGCATCATTGCGTGAATCGATTCGTTTTTCAGGTCTTTTGATTCTTTCCATGTGGCTCCCCCGTCTGTTGTTTTAAAGAAGCCGCCGGGAGCTTTGTGCCGGTGTCCAGAAGTGTAAATGACACGCGAATCGCGCGAATCGACAAGGAGTTGGTCGAGAACAAGCTCGGGTTTATTCAGATTGACCAACATTCGCCAACTGCGTCCGCCGTCGGCCGATGTGTGAACCTGGCCGTCGAGCGTGCTGATGTAAAGACGGTTCTTGTCCTTCGGGTCGATGGTAATGACGCGGACGTCGCCGCCATTCGGGCCCATTATCTGCCAACTCTTAAAGGCTTCGGAGGCCTCTGTCGCGGTAACGACATTTGCCGACGACAAGAGTATTGCGACGAACGAGAGAGATGTGAACGCGATGCTGATTTTATTAAAACGGAACAACATATTTTTTTTTGAATGCAGTAACAGGATGGTCAGGTTCCAATCAATAGCCAATTGTCTGATGCCACCACAGCGGGATCGGGTTTCTTGTGAAAGTAAGATCTATCAATGACCTGCCGCTATCTTACAAGATGGAGCGCCAAAATAAAAGCAATAAAAAACGGTCGGGATGCAGCGGAGCCATCCCGACCGTTTTTAAAAATGTCTGCCCCTATTTATCGAGGCAAAGCTTAAGCTTTATGGATTCGGAGGCGTCGCTCCGGCAGGTACTAAGTAGAACTTGACCTTACCGCCTGAGCCATCATCCGGACCATCGACGAAGGTGATACGGCTTGCATCCTGGCCAGAGCCCGGACGGTTGATCGCCTTCATGATCTGGGCTCTCAGCTTCTTCTTCTGAGCAGCTGTTCCGTAGATGATCGCATAACCCTGAGCGTTAGGATTGTTGTTCAACTGGATATAGAAGTTGTCAACACGAGCCTTAACGTCGTCATCCTTCAGATTGCCAAACTCATCAACCGAGATCGGTTCATCAGGTCGTTCGATACCAGCGGTTTCCGAACCACTTTCCTGACAGTTGCAGTCGCGAGGTAAACCAGCAACCATAACGGCTGCGGTCACGTTACTTCCGGGGGCCACACCTGTCGTATCGACAGATATGCTCGAAGTTCCCTGACCCGACGAGATCGTGCCCGCCGAAACTGTCCAGTTGTAGGTGTAATCGCCGCCGCCGCCAACATTAGCCGTGAACGTCATCGAATCACCCGCTTTGGTCAATCCGGACGGTCCAGTAACCTGCCAAGGTGCGGGACATTCGCAAACCGCGATGCAGTCCGTACAATTTTCGACCGTGATGGTTTTGGTATCAGTCTTGCCGCACACGCCACAGCCGTCATCGACGCCTGTTGTGATCGTGTATGTTCCCGGTTGAGCATTGCTCAGATCCCAGGTAACATTTGCACCCTGACCGACAATGCGTCCACCCGAAACTGTGTAGTTGTAGGTAAGCACATCGTTCTCTGGATCGCTCGCACGAGTTGCAACGCTAACGCTTCTGTTGTCGTTGCAGCCGCCCGAACGCGATCTGGTTCCCGGAGGGCACGGAAGCGTGATGACCGTGTCGCCGAGCGTTACCGAATCGACTGATGGCGGTTTGTTCTCGACCTGTCCCTCTCGTTTTTCACGACGTCCGATCCAGAACTGAGCGATGTAGCCGTGCGGATCGGTCGAAGCATTAAATCCGTTTGGAACACCGGTCGTTCGAGTCGTAACAACCGGAACACAGGTTCCACCGGTAACACAATTAAAGTAAACACTTCCGGTCGTAATGTCGTCGTCAAAACTATCGACATCCTGCTGATTGAAGTTATGACGATATGCCAAACCGAATCCAAACCAGCGTCGCGGGAATACTCTGAACCCGGCAATACCGTCAAGCGGATGCTGCTCGAGGGCATTCGGCGTGCGACCGCCGATGTATCTAACCATCTTGATCTCGAGGATCGGCTGGAAATACTTGTTCACCGGGAAGTCGGCACCAATAGAAGCCTGAATCTGATCGGCTCTGTCGAGAAGCGTAAAAGTTCCGTTGGGGAAATTTGCTTTCGGATTACTGGTCCAAACATAACCAATATTACCCGCAAGATTTGCCCACGAGGTAAGACGAGCGTCTGCTACAGCATGAACGCCAATATCGCCGCGATTGGCACCGGGACCTGCGCCTCGCTGCAATTGGTTAAATCCGCCTGCGCTGTCAGCAGTGTCGAGATACCACGTGTAATAAGCCACGACACCATAGCCAACCGCTTTCTTCGGATCATTAGCTCTCCACTTGAATCCAAAATTCAGAGTGTTGAACGAGGATGTTCCGTAAATGCGATTAATGAATGGAGCATCCTCAAGATATGCAGGTGCGTTCGAGAACGTTGCCGGTGCGGTTCCATTTGCGACGTTGATCGTCGAAAGCACAAAACCCGGCAGGATGCCACCGTAAACTGAACCGACGCCCGGGAAAAGATCGGCCGAACCGCCCTTTACCGGTGGTCCAAGTGTCGCGTTCGTGTTCATTGGAAAACCAAAGAACGGCCCCGAGAACAGCGCCCCGTAGTTGCCTGCGGTCCCGACATAAGGAAACGCCACGAAGGGTGCTCCTAGCGGTCTAAACACAGCTCTGTTGATGTTCGGATTCGGACCCGGACCTCTTGGTGCCAGTACGATTGCCGGAGGACTGCGTAAAACTCCGCCGATCACCAACTGCGAGTTTGGTAAATAAAAACTCGAAAGGTTTCGCGGCGAGTTAACCTTGATGCCGCGCCATCCTTCGGTAGTAAAGAAAAGCTCAAATCGATCGTGCAGACCGATATGAAAACTTAAGGGGACCGAAGTAATATCGACATTGCCGGGATCTCTGTCATAATTACTGTAAGCTGCGCTCAATGTATATTCGCCTTTTCGCAGCGTCTTGCCATCGTAAACAGTGAAAAGACCAGTCGGCCCGCCTACGGGTCCGCCGGTTCCTACGGTTGGTGCGGTGTTTCTCGTATCGTCCTCAGAATACTGAGCCGGTACGGCAAACACACACAAAAGCATAAATAGTGCAACAATGTACACTTTGTTAGCGAGTTTCATCACATTCCTCCGCTGAAAAATCGAAATTAAATTTCAAACCAAAAGCCTGAAAGCATTGGGACTTTCAAAACACAATAACTTTGTTGTCAAGCACGCCGATCAAAAATAGTCTTTCAAATTAGGAGTCAAACGACTCCCAGCGTGATACACAAAGATAAAACTATACTTACGTTAATCTTTATACAAAGATTTAACCCATAAAGTCAATGATTACAATCAAAAAACTTTACACATTTCTAGTATCCGACCTTATCGCAAATTAAACGGCAACGCAAGTATTATCAATCGATTGCAGACTTTTTCCATCTAAGCATAGATGCCGCGCATTCGAGTATCGTAAGCGACTCGGTCAATAGCAAGCATATAAGCCGCCGTGCGCGAATCGACATTGTGCTTGTCGGCATAGTGAACAAGCTCATTAAAGCTCGCGACCATCTTTGTCTCGAGGCGCTCGTTGACCTGATCTTCCGGCCAAAAATAACCCATACGATCTTGCACCCATTCGAAATACGACACGGTCACGCCACCGGCATTTGCCAAAATGTCGGGAATGACAAAAATTCCTTTATCATGCAATATCTTATCGGCTTTCGGTGTGGTCGGGCCATTCGCACCTTCGGCAAGAATTTTGCATTTGATGCGGTCGGCGTTTTCCGAGGTGATTTGATTCTCGGTCGCACACGGAGCGAGCACGTCGCACTCGATCTCGAGAAGCGATTTGTTATCGACCGTTTCGACATCGGGATAACCTTCGAGCGATTTATTATTTTTTAGATATTCGAGAACGTGAGGAATGTTAAGCCCGTCGGGTTTGTAAATGCCGCCGCTGACGTCCGAGATCGCGACGACTTTGTAACCTTGTTGATGCATCAATTCGGCGCCGATGCCGCCGACGTTGCCCGAGCCTTGCACAACAACGCTCGTCTGTTCCGGCGTAAGGTTAAATCGCTTGATCGCCTCGTTTACAGTAAACAAAACGCCGCGTCCCGTCGCTTCGCGCCGTCCTAAGCTGCCGCCGAGAGCGACCGGCTTTCCGGTCACGACGGCATTCACCGTGTGACGCATGTGCATCGAATACGTGTCCATTATCCACGCCATCGTCTGCTCGTTGGTGTTCATGTCAGGCGCCGGCACGTCTTTGTCCGGCCCGATAAAATCTATCAACTCAGATGTATAGCGACGGGTTAATCTCTCGAGCTCGCCGATCGACATTTGATGCGGATCGCAAATGATGCCGCCCTTGCCGCCGCCGAAGGGAACGTTAACCACCGCGCACTTCCACGTCATCCACGCCGAAAGCGCCTTCACCTCATCAAGCGAGACATCCGGTGCATATCGAATGCCGCCTTTCGCCGGCCCGCGAGCAAAGTTGTGCTGAACGCGATAGCCCTCGAACACCTGAATGTGCCCCGTGTCCATCCGCACGGGAATATAAACTTTTATCTCCCGCGAAGGCACACGCATCACGGCGTAAAGATCTTCGTCGAGTCCGAGCAGTTTCGCCGCACGGTCAAAACGCTCGCTCATCGCCTCGAACGGATTCTTCTCGTCGCTGCCTTTGAACCGCCGCATTTCATCGGCCATCGGGTTTGCCATTATCGGTTATGTCTCCAAAAAATTATGATCGCTAAATTATCCAACAATAACGCCGCCGCACGCATCTATTGCGTGTGAAAAATTTCGCTCTACGGCTCGTTGCTCAACAATATGGGAAACACGGTTTGTATCGATAAGCTCATTGTCAGACGGGGAAAATGATTTCTTTTTTGCGTTCAACTCGAAATCTTAACTTACAGAAAGAATCGAACGCAAATGTTTGACCGTAAAAATTCTATGGACGCGTCCGCCGGCTCGGCGCTAACATTTGGTTATAAATATTTTTTTGATGAACCTGCATTTTCGTGTTTTGTCTTTTGATCGTCGGCGACTGGCTGCGATGGTAATTTTCGTCGCGGCGATTATGTTCTTCGCCGTGAGCACAAATGCGCAAGACGACGAAGGGCCGGATGCGGTCGCGATCTTTAACCAAGGTCAGGATTTGCACGAAAAAGGCGATCTCGCGGGTGCAATAAAATTTTACGATCAGGCGCTAAAGATAATTCCCGAGTTTCCCGAGGCAATTTACCAACGCGGTCTCGCCGAACTAGTCCTGGGCAACAAAGCTGCTGCCGAAAATTCATTTCGCAGGGCGGTCGAGCTTCGACCCGATTGGTCGCTCGCGTTGTCGAGCTTGGGCTCGTTGCTCGTCACGCAAAAAAAATACGACGAGGCCGAAAGCATCCTTAACAAAGCCGTCGCTCTCGACGCGCAAAACTTCCCTGCACTGTCGGCTCTCATCGAACTGCGTCTGCGCACAAAAGCTTCGCAGGCGACACTAAAAGATCTGCTTGCAAAGACCACCGCATTGACCACGAAGGCAAATCCGCCGATTTCGATTTGGGTCGCGCGTGCGGCGCTCGAAAATGCGCTCGGCGACACAAAAGCCGCGCGTTCGAGCGTCAATAGAGTTTTGTCGAGCGAACCGACGAACAAAAGCGCACTCATCCTGTCGTCCGAGATCGCTCTCGCCGCCGGCGATCTGGCGCGTGCCGATGCCGACACCAAACAATTGGAAAAGATCTCGCCCGGCGATGAAACGACTGCACTTATGCGCGCGCGAATTTTCTTAGCCAACGGGAACGCGAACGAGGCACTCGAAATTCTCAACCGATTTCCTCAGTCGCCGGATGCCGCCGAGATGCGCAAGTTGATCGAGACGAATTCGTCCGTCTCGGCCGCAGAACTTGAAAAGCAGCTCGAAGCCAACGCGAACAACGCCGTACTTCTCGGTCGTCTCTGCAAACTTTATCGCAGAGACGATCCGCAGAAAGCGCTTGAATTTTGCCGTCGAGCCTCCGAGGCCGAACCGAATAACATAAACCACGCCGTTGGTTTTGCGGCGGCTCTCGTCCAGGCAAAACAGTTTGACGCCGCGATAAATTTGCTAAAAAAACTCGCGCAAATCGCACCCGATAATTCGACCGTTCATGCAAATCTCGGCACGGCGCTTCTACAGCTTAAACGCTACGCCGAGGCAAAGACCGAATTCGAATGGCTCAGAAATTCGCTCCCCGATTCGCCCGCCGTCTATTTTCATCTCGGCATCGTTCACGATCAGCTTGGCGAATACATCGACGCTCTGGCAAACTATCAGCAATTTCTAAAACTAGCCGACGCCGCCGAGAGCAGGCTCGAAATAGAAAAGGTAAATCTGCGGCTGCCCGCGTTGCAGAAACTAATAAAGAAGAAGTGATGGATCAAGTTAAAAGGCAAAAGGCAAAATAAGAGAGTGATTGATCAAGTCAAAAGTAAAAAGGCAAAAGGCAAAATAAGAGAGTGATTGATCAAGTCAAAAGTTAAAAGGCAAAAGGCAAAATAAGAGAGTGATTGATCAAGTCAAAAGTAAAAAGGCAAAAGGCAAAATAAGAGAGTGATTGATCAAGTCAAAAGTAAAAAGGCAAAAGGCAAAATAAGAGAGGCGTTTGCTTCCTGTCTTGCCTTTTTACTTTTTACTTTTTACTTTTTTCTTTTCACTTTTGCCTTTTTACTTTTTACTTTTGCCTTTGTGCAGCCTGCGGCTGCGCAAGATGATGCTGACGACACCGCTCCGCCGCCGCTTAAAATACTGTCGAAAGACGAACGTCAAAAGCTCGACGACGAAGCTGCCGACATAAAAGAACGTACAAAGATCGCGCTATCGATGATGAACGCCCGTCTCGGCACGGCAGAGAAGTTTCGCACCGAGCGCGACTATGATGCGATGTTTCGCGAACTCGGTTTTTTTCACGGACTCGTCGATGACAGCGTGGTGTTTTTGGAAAAACGTGACACGAATAGCGGCAAGGTGCTCGACGCGTTAAAGAGATTGGAGATCGGACTGCGCGGCTTTATTCCGCGTCTCGAAACGGTACGACGTGAAGTGCCGCTGCGCTACGAAGACTATGTTCGTCATCTTATGAAGTTCGTTCGCGATGCCCGCGCCCGCGCCATCGACCCGATGTTCGGCGACGGCGTGGTAAAAGTGAAGAATGGTGAACGATGATCTATGAAAGAAACAAAAAATAAAATCGTGTATGGCCAAATTTGTTGGAGACGTTCGCTCTCGCTGTTTTGTTTTTGCCTTTTTACTTTTGCCTTTTTACTTTCGCCGCCGTCGGCGGCGGCCCAACGTGATTACTTCACCGAAGCCGAGATCGAACTGATCCGCGACGCACAGCAGATCGATCAGCGCATTAATGTGCTCACTCACGCGATCGATCGCAGATTCGCCGTTCTTAAGATCGATGTCGGCACGCCTGCGAAAAAACCTGCGGGCGATTGGGGCGAGATGCCGACCGGCTCGCGCGGTGAGATGTTAAATGACATCAAATACATTCTTCGCAAAGCCATCGAGGACATCGACAACCTCGCCGCTCGCCCCGATTCGATGGTGATCGACCCGAACGAAAAGAAACCGAAAGGCTACTCAGAACTTTTTCCGACAGCCGTTCGCCTGCTCGCCGCCGCCGCGACACGTTACCAGCCCGCTCTCAAGATCGAACTCGACAAAACCACGACCGAATCCGAAAAAGGCTCGATCCTCTCTTCGCTCGAAATGTGCAGCGAAATAACCACCGCCGTCGCGAAGCTTCCCGCTCCGACAAAGAAAAACTGAGATGTCTGTTGCAGAAGCCCGCACGAAGTAATGGCTCCGTTAGGCATGAACGGCGCCTAATTCCGTACGAGCTTTAACAACAGAACTTTTTTTCTTTAACCCGGATTAAGCATTAGAAAAGAGCAATGATTTCTCTTTGGTTTGTTCTTTGTGATTTCTTAGCGTTCCTTGCGTCTTTGCGTGAGATAAAAGATATTTTTTTCACGCAAAGCCGCAAAGGACGCAAAGGAAGAAAATAGGATGAAAACTTCTATCGTGTAATCCAGGTTAAGTTTATTTACGCTATCGGGACTAAAGTAAGATGGCACCGCTCGTCACGAACGGTGCCTTTACTTCGTGCGGGCTTCTGCAACAAAATCTATTTGTTCATCATTTGCTTAAACGCCATCGACGCGATGTCGTCCATTGCGCTGCCGTCGCCGTCGCGGTCGAGAATGCTCGATGCGATATTTCCCAGCAATCCGCCGGACGGAGCCGATGCAGCTTGTTGCTGACCACCGCCTAGAAGACCGCCGATCAGATCGCCGAGACCGCCCGAAGGAGCGCTTTGCTGCGGAGCTCCGCCAAGTATGCCGCCAAGCATATCGCCGATGCCATCGGCACCGACATTCTGCTGCTGCTTTTGCTTGCCCAGATAGCTCATCACGATCGGTGCGAGCATCATCAGAATTTGCGCAACCTGGCCGATTCCGAGACCGCTTTGGTTACTGACTTCTTGAGCTACCTGGCCCTGATTGTTGCCAAAAATATGTCCCAAAATGCCGCCGCCGTTTGCGTTGCGAGGCGGTGGAGTCGCCTGACCGCCGCCAAAGAT
>Ga0187894_10000860_pt1 | contig 40635 bp, 31 predicted proteins | sample GBC1701081metaG_FD_136650 | JGI IMG/M metagenome (GOLD analysis project Ga0187894, IMG submission 136650) | White microbial mat communities from a lava cave in the Kipuka Kanohina Cave System on the Island of Hawaii, USA - GBC170108-1 metaG ... | reverse complement strand
GGCCGCAGTGGGACCAACACGGGTGCCATTCCAAAAGAGAGATGCGAGCAAGCTTGGATGGATCATTGAAAAGGATGAGGGTGTTCGATGCGCGCAGTAAAGGGCAGCCTTGGCCACTCCCCTTAAGAGGGGTTATAAGGAATAGGATGGCCCTCCCTGCGGCCTCGCCGGATGACCGTTTTGAGCAGCCGCTTATGAATAAGAATACGATGGAGCGTGCTGTCTGTAGAAGGACGCTCAAATAGACGATCAAACAAGGCCGCAGGGAGTCAGGCGACTGAGGCGTACATTTCTCACCCGCCCACCCCGAGCTGCAAGACAGCTCTTTCACCGGTGGGCACGTCGCAAGGAGGCGGACGACCGAGGACGACGTTGGGCGTCTATTTCAGCATCCTTCTAGGATTTGGCGCAGCGGAAACCCGTATAGCTATTGCGCGTTTCTGGAGGCAGTTTGAAGCGCCCATAGGTGAGAAGATATTTCGGCAAGTCGGACCAGGATCCACCGCGGAGCACTTTGAACTGTCCCTGCTCCGGTCCTTGCGGATTTTGTTCCGGCGAGATTTCGTAATAGTTCGCGGCGTACCAATCCTGCACCCACTCCCAGACATTCCCAGCCATTTGATAGAGCCCGGATGGACTCTTGCCTTGCTCATAGGACTTCACGGGCATCAAGACCTGGCTGTAGCTGAACCGCGCACCCAACGCGAAATTCGCCAGACCTTTGCTTGGGACCCAATTACCCCAGGGATACAACCTTCCATCCGTTCCTCTGGCCGACTTCTCCCATTCCGCTTCGGTGGGAAGCCGCTTCCCCTTCCAGCGACAATAGACATCAGCGTCTGACCAGTCCACGCCAATCACCGGCCGATCGCTATGCTGCGACAGGTCTACCGTGTTCCATTGCCAGGGCACGAAACGGTTTGTGACAGCGAGGAACACAGCGTACTGCGCCGTCGTCACTTCGTGGATATCCATGAAGAAGGCGGGCAGCCAGATTTGATGCTTAGGGCGCTCATCTTCGAGAGCCTGAGTCCCGTCGAAGCCCATCGTAAACAACCCTTCTTGGATCTCCACCATAGGAGTTTCAGCGACAGCCGTCGTATCCAAAGCTTTGGACTTCCTGAGCCGATCAAGCTGAGCGTTTGCATTCGTATCGAGCATGAGAAGCAGAAGGATGGTCAAAACGATCGATGTTCTCACCCACCCAACCCCGGCGCGCTTAGACGCGTCTTTCACCGTGCAAGCCCGCGGGGAGTTTGTACGCCGAGGCGTACGCGGTTGGTACGTTGAGGCGTTCAAACGTCCGAGAACGAAGCTGGGGATCGTTTTCATCATCCTTCTCAATGGATGATTCCACCGACAACCCAATGCCGATCATCCGGCACATCGACGATCAACCGTGTCAGATTCATCCGGGCTAGCTGCGCGCTGATTTCATCTTCCGTAAACGCTGCGAGCAGCGAGTTATAGAAATCTCTCCTCAGAATGTCCGGGGCCCCGGAAGCATACTGATCGACGATGGCCTGCGCCGCCTCCGGTGATTCCGGCCTCAAGAGGTCCATTACCAGCACAGGTGAGCCGGGCTTCACAACCAATCGCAGTTTGTGCCACAACTGCAATGGGTTCGGCACGTGATGCAGCAAGCTATTAGAAATGGCTGCATCGACGATATCGGTGCCGGCGAGATCCTGAAATCGTTCACAGCGGAAGGTAATACGCCCGGACAAGCCGACCCGCCGCACAGTTTCTTCAGCCAACCGTACCATCGCCTCCGACGCATCGACGGCGGTGATGCGACAAGAGGGAAATGCCTGAGCGAAGCGGATGGGAATATCGCCTGGACCACAACCAAGGTCGAGCACGTGCCCCTCGGAAAAATCAGGAAAGTATTCGTGGAAACGATCGACGAAGCTCTGATTTTCTTGTGAAAAATCCGCCGCCGCATAGGCAAGGACTTGCGCGGGATCGTCCATCAACTCAGGTTCGAGCATGCGGTCCACGGCTTTCCTCTCATAGGATGAAGGTGAGGTTACGGTTTAGTTCAATCAAACTTGACCTCAACCTTGACCTAGCCTTTTTCAATTGTGACTTCATCTCCCGGTCTCACCACGCCCTCACGCAACACTTTCGCGTAGAATCGACTCCATCCCGGGTTCAATTTGTGGGAAACTCGCTTGAAATCTCTGTCCCGGAACCATTGGGCATTCTTCTCGCAGGGACCTGTATAGCTCATGATCTCGAGCTGAACCTGTGGCCCGACCTGAAGCCGGTCCCCCAGTTTCAGCTTTTCCCACTCAAGCCCGGCAAGCGTCAGATTCTCTCCGGATGAACCGGCCTCGATCGAATGGCCTTCGTCCTGTAGCCGCTCAATCAGCTCTTGCGAATAGAGACAGACAGCACGATCCGGTCCACCATGCACTTTGAGATTCTGCTGCCGGTCACCCTCGACTCCAGCTTTGGTGATAAGGGCTTCCAACACCGGGCGTTTCGGCACATCTCCATCTGACACATTAATCTGGTATATGTGGGGATAGGGTGGTCGTCCACTCTCTGTCATCAAGTCACTCCTTCGCAGGATTCTGCCAGCAGCAATTCCAACGCCAGCCAGCCCTCTTGTTCACGCCTTTCAAACAACGTGGCGCCGGCATTGGAGAACGCCTCGACTACCTCTTGCTCTTGCTCGAGCAGAATGCCGGACAGCAGGAGCCGTGCACCGTAGCTCACGTACCGCGTCAATTCATCGCACAACAGCAACAGTGTCTGACAATCGAGATTGGCAAGCACCAGATCCGGCCGCAGCTCGCCGTGCTGGTCAACATCCTCCAGCGATCCGCACCGGAATTCGAGATGATCCCCAAACCCGTTTTCTTCGGCATAGTTACGTGCGCAATCCACTGCAACAGGGTCGCATTCCACTCCCAGTGCCGAGGCTGCCCCAAGCCGCAGCGAGGTCATCGCCAGAATGCCGCTCCCTGCTCCCACATCCAGCACGAACTCGCCGCCGTGAACGAGATCCTCAAGCCGTTCCAATAACATCCGTGTCGTCGCGTGATGACCCGTGCCGAATGCCTGCTTCGGATCGAGCACGATCTCAATGTCCCGTGCTTGCAGCGCCACCGGCTCCCAGCTCGGCCTAATCACAATCCGCCGACCGATCCGGATCGGCCTGACCGACTGAGCCCATTGCCGATTCCAGTCCTGATCGGGCAATTCCTCAACACGAATGTCGCTCCCAGGCGAGGCACCCGGATCAACTCCTTGCAGAACACTATTGAGGTGCGCCCGGACCTCCATGCTCCACTGTGGTTTCGGCCAATAGAGATGGATCACCCCGTTCTCCTCCCATCCGCCTTGGATCACGGGATCAGCCAGCATGCCGAGCAACTCCGCCGCATCGACGGCCGTCCGAATCTGGACATCGATCCATCCCTCTGAATTCATGACGGACTAGCCCACATTATTCATGACGGTTCGTCGCGAAATCACGCAGTCGCGTTGCGAGACGGGCATGCGGAGCCGCGAAGTCCCGAGGCGTACTTGAACAGTACGTCGAGGGGGTGAGCGGCGAGCCTGCCCGCCGAAGGCTCGTCGCAGCAGCGAATCCGCGATTGCAGCAGAAGCGCTCATGAATAATGCGGGCTGGAGTTGACGCACTCTCCCCCTTCCAGTAAGGTCGGCTCTATGCTCCAGAGGCAGCCTATGACGCCTATGACGAAAGCCCATGCGCTGACACGCCTGGCTGCAAAACTCGACCGCATGATCGCCCAGGCTACCGCCGCGAGTTCAGCATTCAGCCGCTGGCGTCTCATCTTGTTCATCGTCGGAGCGATCTGCACGGTCGCGATCTATAAAATGGGTTGGTATCAAGCCGGCAATGGAACGCTCATCGCGTTTGTCGCCCTGTTTTTGATTGTGGCCGTCTATCATAACAGGCTCGAAAGTCGCTTGCACCGCCTTCGTCTCTGGAAACAGATCAAGGTCGTACACCTGGCACGTCTCCGGCTGGAGTGGCATCACATTCCCGCTCGTCCGTCGAACACTCCCGAGCAGCATCCGTACGCCAAAGACTTGGACCTCGTCGGCCCCCACTCGCTCCTCCATCTGCTCGACACCACCGTCTCCTCGCATGGACAGGCACGGCTGGTGTCGTGGCTTCTTGAGCAGCCGCCGAGGCCGGACCAGTGGCTCATGCGCCGGCGCCTCGTGCAGGAACTCATTCCGCGATCGCTGTTTCGCGATCGGCTGGTGCTCGAAGCTCAGCTCATTGGCGAACAGGAAATAAACGGCCGGCGACTGGAAGCGGTCCTGAATCATGCAGTCGGATTCCCTCATCTCACGACCGTCTTAGCGATTCAAACCCTCCTTGCCGCCACCACCATCGGGCTCGGGTTGGGTGCGCTGCTCGACTGGCTTCCGAATTATTGGATGTGGTCGTTCGCGGCCTATGCCTTGCTCTATTTCTGGACCGATCAGGGCGAAGAATTATTGGAGCATGCGGTGGGTGTGCACTTCGAACTGGAGAAACTGGGAGCCGTGCTTGGGTTTATCGAACGGCACGCCCGGCATAGCCACGAAGCGCTCGCCGGCCTGTGGGCGCCGCTGCTCGCACCAGGCGTGAATCCGCCCCAACTCGTCCGGCAAGCGGCTCGCACACTGCATGCGATCAGCGTCAAAGCCCATCCGGTCATACACCTGATCGCCAACACATTCTGCCCCTGGGACTTGTGGTTCACCTATCGGCTCCAACGGATTCAGGCACAGGTGGCCGCCCACCTGCCGACCTGGATGGATCGACTGGCTGAGGTCGAGGCTGCCTCGGCACTCGCCACGTTTGCCGCGCTCCATCCTTTGTATCGCTGGCCGGACCCACTCACCGCCGATCCCCGGCGTAATGGAGCGCAGGCGAGACTTTCGGCCAAAGACCTCGCCCATCCGCTGATTCCTGAGACGTACCGGGTCCCAAACGATCTTGCCCTCGAAACTCTGGGAACCGTGCTCTTGGTGACCGGGTCCAACATGTCGGGGAAAAGCACCTTCCTGCGAACCCTGGGCATCAATCTGTGCCTCGCCCAGGCAGGCGGCCCGGTCTGCGCCAGCCTTTTCGAATGGACTTGGGTGCGCCTCGCCACCTGCATCCGCGTGGATGACTCACTCGAAGCGGGCCTGTCCTTTTTCTATGCCGAGGTGAAACGTTTAAAAAGCCTGCTCGACGCGACGACGGATCGATCCCGATCACCAGTGCTCTTCCTGATCGACGAAATCTTCAAGGGAACCAACAATCGTGAACGGTTGATCGGGAGCCGGTCCTTCATTACCTCTCTCTCACAAGGCAACGGCTTCGGCTTGGTGACGACTCACGATTTGGAATTGACGGATCTCGACAAGACGGTGCCCAGATTGCAGAACACCCACTTTCAGGAAACGGTGGCAGCCGGCGCGCTGCAATTCGACTACAAGCTCAGACCCGGTCCCTGCCCGACCACCAACGCCTTGCGCATCATGGAATTGGAAGGATTACCGGTGCCTCCACCTGACACCTAAACTTCGCTGTCTTTTTATTCCATTGCCGCTGTGCTATGAATCTGCGAACGATTCGGGCGCATTCACCGGCATAGGGAGCGCCATGTCCATCCAACCTTGGATCACCTGTCTGCAAAGCGGCATCCTCATCCACCATCTCGAAACTCGCTATCCCGAACAATCATCGAAGGTCGATCTCCAACGGGTCATGGGGGCAGCCGAATCGTTCCAAGAAATTCAGGATGCCCGTGCATTCCTGACCGATACAACCAATTGGATTCCACATTCGGTTTTCCGTGAGTTGATCAAGAGCTGCGAGTTGGCTACGGGCCAGAAAGACTTTACCTATCAAGCCGCTCTGGCCTACTACGAAACCGTCAAAACCCAATCTCCAACCCTCATCGAGACGATCGCTATTTTATTGAACGACGTGGAATCGATGTTTCGCTCTGTCGGTGACTGGGCTTCCGCCTATACCAATTATCTGCAACTCCAATCATTTTTCCGTCCAGATGAAGTGCAGACCTCGCACATCCTGTCGCACTATTTACCGCCGGTCGATCCTGGACTTGGAAATATGAATCTGGTGCACGGCAATATCGAGGGCATTGCCAAGCTGGATCCCACCGTCGAAACCGTCGCCTGCGAGGAGATCTATTCTCAAATGCGCTTGGAAACTCTGGTCAATGAATTTGGCGACGCCTACACTATCAGTTCGAAAAACGATCGGATCACCGTCGCCCGCCGGTCGACCGGTGAAGTAGTGCTTGTCGGACGCGCGATTACCCTCGTTCCCGAATTGGTTCCGGTCAAACAAGATTGCGTCCCAGTTCCTCAGCCCCAAGATGAACAGTTGATTGCAACTATCGACACGCAGAATCGTCTGGCCGTATGGACGGTTGGTGATACCAGCCGGCCTCAGAAAGACCTAGCCGCCCTCATCCCTGAGTCCCTCAGCACCGCTGTTCGCATCGAACGAGGAGGGACCCTCTCGGCTGGCTCACTCAGCACCACAATCGAAACCGGCGCAATCTATAATGCGCCCTATACCCACTATCTCCTGCGTTGGACGCATCGCCCCCCACTGGCGGACGATGCGTCGGCCGCCGTCAGTCGCTCGCAACTTTTGACGGACCGGCGTGCCTTTGCCCACCGGCTCTTTGCGCATCTAAGGAATCTCCAAGCGACGCATCGGCACACGCTCACAATGTTCCTCCGCAATGTCGAATTAGCCCAGGAAAATGACCAACTCCGGGAAGAACTCGCGGCCTCTCAGGAGGCGGGGGGGATTATTGGCAAGAGTCAGGCAATCCGGGATCTCATCGCGTTGATACAAACCATCGCGCCTTCCGATACGACAGTACTCATTACGGGCGAGACCGGCACCGGCAAGGAGTTGGCCGCCAGACTCATCCATCAATTGAGCCGACGGAAGGAACGACGTTTTGTCGCTGTGAACTGCGGAGCACTTCCTGAAATGCTTTTGGAAAGCGAGCTGTTCGGCCACGAGAAAGGTTCGTTTACCGGTGCGATAGCTCAGAAGAAAGGGAAATTCGAGCTTGCCGAGGGTGGCACGTTGTTCCTCGACGAAATCGGAGACATTTCCCCTGCGGTGCAAGTGAAATTGCTCAGAGTACTTCAAGAACGAGAGTTTCAGCGCGTCGGAGGAACGAGCGATCTGCAAGCAAACATTCGGCTGATCGCCGCCACCAATCAGGACCTCCTGGCGATGATGGAGCAGAACCAGTTTCGACAAGACCTGTTCTATCGTTTGAATGTCATTCAGCTCTATGTCCCGGCTTTGAGGGAACGTCCGGAGGATATTGCTGAACTCGCCGAGCATTTCGTCCAGCGATTCGCCCAGAAAACCGGAAAATCCATCGCAGGCTTGACGCCGGACGCGTTGAAACTCTGTCTGTCTTATAAATGGCCGGGTAACATCCGCGAGCTGGAGAATGTCATGGAGCGCGCCGTGACCTTGGCGCCGGAAGGCAAGAAATGGATCACCCCTGATCTGCTCCCGAACAACCTGCGTTCGACCACAGATTCTGCCCCCTCGGTCGATATCGCCGAACTCATCGACCATATCGAATGGGGAGCCTTGCTCAGGACCGTGGAAAAGAGCGGCTCGCTCACCGAACTCTTGAACCGTGTGGAATGGTCTATTACCCGCCGAGCCGTCGCCGAGTATGGCGGCAATAAGAGCCGCGCCGCAAAGATCCTTGGACGCACCTACCGCTGGCTCCGAAAGCTGGAAAGCGAGATGACTGGACCACAATCTCCAGAGCACAACCCCTCGAACAAATCCTAGTCTCACTGAGTTTTTTCAACAAAAGTACAATCATGTTGCACGAGGATCTGATGAGCGATCGTTTTTGCATCGACCGCGGTCTCTTGTTGTCGGTATCCGTTCAATCTATCGAGCCTCGGGCTGTCGTTTCCCAGCATTTATGTAACTGGCGACTTTCTATCTAGTTGAAACTCCGACGGAAGCCTCCACAGGAGCCCTACCCCAAGGCTCACGAAGTGGGTCAGCCATAAGAATTTATCGCAACGGGAAGTAACCCTAAAATTTGCCTTCAACCTTCTATGCCAACTTCTGCCACGTCTATGAATGACACGACTCTCCCTATGAATACCGGTTCATAAATTTCTCGGTCTCGGTCCAGGCTCTGCGCCACGCCGGCCCCTCTACGCTCCTCTCTTCCTCCTTGCTGATCACCCTAAGACATCGAAAATGCAGCGGTTTGGCGCGGCAGGTTTCTGCTCATCCTCACGCACACCGAACCGGCACAGCGCTTGCCCTCCTGCCTCGATAAACGAGGATTAAACAGCGAAGGGAGGACGCTATGAAACCGAGATGGTTGGCTCTAATTGCTTTGCTCCTTGGGAACTATGCAACTGTTCCCGCGGTCGCGGCAACCGATGGCATCGAACGGCATTGCTTCGGCCTGCTATGGTGCAACGAACAGTCGGCCGACTCCACCTCGACGGACGGATTGTTGTGGCTTTATTCGGCTGAGGAGCGAGGTAGCTATTCTCGACTGGCAGTTCGACCTCTCTATTCTATGGAGGAAGATCCGACGCGCGACCTACTGCGGCGGAGCATTCTCTGGCCCTTGGGAACCTACGAGCGGAGAGGAGACCAGGCCTGGGCCCATGTCTTTCCGCTCTACTGGCACTCTGAACGGCCGGGGGGGGAATGGACCTTCACCGTCCCGCTGTATATGAAATCGATCCATGGTGACAGTGCATGGCATCATCTGTTTCCCCTGTTCAGCCGCCATGTCATGGGCGAGTACTATGCCAGGAACTTTGTGCTCGGCCCCCTGTTGATTACCACGCGCGACAGCCGCACCGACTTGGCTCAATGGGATCTACTCTTTCCTTTCTTTCACTATCGACAGGATCTAAATTCGTCGAACAGCTGGCTCTTCCCACTGTATTGGGCAGGCGAAGACCAATCGAAGGGAGAGGCCTATCGCTATTTTCTGCCGCTCTTCGGCTCCTCGGACGACCACTCCCAACGATACAATTTCCTTTTCCCGTTTTATGGCTACGCCGACAACACTTCAGCCCAGGTCACGCGATTCAGCCTTCTCGGCCTGCCGCCGGCCAAGGGATTTCCCTCGATACCCTCTTTAGCGCTCTTCGAGCACGTGACGACGGCCGACGAGACGAGTCATCGCATTTTCCCACTCTACCGCTATGTCTCCGGCGCAGACGACAGCAGCACCTTCGATGCGTTCCTCCTGTACCGGCATCAGACTGCACCGTCCGGCACCATCGATCGATTCTTTCCGTTGTATCGATACGAGGGTACCGCCGACAGCCAGACACATGAATTCGATTTGTTCGGCTATCGCGACGCCTCTTGGTTTCGCTATGAAGATGACCCCAACCACAGTACACACCGACTCCTTGGTCTCTACAACTACGATCGCAGCCGAGATGGAGCTTTACAGCTCTCTGCCATTGGTTATCGCCGCATGTCTCTCTATCTTCACCGGAGCCAGGACGATCTGACCGAAGATCGGCTCGTCCCTTTGCACGACTACTTCCGTCATGGTGATGACAGTTCGTTGTCGCTCCTTGGTACATCCGAAATCGCCTTGTATCGCCAGGAATCGAATCCGTCTCTGTTCCGACATCGTCTGTTTCCGCTCTATCGATACCGGCATGACCTGTTAAAGGATGAAACCGAATTCGACGCGATGTTCTTGTACCGTCATCTCACCACACCGGCTCAAACCGCCGATCGACTGCTTCCCTTCTGGGACTATGCGGGAGCGACTGCAAAGACCGACTGGCGATTCAGTTTCCTGGGGAGTGAGGCCATGGCCCTCTATCGCCACGACAGCAACGACGCGCACACGTCGGACCACCTGTTTCCTTTCTATGGCTATCGCAAAGAGAAGGATGGCGAGACTCGATTCAGCGCGTTGGGGCTACCACCCTTCGGTTCGCTTGCCGCCTGGTCGCTCTATGAGCATGACAGCTCTTCGGCGCAGATGAGCGATCGTTTCTTCCCCCTCTACCGATACCGGAAGGATACAACACATCAGGCGTCAGCATTCGACATGCTGGGGATGGGACCCGCCTCCCTCATTCACCACGAGGCGACTCCGACTAGCGTGACAAACCGTATATTCCCGCTCTATCGATTTGCTCACGATGAAGAAACAGGGCAGACCACGATCAATCTGCTTGGAGTCGAACCGCTGAGTCTCATCCGATCTCAGAGCAGCCCCACACAGAGCGCTTACCATGCCTTCCCGCTCTACAGTTACCAACAAACCGGTGAAGCCCACCGCCTCTCGGCCATCGGGCTCCCCGCGATCGGCGGCATGCCTGCCTTGTCGCTCTACGCGCACGATGCCACACCTTCCTCCGTGCATGATCGGCTGTTTCCGCTCTACAGTTACCGTGCTGATGACACAACCGACACCACCTCATTCTCCGCTCTCTGGATTTTCTGGCGCACAACGTCACCGACCACAAGCCAGACTAGTCTCTTTCCCATCATGAACCTGTCAACCGATGAGGCCACTGGTGAAAGAAGCTGGTCCTTGATTGGACTCGAACCAGTTATTCCGATGAGTTGGGTTCGCCATACCTGGACAGCTGATGGTAGTAGCGGGTTCTTCTTCCCGCTCTATGACTACCGGAGCGAAGAAAGCCAGTCCGTCCTGGCGATCGGTGGAGTCTCACAACTGGCGATCTATCGTCGAGAAGAGACACCTGCGTACCGGAGTCAACGACTCTTCCCACTCTACAGCTACCAACATGACCTCACTGAAGACGTGGCACGAACGAGTGTCCTGCTGGCCTACGAGCATGAGAGCACGCCGTCGCGAAGCACCGATACTTTGATCCCGTTATGGCGCTATGAACGGGGCCATAATCAGGACGAGAGTCGATTCAATGTGCTGGGATTGGGAACATGGTCGCTCTTCGAGCACCATGCCACGTCGACGGGCACGACTGACCGTCTCATTCCCCTGTACAAGTACGCGTCCACGCGTGAAACCGGCGACGCGGAGTTCTCACTCTTGTGGCCTCTGGCTGAATACAAAAGCCGTCAGGGGGTCGTCACATCGGCCAGTTTGTTGTGGTGGCTGGTCTCTTACGAGCATCCGGATACGGACCATTCCGACTTTCATTTCCTCGGAGCCTCGAAGATGGCCCTAGTCCGGCTCATGACCTCTCCGAGAGAGTCAGTTTTTGAATTCAATCCGATCATCCCACTGTACCGATACCGGCATGAGACGGAGAGGGGAACCTCCTGGGATCTCTTCTGGGGGCTGGTGGGAATGGATGCAAGCAACGAGCGGACTCGTATGAAGCTGTTCTGGCTGTCTCTGTGACAACACGTCGTTGGGCGATTCATACAAACTGCAGGGGAGGAAACATTTGCCTCCGACTCCAAACACTGGCACACTGCAGCCGATACGAGGCCTTTTCTGGTGGACAGTCTTCAGCACAAACCTTCAGATATCGGCCCCGCTTCGCACCCTCTACGTGGCCTCCTTATTGCGCAATTCTTCGGCGCGTTCAACGACAACGCCTGGAAGCTTATGGTCGCCTTGCTGGCTATCCGGCAAGCGACCGCAGGGATGGCGCCGGGCCCTGAGCTGGAAGCTGCGGCGCAGACGCAAACCGCGCTCACCTATATCATCTTTACCTTACCGCTGGTGTTGCTGTCAGTGGTCGGCGGCACCTTGGCCGATCGCCTGAGCAAGCGCACGATCATTATCGCGATCAAAGTCCTCGAGGTGCTCCTCATGAGCGCCGGCACCGTTGCGCTCTGGTTCAATCCCACCGGCGGTATTCTTCCATTGATCGTCTTATGCGGGATGGGTGCGCACAGCGCGCTCTTCGGCCCGTCGAAATACGGCATTCTCCCCGAGTTGATTCCGCACGAACGTCTTGCCGCCGGCAACGGCCTGTTGGAGATGTGGACCTTTGCCGCAATCCTGGCAGGCACGGCAGCCGGAGGCTTTCTCTTGCAGACCGCCGGCGACGTGATTTGGATGGCCCCCCTCACCTTGGCCGCCTTGTCGGTCGCCGGCCTGATTGCAGCCCTTACCGTTCCCCACGTCTCGCCTGCCCGCACAGCCGGCGGCATAGGCACCACGATCCGCGGCGCCTGGGCCACCATTCGGGAAGAACGCCTGCTGCGCCTTGCCATCCCCGGAGAAATCTTTTTCTGGACGATTGCGAGTCTCTTCGCCCAGAACATTCTCGTCTATGCCAAAGCTGTGCTGCATCTCTCGGATGCGAAGTCGGGGCTCCCGCTCACGCTGTTGTCCATCGGTATCGGCGTCGGCGCCCTGCTGGTCGGACGACTATCTAAAAGCCGGATTGAATACGGACTGGTCCCGCTGGGAGCCACGGGTGCGTCCATCGCACTGTCCTTGCTCGGTGCAATAACACCACAATTGGTCGGAACGTTTCTGATACTGGGACTCCTCGGAATCTTCTGCTCATTCATCTTCGTGCCGTTGAACGCTATTCTCCAATGGAGATCGCCGCCCGATCGGCGCGGCGCCGTCATCTCGTTTTCCAACACCTGCGTCTTCACCGGAATTCTCTTGGGATCGCTCGCAGGCGGATCTCTCGCCAATATTGGGTTCTCGACAAGCAGCATTTTTCTCGTCACCGCCGGAGTGACTATAGTCGGCACGATGTGGGCTCTCCGGCTGATGCCCGATGTGTTCCTGCGACTGCTGTTCGTCATCTTTACCAACACGCTCTATCGCCTCCGCATCGTCGGCCATCACCACGTTCCCCAATCAGGCGGAGCGCTTCTTGTCCCAAACCACATGTCGTTCATCGACGGCTTCTTGCTCATGGCCAGCGTCGATCGGCCCATACGATTCGTGGTGGATGCCGCCTATGCCACGCACCCGCTGTTCAAATGGTTGATGACCGCCATGAAGGTCATTCCGATCGCGTCGGGAGGCGGCCCCCGCATCATCCTTCGAGCGCTACGCAGCGCGGGGCAGGCACTCGACGACGGAGAGATCGTCTGCATCTTTCCCGAAGGACAGATCACCCGCACCGGCACGCTGCTGCCGTTCCGCCGCGGCTTCGAACGGATTGTGAAGGGACGAGATGTGCCGATCATTCCCGCACACTTGGATCGTGTCTGGGGCAGCATCTTCAGCTTTGAGCGGGGTCGCTTTCTCACAAAATGGCCCGAGCGCATTCCCTATCCATTGACCGTGTCCTTCGGCACACCGCTGCCATCTATCACGCCTGCATACAAGCTCCGCGACGCCGTTCGCACACTCGGAGAGGAGGCCTGGCGCCTGCGCAAATCCAGTCGCCGTCCGCTGCACCGAGAATTCATCCACGCCATGAGAAGGCATCCCTTCCGCTTCGCCATGGCAGACCACAGCCGCCCACATATGTCGTCGCTCCAAACTCTGATCGGGTCCATCGTACTCGCCAGAGCGCTTCGGAGACATTGGGAGGACCAGCGCTATGTCGGCATCCTGCTCCCGCCGACCGTCGCCGGTGCATTGGTCAACGTGGCTGCGCCCCTGTGCGGGAAAACCAGTGTGAATCTGAACTACACAGTCGGCAAATCAGGCATGGAAGCGGCCGTGCGGCTCGCCGGCCTTCGGACGATCGTCACCAGCCGGGTCTTCGTCGAGAAGGCCAAGTTGGATCTGCCGGACGGGCCGTCAATTGTTTGGCTGGAGGACGTCGCCCGCGCTATCGGCACAGGACAGAAACTCGTCGCGAGTTTCCTCGCCCTCTGCGCCCCTGTGCGGCTTATCGAACTGGCCTGCGGACAGAACCATCCGCTGACATTGGATGACCTGGCCACCATCATATTCAGCAGCGGCAGCACCGGGGAACCGAAAGGCGTGATGCTGTCTCATTTCAGCGTCGATGCCAATGCGCAGGGAGCCGGCCAAGTCCTCCATCTCTACCAGGACGAGCAAGTGCTTGGCATTCTTCCGTTCTTCCATTCGTTCGGCTATTTCGTCTTCTGGTTCGTTATGTTCAACAACGCGGGCATGGTCTTTCATCCTTCCCCGCTCGACGTCGCCGCCATCGGCGAACTCGTGCGCCGCTACCGAATCACGTTCCTCGTGACAACGCCGACCTTTCTCCAGCTGTATCAGCGCCGTTGTACTCCAGAACAATTCAGCTCGCTGCGCGTGGTTTTGACCGGCGCTGAGAAACTTCCGTCCCAGCTCGCGCAGGCATTTGAAGATCGATTCGGGATCGGACCGATCGAGGGCTACGGCGTCACCGAATGTGCTCCTGTCGTCGCCGTCAATTGTCCGGACTTCCGAGCCGCCGGATACTTTCAACCGGCCTCACGGCGGGGAACAGTCGGCCAACCGCTCCCCGGTGTGTCTGTGCAAATCGTCGATCCCGACAGCTTCGCCCCATTGCCACCCGACACTCCAGGCATGTTGTTGGTCAGAGGCCCCAACGTCATGCAGGGGTACCTGGGGCGTGCGGATCTGACGGCCAGCACCATGCGCGATGGCTGGTACATTACGGGCGACATCGCGACCTTGGACGAGGATGGATTCTTGACGATCACCGATCGGCTCTCGCGCTTCTCGAAAATCGGCGGTGAAATGGTTCCGCATGGCCGTGTCGAAGAAGCGCTGCAGCAGGCCGCCGGCGCCGATATGCAAGTCTTCGCCGTCACCGGTATTCCCGACGAACGCAAGGGCGAGCAACTCGCGGTCCTTCACACCCTGAATGAATCACAGATTCCCGGTATCGTGACTAAGCTCGCAGCAAACGGTCTGCCGAACCTATATATTCCACCTCGCACCAATTTCATCAAAGTCGACGCCCTGCCGCTGCTGGGGACTGGTAAGATGGACTTGCGTACTCTCAAACGGATTGCGCTGGAGCGACTTCAGGGAAATGTTGAGTCCTGAGTGCTGGGTAATGACCAATATCCATTGACATATGACCGAGAAATCGCTGATCGACTGCCACGTGCATCTGGCCGCGCTGCCCGACGGCGACAACGGCTGTTACATCCCGCCGAAGATGCTCAAGAGTACGCTGTTTCGCTTCCTCTTGTGGAAACACCAACTGTCTCCATCGAACCCACGGGAAGCGAACCGGAAATACCTCGATGATCTGCTCACCGAATTGCGAGCGTCACGGCACGTCCAGAAAGCCGTGCTCCTTGGCATGGACGGGGTCTACGACCAGAATGGCCGGCTCAATCAGACAGACACGGATTTCCTGATCAGTAACGACTATGTGCTCAAAACCGCGAGGGCCTACCCGAATGAATTTCTCGCCGGCGTCTCGATCAATCCGCAGCGACGGGACGCGATCGAAGAAGTCCATCGTTGCGCCGATGCCGGAGCCGCATTGGTGAAAGTCCTCCCAAATGCGCAGCAGTTCAACCCGGCTAATACGCACTATAAAGCGTTCTACCAGGCGCTCGCCGGGCGGAAGCTTCCGTTCCTCAGCCACGTCGGGTACGAGTTCAGCTTGATCGGCAAGGATCAATCAGTCGGTGACCCTGATCGACTTCGTGTGGCGTTGGATGAAGGAGCCACAGTCATTGCGGCCCATGCCTGCAGCTATGGGTTGATGCTGTACGAGAAATTCTTGCCGACCTTTCAAGACCTCGCCAAACGCTACCCTCATTTCTACGCCGATATCTCCGCCCTTACGTTGCCCAATCGGTTCCGGATGCTCCTGCATCTTCGCCAGCACCCCGAGGTGCATGAACGCCTGCTCTTCGGCACCGACTATCCTCTGTCTGTGCTCCACTTCGCCGCCTGGGGGCGGGTAGCCTTCGGCACGCTGCGCAAGATGATTCGGACAAAAAACCGCTTCGATCGGCAAGTCGAAGTCTGTAATGGACTGAAGCTCGGCTTCCGCTCGCTTGGAGATTTGCTCCCTCACTCAACGGCAAAGGCGGCACCCTAGAGCGACCATTCGATGGATCGAGACAAGATACTAGCCAGCCTGCGCGAAAGGATTCTTTCCTTCGCGACATTACGAGCATCGAGGGCACAAGCCGAGGATTTGACTCAAGAGGTGCTGGTGGTCCTCTATGAGAAATACTCCCACGTTGCGGATCTGACAGGGCTGGTCCCCCTCGCGTTTCAAATCCTGCGATTCAAGATGCTGGACGTCCATCGCAAGTCGCTCAGACGAGGCGAGTACAATCAGGAATCAGTTGATGACCTTCCGGTCGCCGATTCCGGCGACGACCCGGCGACGCAACTCGATCAGAAACAGCGAGTAGACCGCTTGCTGGCTGCCATAGGTCAACTCGGCGAACGCTGTCGCGAGCTGTTCAAGTGGAAACTCGACGGGAAAAGTTTTCCCGAGATCAAAAAGATCATGGGACAAACCTCGATCAATACGATCTACACTTGGGACCTACGATGCCGAAAGCAGCTATTAACCCTCATGGGCGGATCATGGGAATGAAGGTGGGAGCGACAGGTAGACTGGTCCTTTGCTCGCAGAACACGCACGATAAGACTGTGCTCGTTCGATGCGCGCAGTAGGCCCAATCTGCCTGCCGCTCCTGGGTGGAAGGGTGCAAATGAGAAAGAACGATGTCCGAACACGATCTTGAAAAACTGTTGGGCGGATTCGCAGCCGATACGCTGACGCCGGAGGAGAAGCAGACGCTCTATTCCGCCGCGCTGCAAGACCAACAGCTGTTCAATGCGCTGGCCGATGAGCAGGCTTTGAAAGAGTTGCTCGCCGATCCAGACGTGCGCCGCAGACTCCTCGCTTCATTGGAGCAGAAGAGCGCCTCAGGCGCCGGCGGTTCTCTGTCATGGCTGGATTGGTTCCGCCGCCCAGCAGGTTTCGCCTTCGCCGGCGGCCTTGCGGCAGCGGCCCTCGCGGTGGTGCTGGGCGTCAAGATTTATCAGGACAGCCTCAGACAGGCGCAACCGGTCGCAACCGAAGAGGCAAAGCCAGCATCTCAACCGGCAACGTCTCAAACCATTGAGCCGCAAGCGAAAGCTAAAATAAACGTAGCTCCAGCGATCGACCTCCCGAAGAAAGACACGTTAATCGACAAGCTGGCCAAGCGAGAACGGTCCAAGGAGGAAGTGACTTTGTCCGCAGATCAGAAACTCGCAGCAACCTCTGGACCACCAGCCACCGCGCCAGAACCCCAGCACATACAATCGTCGGCCGGTGGACGAGTCGCTGCCACCGTCACGCCGACTCTCAGCGCTCGTGCCCTGTTCTATGGGGGAGAGCCAGACCGAGCTGATACGCGATCGATGGCAAAAGAGCAAGAGCGGGCCATGAAGCCCCTGGCTGAGTCGGCACCACAAGCGAACCGGCTTGGACGACCATTGGAAGGGGTTTCACAACTGGGCAAAGCAGCGGGCACAGCCACCCAACTCAGACCCCTAGGACTCCGCTACAGCTTTATAGTTCGTGGAACAGATGGGCAGGAGCGAGAAGTGGATGCGGCGGCAGCAGCGAAAAGTATCGAGCCAGCGCGTCTCACCGTGGAAGCCAATCAGGTCGCCTATCTGCAAGTCTGGAAGACGACTGGTTCCTCAACACCGCAACTGCTATGGCCCGAGAAAGAAACCGGTCAGATCGCTCTGAAGATTCCCGCTGGTCAACGACAACACATTCTATTGCCGATAGAGAGCGGGCCCGTCACCCTCACGGCTCGTCTCTCCCGAGCACCATTCGGCCCCATCATCAGAGAAGAAGCCGCCATGTTTGACCGGCTCTCTCCCAATCAACTCAAAGAAACCTTCACACCAAGCGGAGCAGCCGGCTCAAAAGAACGCGCCACCTACGTCGTGAACCAAGATCCATCCACAACCGCTCAGATCGCAGTCGATATGACCCTCGGCCGGTAGCGACAATTGCCCGGCCTTAACCAGGACTATTCATGACGATTCGTTGCGAAATGGCACAGTGGCGCGCGACAAGTGCGAGGAGCGAGACGCGCGTGACGAGAGAGATCTGTCCCCGCCAGTCGCGTCCGTCTCGCTTGAGCTGGACTCCATACCATATCCCCACCCCGATTCAAACGTACGAGTAGATCACATTACTCCCCACACGCTTTTATCTTCCGCTCCTCTAACGCCGCAAGAGATTCTTTTCTAATGGCAATTTTATCCGCCTTCTCGCCCTCAGGGGAGGTACGGTCCACGTCTAGTGATTCTGCATATAAACGGGCGGCCTCAATACACGCCTTACTAGGCGGCGTATTTTTTTCACATGCCGAGACAAAGACTGCGCAAGCTAGGGCAGCGATAATAGGTATGACAAACCGTGTGGTCATTGTATACATCCTCCAATATAAGACGCCCAACCATTGCAAATACTGACCGCATAGTACGCAAAATCGGCCCCAATATTCCACTATGATTGTCGTGTCGGCTCAAACGGCTACAAACTGGGGACATTCTAAATTCTCGTCGACAGTTAGAGCCCTCACGAATGTTATTCGCACAGCGTTATAGATCTTGGAGCCGTCCAAGTGTGCTCTCGACCAACCGCTGCAATTTGTCTGCGGCTTCGGTCACAGCGATCTCGATGGTCGCTGCCTGATGGCTCACCGCGATTGGCTGAAGACCGGCCAGCCTGGCTTCGAGCACGCACCGTCTATCGTCACCCCCAGATTTGTGGCTGTTCGTGTCGCTGAGATGAACTTCCACACGGGTAATCCGGTCTGCAAAACGACCTACCGCGCCCTCCACGCATGAATGAACGAGACGTACGACATCCTCTCGTCCCTTAATGTGGTTGTCTGTGTTGACTTGAATTCGCATGCATTTCCCCCTCTCGTAGCGACGATTCATCCAATCGAAAGAACCCGAACCACCAGGCTGATAAATGTCAATCGTCACGCACAAGAACCTAAGTACAACTACATGTGTAGGCGCTTATACCACGCACCTTTCCTTGTTCTTATCATGCAAGTCCGTGACACGGAAAATGAGGTTCGGAATCCATTCCCTGCCATCACTATTTCATTCCGGTCACAGTTGGAACCTGAGCACCAAGAGACCGATAATCGCAGCCACCCCTCCCACACAGCAGAGTAAAAATCCAACAGCACCCGCCACAAACCAGGGATGAACACATCTGAATGGCAGTCAATGGTTCCTGGAACCTTTTCAGCTCCCGAGTTCGTCGAGGAACCGCAAGCCCAAGCCGGCCCGCTGGTCTTCGTACCACACGGCAGCCGCTTGGATGTCGAGGTTAGGCTGAGGTTGGACGACGAGCCGCCATGCCATTCGTCAGATCAACGGTCTCGCAACTTGCGCTCGATGTCGGTGCGGACGTCTGTCCAGAGTCGGCCAGCGCTGGGGCTCGCATTGTACACCGCCAAGCGCTCGCGAATGATCTGCCGGTGCCATTCGGGCACGGGAACTTGCTCAGAGGTCGCCGCGATCCGGTCCCAGAGAGATTGCACAAAATCGATCTGCTCGTCGACCGGGAGATCGTCGAACCCTGGAGGAGGAATAGGGACTATCTTGGACATGGAAAGAACTCCTACGATCAGGAGTATATCGTAAACCGAAGATCAAGCAAAGCGGCCAAGTATGCCCCGATAGTGGCAATCAATGGCTCCTGGAACCTTTTTCAGCTCACAGCAGAAAACCATCCGCGGAACTGTTGCGGCGACGCGAAGCGTCGAGGGTAGCCAACAGTAAGGCTGTTGGCCGGTCCGTTCGATCGTGTGGTTAGCCACCGTCATAATTCAAGGTTAGCGATGAGCTTCTCGGCGCCAACTGAGTTGTCCTTATCGTTCAATTCTTCCCAGATCGCATTGAGCTGCGTTTGCTTGGGCATCAGAAGCCGTACTAAGTACTGATGGGTTCGGGGATTGATCGTTCCGGCCAAAACCCTGAAGCTATTCAGGCTAATTGATGCATCGATCTTGTCCGAGTGAACCACGCGTAGATGAGGCTCGTGATGAGCAACTCGTTCCTTATCTTATCTCCACGCGTACGCGATCCTTTCGCATGACCAGGAGTTCGGGAAAAAATCCATCGCCGTGCGCTTCTCGCTTGCGGTACTCCGCGGCCTTTGACTCTGTCGCGTAGACCACGTGGCAAAGCCAAGAAAGCAGTTCATCGGTGGAGGAAGACATAGTTTCGATGGCTAACGGCCCCGCGGATCAGCGGCGTCCGCGGAACAAACGACGTTTGTGCAGCGGGTGTCCGCTGCAGCCGCTAGTTGAACCGCGCTTCGCGGACCAGCCAGCGGAGGACCGTCCGCAGGGCCGTTGAGGCAACGCGAAGCGCCGGTTCAACTTGAGTATACTGACCGGCATAGTACACCCAGACAGACTGAAAACTGGCGCGTGATTCTTGCGCGTGTTCAATGACTTGTCAACGCTCAACTTAGCGCTGCGTTCGCGTGACATACAGAAGGGCAGACTAGGTGGTCTCCCACTGCACGTGTCCAACGAGGGCCTTCTGAGGCCGCGCGTTGCGCGAGCACAGGAAATCACCATTTAGTTTGATTAATCCTATCCATCTCTTCAAGGGGAGCAGCCAGACTATCCTTCACTGCGCGCATTGAGGGAGCACATTCTGATCGTGCGGCCTCAGCGAGCAAGAAGGATGGTCTGGCTGCTCCCCTCCCACCCTTCTGAGGGCGCGCGTTCCGCGAGCTGGAGGATGACCAAGCTGCCCTCGCCTCCCACCGGATGGAACAGACGAGATCGTGATTTTACCCCTTGGATTCCACCGCACCTTCCATCCGCATCGTCCGTGAGAGCACGTCTTGACATTCGGGCCAGTTTTCCTTATACGCATTCCCAAAGTGTAGTGCACATTCACCCCATCAACATAGAGGAGATTATGGGAAGCCCTTCCACCATCCTCTGGCATTTCGTGTGGGCTTCGATGCTATGCGTCACCCTTTCAGCCTGCTCCGTCACGGAGACCATCAAAGATGTTCTCTCCTCCACTACGCCGGGTGATTGGTTTACCGGCGATGGGCTCCTGAAAGGAGACCAGAAGGTGAACGCGTTCGTGGCGTTGAATTTCGAGAATCTCAAACAGGATATGGCGCGAGGCCATGGAGAATACCTCACCTCCTTGAGCACCTTGTTAGGGATTCCGCAGGATCGCCGGGGAGCGTTTTTCGCCTATGCGCAGTCCCGTTACCCATTCGTGAATACAAACGGAAGCGGACCCTCGGACGTTGTCGCATTATTTGCGCAAGACCGGCCTTCGCACAACATTTATACACAATAGCTGTTCGCACAGCCTGGGCGGGGAAGCTCACGGTGCTTCCCGCCTGGGCATCCACCTCTTTCATCTCCGCACGTCGGTCTCGCGACGCGGCTCAGCGATTTCGCCACGAACCGTCATGAAAAATGCGGGCCAACCTGATCTGCTCGTTCGGTCTATCTGCAGCCTCCCTCCCCAAAACGGCTCGAACCACCGCCCCGTCACGGAACACCACGAAGTTCGACGGAACCGCGGGCACGCGCGGGCCCGGCAAGATGACTCCTGCGAGATTCAACGGATCGCTCGCAGACAACTTGATGTCGTGAGAGGCAGCACCAGACTCGTTCCGTTTTCTCACCGCCCGTAACGATTCGACGGCTTCCGGCAACGCGAACTGCTCCCCTGTAAAGCCGTTCACAAATCTTCCCCCACGGATCTCGCCTTGCAGTTCCATCCGACGGTACTGCACCAGCAGATCGCGCCAGGACAATGCCAGCGCTTCCCGCCCCAACAAGTCACGGAACACCACGCCGTATCGACGCAGGAGTTGGCGCGCGACGGACTCAGTGCAAAAGTGCTGAGTACTGAGTGCTGAGTTCTTTCCGATTGACGAATGACGATTGACCAGTGACGGACTCGTCGGTCTCAGGAGTGACCACCGCCCGGCTGAATGTCGAGGCCGGCGAGACCGTTCCCGTCCTTCCGCACGGCGGCGACGCGGGTCCATCAGGGAGCGGAGATTGTCGAACCCGTCGGCAGTGACCAGGCCGGCGGCTACGAGTTCCCAGAGTCCATCTTCCACTTCTGCCGGAAGATGGTTAGTCATCCGCACCAAGTCGGCAAAGAAACTCGCGCCTCGCTCGTGCAAGGCACGGCGCAGGTCCTGCGCCACGGAACTCAACTGAACAAACGGGTCAGGTCCGGCCGATGCGGCGTCCTCGTGTAAGACATCCAATAACCACTCGCTGTCTTCGCGTGGGAAGAGACTGATTGGCGCCACACTCGTCGGAATGATCCGACGTCGTTCAAGATCACCAACGTGCGCAAGCTGTGGATGAGGAGACAGCCTGCCCCAGCTCACCGCCCCGCTCAAACAGAGCCGATCCAACAGCTCCGGTTCATACTTCGCCAGCCTCGTCCGGAGCAGATACGGCTCCCAGGCCGAGGCTGCAGCTTCGAAGCCGGCCAACTGCGCGATGATGTCCAAGAGACCGGCCTCGCCATGGAGGCGCGACCCAGGGAAGACATGTTGCCATTGAAATATAAATCGCATGAACTCCTGCGCGGTCACTGGTTCCACTTCTTTTCGCAATCTGCCGATGGTCAGACGATGGATGCGCGCCAGCAGCCTGCGATGGCACCATTCGGGCTCTCCGGTGCTCGGCAGTGCTGAGTATGGAGTGCTGAATGCTGAGTTGGGTCGGAATTGGCCCCGGAGAACAAGACCGGATGCTTCAAGGCGAAGAAGCGAGCCATGAATCGAGTCGGAAGGCATATGAAGTCGAGTGGCCAGGTCCAGAGATATCGTTGGCCCGATGCTTTCCATCCAGCCGAGCACGATGGCATCGAGTGTCGTATCATCGCCCCTCGCAAATACTGCGTCGACCTGCGCCTGATTTTCCGCTGCTACCCACCCTCTTATTTCTTGCGCCTCACCTCTTCCCCCTAACCTCTCACCTCTTCCCCCCTCACCCCTCACGTTGAGTTCAACCGCGCGCCCCTCCTCGATCAAGCGCGGCAGGTGGATCGCCCAGTCCTGCACCTCCTCGACCGGCAGCCAGAACAACGTCAGCAAGGCGTCGTGCAATTCATCCGGATCGCGCACGACGGGCCAGGACTCCCGCTGTACCTCTTCAATCGCTGCCGGATCCAAAGCCCCAACCTCGCCGGCCAGCTGAGCCGGAAGCGTGCGACGCATCTCCACCGCTCGCGCCCGCCGCTCTTCCAACGGCGCATCGTCGAGAAACGCATAGGGGTTGGCATTCAAGATCTCGTGCGAGAACGGAGACGGCATCGGCGTATCAACCGCCACACAGCGAATGGCTCCGGCTTCAATCTGCTTGAGGAGCGCAGTCAACCCGTCGAGATCCATTGCCTCGGTGAAACAGTCCCGCAAGGTCTCGTTCACGAGCGGATGATCCGGGATCTGGCGAGTCCGCTCGCCGACCATATTGTCCTGACAGGCCATCGCGTCTGGAAAAACGGCGCCTAGAAGATCCTCCGCCTTCATCCGTTGAATCTGCGGGGGGACCTTTTTGCCATGGGAGAAACGCAGTAACACTAACGAACGGCTGACATTCCAGCGCCAGCGCGTCATAAACATCGGCGCCTGGAGCACGGCGGGAAGCAAGACCTCGCGAAGCGTATGGCTGTGCAGGAACCCGAACACCGCATCGAGCGGGAAGCTGTGCTTCTCGCCAAGCGAGATGACGATCCCGTTGTCGGTCGCCGCAGCTTGCAATTCGAAATCGAAGGTCACGCAGAATCGCTTCCGCAAGGCGAGGCCCCAGGCTCGGTTGATCCGCCCTCCGAATGGCGTGTGCAACACTAGCTGCGTCCCGCCGCTTTCATCGAAGAACCGCTCCGCGACGATCGTCTGCTGGGTCGGTACAGTTCCGAGCACAGCCTTGCCTGCCACCACATACTCGATGGCCTGCTGCGCGCCCCGCTGATCCAGGGCGCACTCTTGTTGGAGCCACCGAAGTGCTGAGCGCTGGGTGCTGTGTGAATCATCGGAAAACAGCAGATCATCGAGATCGCCCCGAAGGCGGGCCACCTCAGTTGAAAGCTCTGCCGTCCTCGACGGTGCCTCGCCACGCCAGAAGGGAATGTTAGGCGGTGCTCCATGGGCGTCTTCCACCCGCACCTTGCCCATCTCCACGCCCTTGATCCGCCAGGACGTATTGCCCAGCAACATGATGTCCCCGGCCAGACTCTCCACTGCAAAATCTTCATCGACCGATCCCACGACCGTACCTTCAGGCTCTGCAACCACGACATAGTTGGCTGTGTCCGGGATGGCCCCGCCGGATGTGATCGCCGCTAGTCGTGCCCCTCTTCGGCCTTTGATACGGCGATGGATCCGATTGTGGAACAGATAGGCCAGACCCCGCCCGCGATTGGTCGCAATTCCATCCGCCAACATCCGCAGCACCTGATCGAACTCCGAACGCGCCATGGCTCGGTAGGGATCGGCCCGTCGGCAAAGATCGAACAACTCGTCTTCCTGCCAGGTCTGCGTCGCCGCCGCTGCCACCAGCTGCTGTGCCAAAATATCGAGCGGGGCCGGTGGCACGGCAATGCGATCCAAGACTCCCGTTCGAATTGCGCGCATCAGCGCCGCACATTCGAGCAAGTCGTCCCTCGTCATGGCAAACAGACGGCCCTTGGGAATGGCCTTGATCCAGTGACCGGCCCGGCCAACCCGCTGCAGACAGGTGGCAATCGAACGGGGCGAACCGATCTGACAGACAAGATCCACGGTGCCGATATCGATGCCGAGTTCCAGCGAGGCTGTGGCGACGACGACGCGCGTCTTGCCGCTCTTGAGCCGTTCTTCAGCCGATAAGCGAATCTGACGCGAGAGGCTGCCATGGTGCGCCGCAACGACGTCGGCGCCTAAGTCCCGTAGCCGTTCTTCCAGAGAGTGCGACACTCGTTCAGCGAGGCGCCTCGTATTGACGAAGACCAGGGTCGAGCGATGCTGCCGGACCAGTTCGGCGACGCGATCATAGACATCTGCCCAAATCGCGTTCGTGGCTACGGCGCTCAGTTCGTCCTTCGGTACTTCCACGGCCAGATCCATCTCACGCCTGTGTCCCACGTCGATGATGATGCATGGGGGCGTAAGGGGTACCGGCTCGCGGTTCCCGACGAGGAATTGCGCGACGGTTTCGATCGGCCGTTGTGTCGCGGACAGCCCGATGCGTTGAGGTTTCGTGAGCGTCAGCGCTTCCAATCGCTCCAGCGACAGGGCCAGGTGGGCGCCACGCTTATTCGGCGCAACTGCGTGAATTTCATCGACGATGACGGTCCGGACCGTCTGCAATAGTCGGCGGCTCTTATCTGCCGTCAATAAAATAAAAAGCGACTCCGGCGTCGTGACGAGAATATGGGGCGGCCGCTTGAGCATTTGCTGCCGATCTCCCATGGGCGTATCGCCGGTGCGGACCAGCACACGGAGTTCCGGCATCAAGAGTCCGGCAGACAATGCTGCGGTACCGATTTCAGCCAGTGGCTGCTGTAGGTTTTTCTGTATGTCGTTGCTGAGCGCTTTCAGCGGCGAGACGTAGAGCACCTGCGTATGGTCGTCGAGTTCACGCGCAAGGGCTTGCTTGAAGAGGTGATCGATGCAGGAGAGAAAGGCAGCAAACGTCTTGCCGGAGCCGGTCGGCGCGGCAATCAGAACATCAGCACCCGACTGAATAGCCGGCCAAGCCTGAACCTGAACATCTGTGGGGGTTCCGACTGACGACTGAAACCATTCAGCGATGAGAGGGTGAAAGAGCGTGAGCGGCATCCGGGGATGCTAGGATGCCGACAGAGGCGAGTCAAGGCCCCGTGATAGGCAAACGACAAATAAACTCAACAACCAATCAGTCGCTTCTGGATTACCTTACTGTAAAATTGGCAACATCCTCTCCAGCAACGAGCAGGCTGTTCTGTTTGGTACTTGAACCAGGAGACGAAAACGAAGTCCAGTACAGTTCAAGGACATCTTCAAGTTGCTGATCAGCTAAATATACCACAGAGAGCCCGTCCGGCGTCACGGCAAGACTCGTCACGTTTCCATTTGTTGGCAAGAGTGGGCTGTTGAGTTGGACGCTGCCGCCGCCTGCAGCCTGGACAACAAACAACTGGTTTTTTTGAGGGAACGAGCCGATTGGCGATATAGACGACGTTTGCGCTGTCGGGAGTTGCGGCAAACGCACCCACATTCTGCCCAATCACCAGGGGAGGGGCAACAAGTCTGTCGGTTAATGGAGCTGTCGCAAACAGCACACGATACAATTCTCTCACAGTAGCAGTGTCTTGATTGGCACGATAAATCACGCCACTGCTGTTCGGAAGGATCACAAAGGCATCGACATTTTCCCCAACCGTATAGTCGGGGTTAAGCTTTGAATTCACCCCACTAGCCAGTATTGTCCGGTACAGCTCAAAAACATTGTCGATGGTTGATCGGCACGATACACGACAGCACTGTTGTCGGGCGTGACGGCAAACTCGACCACATTTTTACCAGCAACAAGCACTGGGTTCAGCTGAGTACTGACTCCCGGTGTCGCTAAGCTCACGAGGTAGAGTTCGAAGACGTCACCCTGGACTTGATCAGCTATGTCAATCACCGCGCTTGCGTCCGGCGTCAACGCAAAACTGGTGACGGTGCGTCCAGGGCCCAACGGAGGATTGAGTTTTGTTCCCGAAGTTGCCAAATATAATTCAAAGACTCCAATGGTATCTTGATCTGCGAGATAGACCACCGTTCCGCTTCCGGACATCCCACTACCGCCGCCACCCCCACTGCAGAACATCCTAAGAGTCCGAACCCAAGGGCAATGATTGACAATACGGACGCAATGGATTTCATATGGAGCGTTCTCCTACGGATTCCTCTTTGAGGCAACAGTTGTTCCATATTACACACCTGTGAAAAGATGGACCAGCTTTACGGATGGGGGGTATTAAGTGACGCGACAGGCGACGTCACCGCTCGTTGTGCTGGGATCTGGCTACACAGGACGTTTGTTGCACAGAACGGGAACCTCGGAAGGGTGGACCGTCCACGCCACCAGTAGAAATCCCCTGAACAATCTCGCAGGCATTCCTTTGGAACAGCGCCTGAGGTTCGATCTGGAACAACCCTCGACCTGGCTGAACATTCCTGCAGACGCCGATTTCATCTGGTGCTTTCCCGCCACACCACTCGCGAAGGTGCAGGCCTTCGCACGCTCGCTCGATGCGCCGGCTCGACGCATCGTCGTCTTAGGGAGCACCTCAGCTTACGATGCACCGAGTCAATCGACTGAATACCCTCCACCCTGGATTGACGAATCAGCTCCGCTCGACCAAACCAAGCCGCGCGTGCAAGGCGAGGAATACCTGCGCGAACATCATGGCGCGATCGTGCTGCGTGTTGCGGGGATTTATGGACCGAAGCGCAACCCTCTCGATTGGATCAGACGTGGCCGCGTCGAGATGTCACGGAAGTACGTGAACCTCGTTCACGTAGAAGACTTGGCTGCCATCTGTCTGCTTGCAATAGACAACGGGAAGCCCGGCGAAGCCTACAACGTCAGCGACGGTCAACCCCTTACTTGGAATGAAATCTGCGCAACTGCGCAGCAGCGATGGGGTGTGACCACCGCGGCAGCCCACAAAGACTCCACACCCGGAAAACGAATCAGCACCGCCAAACTTCGCTCAGAGCTCGGCTATACTTTGAGGCACCCAGACTTATACGAAGCTCTCAATCTCATTGAATCAACACATTCACCATCGTAAGCGGGCTTGTCAAAACGGTCATCCAACGAGGCCGCAGGCGAATCGAAACCGGAGGCGTACCCTCTGTGGCGCACGGTGCAACGAATAAGGAGCACCACGTCTGTGCGCGCCGCCGAGTATGTGAGGCGGCCGGGTCCCCGTTGAAGATTTTAAGGAGCCGAGAACGACGTTGGAAGCCAGTTTCACAATCCGATTATCGGAGGAGGGCCATGACGGCCAGACACACCAGCAAATTATTGATGGTATGGGCCAGGATGCCGGGCAGCAGGCTCCCGGTTTTCTCATACAACCAAGCCCAGAGGACGCCACTCCACAGGACGCTGATGAAGCCAACCAATCCATAGCCATGGGCAATGGCGAAGATGCTCGCGCTGATCAGCGCGGCCGGCAGGAAGCGAAACTTTCGGCGCAGGATAGCGAACAGGAGCCCGCGAAACGCGAGTTCCTCAAACACGGGTGCAAAGATTACGTATTCGACTAAACTTATCGTCGTCAAGGAGGGCGAGGCCCAGACGAGATCTGCGTCGAACCATTCGGCCCAGTGACTCGTCAGATGGAAAGGCTCCAACAAGCGATCAATCACCCACTCGCCCCACAAACCGGCTGCCACCACCGCCAATACCACAGTTACCAGACGACCGACACGGGCCCATCCGATTTCCAGTCCAAATCCTTCATCGAACGTCATGCCGGACGGCTTGAAGAGGTAATGGTAGGCCAAGAGGAGTAACGGCACATTCGTCATCGGAATGGTCAACGCTCGGAGCGAGACATTGTCGGGTGGCGCATAGATCAAAAACAGTCCGGTGAGCATCGCACCGATCGCGCCGCCTCGCAGCAACACCGCCGCGCCGACGCCGCCTGGCCAGGGCGGTGGCACGCCCGGTTCATGAAGCCTGACGAAATTGGCAGACTCATTCCGTCTGAACCAGAGCAACAGACACACCACAGTGCCGATGAGCATCGCTCCGAGTTCAACGAACGTCAAGCGATGCGACTGGACAAACTGGCGGTCGACACGCACCGCGGCCTGTTCCTGAATCCTGGCCACGAGCGCGGCATCGTTGGCACGGCGTGCCAGGCGTTCAGCCATGCGATCGTAGAACCAGCCGGCTGGCAACACCTCTGCCACCTCTGCTTGCCACAAGACATACCTGTCAAAGTCATGAACCGGTCCTTCGCCATAGGCGGCCACCACCAGATCGGCAAACTGAGGAAGCGGGTCTTCTGCCCTGGCCCACTCATTCGCAGAGAGGAGCGCCTGTGAGACATGACCGGCTTCGGCCCGGAGAATTGCCAACTGAAGCGGCACCAACGGGTCTTCGGAGATCTCTGACAGTTCTTGATACCATTCAATCTCATGCGCCAGTTCAGCCTCGTTGTCGCCGGAGGCCCAGGCCAAGAGCTGCTGTTCCCACTGGGGCGCATGATTGAGTCCTTCCTGTACATCCCTGGTCCGACTGACCACCAGACTGAGCGCTCGCTCGGGCGACTCGATCCGCTCCAACTTGGATGATGAGGCTGACAACCACACAACCGACGCCAGCGCCACTATGAGGAAGAGCGCGGACAGCAGCGTAACCGTGGGCGAGAACCGCCCAGAATAGACCCCTATCGTGGGCGGCGCGTCTATGGCTCGCCACCAGGACTTGGGCTGTTGCGGGTCATTGAGAGAAAGAGCGGCAGGTTCCATAATCCTTGAAACTATAACATGGTGTTTTTCTCTCTCGAAACCCCCTCTCGTCTCGCCTCTCCTGCCAGTCGTGCGCTCCTATTCAGAATACCCGTGGCCGAAGGCGACAGAACTCCGCTATACTGAGTAGCTTTCTCTCATTTCTGGAGTGATATGCCAGTTCAGAACTTTATCCCACCACGCCGGCTGCTTCTTGGCCCAGGGCCGAGCATGGTGCATCCGCGAGTCCTTCGAGCCCTCTCAACTCCTCTGCTCGGCCATTTGGACCCAGTCTTTCTTGCGCTCATGAACGATATCCAAGCCCTGTTGCGATTCGTCTTTCAGACCAAGAACCGCTTCACCATCGTGGTCTCCGGCACCGGCTCAGCCGGGATGGAGGCTTCGATCGTGAATATTGTTGAGCCAGGCGATGCGGTAATCGTCGGGATCAATGGCATGTTTGGCACGAGATGGGCCACCCTCGTCGAACGCTGCGGCGGTAAAGCGATTCACGTGGAAGCCCCCTGGGGACAGATCATAGAGCCAGAGGCCATTGAACAGGCGTTGCGCCGATCAGGCCCGGTGAAAGCCGTGGCCATCGTGCAAGCCGAAACCTCGACCGGCGTCTGGCAGCCGCTTGAGCCGATTGCTCGCCTCTGCCGCGAACACGACACGCTCTTCCTCCTTGATGCCGTGACCTCGCTGGGAGGTGCGCCGGTCGAGATCGATCGTTGGGACATCGATGTCTGCTATAGCGGCACGCAGAAATGTCTGAGCTGTCCGCCCGGATTGTCTCCCTTCACCCTCAGCGACCGCGCGTTGGCTGCCATCAGATCCCGGCGCACCCCGTGCCAGAGTTGGTACTTGGATATGGCCTTGATCGCGGACTACTGGGCCGAAGGCACCAGAGCCTACCACCACACGGCTCCGATCTCGATGCTCTATGCCCTGCGGGAAGCGTTGCGACTCGTTGAAGAAGAGGGATTGCCGGCCCGCTTCGTTCGCCATCAGCATAATAGCGAGGCCTTGGTCGCGGGCTTAACCGAACTCGGGCTTCCTCCCCTTCCCCCGGCGGGACATCGACTCCCAATGTTGAATTGTGTCACTGTCCCCGCTCATATTCCTGAAGCCGAGATACGGTCGAACTTGCTGTCAACCTATGGCATTGAAATTGGCGGCGGGCTCGGCCCACTCAAGGGGAAGGTCTGGCGCATCGGCTTGATGGGTGAATCATCGACCGAGGCTCACGTCTTGACCTTACTCAATGCGCTGGAAGAAATTTTTATCCGCGGCGGATGGCTTTCCACTCCTGGGGTTGCACTCCAGGCTGCCGCACGAGTCTATAACCGCACGGTATCCTGACAGCCCAAGAGATCGATCGCATGAAGAATAAACGATTACTCTGGATGCTCGCTGGCGGAGTCCTTGTCTTTCTCCTCATGATCGCGTACTTGATCTTCGCCCTGACACTGGCCGACCTCATGCAGCCGGATCTCGTTCCGCAGAACAAGGCCGCGACTACAACGTCAGCAATGTGATGGGCCGCACCATCATGAAGTCCGTTACCATTCGCTCAGTGCGTGTCATCGACGGGACCGGTCGGACGATCGAACGGGCCACGGTTGTCATTCGCAGCACCACGATTGCCGCCGTCGGATCGGATCGAGACCTCTCCATCCCACGTGGAACGACAAAGATCGATGGCCGAGGACTGACGCTATTACCAGGCCTGATCGACTGTCACGTGCATCTCTGCCTCGGTGCTGAACCGGATGTCATCGACGCGATCGCCAAAGAACCGCCCACTCTGACATTGCTCAAATCGAGCCGGGCTGCGCGACAGACCTTGGAGGCAGGCTTCACGACCGTGCGCGACGTGGGGTCGCGAGACCATTCCATCTTTACCTTGCAGCGGGCTATCGATGCAGGGCTCGTTTCCGGACCTCGTATTGCAGCAGCAGGCCTGGTGATTTGTATGATCGGCGGCCACGCCAGATTTATCGGTCAAGAGGCGGAAGGAGTCCAGCAAGTACGAGCCGTCGTGCGCTCGCAAATCTCGGCTGGAGCCTCCGTCATTAAAGTCATTGCGTCAGGCGGCGTCCTCACGCCAGGCAGCTCGCCGGACCAGGCGCAAATGACCGTGGAGGAACTCCAGGCCGCCGTGGAAGAAGCGCAGCGAGCTGGGCGGAAAGTCGCCGCCCATGCCCATGGATCGTCGGGGATAAAGAATGCCGTCCGCGCCGGAGTCCATTCGATCGAGCATGCCACGCTCATGGATGAAGAAGCCGCGGCCATGATGAAGCAGCAGGGTGTCTTCATGGTGCCGACACTCTCTGCGCTGGCCACCACTGCTGCCTGCAGACTCGGATGCGGCACTCCCGAAAGCGTCTTGGACAAAGCCAAATCCATGACGAAGCGCCATCAAGTGAGCTTCAAGAAAGCCCTGCGGGACGGAATCCAGATTGCGATGGGCACCGATGCAGGGACGCCCTTTAACTTTCACGGCGAGAACGCCCAGGAACTTGAACGGATGGTCGTCTTGGGGATGAGCCCGATGCAGGCGATTCTCGCCTCGACCTCTACTGCCGCACGCTTGATCGGGATTCAGGACCAGGTGGGAACCATCGAGAAGGGGAAACTGGCGGATCTCCTCTTATTCGAAGGAAATCCGCTTAGACACATTGACCTGCTCCGCGACCGCAGCAGGATTATCGGAGTGATGCAGGCAGGCAAGTTTGTCTCTGGACAACTTGCCCAATTATGAATGATGAATGTTCAATGTTGAATTGGAACCTGCCTGATGGCTGATCCGGAAATTTAACATTCATCATTCAACATTCAGCACTACGCGGTTCGTTGCCTTACGCCTAACGCCTCACCCCTTACCGTCTTACGTAGAATAACTCCAGTGCGGCTGCGAAGCCTTTCATCCGACCTTTGCGGAACACCTCCTCAAGTCGTCCCCGTAGCGATCTGACGCTTCTCTCATCGCCTCGCTTGACCACACCTTGAGACAGCAGCATTTCCGTCGCAACTTCGACGAGCCGCTGTTTGCGCCCCTCCATTTCAGCAGTGACAAGCTCCTCCATGACTTCCGATGCCCTTTCCCGAATCGTTTTTTCCTTAAACGTGTCATACCCTTGATCCGCCACGGTCCGCTCACGAATCACGGCGAGTTCGGCTTTGATCCGCTTCACGTCTTTCATCAAGACCGCGAACACTTCTTTTCGCCCTTCATCGAAGAGCTTCTGCTCCATTTCGTCAAGGATAACGGCTGGATCGGCCGCTTCATCCCGTGCCGTTTCATCTCCCCAATTGAGTCGGTCATAGCTCCGACGTTTGTCCGGATCGCCGACGACTTCGTAGGCCGCATTGATCTCACGGATCTTGGGATCTGCGTGCCTGCTATCGGGATTGCGGTCAGGATGGTGCTGAAAGACCAGCTTCCGGTAGGCCTTCTTGATCGCGTCGTCGGACGCGTCGCGCGAGACTCCCAGCACTCGGTAGAAGTCGACTCGTGCCATGGCAGCGACTATAGCATGGGGCTCCAACAGGCTTCACCTTGACTCCTCTATCGAACAACTCTAGCCTGGCACCATCCATGCCGTCACTCGCAACTCAGCACCCAGGACTCAGCACTGAAGCGTTCCGTTCTCCTCGATGCGAGAGACCCTCGTGAGCGGGCAGTCTTGGCGACAGGGTGTCACGCGCTATCAATGGCTGGTCCTGTTTATCGCATGGCTTGGCTGGGTATTCGATGCGATGGACGCAACGATCTACGCAATCGTCCTCCACCCGGCGCTGCACGATTTGCTCCAGGCCCCCGGCGAGACCGTCACTTCGGAGCAGGTCGGCTGGTACGGGGGAATCATCTTCTCCATCTTTCTCGTCGGCTGGGCCATCGGCGGGATTCTCTTCGGCGTGGTCGCGGATCATCTTGGTCGCACGAAAACCCTGATCATCACAATCCTCATCTATGCGATCTTCACCGGACTCGCCGCGCTCTCGCACGACTGGTGGCACCTGGCTATCTATCGCTTTCTCACGGCACTGGGAATCGGAGGGGAATGGGCGGCCGGCGCAGCGCTCGTCGCTGAATCCTGGCCGGAAGAAAAACGAGCGAAAGCCGCGGGCATTCTCCAATCAGCCTGGGCGGTCGGGTTCTTCCTCGCTGCGTCGTTCAATTTATTGTTAAAGGGCTATGGTTGGCGAGTGATGTTTGTGATCGGCGTGATCCCGGCCTTTGTGTCGTTGCTGGTCCGCTGGCATGTGAAGGAACCGGATCGCTGGGCCAAGGCCCACGACCGGAACACGACGATCGGCCCCACACATACAACCGACATCTTTCATTCTCCCTTAAGTCGGTCAACCATCATAGGGTCCGCGCTGGCGTTCGTCGCCGTCTTTGGTTTGTGGGGGGCGACAAACTGGACTCCCACGCTCATCCGCGAGTTGCCGGATCTGAAGGGCTCAGATGCCGCAACCCTGTCGGCCTCTGTGAGCTATGCCATCATGGCCCTCAACGGGGGAGCCCTCTTCGGCTATTTGGGGTTTGGACCGCTGGCGGATCGATTTGGGAGGCGTGCGGCGTTTGCCTTTATGTGCCTCGGTAGCTTCGTGATGCTGCCGATCACGTACCTGCTGCCGACGACCTATGCCGGCGTCTTGATGTTGTTGCCGCTGCTGGGATTTTTCAACAACGGCATCTTCAGCGGATTTCCGATCTATCTCCCTGAGCTCTACCCCACCAGACTGCGCGCCACCGGCGCCGGCTTCTGCTTTAATGCCGGACGTGTGCTGGCATCCGCCTCGCCATTTCTCACCGGCTGGCTGGTGACGGAACTCGGCAGCTTTGGGCGAGCCGCAAGCACGGTGGCATTGATCTATCTGGTAGGATTAGTAGTCTTAATCTTTGCACCGGAGACCAAGGGAAAACCCCTGCCGGAATAACCGCTTCCGAGTCGGCGTTACACACACACCAGCTCTTGACATCCCATCGATCCGGGTTATCTGTGTATCATGACTAACACACCACCACCCAAATCTCTGTCGCACGACGAGAAGAAAGCCGCCGACGCGGCCTTCTCAGGTCGTCCCTTCAATGAGGCATGGTCTGCCTCAGCCCGAACGGTCTACGATGGTATCGTGAAGGCAATGCCTCACACGAATGTTGCGATTCCCATTCCTTCCAATGTCGGAGAGTCCGCGGAGGCGCCTTCAGCCCAGAGCGAGCCTGTCCACCCTCAAGAGCCTCTCGCGCAAGAACACGCCGGTGGTCAGGAGTTGATGGAGCCGACTGCTATGCCTTCAGCCCTTCGCGACCGAGAAGAGGCGATTCAGGCCGGGATTTTGATCGACGTGACACCGACCGCCCGGCAGCTCGGCATCACGTTCCCTGTCACGATCACCCGACCGCTCTGGGAAGTGGGAATTGTCACGAACCGATCACTCCCCGAAGAAGATCAAACCAGCCGGTTACGCGACGTTCTGATGGCCTTTCGCCTGCGCCTGGCCAGTCTGACGACGGTGTCGCCCCTGCTCGACTTCCCTGCTCTGCTGGCCTTGCCGCCTAGCGGGGTGCCTCAGCCGGTGCCGTTGTTTGCCCTCATTCAACCGGACCCCACGCACCAGGCGAACGTGACGCTTTTGCTGCCAAATGAAGTGTCGCTGTCTATTACCTCGCTGAATTAACAGGCAGCTGAAAAATCGCTTTTCTCACCCGCCCGACCCTGGCGCGCCGAGACGCGCCTTTTCCCGTGCTTCGTTCTCGCATCGTTCAGAGACTCGACGTTGAGTAGGATGTTCTCGGAGTTCGGATACACTGGAGGAGCTTTTCCGTTCGCCAAGATCCATACTTGGGGCGAACTGCTCACATGAAGTGCGGTTTGTACCTCCTCGGCCTTTCACTTACTGCGGCCTTCCTGAACGGCCTTTTTGAGCAGCCTGTGAGCAAGGTAGCGTTCCTCCGCCTCGGTCGTAATCATTCTATCAATACGCGCATCCAACAATTTCCCCAAGATAGTCTTGTACTGCGGCCCTGGCTTCAGCCCCATGGTCTGAAGATCCCGCCCCGTCAGTGCCGTCTTGATCGCTCTGTTCCTCGCATACGCCACAAGGTGTCGTTTCAGCAGACTCACTCGCACCCCGTGCTGCGCGCTTACCTGCTTCGCCAGAAGCAGCACGAGCGCCTCGTCTGAGAGATCTGCCAAGAGGCGATGCACCTGCGATGGCCGGACTGTCCCATTATTGGTGAGTCGCTTCAGCGCGCGATCGACCATACTTCCTCCATCACTCACCTTCTTGGCCTGCTCTCGTGATAGTGCTAACCGCCGGATCATCGAGGCCATCACGCCCGCGCTGGACTCGTTCGACAACGCCATGAGATAGAGGATCGGCCTGTCGATCACAGAGTTCGTGAATTGACTCGCCCACCAAGCAAGCGCCTTAGGAACGGCAGTGACCACTCGCTTTACCTTCGTCGTGTAGTACAGACGGTGATGGAGGAAGCGAAGCAACTGCAACTGCCCTAGCCGCGCAATCGCGCGCACCGGATCGCGCTCGGCGAACAACAACAGGATTTCGTTCTGCAATCGTGGACCGGAGAGTTGCTGGATCAGATTCGTGGAGGCCGCTTGCGCGAGCAGGCGCATTGTGATGCGTTCAAGGCGAAAGTCGAATCGTTGTTCGAACCGGATCGCTCTGAAGATGCGCGTGGGATCGTCCTGGAAACTGCCGGCATGCAGCACCCGGATCGTGCGCGCCAGAAGATCGCGCTGCCCTCCATAGGGGTCAAGCACGCGACCGAACTGCCGCGGATTGAGTTGTATCGCTACGGCATTGATCGTGAAGTCCCGCCGGGAGAGATCCTCTTCGATCGACGCAGGCTGAACCGTCGGCAAGACAGCTGGATGTACATAGGACTCTCGCCTGGTCGTCGCGATATCCAGCTTGAGCCCGCTTGGGAATTCGAGCCGCGCTGTCGCAAACCGTTCAAATACTGCCAGCCCTGCCCCATACCGGTCGGCCACCAGTCGCGCGAAGCCGATCCCATCACCTTCGACTGCCAGATCAAGGTCCCAGTCCTTCCTCTTCAGCAAGAAATCGCGGACGACTCCGCCGACGAGGTACAAGGACACCCCATCTTCATCCGCGAGGTTCCCAAGCTCACGAAGAAGAGAAAGACGCTTCTGAGGGAGACGACCCAACAGATCGTTGTGGGTCACACGCTGCTTCATGGCACGCCATTGTAGCAACCTCCTTCTCGACGAGAAACAACGATCCTCATCAACAAGCAGAGGCGCTCAGGATGCAATCCCAAGCGCCCAGTTTAGTCCCCACACAGCTTCGAATTACCGGTGCCGTTTCCCCTGGCGATCGTGCTTCTCGCGGGCGATATGGCGCGAGGCGCGATCTTGGGCCGCACCGATCCTGGCCCGCTCCTTTTTCGTCATGACGCCATCGGACTTTGCCCTGTCTTCCATCTTGTTGACGTGTTCCTGCTGCTTGTTCAACCGGTTTGCTTCTCGCTTGTTCAACTGACCACTGGCGATCCCTTGATCGATCCGCTTTTCCTGGTTCGCTTGGCGCTGATCGATCCCGGGTATTTCGGCCTCGGCAAAAGCCACCCCGGTCATCAACAACGTCATCCCACTGGCTGCGAGCAGCATCTTCTTCATCGTCGCCTCCCTCAAATATGGAAGTTAGATCCTCTTGCCTTCTACAACATCTGTGACGGATCCCGGTTGACAGAACAACCAACGCGGGGCAAGCGCACAGCTCCTCCGCCCTATCTAGCAGGCAACGCCAAATACTTCCACTCTTTGCAGGATTTGCTCGGCGACCACCGGCAACACGGCGAGGGACAAATCGTCCACCCACTCGCTCCCGGCACAGTGACCGTCCAGCCCAGCTGTCCGCTTCACATTGTGCGAACCAGAGTGGACGTGCAGCCCGACAAGAGCAGCGCTAAAGGTAATAAAATGGAAACTGTCTGAGAGTGGGTCTGTACCATGGCACCTTCCCTCCGGCCTCGTCTGACTGGGCTAGACGAAACAGTGGAAGAACGGTAGCCAGGGAAGGCGGACGCCCTACCGAACGTCCTGAAAGAACGCGCGGGGCAGCACTGGCAGACGGAATTCAACATGGAGAATGATGAGGAGCACGCGGAGAAAGCTGCGCCAGACACCCATCTTCAAAAACTTGCGAGCATCGGTAATGACGGGAGGCGACAGGAGCAACAGGGTGGTAGCACGGATGAGACGTTCACAGAAGGCGACATCTTCGAGGATCGGCTGATTGGGAAAGCCGCCGAGCTGCTCGAACAATGTGCGGCGGACGAAGAGCGCTTGGTCGCCATAGATGATCCGGCTCCGGATACAGCGGAAATTGTCCAAAAACGAGATGAGCTTGAGCCGCCAATCGTCGCCCGAGAACTTATGCATAAAACCGCCTGCTTGAATGGTCTGGTCCGCCTCCATCCCGTTTAGCCGCTGAATCGCACCGGCCGGCAAGACCGTATCGGCATGGAGAAAGAGCAGCCAGTCGCCCGTTGCGTGCTTCGCCCCCACATTCATCTGGGAAGCACGGCCCTTCGACGCCGACAGTAGCAGGCGTGAAGGGTGAAGCGTAAGGGGTGAGGGGTATTCTGAGAAGCTGAATTCACCAAGCACGGCGAGCGTTCGATCGGTGCTGCCGCCATCGACGACGATGACTTCGTAGTCGCCGCACTGGCGGAGAAGTTCGCGCAACGTGTGCGGAAGCGCCTTCTCTTCGTTGTAGCCAGGGATGACGATGGACACCATAGGATCAGCTTTCAGCGATCAGCTCTTCGGCCCCTATCACAGCAGGCTGACTGCTGACCGCTCCCCTACTCTCAACCATTCGGGGAGAAACTTCCGTGCGTCGTGGGCCCAAGCCGTGGGGTCTTCGGCGATCGATTCGAACAGATCGCTCAATGTCAGTACCATCTGGTCCGTCAGCTCAAGATAGTCCTGCGCGCGGCGGCGCAGCGTCTCCACATCGATCCGGCCCTCAGCCATGGCCCGTTCGAGCATACGCTGGCCGAATCCATGATGGGCCTCTTCTTGCTGGAGCAAAATTCGTCGCAGCCGACCGAACGGCGCCGCGCGCTTGAACAATCCTTCTTCGATGCGCGTCAGGATCGCTTCGCCCAGTCCTTCAAGAATGACCTGTTCAGCCAGAAATGTTTCGAGCACGTCCTGCCGGGCCAGCGCATCATCAAGAAGCTTCCGATATTCTTCCAACGCAGGCAGAAACGGCGCATCGCCGAGATGCCTCGGCGACAGCCAGGCAATGGCCCCTTGAAAGACTATCCCATGCGCGGCCTCCTGACGGGCCTGGCTGAGGAGGAAGCGCCGCGATCCAGCCTCTGGCGCCAACGCAGCCTGTGCCTTGGCACATTCGTTCGCCATGCGCTCGCCATGTTCAAGAAACGTCAGCAGGCGTGCGATCGGCGCCTTTTCATCAGGACGTACCAGCACGTGCCATCTCCTCTTTTGGCGGGATGCCATTCAAGCTCCAGTCATAGTCGAGATACTCGACGCGGTAGCCAGGCTGTGCCAATTCCTCCGCCAGTTCAGGATCATCGATATAGCGAGCAATATAGGCCAACACTGATCCAGCGGCACCGGCAAAATCGGATTCGAACCATTTAAAGATCATGGATAGGGACGCCACTTTCTGCGCTCGATCGAATCGATTGCGGGTCGGATCGTTGATGAAAGCCTTCGCGACCTGAACAAGCTGGCGATCTAAATGCTCGGGCTGATAGGCCCAGGGCTGGAGCTTCGGGCAGGATGTGGAAGCGCAGACAATGGCAAAGTGCATCAGCGGCTCATGGAACTGCTCGATCAGCACCTCCCGTTCAAGATCGTAGAGATTGATGGTCGTGCCACCGACCTGATAGTCCCGGCCGATGAAATAGCGATAACGTCCCCAGAGTGTCATCGGCGAGTAGTGGTCCAAGATACCCTTGACGGCAAAGGCGTTGTAGGAATTGATCCAGAACGCCAGTTGATCCTGACGCCTCGGCAACTTCGCGGGATCGACCCGATTGAGTTCTCTTAAGTAGCCATCAAACGTGTCGTCGGCTTGTATGGCCGGATAATCCACTTGTCCATCATGGACGTGAGCCTGGACAATCCGGTCCCAGGCCTGGTGAGACACCCGATTAGGGGCAATGGGATCGGCCGGCCGGAACGTTCGCGGGGATGTCGAACAACCGGCCAGGATGACGACAAGGAGGAAAGCGCCGATCCAGCGACTCATGAGAGGTCTCCTTGCGAGGTGAATGACCGCGCCGTGCGTAGCGCAGTGATCGGGTGGCGTAGGATTGTTCCGACGACGCGGCCGTCGAGACGATTGCACGACGAGTTATCGGAACAGCTATTGATAGCGTCTCGATCAAATCGGCCCAGGATCTCGTTCAGCGACGATTCGAGCAGGTTCCCCACGGAAGGGAACGCCAGGCAGGGGGACACGTTCCCCGATGCATCGATGGCAATACTGTACCGCCTCGCATCGCAGGGTTCTAGTTTCTGTCCGCGCAACCAGCTCACATTGTCTTCGACAAACTTTCGAAGGTAGCCGGGGGGAATTAGCTCGACGTCGAGTAGCCCACTGAAGACGGCGGCTGTGCTCGATCGATCGTACATGAGTAGCTCATCAGGCCTGCCGTAGGTTCCGACGTTCCAATGATAGGTACCCACCACCGGTAAGAATCCCTGCTCTCGCGCAAATCGGACGACCGCCGGCACCTCGGCTCGATTGACTTGGCTCACAATGCAAGTGAGAAATTTGGGATGAGGAAAGTCTTTCAAGAGCGCGATGCCCTCTAATACCTTCGCCAGTTGATCGGCGCCGCGAATGTACTGGTACTTCACTCGATCTAACGTGTCCAGGCTCACCGAGATAGCCAGCGGCAGCCGACCCAGTCGCTCAACAAGTTGCGGCGTGACCTTCGTGCCATTCGTAATTAGCGTGAGATGAAACCCGATGGCTGAAAGGTCATCGAGAAGCTCCGGCAGATCGCGCCGCAACAACGGCTCACCTCCCTGCACGAGCACGAACCGCACACCGTCACGATAGAGAGCGGAAAAAGCTCTTTGGATTTCTTCCCTGGTCATCTCGTATCGACCCACATTGAGCGGCAGATCGCAGTACCCGCAGGCTGAGTTACACCGCAGATTGACCTGAAACGTGGCCAACACTGGCCGCCCAGCCAGG
>Ga0187894_10000859_pt1 | contig 40651 bp, 34 predicted proteins | sample GBC1701081metaG_FD_136650 | JGI IMG/M metagenome (GOLD analysis project Ga0187894, IMG submission 136650) | White microbial mat communities from a lava cave in the Kipuka Kanohina Cave System on the Island of Hawaii, USA - GBC170108-1 metaG ... | reverse complement strand
GAGGTGCAGCACCTTCAGGCGCGCAAAGCCAACCAGCGCGTCGAATTGCTCGAACGTTTCCCGATAGCCGGCGTCGGTGGCGACGTCGTACCCGGCCGCGCACAGGTGACAGGTGTCCAGGCAGACGCCGACGCGCGCGGCGTCAGGCATCATCTGGATGATGCGCTGCAGGTGCTCGAAGCGGTGACCCAGGTTGCGGCCTTGTCCGGCCGTGTGCTCGAGCAGGAGTAGCGTCCGGCCCGACGGACGCTCCGCGAGAATCGCGTGCAGGCCTTCCGCAATGCGACGCAGCCCCGGGTCCTCGTCTCCACTCCCTGGATGGAACACCAGCCCCAGCAGCCCCAACCGCTCGGCGCGATCGACTTCTTCTCCCAGCGCCGACAACGACCGTTGACGCAGCTCCTCGTCTTCGGACGCGATGTTGATCAGATAACTTGCGTGTGCGACGACGGTGTGGAGGCGGGCGGTGTGGACGGCGGTGCGGAACGCGTTCACCTCGAGATCGTCCAGCGGACGGGCGCGCCATTGGCCGACCGACTTCGTGAAAATCTGCAGCACCTCGCAGCGTGTGGCCTGCGCGCGCTCGACGGCTCGCGGCAGGCCGCCGGCGATGGACAGATGCGCTCCGAGATACGGCATGAACGCGGTCGAAAGAGGAAACGATGGTTGCGGAAGGACGAACGGCGCGACGTTCGCGACTCGACGGCCGATGTGGACGGGAGACCGCTTCTAGAGATCGAGCTCGGACGTCGACTTCGATCTCGGCCGTGGGCTCGCATCGGGATCGATGATCAGTGCATGTTCCGCCATCTCCGCCATCGCGGCGCGCCTGCCGCGGCTGGTGAGATAGCGGTCGATCGGGACGAATGCGGTGAGCACGATCAGCGTCACCACGGTGCCCGTTGTTGCGAGCAGGAAGAGACCTGCGCCGGCCGCCATGCCGATGGCGGCGTTGACCCAGATGGTGGCGGCGGTCGTCAACCCGCGGACATCACCCTGATGCCGCAAGATGGCGCCGCCGCCGAGAAAGCCGATGCCCGTCACGATCTGCGCGGGGATGCGGCCGACGTCCCCGCCGTCCTGCGCCGCGAGCCGGACGGCAATCAGCGTGAACAACGCCGACCCCAGTGCGATCAGCGTATTCGTCCGCAGGCCGGCGGGGTGCATGCGCCATTCGCGCTCGAACCCAATCAATGCGCCGAGCGCGCCCGCCAGGAACAGCCGCTTGAGCACCTCGATCTCGTCGGCCACGTCGACACTCTCCCTGCACCTGGAAGGCGCCGGCCGACGATTGATCACCGTCGCCAGGCGCATGGAAATCGCGAATCGTGAACTCGCGAATTGCCGAATCGCGAATTGCGGACTCGCGCATCGCGATTCGCGAATCGAACAGCACGGAGACAACTAGGGTTTCGCGGTGACGGCCGCGGCGGACCACGTCTTCATGCGCGTGCGGTCCTCTGGGACTTCGACGTCCTTCAGCCACGACTCGGTCCTGTCGGCCAGCGTGACCTTGACGTCGTATCGGCCGCCGGGCAGCAGCAGGAGCAGATCCTCGCCTGCGGGGACACTCTTCGCCACGTCCTTCGTCGAATCGCCGAGTGCGTAGGCCGCGGCGGACCAGCCCTTGGTCGACCCCGTCTCGCCCGGCGCCGGGCGGATCTGCAGCGCGCCGACACCCGACTGGAAGTTGATGACCTCCAGGTGCCGGCCGTACTCGTCCGGGTACCGCTGGACGATCAACTGCTCGGCCCACTTGATGCCGGCCACCTTGCCCTTGCGCTCCAGGATGGCCTGCGCGTCATAGAACCCTGGCGCCACGTCGACGACGACAGGGCCGCCCGGCGTTCGAGTGACGGGCAAGTGCCCGGTCTTCTGACCCTTGGGGAAGACGTTGATCTGCGTCTCGCCGGTTACCTCGGTCTGTCCCTCGAACGCGCGGATCTCCAGGCGGACCGGTTGTTCCTGCGCCGCAGCCGTCGACCAGGCGAGGCCCATGACCAACAGCGTCAGCGACAATAGTGTCAGTGACGTCCTGCGTGACGTCCGCCGTGATGCCGCCCGCGCGCGGGGCGGCTTGTGCCGGTCTCGAATCGTCCGTTCCCGTCCCATTGCTGTCACCGCTCGCATGGCTGTTCCTCCATCCTCATGTCCGTACCGGCCGAATCGGCAGGTGGTCCTCGCGATTTTTCCGCCGTCGCCGTGGCACCGCGTGCGCGGAGCTATCGTAAGATCCTGATATGGACGTGTTCCTCATCCCGCTCGGCGCGGACCGCTATGAATTGTACTGCGAGGCGCCCGCGGACGAGGCTGAGCTGGATGAGGCGGAGTCTGGATCGCAGTCGGGGTTCATCGCGCGGTTGAAGCTCCGGTTCCGGGAAATGCTGGCCGCGGCGGAGCGCGATCGCACCCGCCCGCAGAGCGATGCCGAGGTGGAAACCGGCTGGTTCGCGCGCATCAAGGCCCGGTCGCTCGCGTGGGTCGTGGACGCCATCGCGGAACAGCGGTTGCTCTGGCACCTTCGGAAGGAAACCGAAGTGCGCCTGTTCTATCCCGAGGATCTGTCGCGCGCGGAGGCCGAACGCATTTCCCGCCAGTCGCTCCAGCGCGACGCGGACCGGCACCGCAACTGGCTGATCGTCGACGCCCTCCTGCTCCTCATTTCCGGCCTGCTCGTCCTCGTGCCGGGGCCGAACATCATCGGCTACTACTTCGCGTTCCGCGTCGTCGGGCACTATCTGTCCTGGCGCGGCGCGAAACAGGGGTTGCACGTCATCCAGTGGCAGTACGAGCCGTGCGAACCGCTCGCCGAGGTGCGGCCCGCGCTGACGCTGGCGCCGGTGCAGCGCGAGCGGCGTCTGAGCGACATCGCCTCGCGTCTCCGGCTCGATCATCTGGTCACATTTCTCGAACGAATCGCGCTCAGAAGCGCGTGATATACTCCGCCCGCCTTGCTCCTACGTGATCTTGCGACCCGCCTCGAGTGCCGCCTCGAAGGGGACGACACGCTCGACATTACCGGCATTGCCGGCATCGAAGAAGCCGGCCCCGGGCAACTGACGTTTTTTGCCAACCCGCGTCTGAAAGCCCTGCTCGCCGCCTCGCGCGCGTCGGCCATCATCCTCGGAGACGACCCGCCGCCCGTGCCGCCGCCGGCGCAGGCCGCGCTGCTCCGCAGCCGCAACCCGTATTACACCTTCGCGCGCGCGCTGGAGATTTTCCATCCGGCCGTGCGACCCGCGCCTGGCATCCATCCGACGGCGATTGTCGACCCGACCGCGGTGCTCGGTCCGGACGTCCACGTCGGTCCGTACGCCGTGATCGACGCGGAGGCGCAGATTGGCGCGCGGGCGATCATCCATGCCCATGTGACCATCGGCGCGCGCGCGCGGATTGGCGACGACTGTCTGTTCCACACGCGCGTCGCGATCCGCGAAGGCGTGATCCTTGGCCACCGTATCGTCGTGCAGAACGGCGCCGTCATTGGCGCTGACGGGTTCGGCTTCGCGAAAGGGCCGGACGGCCATCACTACAAGATCCCGCAGGTGGGCACGGTCATCATCGAGGATGACGTCGAGATTGGCGCCAACACCACCATCGATCGCGCGTCGATTGGGGCGACTCGCGTCCGATCAGGGACGAAGATCGACAATCTGGTACAGATTGCCCATAGCGTCCTGGTCGGCCACGACGTGCTGCTGGCCGCCCAGGTCGGCATCGCCGGCAGCAGCGTGATCGAAGACCAGGCCATGCTCGGCGGCCAGGTCGGCATCACCGGGCACGTGACGGTCGGAAAAGGCGCCGCGCTGGCCGCCCAGTCGGGCGTGACGGGCAACGTCCGTCCGGGCTCGTTCCTGTCCGGCTATCCTGCCATCGACAATCTGGCCTGGCGTAAGGCGTCGGTCGTCTTTGAACGGTTGCCGGAAATGCGGAAGCAACTGTTACGATTGGAGGAACGGCTCGCGTCCATCGTCAAAGCACTCAACCTCGAAGACTAGATGCCCAAGATTCCTCCCGTCTTCTCCCGCTCGGCTGCGCTCGCGATCGCGCTCGTCTGGGTTGGCCTCACCGGCCAGGTCGTGGACGCCCGGGTGCGTCCGCCCAAGCTGGAATACAAGCACGTCACGCTGCCGAATGGTCTGAACGTGATTCTCCACGAGGATCATTCGACGCCGATCGTCCACCTGCAACTCTGGTATCACGTCGGATCGAAGGACGAGAAAGCGGGCCGCACCGGCTTCGCGCATCTCTTCGAGCACATGATGTTCCAGGGGAGCAAGAACGTCGGACGCGAACAGCACAATTCGCTCATTGCCTCCGTCGGCGGCGAGAGCAACGCGTACACCACCGAAGACGCGACGGTCTTCTGGGAAACGCTGCCGTCGAATTATCTGCCGCTGATCCTGTGGCTCGAAGCGGACCGCATGGCGACGCTCAAGCTCGATCAGGAATCCTTCTCGCGCGAGCGCAACGTCGTGAAGGAAGAGCGCCGGCAGAAGATCGAGAACCCGCCGTACGGCCGGCTGCCCGAACTGGTCGCCGAGCATGCGTTCATGGTGCATCCGTACAAGCACGTGGTGATGGGCAGCATGGCGGACCTCGAGGCGGCGTCGATCGAAGACGTGCGCGAGTTCCATCAGACGTATTACGTGCCGGAGAACGCGGTGCTCGTGCTGGCCGGCGACTTCGACACGACGGACGCCGTCGCGCTCGTCGAAAAGTACTTCGGCCGCGTGCCGAAGGCGGCGAAGCCGCTCAAGCGCGACATCCCGGTCGAGCCGAAGCAGGAAAAGGAGCGGCGTCTCACGGTCTACGAGAACGTCCCGCTCCCCGCGGTTGTCGTCGCGCACCACATCACGTTCGACGGCCACCCGGATTCGTATCCGCTGCACATCGCGTCCAAGGTCCTCTCCGACGGCCAGAGCTCGCGCATCTACCGCAAGCTGGTCTACGAGGATCAGATCGCCCTCGCGGCGTTCGGCGGCGGCAACATCATCGAGAACCCGAACCTGTTCTTCGCGACCGCCATCGTCCAGCCCGGACAGAGTCCTGAAAAAGTGGAGAAGGCGCTCGCCGCGGAACTGGATCGCCTGCGGCTGGAGCCCATCACCGAGCACGAACTGGAGCGCACGAAGAATCAGTTCGCGCGCGACTACATCCTCGGACGCCAGACCGTGCAGGACAAGGCGTCGGCGCTGGCCCACGCAATGGTGCTCCACCAGGGCCAACTGTCGACCGCCGACGGCGAGTTCGACATTTTCATGAACACCAAGGTGTCGGACGTCCAGCGCGTCGCTCGCACCTACTTCACGCCGGACACGCGTCTCGTGTTGACGATCCTGCCCAAGGGCTCCGCCCCGTCGGGCGGCGCGGCCGGTCCCGGGTTGTGAGGTTCGCCATGACGCTGCGTACGACCGCCGTCGCCGCCATGCTCGCGGCCTGCCCGTTCATCTCGACACCATCCGCGTTCGCGCAGGCCGCCGCCGAGTGGCCCTCCGAACGTCCTCCGCGTCCGCAGCCGGCGCGCCGCGTGGCGTTTCCGCCGTACGAAATCAAGACGCTGCCGAACGGCCTCCGTGTCGTCGTCGTCCAGCAGCACGAACAGCCGGTCATCAGCCTGCGCCTGCTCGTGCGCGCCGGCGCCGCCGCCGACCCGAAAGGCAAGGCCGGACTCGCGACCCTGGCGTCCGCGCTGCTCGATCAAGGCACGAAGACGCGATCCGCGTCGCAGATCGCCGACGCGATCGACTACATCGGCGGCGGCCTCGGCACCGGCGCCGGCACCGATCTGTCCTTCCTCAACGTGATCGTCATGAAGGACAGCTTCGAGCAGGCGCTGACGCTGCTCTCCGACGTCGCGCGCAATCCGGCGTTCGCGCCCGAGGAGCTGGACCGCCAGCGCTCGCAGATCCTCAACGGCCTGAAAGTCAGCTACGAGGATCCGGAATACGTCGCGGACGCGGTGATCGATCGCCTCGTCTTCGGCTTCCATCCGTACGGCCGCCCCGGCAGCGGCACGCCGGACACCGTCGCCAGCATCACGCGCGAGGACCTGCTCACGTTCCATCAGACCTACTTCGCGCCGAACAACGCCATCCTCGCCGTCGTCGGTGACACGACGCCGGAGGAAGCGCTCGCCGGTGTGACCAAGGCCTTCGGCGACTGGGCCAAGAAGGACATCCCGCCGCCGACCAGCCTCCAGCCGCCGGACCCGACGCGCCGCGTCATCGTCGTCGATCGCCCGGACGCCGTGCAGACCGAGATCCGCGTCGGCCAGATCGCCATCCAGCGCAATCATCCCGACTATCTGGCGCTCAACGTCGCCATCAAGATCCTCGGGGGTGAAGGCGGCAACCGCCTGCAGGGCGTGCTCCGGTCCGACCGCGGATTGACCTACGGCGCCGCGGCCGACATGAACGCCTACAAGCAGACGGGCGCCATCGTTGCCGACACCGACACGCGCACCGAGACGACCATCGAGGCGCTGCGCGTGATGGTGGACGAGTTCTTCCGTCTGCAGCGCGACCGCGTGGTCGACGGGGAACTGGCCAGCGCGCAGGCGTATCTCGCCGGCAATTTCCCGCTGACGATCGAAACGTCGGACGCGATTGCGCTCCAGGTGCTCAATGCGCTGTTCTACGAGCTGGACCTGAAAGAGCTGGAGACGTACCGCGAGCGGGTGAACGGCGTCACGCCGGACGACATCCAGCGCGTCGCGCGGGCCTATCTCAAGCCGGGACGACTGTCGGTCGTGCTCGTCGGCAACGCGTCGGCCTTCGTCAAACAGCTCAAGGAAGCCGGGTTCGATGAGATCGAGCTCGTGCGGCTCGCCGATCTCGATCTGACGACGGTCGACTTTCGGAAGGGCGCGAAGCCGGCGGCGGGCGGGTAGTGACCAGTCGTCAGTGATCAGTTGAATCGTGATGCGGCGACAAGTTGGTGGTTGTTCCGGTCGCCCTCTGCACGGTGGCATGACCGTCGAAAGTCGAGAACTGACAACTGACGACTGACGACTGACAACTTCCTGCATGCCCACCGTCATGATCTCGTGCGGCGAAGCGTCCGGCGATCTCTACGCCGGCGCGCTCGCCCGCGAGCTGAAACAGATCGATCCGTCCCTCGCGATCTTCGGCTTCGGCGGCGGACACCTGCACGCCGCCGGCGCGGCGCTGATCGAGGACTATCGCGGTCACACCGTCACCGGGCTGGCCGAAGTCCTCAAACAGCTTCCGCGCACCTACGCGCTCTACCGCCGCCTCGTGCGCGCGGCCCGCGAGCGCCGTCCCGACGTCTTCGTCGCGATCGATTTTCCAGACTTCAACTTCCGTCTCGGCCAGGCGATGAAGGATCTCGGGATCCCCGTCGTCTACTACATCAGCCCGCAGCTCTGGGCGTGGCGCCCCAAGCGGCTGGACGCGATGAAGCGGTTCGTGACGAAGGTCCTGCCGATCTTCCCCTTCGAAGAAGCGATCTATCGGAACGCGGGCGTTCCCGTGGAATTCGTCGGCCATCCGCTGATCGAGCTGGCCAAAGCCACGGAACCGCGCGCGGCGTTCCTGTCCTCGCTCGGCCTCGACCCGGACGCGCCGACGGTGGCGCTCCTGCCGGGCAGTCGTCCGAACGAGCTGCACGAGATCCTGCCGGACCTCGTCACGGCCGCGGGCCTCATCCGCCGCGAGGTGCCGGCTGTGCAATTCGTCCTCGCGCGCGCGCCGAACCTGTCGGACGATCTGCTCGAACCGGCCGCGACGGCCATCGCGCGCGGCGACTGGCCGGGCGCGATCGTGCTCGAGCGGACGGATGACGTGCTGGCGGCGGTGGACGTCGTGGTGACGGCATCGGGCACGGCGACGGTGCAGACGGCGCTGCACGAGCGGCCGATGGTCATCGTCTATCGCCTGTCGCGTCTGACGTACGCGCTCGGCCGGCGCTTCGTCAAGATTGATACCTTCGGCATGGTGAACCTGGTCGCGGGATCGCGGATCGTGCCGGAGCTGATTCAAGACGGCTTCACGCCGGAAACCGCGGCGGCGGAGACCGTCCGCCTGTTGACGGACGAACGCGCCGCGGAGCGTATGCGCGCGGACATCCGCGAGGTGAAGCGGCGGCTGGGCGGGGAAGGCGCCAGCCGGCGCGCCGCCGAGGCGATCGTGCGCATGATCCGCTGACGGGAACGGGCCGGCGCTGATACGCTGGTGACTGAAACCGAACGAGGCAGCTGACCGTGTCTTCTCAAATGGCGTCCTCTCACGTCGAGTCCACCCACATCGAGTCCATCATGAGTCGTATGTCCATCCATCGGATCATGAGCTGGAGCGCCAACCGGCTCGGGGCCGCCGGGGCCGCGCTCGCCGTCGTCCTCCTGGCCGTTCCTCCTGCCCTCGACGCCAGTGTCGTCGTGCCCGCGGACCTGCGCGAACTGGCGCACGACGCCCGCGCGATCGTCTACGGACGTGTTGTCTCGGTCGATACGCGTCAAGGCGAAGGCCGCCGCGTCGAGCGGCTCGTCACCGTCGAAGCCGTGAACTATCTCAAGGGCGGCCTCGGCGCGACCTTCCAGGTGCGCGTCCCCGGCGGCCGCTTCGGGCGGTATCGCACGATCGTCTGGGGCGCACCGGACTTCCGCGCGGGCGAAGAGGTGGTGCTCTTCCTCGGCGCCGAGCCCGGCGGCGTGCCCTTCGTCATCGGCCTGCACCAGGGCGTCTATCGCGTGCAGATGGACGAGGCCGGCCGGCGCATGGTCCGTCCGCCGTTGATGCACGCCGGCCAACCGGGCACCGTACCGGTCACGCGGGGCGATCCCGCCCGCCGCGCGATCCCGTGGCACGACTTCCAGGCCCGCGTCGCGTCCGCGCTGACGTCGCCCGCGGCCAGCCGGGAGGGACGTCGATGAAACGCCGATTCCTGTTGTTGCTGCTCGTCGCCTGCGGTTGCGTCGCCTTGACGCTCCCTGCGGACGCGTATCTGAAATTCGGCATCGACCTCGGTCCGCGCACGATCGTGCTGCGGTGGGGCTCGCAGCCGGTCCGTTACTTCGTGTCGGATCGCCTCAGCGTGCCCGGCGTCAACCTGACGCAGTTCGAAGCCGCGCTGACGCGAGCCTTTGCGACGTGGGAGGCGGTCGGCACGTCGGCCATCCGGTTCCAGCGGGTCGGTGTCACGGGCGCGCGGCCGATTGAAGACGATGGGTTGACGACGCTGGGCTTCGAGAGCCGGCCGGAGCTGGAGCGGGTGCTGGGGCAGACCAGCTTCACCGTGGACGAGACGACGGGGACGATTGTCGAAGTCGACGTCTTCTTCAACGCGACCTTCCCGTGGTCCGTGGCGGAGGCGGGCGAAGCCGGACGCTTCGATCTCGAGTCCATCGCCGTCCACGAGATCGGGCATCTCGTCGGTCTCGGTCACTCGGCGATTGGCGAGACCGAGCTGCAGCCCGGCGGCGGACGCCGCGTCATTGGCGCGAAGGCGGTCATGTTCCCGATTGCCTTCGGTCCGCGCAACATCGTCGGACGCCAACTGCAGACGGACGATATTGCTGGCGTCTCCGACATCTATCCGGACGGCGATTTCAACCGCCGCACCGGTAGCATCAGCGGACGCGTCACCAAGAACGGCCAAGGCTTCTTCGGCGCGCACATCGTCGCCTACAACCTGCGGACGCGCCAGCTCGTCGGGAACTTCACCTTGAACGAGCGTGGAGAATACGTCATTGCGGGCGTCGATCCCGGGCCGTGTCTCGTGCGTGTCGAGCCGCTGGACGATGGGGACATCGAGAGCTTCTTCGACGACTCGATCGACGTTGATCTCGACTTCCAGGTGACCTACCGTGATCGGCTTGCGGTCGTGCCGGAGGGCGGCAACGTGGGTGACGTGGACGTGGCGGTCCGCCCGAAGTAACCGGAGGAGATCAACCGATCATGTATCGACGCTTGCTGGTGATGATGGTGGCGGCTTGCGCCGCGGTCGGCGTGGCGACTCCGGCGCTCGCGCAGTCGGGCAGAGTCCAGTCGAGTGGGGGGGGACGGCTCGAAATCGGTGGATCCGTGGGTTTTGCCGGGGCGTATGCGCTTGCGAGCGAACGGGTCACGCTGCAGACGGGCGGCGGTGGAGAGACGACCTTCTTCGAAGTCGACACGACGGTGACCAGCGCGCCGCTGGTTGACGCACGCATCGGGTGGTGGCTGACGCCGTCACTGGCGGTCGAAGGCGTCTTTGGTATCGCGCGGCGCAACATCGAGACCGAGGTGCGGCTCGACGTGGACAATGCGCCGCCGACGACGGCCAGGTCGCGGCTGACGCAGTACACGGCGGAGGCGGGCGTGACGTGGGACATTCGTCGCCTGCAATGGCGGCAATCGCGCATCCGGACGTACGTCACGGGCGGCGGTGGCTACCTGCGCGAGCTGCACGAAGAGCGGACGGCGGTGGACACGGGCGCCGTCTTCTTTGGCGGTGCCGGGATTCGCTATGGGCTTGGCGGCGGACGTGCGTCCGGCGCGACAGGACGTGTGGCGGCGTCGCGTTTCGGGCTGCGCGGGGAGGTCCGGTTCGTGGGACGGACGGGCGGCTTCGACACGGACGACGAGGTCCGCTTCTTTCCACGCGTGCATGCGGGCGCGTATGTGAGATTCTAGTCGTCAGTCGTCAGTCGTCAGTCGTCAGTTATCAGTTATCAGTTATCAGTCCTGGGTCGTCAGCGGTCAGTCGCGCCTTGGGGACGCGGCGCTCTTACTGACGACTGACGACTGACAACTGAGCACTTCCATGAAGTGGTCCTTCCGCATCGCCACCGTGGCGGGTATCCCGATCTACCTCCACGCCACCTTCGTGGCGCTGATCGTGTTCCTCTTCGTACAGGACTGGCTGCGCGGCGAGGATCTGGCCGCGGCGCTCGCCGGTATCTTCTTCATTCTCTCCATCTTCGGCACGGTCGTCCTGCACGAGTTCGGCCACGCCCTGATGGCGCGCCACTACGGCGTCCAGACCAAAGACATCACGCTGCTGCCCATTGGCGGCCTCGCGCGCCTGGAGCGGCTGCCGGACGTGCCGCGGCAGGAGCTTTGGGTGGCGCTCGCCGGACCGGCGGTCAACCTTGGGCTCGCGGCGATCACGGGCCTGGTGCTCCTCGTGACGGACACGGTACCGGAAGCGGGCGAGTGGAGTCGCGCCCAGGGGTTCCTGCCGCGGTTCCTCCTGGTCAACGTGTGGCTGGCGCTGTTCAACCTGATTCCGGCGTTCCCGATGGACGGCGGCCGCGCGTTGCGGGCGCTGCTCGCGGAGCGGATGGACTACGTGCGCGCGACGGAAACCGCGGCGCGGCTGGGGCAGGGGCTGGCGCTGGTCTTCAGCTTCTTCGGGCTCTTCACGAATCCGTTCCTCGTCTTCATTGCGCTCTTCGTCTGGATGGGCGCGTCGGCCGAAGCCTCGTCCGTCTCGCTGCGCAGTGCGATTGCGGGAATTCCGGTCGCTCGTGCGATGATTACGGACTTCCGGACGGTCGAGGCGACCGACACGCTTGGCCATGCCGCGTCACTGATCATTGCCGGCTCACAGCGGGACTTTCCGGTCCTCGATGGCGGTCAGCTCGCCGGCATCCTGACGCGTGACGCGCTCGTCAAAGCGATTGCCGCGCACGGCGTGGCCAGTCGGGTGCGGGAGGCGATGACCACGGCGTTCGAGCGGGTGGATGCGCGGGAGATGCTCGAACGCGCGCTGGAAAAGCTGCAGCAGTGCGAATGTCCCGTCCTGCCGGTGATGCTCGGGGATCGTCTGGTCGGCTTGCTGACGGCAGACAACGTCGGCGAGTACGTGATGATCCAAGGTGCGATTCCACAACAGTCGAGGTAGCTCGGGAGCACAGGCGCGGTCATGTCGCGGGCGGACGTTCCGCCGGCATGGCGAAAGTGTGAGCGAAGCGCTGAAATCTCGGTGAAGAATCGGCGTTTCTGCAACAGGGCTGCGCATTTTTCCGTCCGGGATGTTGTGAACGGCGAATGACGGTCGCCGAAACAAGTACACCAGCGTTCGTAATCGCGGGCCGGGTCGTTAACGCATTAAGGAGACTTGGTACCCCGCGAGGGGGCAGACCCCGTACGGCTCGCGACGCAGCGTCCAGCCGGATCGGCGCGGCCGCACTGAACGACGCGCATTGGTGAGGCGAAAATGACGCGGCCGGAAGTAGCGGAGGTCACTAACGTGAACGGTAATGTCACACTCCCACCCCAGCAGTCGACGATCGATCTCGTTGCCCGCGCACGCGGCGGCGATGCCGGTGCGTACGACGTGCTGTTCCGGCGGACCCTGCCGGGACTGAAACGCTGGGCCCGCGGGCGGCTGCCCGCGCGAGCCCGCGAGCTCTGCGACACCGAGGATCTCGTTCAGGACACGGTGTTCCACACCCTGCGACGCATTGACGCGTTCCAGGTCCGCCATCCTGGCGCGCTGCTCGCGTATCTGCGGCAGGCGCTGATGAATCGTATTTGCGACGAAGTCCGGCGCGCGAACCGCCGTCCGGCCGTCGTGGAGCTGGAGGACAACCAGGCCGATGGCGGCGCGTCCCCGCTCGAAGAAGTGATTGGCCGGCAGAACGTCGACCGCTACGAAGCCGCGTTGCAGCGCCTGCGGCCGCACGATCGCGAAGCGATTGTGGCCCGGCTGGAGCAGCAGTGCAGCTACGAAGACCTGGCCGCCCTGTTGAACAAGCCGTCGAGCAACGCGGCACGGGTGGCGGTCAAGCGGGCGCTCATGCGGCTGGCCGAGGAGATGAAGAATCATGGGTGACCGCGCCGCTCTTGTCGACGTCATCGAATCGGTGGCCGACGGCGGGAACCTCGATTGGGGCGCTCTCGAAGCGCAGATCGACAACGAATCCGATCGCCGGCTGCTCGAGCAGTTGAAGATCCTGGCGCGGATTGCCGAAGTGCATCGGAGCCAGCCGGAAGAGCCGGACGACTATCGCGTGCCCGCGAAGAACGTCGAGCGCTTCCGCCTCGTGTCCCGCAGCATGGCGTCGCTGGCCGCCACGGGACCGCAGCCGGCTCCTTCGTCCTTTCGGCCCACCGAGACCCTCAAGACGTCGAAAGAGTCGGCGAAGCCTGGTTCGTGGGGACACCTGCAGTTGCTGGAGTGCGTCGGGCACGGCACGTTCGGGGACGTCTATCGCGCGAAGGACACGGGGCTGAACCGCGAGGTGGCGGTCAAGCTGCTGCGGCAGAACGCCGCGCCCACCGATCGCCTCTCGCGCCGCCTGCTGCGCGAAGCGCGCGTCCTCGCCCGCGTCGAGCACCCGAATGTCGTCGCCGTGCACGGCGCGGAAGTGTTCGACGGGCGTGTCGGCCTGTGGATGGAATTCATCCGCGGCAACACGCTCGAACAGTTGCTGAAAGCGCAGGGCCCGTACAGCGCGAAGGAAGCGGCGCTGATCGGACAGGAGCTCTGCCGCGCGCTGGCCGCCGTCCACAACACGGGCCTCGTCCACCGCGACGTCAAGGCCCAGAACGTGATGCGCGGCGAGCGCGGCCGTCTCGTCCTGATGGATTTTGGCGCCGGCCAGCTCGCCGGCGAGGGACAGCGCGCCGCGGGCCGGATCACCGGCACGCCGTTATACCTCGCGCCGGAGATTCTCGCCGGCGAAGAGGCGACCGTTCGCAGTGATATCTATAGTCTCGGCGTCCTTCTGTATCATCTGGTGACCGGGGAATACCCGATTCGCGGCGCGTCGATCGACGAGCTGCAGCGGGCGCATGAAGAACGCCGCCTCGTGCGGCTGCACGACGCGCGGCCGGACCTGCCGGACAGCTTCGTGAACGCGGTCGAAACGGCGCTGGCCGGCGATCCGCTGCGCCGCTTCAGCAGCGCGGGCGAGCTGCAGGCCGCCCTCGCGCTGTCGCTCGGCGCGAATCCCCACGCGCAGTGGGACATGCTCGATCACGCCGCCGGCCTGGGCGGACGTCGCCAGGGCCCGGTCCGCCACTCGTGGCAGGCGTATCTCAAGCCGCTCGGCGGCGTCGCGGCGCTGCTCGCCGTCCTCGCCGCGGGCGTCTACATCGTCAAGGACCGGCAATCGCCGCGCGCGCTGACCGGCGCCGCGACGCCGTCCCGCATCCGCTCGCTCGCCATCATCCCGCTCACGCCGCTGACGCCGGCGTCCGCGCAGTACGCGTCCGCGCTGACGGATCGCCTGAACACCGCGCTCGGCTCGCTCGGCCACGGCCTGATCGTCAAATCGCAGCGGTCGTCCGCGCTCGCGGTCCAGCGCGCGTCGGTGATCGCCGACATCGGCACGATGCTCGACGCCGAGGCCGTGATGCAGGGCAGCGTCCTGCGGCGGTCGGACGACATGCTGCAGCTCGACCTGAAGATGGTCGGCGCGCAGAGCAGCCAGACGCTGTGGGAGCAGAGCTTCGTCCTGCATCGCAACCAGGGGCCGAAGCTGGTGGAGGACGTCAAGCGCGAAGTGGCGCGCGTCCTCGGGTTGACGCCGCCCGCCGACCTGTCGGGCGGGGCCGTCGGCGGCGGACTGACCGCCGAGGCGATGGAAGCGCACGCCCACGGCCGCGAGTTGCTGAAGGACTGGGGCTTCGAAGACGTGAAGAAGGCCCTGGGCGAGTTCGAGCGCGCGGTCAGCCTCGACCCGAACCTGGCCGTCGCCTATGCCGACATCGCGTTCTGCTATCTCCGGCTCGGTAACGACTCGCAGACGCGCACGCTGGCCGAGACGGCCCGGCCGATCAAGTTCGCGCTCGACCGGGCGCTGACGTTGGATCCGAACCTGGCCGACGCCTGGGCCGTCCAGGCCGAGTACCAGTTCGAACACGAGTGGAATTGGGCCGACGCGGAAGCGTCCTTTCGCCGCGCGTTGGAGCTGAACCCAAGCCACGAGTACGCCTTGCACCGCTATGCCGCGTTCCTTGCCGCGCGCGGCCGGCTGGACGAGGCGATCGACCGCATCGAGAAAGCCCGCGATGTCGCGCCGCTCTCGCACATGGTTCTGCGCGAGGCCGCGAGCATTTATCGCTACGGTCATCAGTACGACAAGTCGGAGGCGTTGTACCGGCAGGTGCTGGAGCTGAATCCGCAGTTGTTCTCGGCGCACTACGGGCTGGCGCGGACGCTGCGGGCGGACGGCAAGTATCAGGACGCGTTGGCGGAGCTGCAACTGGCGGCCGCGCCGACGCCCGTCACCCTGGGGGACATGGCCCAGGTGCACGCGCTCGCGGGACGCCGCGATCGCGCGCTGGAGAACGTTCGTCAATTGCTGGCGCAGAAGGACGCGGCGTTGCGTCCCGAGCGATTCGTCTATGTCTACGCGGCGTTGGGCGATCGTGATCGCGCGTTCGAGTGGTTGGAGAAAGCGTTCGAGGCACGGGTAAGTCCGCTCGTGTTCTTGGCCGTGGACGAACGGGTGGCCCCCCTGCGAGGCGATCCGCGCTTCGCGGAATATTTGAAGCGGCTGGGACTGTAACGTCGTGAGGCGGCCGCACCCCGGAAACACCCCCGACTACGTTACGAACAAGGAGCAGAGCAGACATGGCCGAATCCATCACCCAGGGGTTTTGCACCCCGTTGAACGAGATACTCGAATACCTGATGAAAGATGAGTCGCCGCTGAAGCCGCAGGAGAAGGAGGCGCTTCAGCCGTCCTACCGGACGAACGGCGAGACGACGGAGGACTTGAACGAGTTCTTCCTGACGCGTCTGGTGACCGAGCCCAATCCCAGGAAGAAGGGATAGCGCCCGTGTCCGATCCGCGCCGGCGGCGCGCTGCAAAGACGCCGCCGGCACAGGCTTCCGTCCGACGATCGCCGTTCCTCGTCTGCTACTGGGACGGCGGCACCTGCCTCGCGCACAACTACTCGACCAATCGCCGGACGCCGCTCTCGGTCATCGCGCTCCTGCTGCTTCAGCACGCCACGGACTGGATGCCGGAGCCGGATCTGCTCGCCGTCCTGCCGCCCGGCGGCCGCAGCGTCGGCCGGCGCGTCATCCGCGATCTCCTCGCGGCCTCGCTGCTCGAGCGCCGCGCACCATCTACCGCTCACAGGAAGAAGGCCGACGCCGACGCGGACGCTGGCGCGATCGGCTTCGCGTCCTGGGGCGGCTGGAATCCCACCGCGAGCTTCTTCCACGCCGCGACGCGTGACGTCCGCTGGGCGCAGGGTGACGCGCTCGAACAGCCTGAGCGCGCGTTCCGTGCGCGCCGCGAGTCGATCGAGGCGCCGCCTCCCGTGAAGCGCTACCCCGGACAGCCGTCGATCGCCCTGCCCGCATCGGCGCCGGCCGGCGAGCTGGCGGACACGCTGCGCGCGCGGCGGACGTGGCGGCAATTCGGGCCGGGTGCTCTCGCGCTGGAGGAACTGAGCGAGCTGCTGCGGATGACGTGGGGCGTGCAGCAGTGGGTGCCGCAGGAACAAGGCTGGCCGGTGCCGCTGAAGACGTCACCGTCCGGCGGCGCGTGTCATCCGCTGGAAGCGTACGTCGCGGTGCGCGACGTGAAGGGCGTCCCGAAGGGACTGTATCACTACGACGCCGCGTCGCACCGCTTGACGCTGCTGCGCCGCGGCCTGACGCGCGCGCGCCTGGAGCAGTATCTCGGCGGCCAGTGGTGGTTCGCCGCCGCGCCCGTCGTCTGCTTCATGTCGGCGGTGTTTTCGCGGAAGCTGCTGCGGTATCCGAACACGCCGCGGACGTATCGATCGATCCTGATCGAGGCGGGCCACTTCTGCCAGACGTTCTGCCTGCTCGCGACGCGCCTTGGCCTCGCGCCGTTCTGCACCGCCGCGCTCGCGGATTCGCGGCTCGACGCCGCGCTTGGTCTCGACGGCGTCAGCGAAGGAGTGATCTACGCCGCGGGCGCCGGCCGGCGTCCGGCCGGCCGCGACTGGGCGCCGTGGCCCGATCACGAGCCAGGCCGGCAGTTCGCGCGTCCCGCGTCCACAGGCGGCCTCGTCCAACTGGATCTGCCGCCGCGCGTGCGCAGCCTCGCAACCGCCTCCAAGACGAGTGGCACGAAGACGCCCAGTCAGAAGACGACCGGCACGAAGACGAGCGCCACGAAGACGACGGCCACGAAGGCGCGCGCCGCTACCGCACGCCGAGCAGGATCTCGATCGTGAGCTGATCGAGCCGCTCGTACGGCAGCCGGCGCGACGCGAGCGCGTCCCGATCGATCGTGCGCCGGCTCAGTTCCTGCGCGTGTTCGTCCGAATATCGCAGCGGCGGCGCGTCGGCCGTAATCTGATCCAGCACCTCGCGAATCTCCGCGTCCGCGTGCCAGCGCTCCGCTTTCTCCTTCAGGATCAGATACGTGCGCATGCAGCCGCGCGCGAAGTCTCTGACGCCGTCCACATCCTCTGTCCGGTACGCGTGCGCGTCGAAGTGCCGCGGCTCCGCGTAGCCGACCTCTTCGAGGAACTTCACCAGGAAGAATGCCGCCTTCGGATTGTGCGCGCCGAAGCGGAAATCCTGATCGTAGCGGCCGGGCGCCTGATCGTTCAGATCGATGTGGAACAGCTTTCCGGCTTCCCACGCCTGCGCGACGGCGTGCGTCATGTTCAGGCCCGCCATCTGCTCGTGCGCGACCTCCGGGTTGACGCCGACCATCTCCGGATGCTCGAGCGTCGCGATGAACCCGAGATACGCGCCCGTCGTCGCCATGTAGATGTCGCCGCGCGGCTCGTTCGGCTTGGCTTCGAGCGCGAATTTGTAACCGTACTGCTGCGCGCGCGAGTACTCGCACAGGTAGTTCACCGCGTCGCGCAGGCGCTTGACCGCCTCCATCGGACTGCGGCAGGCGTCCGTCTCCGTGCCTTCGCGTCCGCCCCACAGCACGAACGTCGTGGCGCCCAGCTCGTGGCCGAGGTCCATCGCGCTCATCGTCTTTTGCAGCGCGTACGCGCGGACGTCGGGATCGTTCGCGGTGAACGCCCCGTCGCGGAAGACGGGCGCGGTGAAGAGGTTCACCGTCGCCATCGGCACGACGAGGCCGCGGTCGGCGCACGCGGCCTTGAAGTCGCGCACGATCGTGGCGCGCTCGGTGGTCGAGGCGTTGATGGGCACGAGATCGTTGTCGTGCAGGTTGACGCCCCACGCGCCGACGTCCGCGAGCAGGTGGACGATCTCGACGGGGGAGAGGATCCGCCGCACGGGCTCGCCGAACGGATCGCGGCCGGGATTGCCGACCGTCCACAGGCCGAAGGAGAACTTGTGTTCGGGGCGCGGTGTATACATGGCGTCGATTCCCACGGTGGCTGCAATGACGAGAACGATGACGTGAACGACCGATGACGAGAACGATGGCCTACGGACGATCGGGCGCGGTCAGCGGTGCGAGCGCCGGATACACGCGGCGGAAGCGATCGTATTGCGTGCGCAGGATGGCGACGGTCGCCGGATCGGGTTCGAGTGTCTCCGCGACCTGCAGCGCATCGGCGCAGGCGGCGTCCACGGACGGCCACGCGCCCGCGCCGACGCCGGCGAGCAGTGCGGCGCCGTAGGCCGCGCCTTCTTCGGCGTTGAGGATCTCGACCGTGTGGCCGTACACGTCCGTCTGGATGCGGCGCCACAGCGGCGAGCGTGCGCCGCCGCCGCCCAGGCGGACGCGATGGACGGGCACCTGCATCTCGTTCAGGATCTCGAAGCTGTCGCGCAGGCTGAAGGCGACGCCTTCGAGGATCGCGCGGACGATGTGGGCGCGGGTGTGGCTGGCGGTGAGGCCGACGAGCGCGGCGCGCGCGTGGGGATCGAGGTGCGGCGTGCGTTCGCCCATCAGGTACGGCGTCCACAGGACGCCTTCCGCGCCGGGCGGGACGCTCGCGGCTTCCTGCGTGAGCTGATCGTACTCGACGCGCGGACCGTTCTCGGGCGACGCGAGGTGATCGCGGCACCAGCGGAGCGACTGGCCGGCGGCCTGCGTGACGCCCATCACGTGCCAGCGTCCGGGGATGGCGTGGCAGAACGTGTGGACGCGTCCGCGCGGATCGAGCGCCGGGCGATCCGTCGCGGCGAACACGACACCGGACGTGCCGATCGTGGCGGACACGAGGCCGGGCTGTGCGATGCCCATGCCGACGGCGCCGGCGGCCTGATCGCCCGCGCCCGACACGACGGGCGTGCCGGCGGCGAGGCCGGTGGCGCGTGCGCCGTCGGGGGAGAGGCTGCCGCTGATCTCGGGCGACTCGAACGCCTCGGGCAGCAGCGCGGCCGGGATGTCGAACGCATCGAGCATCGGCTGGGACCACCGGCGGCGGGCGACGTCGAACATCAACGTGCCCGACGCGTCGGAGACATCGGTGACGCGTGCGCCGGTGAGCTGGAAGCGGAGATAATCCTTGGGCAGCAGCACCGAGCGCAGCGCGTCCCAGTGCGTCGGCTCGACGTCGCGGACCCACAAGAGCTTCGGCAGCGTGAAACCGGTCAGCGCGGGATTCGACGTCAGCTCGATGAGGCGCGCGGCGCCGACCTCGTCCGTGATGCGCCGGCACTGGACGTCGGTGCGCTGGTCGCACCAGATCAGCGCGGGCCGCAGCACCTCGTCGCGTCCGTCGAGCAGCACGAGGCCGTGCATCTGTCCCGTCAGGCCGATGCCTGTGATCGCGTCGCCTGACAGGTTCGCGTGCGCGAGCGCCTGCGCGATGGCCTCGCGCGCGGCGCGCCACCAGTCGCGCGGATCCTGTTCCGCCCATCCAGGCCGCGGCGATGCGAAGGGGACGTGCTCCGCGGTGGCCGCGCCCGCGATGCGTCCGCGTTCGTCCGTGATGACGGCGCGCGTGCCGCCGGTGCCGACGTCGATCCCCAGAAGATGCATGTGCCTGCGTCCGCGAGTGGCGTCGCCGATCCGAGTTCCCGATCCGAGTTCCCCATCCGAGATCCACGTTCGGAGTCTCGGCTCGGAGTCCGACATCCGAAGCGTGCGGCCGCGATCTTACATCACGCGCTGCGTGTCATTGCGCATCTCGTCGCTTGACATTCCCGGCGCGCGGCGATAATCCTGTTCACCGTCCCCGGTGGGGCGCGCGCGCCCGAGACGGGCGGTTTCACCCCGACGCGCGCTGTTCCACACTGCGACACGCCGGCGCGGCCTGCACCATGGGCCGACATCCTCTGCCCTGGTCTCTCCCGCGACAAGGACACGCATGCCGAAGGCCAGGAAAACCGCGGAAGCCGTCACGACCGAACAGGTCGTCGCCCACGTGCGCGCGCTGATTGAGCGCGGACAGCTCAAGCCGGGGCAGCGCCTGCCCGCCGAGCGCGAGCTCGCGCAGCAGATGGGCGTCAGCCGGCCGAGCATCCGCGCGGGGCTGCAGGCGCTCGCGGCGATGGGCGTCGTGCAATCGCGGCACGGCGCGGGCACGTTCATCATCGACGGGCCGCCCGTCCTCGGTACCGCGCCACTGAGCTTCATGGCCGCGCTGCACGGGTTCACGCCGGCGGAGATGTTCGAGGCGCGGCGCGTGCTCGAGATGGGCGCGGTGGCGCTCGCGGCCGAGCGGATCACGTCGACGGAACTGAAAGGGATCGAGCAGGAATTGACCGCCATGAGCGCCGCCATCGCCGATCCGCCGCGGTTCCTGATCTACGACATCCGCTTTCATCGCGCGATCGCGGCGGCGTCGCAGAACCCGATCCTCGGATCGCTGATCGAGATGGTGTCGGCGATGTTCTACGAGCGCCGCCGGCGCAACATCGGCGCGATGCGCGATCTGAAGCAGGCCGCCGAGATGCACCGCCAGATCTATCAGGCCCTGCGCGCGCACGACGTGCGCGCCGCGTGCGCCGCCATGTCGCAACACCTCGCGGAATCGCTCGCGCAGAACACTGAAGACATGACCGCCGCGGGCCGTTCGCGGACCGCCGTCGAGACTCGTCCATGATTCCACGCGTGGGCATCCTGGGTGCCGGCAACATCAGCGACACGCACGCCCGCGCCGCGGCCGCCGTCCCCGACGGCCGCGTCGTCGCGGTCTGCGGACAAAACGAACAGAAGGCCCGCGACCTCGCGAGCCGCTTTGGCGCGACCGCGTACACCGACGTCGCCGCCTTCCTCCGCCATCGGCCCATGAACATCGTCGCGATCGGCAGCCCGTCGGGCCTGCACGGCGCGCAAGCCGTCGCCGCCGCGGCGCAGGGCCTGCACCTGCTGATCGAGAAGCCGCTGGAGATCTCCGTCGCCCGCGCGACCGAGGTGATCGACGCCGCCGAGACCGCGGGCGTGCAGGCGGCCATCTGCTTCCAGGATCGCGCGAACCCACGGCTCGCCGCCGTGAAGCAGGCGATCGCGAACCGGCTGATCGGCCGTCCGCTGCTCGTGAACGCGCGCGTCCGCTGGTATCGTCCGCCCGAGTACTACGCGCGGTCGCGCTGGCGCGGTACGTGGGAACTGGACGGCGGCGGCGCGCTGATGAATCAAGGCGTCCACACGGTCGATCTCCTGCTCTGGTGGCTGGGCGACGTCGTGCGCGTGTCCGCGCGGACGGCGACGCTGCAGCACCAGATCGACGTGGAGGACACGGCGATCGCCTGGCTGGAATTCGCGAACGGCGCATTCGGGACGCTCGAAGCCACGACCGCCGCGTATCCTGGCTATCCGCGACGCGTGGAGGTGACGGGCAGCGAGGGCACGATCGTCGTCGAGCACGATCGCGTCGTTGCCTGCGACGTGCGCGATCCGGCCTCGCACGACGCGGCCGCGGCCCTGCTGGACAGCAGCGGCGCCGACACGAACCGCAGCAGCGACTCGCCGGTCGTCAGCGACGCGGCCGGCCATCAGCGTCTGCTCCAAGATCTGATCGACGCGATTGCCGCCGGTCGTCTCCCCCTCTGCGACGCGCGCGAAGGCCGGCGCAGCGTCGCGCTCGTCGAAGCCATCTACGAATCCGCGCGCTTCGGGGGCCGGACGGTAGAAGTCGTCAGTGGTCAGTAGTCAGTTATCAGTCGTCGGTGTCAGTTGTGCGTGGTCAGTGAACTGACGACTGACAACTGACAACTCACAACTTCTTCACCGGAGCTTGGAATGAAGCGCATTGGTATGGGACTCGTTGGCGCCGGATTCGTCGGCCCGCACCACCTGGACGCCGTGCGGCGCCTCGGCTTCGTGGACGTCATCGCCATCGCCGGCAGCAGCGAGGCGTCCGCGAAGCAGAAGGCCGACGCGCTGCACGTGCCGCGCGCGTACGGCAGCTACGAGGCGCTGCTGAACGATCCGGACATCCAGGTCGTCCACAACGCGACGCCCAACTACCTGCACTTCCCGGTCAACATGGCCGCGATCCAGAAGGGCAAGCACGTCATCTCGGACAAGCCGCTCGCGATGACGTCGCAGGAAGCGAAGCAACTGCTGGACGCGGCGACGCGCGCGGGCATCATCCACGCCGTCACGTTCAACTATCGCGGCAATCCGCTCGTCCAGCAGGCGCGGCAGATGGTCGCGTCCGGCGCGATCGGCGTGCCGCGGTTCATCCACGGCCACTACCTGCAGGACTGGCTGCTGCTCGACACGGACTATTCGTGGCGGCTGGAACCGGACAAGGGCGGCGCGTCCTCCGCGCTCGGCGACATCGGATCGCACTGGTGCGATCTCGCGCAGCACGTCAGCGGCCTGCGCATCGCGCAGGTGCTGGCCGACATCACCACCGTCGTGCCGACGCGCAAGAAGCCGCGCGGATCGCGCGAAGCCTTCGCGGCGGCGGGCGAGGGCGAGCAGTACGACGAGGTCGCAATCAAGGTCGAGGACCTCGCGTCCGTGCTCGTCCGGTTCGACAACGGCGTGAAGGGCGCGTTCTCCGTCGGCCAGATCTGCGCCGGTCACAAGAACGACGTCGTCCTCGAAGTCTGCGGCGCGCAGTCGTCGCTGGTCTGGAAACAGGAGCTCCAGAACGAACTGTGGATCGGCCACCGCGGCCGCGCGAACGAGGTGCTCGCGAAGGACCCGGGGCTGCTCGATCCGGCAGCCGCGCGCTACGCGCACCTGCCGGGCGGACATCAGGAGGCGTGGGCGGACGCGTTCGCGAACATTCTGCGCGATGTGTATGAATTCATTCGCGCCGGCAAGTCGCCGCGCGATCCGCATCCTCCCGCGTTCGCGACGTTCGAGGACGGCTATCGCGCGAACTGCATCGTCGAAGCGATCCTCGCGAGCGCGAAGGCCGGCAGCGTGTGGACGCCGGTGACGTACTAGGCCGCGCACGCGGGCGCGCCGCCAGGAAACCATGAAGACGCGGCGGCAAAGGACGACGACGGCAGACCAAGGTCTGACGACGCTATGACACGCGGCGAAGACCGCTGCAGACAAAAGGCTCCTTGTCGCCGGTCTTCCTGCAACGCGCGCGCGACGGCTGCAAACGTACCGCGCGCGCGACGTGCGGAACGACGGGCCTTTCCGGCCCTGAAGGACTGAGGATGACGCGGATGTGAATCGGAACGTGTCTTGCTTGGAAGGACGGTGACACTGCTCTCGGTGGAGCGGTGGCCGGGATTTTCAAGTGGGTATCATGTTCTTCAAGTCAAGTGCTGTGCGTGAGTGGTTGATGGCGATGGCCCTGGTGGCGATGGTCGCGACCGTGGGGATTGCCAAGCCTGCGGGCTTCGAGTCAGAGGAGCCTGTGGGAGCGCCACCTGCGTCGGCGTCGACGGTGGCAGTCGGAACGCCGGCGGCGGCGACTCCGTCGCTCGTCGAAGTGCCGGAGCCGGCCAGCATGCTGCTGCTCGGATCGGGACTGGTCGGCCTGGCCGGTCTCGCGCGGCGTCGGTTCCTGCCGCGATAGTCAACGACGCGTTCGCGTCCTTCCTCACACTTTCGTGCGCGTGTCGTACGGCCGCTCGCGTCGGCCTGGACGCACGCGTGTCGTCTCTCACGACGCGGGCGTCCGCGCGCGGGAGGTGTGGTAGAGTCGCGCGCGTGCGCCCCACGCGGCGCGCGCGGCCAGTCACGACGTGCGCGGGCACGTCGAGGAGGACGGACACTGACATGAAACTCGGCGTATTCACTCCATTGTTCGGCAAGCTCTCGTTCGACGAGATGCTCGCGCGCGTGCAGCGGGCGGGCCTCGAGTCCATCGAGATTGGCACGGGCGCGTATCCGGGCAGCGATCACATCGACGTCGAGGCGCTGCTGGGATCGGCCGCGAAGATCAAGGAATACAAGGCCAAGGTCGCCGACCACGGGCTCGTGATCAGCGCCCTGTCCTGCCACGGCAATCCGCTGCATCCGGACGCGGCCCGCGCGAAGAAGGACGATGAGGTCTTCAAGAAGACCGTCCGGCTCGCGGAGAAGATGGACGTGCCCGTCGTCGTGACGTTCTCGGGCTGTCCGGGCGACTCGGACAAAGCGAAAGCGCCGAACTGGGTCACCTGCCCGTGGCCGCCGGACTTCCTGCAAGTGCTCGAGTGGCAGTGGAACAAGAAAGCCATTCCGTACTGGACCAAGGCGGCGCAGTTCGCCGAGGACCGCGGGATCAAGGTCGCCCTCGAAGCGCATCCCGGCTTCGTCGTGTACAACGTCGAGACCGCGCTGAAGCTGCGCAAGGCCGTCGGCGACACGATCGGCGTCAACTTCGATCCCAGCCACTTCTTCTGGCAGGGCGTCGACGTGCCCGCCGCGATCCGCGTGCTCGGCCCGGCGATCTTCCACTTCCACGCGAAGGACGTCGCGATGGACCGGCGCAACGTCGCCGTCAACGGCGTGATCGACGCGAAGTCCTACCGCGAGATGCCGGAACGCTCGTGGCTGTTCCGGTCCGTCGGCTGGGGCCACGATCTCCTGACGTGGAAGGAGATCATGACCGCCCTCCGGCTCATCGGCTACGACTACGTCGTCAGCATCGAGCACGAGGACGCGCTCGCCTCGATCGACGAAGGCCTCGCCAGCGCGATCGACTTCCTCAAGCGCGCGATCCTCACCGAACAGCCGGCCGAAGCCTGGTGGACGTAAGCCGCCAGGCCTGACGACCAGCGGCGCGGCGGACAACCGCCGTTCCCGGCAATGACGCGTCCAAGGGCCGCCCCGAGTCATCTCGGGAGCGGCCCTTGCCGCATTCAGCGGCCTCCGTTCTGGTGCGGGCGATGGTGCTTTCAATCCGCCGGCTTTTCAGCCAGAATTGCGGCTGCATCACACTCAGCCCTACGCTGGGGCAGCCCTGTGCCGGGGGCCTGTTGGGGGATTGGAGAAGGGGACCTGCCTTGTCCGGACGCGATTTCGGGCGTGCCTGTCGAGGGCACGTCGGTGTCACGGACCTGGCCTACCGTGGTTTCCGAGATGGCGGACCGGCCTGGGTATGGCCGTCGGGCCGCCTCCGATGCTCCATGCCGCAGAACACAGTATGACCTCAGACCGCACGACCGCGCCTCCCGCGCTTGACGGTGTCGCCGCTCAGCAAGTCGTCAATCACATCCGGGGTTTGATCGATCGCGGCACGATCAAGCCCGGCGATCGCCTGCCGGCCGAGCGCGAGCTCGCGACGCAGGTCGGCGTCAGCCGGCCCAGCGTCCGCGCGGGCCTGCGCGCGCTGGCGGCGATGGGCGTCGTGTACTCACGCCACGGCGCGGGGACGTACATCCGCAGCGGGCCGCCGATGCTGGGCAGCGAGCCTCTGAGCTTCCTCGCGGCGCTCCACGGCTTCACGCGCGACGAGATGTTCGAGGCGCGGCGCGTGCTGGAAGTCGGCGTGGCCGGCCTCGCGGCCGAGCGCGCGACGGGCGAGCACCTGGCCAACATCGCCGAAGAGCTGACGGGCATGTTCGCGTCGCTGGACGATCCGCAGGACTTCCTGCGGCACGACATCCGGTTCCATCGCGCCATTGCCGCCGCGTGCGGCAATCCCATCCTCGCGTCGCTGGTGGAGATGGTGTCCGGGATCTTCTACGAGCAGCGCCGGCAGACCGCCGACCGCGGACGCGATCTGCGCGAGTCCGCGGAAATGCACCGCACGATCTACCAGGCGCTTCGCGCGCGGGACATCGACAAGGCGCGCGCGCTGATGAACGAGCATCTCGTGCTCGCGCAGGCGCGGCAACAGGCCGAGGACCAGCAGGACGACATCGCGCCCGCGGCGTCGGCTCCGGGCGACGCGTCCGGAGGCGCCGGGGACACCGTGCCCACCGCGGGACACGGCGAGCGGGACACGCGTCCGCGTCCCCCGGTCCGGGACCTGACGGGCGCAGTCCGTGACGTGGCGGGGCCGGTCCGCGACCTGGCGAGCGAAGCGCCGCCCCGTCCTGCGTCCGGGCCCGTTGGCGTCCGCGCCGGGCTGGGCGGACGTCCGGGCTCCGGTCCACGCCGCGGCCTGACGCCGCGCCGCCGCGGCAGCGTGGTCTGACCCGGGACGCCGTTCGACCGGCGGTCCAGCCGGCTGCGTCGGCGTCAGCATGACACAAAGTGCTCTGACCACTCGCCTGGATTTCTGTAAGCGCTGTAGACCACTTCGACGTCAGTCCACTCCCGCCTCCTTCCCGGCAAATCGCCCGGTCACGCGCGGATAATCGCGTGAAACACACTTGACAGCACGCGAACGCGGGTGATAGAAGTCTTCCCCGTTGTCTCGCCAGAACCCGCGTCATCTCCGCCCGAGTGACCGATTTGGCGTCAATTGGTTAAACCTCTTTCGACGATGTGGGAGATGATGGTTCACCACGCCGGACGAGCCCCGGCGACGGATCGAGCCGTCCACTGGAGCTCATGCCGCTGCCGTCTCTCGACCTGACCCATCGCACTGCTGTTGTTGTCGGCGGCACGTCCGGCATTGGCCGCGCCCTCGCCCTCGGCCTTGCCGACGCGGGCGCCAATGTCGTCTGTACCGGACGCCGCGCCGAGCTGATCGAGCAGGTGGCCGCGGAGATCGAAGCGCGCGGCCGCCGCACGCTGCGCGTCCCGTCGGACGTCGCCGATCGCGCGTCGCTCCAGCACCTGCTCGACGCGACCCGCGCCGAGCTGGGCGACGTCCACATCCTCGTCAACTGCGCGGGCCGCACCAAGCGCGTGCCGACGCTCGCGATGGATGAAGCGGACTGGGACGCGATCATCGAGACGAACCTCACCGGCACGCTCCGCGCCTGCCAGGTCTTCGGCGCGCACATGATCGAGCGCGGCTACGGCCGTATCGTCAACATCGGATCCCTCTCGTCCTTCGTCGCGCTGTACGAAGTCGCCGCGTACGCCGCCAGCAAGGCCGCGGTCGCGTCGCTCACGAAGTCGCTGGCGGTGGAATGGGCGGCGAAAGGCGTGACGGTGAACGCGATCGCGCCCGGCGTGTTCCGCACGGATCTGAACGGCGCGCTGCTCGACGGGACCGATCGCGGCCGCGAGCTGCTGCTGCGCACGCCGATGAAACGCTACGGCCGCGTCGAGGAACTGGTCGGCGCCGCCGTGTTCCTGTCGTCCGATGCCGCGAGCTTCGTGACAGGCGAAGTGCTCGTCGTCGACGGCGGCTTCCTCGCGAGCGGCGTGAATCAGTAGTCGTCAGTTGTGAGTTATCAGTTATCAGTTATCAGTTATCAGTTATCAGTTATCAGTTATCAGTCGTCAGTCGTCAGTCGTCAGTCGTCAGTGATCAGTCGTCTGTTCGATATTGACAACTGACTACTGACTACTGACGACTGTTCTTCCAGGAGAGGCCCGTGACCGTCCGGTCCGCCGATACCGCCACTGCCGCCAGCACGACGCCCATCGGGCGTTATCGCTGGGTGATCTGTGCGCTGCTGTTCTTTGCCACGACGGTCAATTACATCGACCGGCAGGTGATCGGCATCCTCAAGCCGACGCTGCAGGATCTGTTCTCGTGGACGGAACGCGACTACGCCGCGATCATCTTCAGCTTTCAGCTCGCGTACGCGATCGGCCTGCTGGGCGCGGGCCGCGTGATGGACAAGCTCGGGACGAAGCGCGGCTTCTCGATTGCCGTGCTGCTCTGGAGCGTGGCCGCCGTCGCGCACGCGTTCGCGGACTTCTTCCCGTGGCTGCGCCTGCCGACGCTGAATCTCGACGCGAACACCGGCCTGACCGTCGTCCTGCTGAGCGGGTCCGCGGCGGGCTTCGCGCTGATGCGGTTCATCCTCGGTCTCGGCGAAGCCGGCAACTTCCCGGCGTCGATCAAGACCGTCGCGGAATGGTTCCCGCGCAAGGAACGCGCGCTCGCGACCGGCATCTTCAACTCGGGCACCAACGTCGGCGCGCTGCTGACGCCGCTGATCGTGCCCTGGATCGCGTCCACCTACGGCTGGGAGTGGGCGTTCATCGCGACCGGTGTGACCGGCTTCTTCTGGTGGGTCTGGTGGCAGCGCGTCTATCGCGCGCCCGAAACGCATCCGCGCCTGACGGCCGCGGAGCTGGCCTACATCCGCAGCGATCCGGCCGAGGCGACGACGCCGATTCCGTGGCGCACGTTGCTTGGCTACCGGCAGACCTGGGCCTTCGCGATCGGCAAGTTCATGACCGATCCGATCTGGTGGCTCTACCTGTTCTGGATCCCGGACTTCCTCAACCGCAACTACGGGCTCGATCTCAAGTCGATCGGTCCGCCGATCGTCGTGATCTACCTCGTGGCGGACGTCGGCAGCATCGGCGGCGGCTGGCTGTCGTCCTCGCTGCTCAAGCGCGGCTGGACGCCGAATGCCGCGCGCAAGCTCGCGATGCTGCTCTGCGCGCTGTGCGTGGTGCCGATGATGTGGGCGTCGCAGGCGCAGAGCCTCTGGGCGGCGGTCGCCTTCGTCTCGCTGGCCGCGGCGGCGCACCAGGGCTGGTCCGCGAACATCTTCACGATCGCGTCGGACATGTTCCCCCGGCGCGCAATCGGCTCCGTCGTCGGCATCGGCGGCATGGCCGGCGCGGTCGGCGGCATGTTGATCTCGCTCGTCGTCGGCGAGATCCTGCAGCGGACGGGCAGCTACGTTCCGGTGTTCATTCTGGCCGGATCGGCGTACCTGCTGGCGCTGCTCGTCATCCATCTGCTCGTGCCGCGGCTGCAGCCGGCGGACGTGTAGACTTGAGTTGTCAGTTGTCAGTTGTCAGTTATCAGTTATCAGTGGTCAGAAGGTCGTGCAGGGTCGAGGGCGTCGAGTTGCCTGGCGAGTAAACTGAAAACTGAAAACTGACGACTGACGACTCGATTGCAGGAGGAATGAACGTTGGCGAACGAGCAAGGCGGCCGCGCGGGCATCGTGCGGGGGGTTGAAGAAACGGGCGTCGTGGCGGTGATCCGGATGAAAGAGCCGGACAAGCTGCGCGCCGTGGTGGACGCGCTGGTGGACGGCGGCGTCCGCGCGCTCGAAGTGACGATGACCGTGCCGGGCGCGGTGGGATTGATCGAGCAATTGGCGAAGAACCTGCCGGCGGGGTTCTATCTCGGCGCGGGCACCGTGCTCGATCCGGAGACGGCGCGGCACGTCATTCTCGCCGGGGCGCAGTTTCTCGTCGCGCCCGTGCTGAACGTCGACGTGATCCGGCTGGGCCACCGGTACGACGTCGCGGTCATGCCCGGCTGCTTTTCCCCGACGGAAATCCTGACGGCCTGGGAGGCGGGTGCGGACGTGGTGAAGGTATTTCCCGCGACGGCGCTCGGCCCGGGCTTCTTCAAGGACGTCCGCGGTCCGCTGCCGCAGGTGAAGATGATGCCGACGGGCGGCGTCACGCTGGCGAACGCGGGCGAGTGGATCAAGGCGGGCGCGGTGGCGATTGGCGTCGGCACGGCGCTGCTCGACACGAAGGCGATTGCCGCCGGCGATTTCACACAGATCAGCGCGAACGCGCGTCAGCTCATCGAATCCGTCAAAGCCGCGCGCGCGTAAGCCGCCGCGATTCCGCACGACTGCCATGAAGAAGACCGTCTGCTTCGGAGAGATCATGCTGCGCCTGAGCCCGCCAGGGTTCGAGCGCTTCTTCCAGTCCCCCGTCCTCGGCGCCACGTTCGGCGGCGGGGAAGCGAACGTCGCCGTCAGCCTCGCGCAGTTCGGGCTCGACAGCCACTATGTGACGCGGCTGCCCACGCACGCGATTGGCGATGCGGCCGTCAAGGCGCTGCGCGCCGAAGGCGTGCAGACGCCGCACATCGTGCGCGGCGGTGAGCGCGTCGGCATCTACTTCGCCGAAGCGGGCGCGAGCCAGCGCGCGTCGACGGTCATCTACGACCGCGCGCATTCGGCCGTCAGCGAGATGAAGCCGGGCGATCTCGACTGGCCGCGCGTCTTCGAGGGCGCGTCCTGGTTCCACTGCACCGGCATCACGCCCGCGCTCGGCGCGGACGCGGCGGCCTGTACGAGCCTCGCGATGCAGGCGGCGCGGAAGGCGGGCGCGAAGGTCAGCGTCGACCTGAATTTCCGCAAGAAGCTCTGGACGGAAAAGCAGGCCCAGGCGGTGATGCGTCCGATGATGGCCTGGGTGGACGTCGTCATTGCCAACGAGGAAGACATCCAGTCGGTGCTCGGCCTGCACGTCGAAGGCACGGACGTGACGACAGGTACGCTGAACGTGGACGCGTACCGCACGGTCGCGAAGCAGATCACCGAAGACTTCGGCGCGTCGCAGGTCGCGATCACACTGCGGGAGAGCGTGTCCGCGAGCGACAACGGCTGGAGCGCGGTGCTCTTCGACAAGGCGACCGGCGCGTTCCATCAGAGCCAGCGGTACGACGTGCGGCTCGTGGACCGCATCGGCGGGGGCGACAGCTTCGCCGCGGGGCTGATCTTCGGGCTCGTGACGGGACGCACGCCGGAAGCGTCGCTGCGCTTTGCCGTCGCGGCGAGCGCGTTGAAGCAGACGATTCCGGGAGATTTCAACCGTGTGTCCGTGTCCGAGATCGATCGGCTCGCCGGCGGCGACGCCAGCGGCCGCGTGCAGCGTTAGCGCCGGTCATCCATCATGAACATCGTCGACGCGAAAGTCATTGTCTGCAGTCCGGGCCGGAATTTCGTCACGCTGAAGATCGTCACCGAAGACGGCATCTACGGGCTCGGGGACGCGACGCTCAACGGCCGCGAGCTGAGCGTCGCCAGTTACCTGACCGATCACCTCATTCCGCTGCTCATCGGCCGTGACGCGCGCCGCATCGAGGACATCTGGCAGTACCTCTACAAGGGCGCCTACTGGCGCCGCGGCCCGGTGACGATGAGCGCGATTGCCGCGGTGGATACGGCGCTGTGGGACATCAAGGCCAAGGCCTGCAATCAGCCGCTGTATCAACTGCTGGGCGGCGCGTCGCGGCAGGCGGTGCTGGTGTACGGCCACGCGAACGGCGCGGACGTCGAGCAGACCGTCGAAGCCGTCGCGCACTATTCGAAGCTGGGCTACAAGGCGATCCGCGTCCAGTCCGGCGTGCCGGGCCTCGCGAGCACGTACGGCGTCGGCCGCGGCTCGATGTACTACGAGCCGGCCGAGCGCGGCCTGTGTCCCGAGAACGCGTGGAGCTCCGAGGCGTACATCGAATTCGTGCCGAAGCTCTTCGAGCGCGTCCGCAAGGAATTCGGCCCGGAAGTGCATCTGCTGCACGACGTCCACCACCGGCTGACGCCGATCGAAGCGGCGCGCGTCGGCAAGAGCCTCGAACCGTACCGCCTCTGGTGGATGGAGGATCCGGTTCCGGCGGAGCTGCAGGAAAGCTTCCGGCTGATCCGTCAGCACACGGTGACGCCGATTGCCGTCGGCGAAGTCTTCAACGTGATCCACGACTGCCAGCAACTGATCCAGGAGCAGTTGATCGACTTCATCCGGACGACCGTTGTTCATGCGGGCGGCATCAGCCACCTGCGGAAGATTGCGTCGCTCGCGGAGCTGTATCACGTGCGGACGGGATCGCACGGCGCGACGGACCTCAGCCCGGTCTGCATGGCGGCGGCGCTGCACTTCGATCTCAGCGTCCACAACTTCGGCATCCAGGAATACATGCGTCACACGGACGAGACCGACAAGGTCTTCCCGCACGCGTACACGTTCCAGGACGGCTACATGTATCCGGGCGACGTGCCGGGACTCGGCGTCGATCTGGACGAGGCGCTGGCGGCCAGGTATCCGTACGAGCCGGCGTACCTGCCGGTCAACCGGAAGCTCGATGGCACGATGCATAGCTGGTAGTGATCAGTTATCAGTCGTCAGTTATCAGTCGTCAGTCGTCGGGGCGTCATGCCGATAACTGACAACTGACCACTGACGACTGACGACTAGATCGGGGGCGTCATGACGCGACGAGAAGCCTTGAAAGCGGGAGCGGAAGCAGTGGCGGCCGGCGCCGTGACCCTGGCGGCGGTTTCCTCGGGAGACGCGGCGCAGATGACGCAGCCGCCTATCGCGAAGCCCACGAAGAAGCGCATCACGCAGTCGGTGTGTCAGTGGTGCTACGCGAAGATACCGCTCCGCGATTTCTTCAAGTCCGTCGCCGACTCGGGCCTCACCGTCGTCGATCTCCTGAAAGAAGACGAGTGGCCGATCGCGAAGGAGTTCGGCCTCGGCTGCTCGATGGGCTACGCGGGCGGCGGGACGATCACCGACGGTCTCAACGATCCCAGGAATCACGACGCGATCGTCCAGGCGATGACCGCGACGATCCCGAAGGCGCGCGGCGCCGGCCTGAAGAACGTCATTGCGTTCTTCGGCAACCGCCGCGGCATGAGCGACGCGGATGGCATCCGCCACTCCGTCGCCTGCCTGAACCGCCTGAAAGGCGTCGCCGAGGACAACGGCGTCACCATCTGCATCGAGCTGCTGAACAGCAAGGTCGATCACAAGGACTACATCGGCGATCGCACGCCCTACGGCGTCGAGATCATCCGCGCCGTCGGCTCGCCGAAGGTCAAGCTGCTGTACGACATCTACCACATGCAGATCATGGAGGGCGATGTCATCCGCACAATCCGGACCTACAAGGACGAGATCGGCCACTATCACACCGGCGGCGTCCCCGGCCGCCACGAGCTCGACGCCACGCAAGAGCTGAACTGGCCGGCCGTCACCACGGCCATCATCGACACCGGCTTCACCGGGTACTTCGCGCACGAGTTCATTCCGACGCGCGATCCGATCACGTCGCTGCGCGAAGCCGTCGCGCTCTGCGACGTCTAGCGTCCGCGGCCCACGATCCACGGCCCACTGACAAACGCGAACAGCCCACGCATCGCGCGGCGGATCGGACTAAGCTCGTCGTGCCATCAACGGCTGCGAGCAAGGCGGCCAATCCGGCGAATGGTTCGGATGGTTGTCAGCCATTCGCACTCTTCAACGTGTCATCTCTTCTCGGAGGGATCCATGCCTCGTCGTGCGCTTCGAACCTCATTGCGCTTGTTGACACTGATCGCCGCTCTGAGCGCCGTCACGGCGACCTCACACGCGACGCCGACGGCTCGACCCGCCACCCGGTTCTGCCTCCCTGCGGTTGACTGCTTTGGCGTGTGTACTTCTATAGCTGGAGAGTGCGTCTGCTGGGTTGACGGCTGGATCACCGGACCCTGCTGAGGACGACATTCGCGCCCGGCGGTGAGCTAAGAACAGGTGGGCCGCGCGCTGCTCTGAGCGCAGTCACGGCCACCTCACACGCGACGCCGACGGCTCGCCCCGCCATTCGTCTCTGCCAACCTTCGAGTGACTGCTTCGGCTTCTGTGCTCGAGCACCGATAGGAGACGAGTGCGTCTGCGACCTTCCCGACGGCAGCATCACGGGGGGCTGCTGATACCCGCGTTCGCGCCGGCGGGCCGGTGCAGGACGCGGTGAGCGTGTAGAATCGTCCCCGAACTCATCACGGGAGGAGGGGAAGATGCACCGTACGACATCCAGCGCCGCTCATCGCGTCGCCGCCGGCTCTCAACGCTGGACGTGGGCCTGTCTGCTGGGCGTGAGCCTCGCGATCGGGACGCTCGCCCAGCCGCGGCTCGCGTCCGCGCAGGCGCCAGAAGGTCCCGACGGCCCGGATCCCAACCGGCAGGTGTCCTACACCTACACGCCGACGCCGGAGAACCTCAAGGCGCGCGCGCAGTTCCAGGACGCGAAGTTCGGCCTGTTCATCCACTGGGGCGTGTACAGCCTGCTGGGCGACGGCGAGTGGGTGATGAACAACCAGCGCATTCCCGCCGCGACGTACGAGAAGCTCGCCGACAATTTCAATCCCACCGGGTTCGACGCGAAGGCCTGGGTCGCGCTCGCGAAGGCCGCGGGGATGAAGTACATCACCATCACGAGCAAGCATCACGACGGCTTCGCGATGTACGACTCCAAGGTCTCCGGCTGGGACATCGTCGATCGCACGCCCTACAAGCGCGACCCGCTCAAGGCCCTCGTCGACGAAGGCCGCGCCGCCGGCATTCCGGTGTTCTTCTATTACTCACAGTTGGACTGGCACCACACGGACTTCTTCCCGCGCGGACGCACGGGCCGCGATGCCGGACGTCCGAACAAGGGCGACTTCGACACGTACCTGAAGTACATGGACGCGCAGTTGTCCGAGCTGCTGACGAATTACGGACCGATTGGCGGCATCTGGTTCGACGGGATGTGGGACCAGCCCGCCACCGACTGGAAGCTCGCGCGCACGTATCAGCTCATTCACAAGCTGCAGCCGGCGGCGCTGATTGGATCGAATCACCACCAGTTGCCGTTCCCCGGCGAAGATTTCCAGATGTTCGAGAAGGACCTGCCGGGCGCGAACACGGCCGGGTTCAACACGACGGAGATCGGCGCACTGCCGATCGAGACGTGCGAGACGATCAACGGCGCGTGGGGCTTCAACCTGCAGGACGCGCGCTTCAAGAGCACGAAGGACCTCGTCCACTATCTCGTGCGCGCGGCGGGGCACAACGCGAATTTCCTCCTCAACATCGGCCCGATGCCGAACGGCAAGATCCAGCCGGAGTTCGAGACGCGTCTGCGTGAAGTGGGTGCGTGGCTGGGGAAGAACGGCGAAGCGATCTACGGCACGCGCGGTGGCCCGATCCCGCCGCGTGGCTGGGGCGCGACGACGAAGAAGGGCAATACGGTGTACGTCCACATCCTGGAATGGGCGGACGACTCGCTGCTGATTCCCAGCCTGCCGGGGTTGGTGACAGCGGGGCGGGTCGTCGCCGGCGGACAGCCGGTCACGTTCACCGAAACGCCGCAGGGCCTCGTCTTTTCGATCCCGAAGGCCGCCCGCGATCCGCTCGGCACCGTCATCGCGTTCGACCTGAAGCCATAGCGTCCGTCATGCTGGCGCGCGGCGTGATCCTACGCCGCGCGCGTCAGTCGATCGGCCGCGCGCGCGGGCCGGCGCTTGCGCCACCACATCCGCACGCCCGACCAGGCGAGCACCAGCGGCATGAGGCCGGCGAGCGAGACGAGGATCTCGCCGGTCCGGCCGAACGACGTCCCGTCATGGAGTCCTGACAGCCACAGGTCCGTCGCTTCGCGCGGCCTCCGGTTGTCGGGGCTCGTCTCCAGGAACACGCGTCCGCACGTCATGTCCGCGACGATGTGGCTCTCGCCCTGCGGCGCGCTGGAGTCTGCCGGCCTGAGGCCGATCTCCCACTCGCCGGGCTTGCCGCCTGTCGGATTCATCCGCACGAACGCGCTGGACGGCGCCAGCGCCCGTGCGCGGGCCACGGCTTTGTCGAATCCCATTGGACCGCTGCAGGCCGACGCGGACAGGTCGGGCTCGGGCGCGCCGGGCAGCGCGTCGATCGCCGGTTCGACCCAGTGCGGCTGGACGAGGTGCAGGCCGGTCCCGACGAGGACGAGCAGCACGACGAGCGACCAGACGCCGACCCAGTCGTGGAGGCGCGAGGCCTGTGTCAGCGTCCACCAGGGACGCGGCGACAGCTTTCGCGCCAGCAGCGACGCGCGCGGCGGCCACCAGAGATACAGGCCGGCGACGAGCAGGAACAGCGTCCCGATCGCCATGACGCCGCTCACGACGCGGCCGACAGCGCCCGTCCAGAGATCGCGGTGCAGGAACAGCGGCGCGTAGGCGGGGGAGCGATCGACGTCGATCACGCCCAGCACCTCGCCCGTGGCGGGCGCGAGCAGCACGCCGGCGAAGCCCATGTTGCCGAGGCCGCCCGGCGGCCGTCCGGCCATGATGATCATGCCGACGTCGCTGACGTTGTGATCCGCGTGCGGCGGCCAGATCGCGATCGGCACGAGGCCCGGCGTCGCGGTCTTCGCGTTCGCGACCCACGTATCGAGCGAGCCGACCGGCTGGAGGCGCGCCGAGGCCGGCATCAGATGGCCGTGCGCCCAGTCGAAGAACTGCGGCTGGAACAGCAGCAGGCTGCCGCTCACGCTGACGACCGCGAAGATCAGGCCGACGGTGAGGCCGACCCACCGATGGAGCCAGCGCAAGGAGGCGTGAAAAGACGAAGACGCCATGATTAAAACGCCACTCGCAGGTTGAGGCTGACGCCGCGCGGCCGCAGGATCGACCCCGTGTCGTCTGCCGTGGTGTCGCCGGGCTCCACGAGGATCGCGGCGTCGCTGTCGAACAGGTTGCTCAGCACCGCGTAGAGGCGGACGTGCGAGATCGTGTAGCCGATCTGCGCGTTCACGAGCCAGTACGGATCCACCTTGCCGCGCGGATCGTTCGTGACGTTGGAGAAATACGCATCGGAAAAGCGTGCGTCGAGGGCGGCGTCCACGCCGCTGGCGTGCTGATAGGCGATGCCGACGGTGGACGTGAACGCCGGCGACTGCGCCAGCTCGTGGCCTTCGACGCCGGATCCGGCGAAGCGCGTGATCTCCGTCTTCAGCAGGCCGACGTCCGCGAAGAACTGCCAGCCGGGGAAGCCGGCCCAGCGTGCGCCCAGCTCCGCGCCGTAGGTGCGGGCCTCGTCCGCGTTGCGGACGACGAAGGACCAGACGCGCGGATCCGGGTTCAGGTCGAACGGGAGCTGCATGTCCGTGTAATCGCTGAAGAACACGTTGCCGGTCAGGCTCAGGCGGCCGCCCTTCAGGTCCGCGCGGCCGAACGCTTCGTAGTTCCACACGAACTCCGGTTCGAACGTGTAGCTCACGAACGGCGGCTCGAACGTGAACCCGGCGGCTCCGGCGTTGTAGCCGCGCGACACGTTGGCGCCGACCGTGACCGCGTCCGTCGCGCGCCACGCGAGGCCGGCCTTCGGCGAGAACACGCGGTAGGTCTCATCGAAGTCGATGCGGAACGGGCCGTCCGCACCGGTGCGGCGCCGGTCCTCGCGCTCCCAGCGTCCGCCGACGGTGAGATCCAGATCGCGGCGCAGCGTCATCGTCGCCTCGCCGAAGCCGGCGACGGTGGTCGTCTTGTCGTCGAACGCTCCGCCGCCGAAGAGGTCGATCGTTTCGTCCTGGTGCGCGTTGAACACGTAGAGGCCGCCGAAGCCCTTCAAACGTCCGCCCCAGCCGGCGAACCGCACGCGCGGCTCGATCACCAGCTCGCGGCCGTCGATCAGCGCGTTCCCGTCACCCGGTTCGGCCTTGCGCTCGATACGGACGCCTGTGTACGACAGCGTGTTCTCGAACGACAGGCGGTCCGATCGCTTCCACGTCGTGTCGAAGATGACGCTTGTCGAGGTCGGCTCGAACACCGGCATGAACGGAGACGACGCGCGGTGTTCACCGAAGGGCCGCTCCAGGCTCTCCGTCTGCGGTCCTTCGAAGGACGCATGATTGACGGTGACCAGCGTGGTGAAGCCGTTGAGCGCCTTCGGCTCGATCAGCAGCTTGCCGCGCAGCGTGAGCAGGTCGAATGCGCCGGGCGACTCGACGCGGTCGTACGGCGTGAACCGCGCGAAGCTCTCGCTGCTGCGGCGATCGAACGTGAAGCGGTAGGCGAGCTGCTTGTCGACGATGGGACCGGAGATGGCGCCGGCAATGCCGCGGCTGTCGAAGGTGCCGCCGCCGACGCGCAGGAGGGTCTCGCGGTGGTACGTCGGATCCTTCGTCTTGACGACGACCGTGCCAGCCACCGCGTTGCGCCCTTGCAGCGTGCTCTGCGATCCGCGGAAGACTTCGACCTGTTCGACGTCCCACAGGCCGGTGTCGCCGAACACAACTTCGTTGTAGCTCGTGGGACGCCCGTCCACCTGCACGTTGAGCCGCGCGCGCGTGCCCGCGAAGAACGCGTCGGCGCCTTGCGCGGGGCCGGTCCCGTCGACGCCGCGCACCGCCGGCGCCATGTTCGTCGTCCCGCTCACCGTGACGTTCGGGATCAGCGCGAGGACGTTGTTGGACGCGTCGAATCCCGGCCGACGTTCGAGCGTCCGCGCGTCGAACACGGCGACGCTCGCAGCGGTGTCCTTCAACGAGCGCTCGGACCGCTCGCCGAACACAGTGACGGACTCGGCGATGCTGGCAAGCGTCAGCGTCAGGTCGACGGTGCGGGCGGCGTCGCTCTGGACGTCGATCGCGGACGTCGTCGCCGGCCGGAAGCCGGAGAGCTCCGCGGCGATCGTGTAGACGCCGGGCGCGACGCGGGTGAAGCGATAGTGGCCGGACGCATCGCTGAAGACGTTGCGCGCCGCGCTGCTGGCTGATGCCGTGCCGGTTGACGCGGGGCTGGTTGATGTCAGCGTCACCGCGACGCCGGGGATGGGCGTGCCGGACGCGTCGAGGATGCGGCCGGCAATCGATCCGGCGGCCGTCCGATCTGGCGTGGTCTGTCCGGCGGCCAGGCCGGGAATCGCGGCGATGAGCCAGAGAGCGAGGACGCGCGCCAGGAAGGCCGCGCGGGAGCGTCCCGAAGGGTCGTGCATGACCGAAGAATCCGTGGAGGTGACTGATGCCGCCGCCGGGAAGGTTGCGCTGGCGGCCGGCCGATCACGACTCCCCGGATGAAATGAGACGAATCTCAATTCGCGGGTCAGTATATATACGACCAAGTAGGTCGTCAATCAACAAGAGGGAAGGAGCTGGTGCGGATGAGGGCCGTCAGGAGAGGCGGGCCGGAAGCCGACGCTTCCGGCCGCGCGAAGCGAGGCTACTTCTTGAGCTTCTTGTCGAACTGGCGGACGTACTTCGCGAGCGCCAGGATCTCCGCGTCCGTCAACTGGCCCTTGAACGGCATCATCGCGGTGCCCTTCACGCCGTTGGTGATCGTATTCGCCAGATCCTTGACCGTGCTGCCGTGACGCCACACCCCGTCGGCGAAGCTCATGTTCGGCATCGGCGAGTTGCCGTCCGCCGCATGACAGACCTGACACTTCACCTTATAAACGTCCTCGGCGCTGGCCTTCTCGGCGCCCTGCGCCGCGGCGGCCGTCGAGACCCCCACGGCGGCGAGGCCCGCCAGCGCCAGCACCGCTGCAAACGTGCGTCCTTGATTCATCGTCCCCCGTCCCCTGAATAACGCTGTCCCGTCAGTGATGATGCGGGAGGGAAGCCCCGCGCCCCCACGTGTCGCCGCCGCGCGCCGGCGACACCCGTCGCGCGTGTGTTGCGCCGGAGGCGGCCGACGCCGCCTCGCGGATTCCCGTTCACGCCGGCGGGGAGCCGACGCGCTGCTGTCTATTGTATGGCCTTCGTGAACGCGGTGTATCGCGCTTCGAGATCGGCCGGGTCGGCGGGGCCGTGGAGCAGCAGGATGCGGTGGACGAAGCGCGTCCTGGCCTTCGGCGCGAGCGCGAAGTTCAGCGTTTCCTTGCCTTCGCTGAACACGTTCTGCCCGAGCGGGTTGGCCGCGAAGAGGCCGTAGCCGCGCGCGTGCCAGTACGTCGGATAGCCGGGGTTCCTGGGGTGATCGAAGATGACCAGCGTCACGTCTTCGCCGTCCACGGTGCCCGACAACGCACACCAGCGTCCGCGCGTGCCCCACACGTTGCCGCCCTTGACGCCTTCACTCGTGAGATAGACGCCCGTGACGCCCGTGTTGTCCATCGCCTTGACGGTCGTCGGACGGCCGCTCGCGTCGGTGAAGACCGCGGGCTCGTTCGTCGGCTCTTCCAACTGCCGCCGCACGCGGATGCCGATCACGCCTTCTTTGTTGTCCTTGAAGGACACGGGGGCGTCCTGCGCGGTCAGCGTGGTGACGCGATCGATGATGCGGTCCGCGCCGCTCGCGCGGAAGACGAAGTCCGTGTCTTCTTTCAGCACCACGGTGCCGTCGTTCAACACCCAGTCCATGCTGACGCCGAGCGTGCCTTCGCCGGCGCCGCTCTTCGCCTGCCGCACGGCGCGGTGCTGGATCGTGCCCATCTTCGGCGCGTCGGCCGGCTTGATGGACGTCGAGTTGTTCCAGAAGTCGACGCCGTTGACGTCGCCGTAGTTGAACCAGAGCCCGACGTGATGCGGATGATCGACGCGCTCGCCCGGCCGCGGGTCGAGCGGGAAGCCGCGCGTCACGATCGTGCCCTGCGCCGTGCGCAGCGGATTGAGCACCGGCTTCTTGAGCGACGTCGGCCAGACGTAGGCCGTGAACGGCTTGCCGTCCACGGTGACGTCGATGCGGCGGTCGGCGTCGTGCTGCGTGATCGTCACCATCGGTTTGCCCGTGCCCGCCTTGACCGCGTCGCGGGTCGTGTCACGTCCGTCGGCCGGGGCCGCGGCTGGCCCAGTCGCGGTTGGCGCTGCACCGGCCGCGAGTTCCCAAACCGCCACCGCAAGGATCAGAGAAGAGACGCGTCTAGCCACGGGAGGCCTGCTCGTTGCTGGGGGGAGCACTGCCCCCAATCACCACTTCCTGCCGCGTATCGTCGAACGTGACGCGCTGACCGGATTGCATCGCCGCAATCGTCATGCAGAGCGCG